>ENA-UOWE01000006-UOWE01000006.1-activated-sludge-metagenome-genome-assembly--contig:-NODE-6-length-304755-cov-15.076882_pt1 | contig 304755 bp, 227 predicted proteins | sample MGYA00249841_ERZ761562 | MGnify/ENA primary metagenome ERZ761562 (study PRJEB28883, sample SAMN05720200) | activated sludge metagenome | isolation source: Anaerobic digester | place: Japan... | reverse complement strand
TCGGCCACCAGGGCGTCGGCCGGCGAGATAAAGGTATCGCTGTCGAAATCGCCGACTCAAGCGAAATTAGAAGAGAAAATAGCCCCCAAAAACCAGGCAGGCAACCATCGATCCCTCACACATACAGAGATGGTTGCTGCGGGAATCCACCGGATGCCGGGTTTCTTGGGGAGGTGTGGCTATATCCTCCTGGATAATTACAATATATTCAAGACGTTCATACAATTAAAAATTTGCCTGAAAGCAAATTTTATCATGATCTTTTTTGCTTTCAGGTAAAAATTGTCTTAAAATCATAGTATGCCCTCGAGGTTAAATTAAACAAGACCGGTCCCTCTCCTGCTTTGCGCTATTTTGGCGACCGGCTCAAGATCCCGTATTTGTATCAGGTCTGTAAAAAAGCGAATATCAATTTCATCAGAAACGACATTCGCGTTCTCTCGGCGGACCGCCTCCTTGCCGCGCTGATCTGATGCGCAGGGTTCAGCGGATATTTAATTCTCCTTTTTTAAAGGAGAAATAAGACAATATTTCTCATTGATTCAAGGAGAAAATGAAGAACCAGTTTCCTGGTTTTTCCCGCCACGCCCTCTAGCATGTCCTTTTCCCCCTGAGGAGCGGGGAAGAGGGACTGGCGACGCCGATTATTATGCCGATCAACGGTTAAAAAATCTGGATCAAGCAAGGTGGAAAGATTAGTTACACTAAAACGAAAATTCCTGCTCCGCCGGAAAATATTTGGCCGGTCTTCCTTTCTTGCGCAGCAAGTTTTCTCTTACTAGTTGCTCGAGACACTTTTTAGCTTCTTTGGCTGGCAGCCCCAACTCAGCGGCAATTTCAGCTGCAGTCCTGGGGAGCGCAGACCCTGACATTTTACCCAGAATCAACCGGTACCCTGCCCCATCCTCCTTGCCCTGCCCCAAAGACTTGAGCCTCAATACAGTGATACCCTGGTTAGCTGGATGATATTCTTCGCCAGCTTCTTCATGGACACTAATGGCAACCTCGGCTGGTTCAGCGAGTCTACTCTCTGGCGTTTGCTGCATCGTTAACAAGTCCTGTAACTCTTCTTTTGTCTGCGGTTCCGGCCAGATCAGGGCGCCCTTTTGCCGGAGGGCGCTTAATCCGGGACTGGCCTTTTCTCCGTCACGCACATAGACGGGCGCCAGATGCAATTTTTCCAATTGCTCAGTGGCGCCGGCCCAAGTGCCTCCCTTATGCAGATCCGAGTTGACGACCAGGGCTGCGTCGGAGAAGGCGTAGATCAGTTTGTTGCGCGCCATGGCTGTGCCAACATGGAATCCGGCAGATGGATCATAGGGCGATAGGAGTACCAGCTGATCATCCAGTAGGAAATTCCTGTTTTCTCTATTCAAGGCTGCCAGCTCCAAGCTGTCTGCCAAAACGCCAATCACCCGGCCGCCGTTCTCCAGAGCGCCGCGCATGGCTGCCTGATCGATCCCGCGGGCGCCACCGGAGATAATGGTCACGGACGATTGCGCAGCGAGTCGTCCAATATTTTCCGTGTAATGAATAAGGGTCTCATCCACGTGCCTGCTCCCCACTACGGCAAGACCGCCTGAATCCAGCAGCATCCTGCTGCCGCACCCATAGAAAATGGCCGGAGCGTTATCTTTGAGCCTTGATTTTATTCTTCGTGGATACTCCGCATCAGCTCGGCTGACCACCCATATCGCCCGTGCCTGCCAGTGCTCGACCGCCTGGCTGAGCTGAAATCCCCGGCCCAATAAACTTTGCAACCGTATTGGATCAACAATCTCCTTGGCCTTCTGAAGAGTGCTCTGTGCGCCCTCTGAGAGCAAGTCAGCAGGTTGCAGCCCCTCACGTTGCAGGAATTGCGCCAGTCGTTTATATTCCCCCTGGGTCAGGATCTCGTATTGCGGCGTTGTTCGCCCGACCTGCAGCGGAGATGTCAGCAGCAGGATCGCTTTGGTATTTGATGATAGGGACACGATAGTTATCCTTTACCGGCTAAAGATAATGCAAGTGGAAAGACTCTGCCGCTCCCATGCGAACGGAGCAGCCATGCGGCTACCGTCATGGTCCACCTCGAATCCACCATATCGTCGACTAATAGAACAGATGTGGATGGTACTATCTGATTAGCGAGCCCCAATGCACCATCTATGTTGCGTGCTTGTTGTACACTGTTGGCCATTTGTTTTTGTTCCGGCCGTTCTTCATCTTTTATCAGAACAGGCTGAAATGGCAGAGCAAGTGCAGCCGCCAATCGTCTGGCAAAATCCGGCACCAGATCGGGATGGCGCAGTGAAGGGATACAGGTCACCCATGCGGGAGCTGGATCAGGATTCCATTCTTCCAGCATGCGAATGCAGGCTGTAACCAATTCATCCGGAAATCTATGCAATTTGTATTTACCTTGATAGACCATTCCACCCCAGCCAGCATCGCCATATACGCTCAAGGCTCTTCCAGGTTCCGCTTGCAGCTCAAGAGGAATTGGCCCCTTGAGGCCGTAACGCCGCAAGCCGCCCGCAGGCCATTTCTTGCGCGGCTCGATGGGTAGATTTGTTCGTCGTAAAAAGTCGATGGCCTTTTGGATAAAAAGAGGATTCACTGTCCTGGGCAGGATGGGCAGGGGAGGTGGCGTCAGATGTGTGAGGTCACCATCCAGAGCCTGGATCAGATAGCCCATATGGCCGAATTCCAACTTGATATAGTCCTGCATTTGTTTTTTTTCATGATATCGCAGCCGGGTCAATCTTTCAGCGCGCTGCCAGAATGACTCATTCAATCTTGCAGCAGTCAGCTGCCATTTGCTTCCCTGCTTGACAACCGGCGCAGGGGATTCTAATGAAAGCAAGAGCAAGGTTTTCTCGATCCTACCCATACTCAAATTGACTTGTCCCATCAGGTCAGGTATGGAGAGGCCATCCGATGATCGCTCCAGTGCCTCCAAAACTGACAGCACCTCTTCCCGTGTCGGAAAGGCACTTTCAATAAAATAGTCGATGATTTCACTCTCTTCACTGCCGCTCAACAGGATCCCGTAAGCGGCTGGCAGCGCTCGTCCTGCACGTCCTACCTGCTGATAATAGGCCACGACTGAGCCTGGGGACTGATAATGGATGACAAAGGCCAAATCTGGCTTATCAAAGCCCATGCCCAGGGCGGTAGTAGCGACAAGCGCCTTGACCTGGTTTCTCAGCAGCGCTTGCTCCAGCTCTTCCCGGTCTTCAGACTCACTGGTATAATGTTGGACAGCGATTCTGCAGCTTTTCAGCCATTCGGCGACCTGGATGGCATCGCGGACAGTCAATGTGTAGATTATCCCATGTCCTGGCAGCGATGGCACTTGTTCTGCCAGCCAGGCGAGGCGTTCTGCCTGTCCTGGTAGACGGATGGTCTGCAGTGCCAAAGAAGGTCTGTTTAAATCACCGCGTGAAGCGAGCAGGTTGGGACCCAGCACATCTTTCAAATCTTCTGTCACACGATTATTGGCAGTTGCTGTAGTGGCTAGCAGGCGTAAATTCCGGGGCAGCGTACGAAGTATTCGTTCTATCATTCGATAATGGGGTCGAAAATCGTGTCCCCAATCCGAGATGCAGTGAGCCTCATCGATTACCAGAAGGCTGATCCGACCTGATATGCCAGCGAGGACCTTGTTTTGGAAGCGGATATTGGCCAACCGTTCTGGTGAAATCAGCAGGATATCCACTTCATTGCGATGGATAGCCGCTTCGACGGTCTCCCATTCGGTTTCGTTATCTGAATTTATCGTTTGCGCCTGAACACCCATCCGGGCCGCCGCGGCGATCTGATTGCGCATCAAGGATAATAAAGGCGAAATGAGCAAGGCTGGACCCATTCCGGTCTCACGGAGCATTTTCGTTGCGATAAAATAGACAAAACTTTTTCCCCAGCCGGTCTTTTGCACGATGAGCAGCCGACCGCGCCCCTCATAAACATGCCGGATCGCTTCCTCCTGGCCTTCCCTGAAAACAGCCTCAGGGTCGCCAGTACCAAGGCGAAGTAACGTGAGAGCTCGTTGTGGATAGTAATTGGTCATCCCATCATCAAAAATCTGTTGTTAGCAATTGGAATAATTATGCGAATATTTGTAGCACATAGTGATGGTTGCGATTTTCTCCTTGAATGTATCACATAATATCTCCTTCTTGCTTGGAAGAATTGGATGATTTTGTGCTCGAATTGCAAGCCGTTTTCATAAAGTCTCTCCGGCTTGTGAATGCCGGCAGTTGGAAGCTCCAGCTTCCAGAACAAAATCAGATGACGCTGCGGAAGATAAAACCGGAGCCTTGTGTACAAGAGCGCTCCCAAGCGGAGCTTGGGTGCGAGGGGGAATAAATCCCTGCGAAGTTATTTATTAATATGGTCAATGAATGCAATAATAGCTAACCTTGAAAATGAGTCTTGATATACTTGTTAAATTCACTCATAGGAATCTCTTGGGACGAATTACCACTCCGAACATAGAATTTTTCTACAAGAGCGCCATTACGATCCTTGAATTTGAGCACGATGGGTTCAGGCGATGTGGCCACCTCAATCTGACATATTTCTTCATCCTCGACCAACGGAAAAGATATTTTTATCTTTGTGGCCACAAAGCCTTTTTCAAAATGTTGATTAAGAAGGTTTCTGAGATGGAGTTCAAATTTATCTTTGTCGACATTTCCAAGCGAATGATAATCATGCTTCAACCCTAGTACCTTGCCATCATCATCAACTCCAATGAATAAGATGCCTCCTTGCGAGTTCGCAAATGCGGCAACGGTTTTCATGATAACATCTTCAAGTGCTTTATTAATTTCTCCCTGCTTTAAATCCCATCTCAACGTTGACTTGAATTCCAGTCCTTCACTTTCCCCTTCGGCGATCAGATCTTCTGTAGAAGCAGGAACCTGAGTTAACTCCGTACTAGTGATATTTTCGAGGAATGCATTCAGCTCAGCCGCAAGCATTTCTCGCCGTTTTTCCAGGAAAAACTCGTAATTTTCGATCTGCCATAATGCTTCATCTTCCGGGATGCTCTGCAGGGCTAATGAATTTGGGAAATTTTGTTTTACAGCTCTCAAATAATCTGCTGCTGATGAATCCGATTTCGTCCGATTGGCAAGCTTGGTGAGAATGGCGCGGTTGGTAAATTCCTGAGCCAGAGCATATTTAACCCGGTTTTCCCATCCATAGCCCGCTTTTTTTAGCAAGGAATATGGAAAAATATGATCGAGTTCCAATTGATATTTCTTGCCCATGGGATGATGCAAGCTGATTCCTGTTGTCAAACACACAGCATTCTTGCTTTTTAGATACCAACGTGTCATGCTAAACAATGGATGTTGGATCGCCCGACCGACAAATTCGAACGGCATGATTTCCAACCTGTTTTCATCGGCAATCACCTGCAGCAAATCATCGAATGGTTGTTTCGATTCTGCCAGGCAACGCAAGTCACGATCAAGCTTTTGCGGGAGCTGGCTGACATAGCGGGAGCGTATTTGAGAATAGTAAAACCATTTCACCATTTTTTTGATTTCCTGATCAGAAAGTGGCTTTCCCTTCTTGTCAAAACAATAGACGATTATGGGAACCAGCGCATAAACCGAATTGATTTCATCGCTATGATCGACGTATGCATGCGTCCGCATTATATTGACCACATAGTCAATAATCTGGTTTTCCAGGATATCCCATGCTGACTGAAGCACTTCCTTATTTTCACTGCCATGCAGCTTCTTCATATCAGAACCTAAATGATAGAGACAACCTAATAGAACATAGACCACAAAATCCAGATGAAAAACAAATCCATGTTTCTCTAATTCATATAGTTTGGCTTTGAACCGATCTCTTGCCTCTGGCCAATAACCGGAAATTTGGGCCAGAGCCAGTTCTGCGTCTGTTAGCGCGACACCGCTGGCATTAACCTTGTAAAAAATATCTATCGCTTCCCGAATGGTAGCTTTCACTGGAATGGTTTGTTCGGGAAATTCACGATCCAGTACACGAGTAATTGCATTAATGTTAGCATTCAGCTGCTGCAACTCAGGATAGCTAATTTCTGCACTTAAGGATTTAAATTGCTCCTGTAAAATGAATGCGTCGACTTTTTTTTGAAATACATCTGTAATGTTTTGCCAATAAGGATTATTCTCCATCTTGGTTTTCATATAATATGAAAGTTCCAGCGTCTGCAAATTCACATATAATCCCCTCGTATCATTGACAATTTCTTGGATAGTATAATAAGGTGGTATAACACCGCGAATCAACATGTAAAGCGTAGTGACGCGCTGCTGTCCATCGAGCAATAGTCGAACCGCACCCTGGTCTTTATGATATTTATGCGGCCCCTTTAATGCTGGCGGATTGGCGGTTTCCCATAAAAGCATGGTACCGGTCGGATATTCCTTGATGAGCGAATCAATAAGCTGTTTGGCATCATCCCGTTTCCATACATACTCGCGCTGGAATGCCGGAACAAAAAGTTGTTTTTCGTCAATCTTGTCCAAAATTGCCGAGATTTTCATCTTGGGACTCTCCTCAGAAATAACAACTTAATTGACATTTCACCCACTTGGATGAGATATTGTCAATAGTTGTGGATCAGAAAAAAGCATAATCCTTCAGTTTTAGGCAACATTTTTTTTAGAATCAACTTCGGAAGCCAGCTGGCCATCAATAAATTCCTCGCCAGCGGCCACATGGTGTAGCCATTCAGACCCTTTTAATTTTTTCCAGCGTTTTTCTGCTTCACAGCAAAGCTGGAAAACCATAGTCAAGGTAGCGTTTCTGGATCCACATCCTTTGGTACGACGAGTGCGCAAGCGGACTGTGGCAAAGGTCGATTCTATAGGATTAGTAGTACGGATATGAATCCAGTGAATGGCCGGAAAGCTGTAGAATGTGAATAGTTGATCAAAGTCCTTCTCCAGACACTCGACGGCTTTGGGATATTTATCGCTAAAGACGGCACCGAATTGTTTATAGGCAGAAAGAGCATCTTTATAACAGGCCGCCATATACATATCGATGATCATTGCCTTGGCATGGCTATGATGTTTTTTCGGTAACTTGTCCAAAACATTTTTGGTTTTGTGGATCCAGCACCGCTGCTGTAAGGTGCCCGGCCACACTTTATCCAAGGCTGCCCAGAAACCGAGTGCTCCATCAGCAACAGCCAGACTGGGTGGTATCTTCAGACCACGACTTTTCAGATCGACTAGCAGGCCAGTCCAGCTCAATTCGCTTTCGCGCTCACCGTCGGCAACGGCCAGAAGTTCTTTCCGGCCTTGCTCGTCGGCGCCAATAATGATTAAAATACAAGGTGTTGCATCATTCAAGCGCACATTGAAATACACCCCATCGGCCCAGATGTAAATGTATCTTTTTTGACTCAGATCGCGTCGGCACCATTGCAGAAATTGATCTTCCCATTTCTCTTTTAAACGAACCAGTGTGTTGGCCGATAAACCTTTAGCATGATCACCCAGGATGGAGGCCAATGCGGTCGGAAAATCCTGACTGGAAATGCCTTTGAGGTATAAGATCGGCAGCAAATTCTCGATCGAGGGCACCTTGCGCAGATAGGGCGGCAGAAGCCGGCTGGTGAATCGTTGTTCTCCAGTCTTTACTAACTGCCTATCGTCCAGGCGGGGTTGGCGGATACGAATCCGTCCAAGTGAGCTGAGAATCTCTCTCTCCCGGTGATGGCCATTGCGCACAACCAGCCGATGTCCAGAGCCATCCCGACGGTCTTTGTAGTTTTCAATGAACTCGGCTACTTCTGCTTCAATGGCCAATTGCAGTAGAGTTCTCGCACCCTCTTTTAAAACTGATTCAAGTTCGCTTGGGAATAGTGCATTTTCAGCTTGGAAAGGAATGCTGTGGTTTGTACATTTTGGCATAAGCGTATCCTCCTAATGGTTTGACGAGACTTTGCCGAGTTGCTGTCAAACCAAAGGATACGCTTTTTTCTTTTATAAATCCACAACATTTGAATATAACTCCACTTGGATTCTTGATTTATGAACAAAACTCAAGTAAACGAATGATAGCTCTATCCAAGCTGCTTGAATTTTGTCTAGCCATTTCCGGATTCCATTTATTAATGATGAAGGGTACCATCGCAGAGTTATATGCCGGTCCTTTATGTGCCCGATTTCTTGGCGTCAACTGTTCTCTGACCGATGCAGATCTAGATTTTGGAACTAGTTCCAGCATAATGAATAAGCTGGTTTTATATCTGATAGAGAACGATACTTCTTTCTCATTTCCTCGTACCGCTGAAAGTGGAATTTCCTCATTGGCAATTCTAAAATAATTTGAAAAACCAGAATGGTCAGCCAACAGCCAGCTCTCAGCTTCGTCTACAGCTACCCGAAATAGCATTTGAGGAGCTATAATATCTCCCCCAAACCAGCTCTGAATTTTGTTTGGCGGACACTCTCCATCTTCATCTGTCAAAACAAAAATTGGATACGATTCAGCCAACATGTTGTACCGACGGATTTGGGCCTGAATTTCACTTCCTCGTGCGGGTTCTTCGCGTAAAATCGCTGCATGTGAACAATATTGTGATATCAGTCGCTTTATAATTTCCCTTGTTGCTATATCCTCACCAACGATTATAAAGTCCATAAAGATTAATCCTCTTTCAGAAGGCTCAATTGCTCTACTTGTTTTGGTGCTACATAGGGGATGACTGCTTCAGCAGGTGAAAATCCTTTATCTAAATAGTCGCGGATTTCTTTAACTTCAGAACCAATTTGTGCCTGAGTACTCTCACTGTCAGTACGCAAAACTATTAGCTCATCGCTGCCGATTCCCTGATTATCTAATAATTCGTAGCTATGTGTGGTAATAAATACTTGACGCAAACTTTTATCTCGTTTTCGTTGAAATCGGGCAATATACTCCGCCATCTGCTTGATGATCGCCGAGTGTAAGTATAGTTCAGGTTCTTCCAATAAGAGCAGTCCTGAACCATCCAGTATTGCCCATAGAAATCCAACAAGGCGCAATGTACCATCCGAGAATTGTTTTTCCTGTTGCTTGGCACCTTTTGCACGCCAATGCTTATAAGTTGCCTGCAGATGAGGAATGCCAGTTTTTTGATCAGATACAAATTTCATTTCTTCTAGTTGTGGAACTGCAATTTTAAGGAATTGATTAATGCGATTAAAATATGACTCTCTGGTATTTGCATTCTTTTTTGCCATTGCCTCAAGCAAATTACGTCCATAAAAATCTTCCCTGCCTGATGTAAGAACATAAGAATCTGCTTCTCTTATAAGTTGCGGAACGACATGCAAATATTGAATATCTTTAAAAAAATCATATATCTCTCTGAATTTTTTGTTTGATACAGGTTGCTCCAGTAGTGTAAACTTCCAATCATCTTCTTCTATTGAATCAGTATTATGACGTTCGCCGATAATTTCCCCTTGTTTGCAGATGACCTCCTCAAGGATTAGGCCTTCACTTCTTCTTATACCGCCACCAGCATGACGAAAGCTTAAACGATATTGCCATTCAGGATGTACATCTGAAAAAGAATGGGAAAGATGTATCTCCAGGGTGGCATTAGAATCCTGACGAGCAGACAAACAGCGGATCTTTGCCACACCACCTCTTCTTGCAACGGCATATTGAAAACCTCCTGCTTGTTTGACAATATCACGCATAAATCTGATAGCATCTAACAAATTGGATTTTCCTGATGCATTTGGACCCACAATGAATGCTCTCTCCCGAAATGGGAGTTCAAGATCCTGGAAATTTTTCCAGTTTTTCAAAATAATCTTAGTCATTAACATGATACACCTCGCTATTTTATAAAAGATAATTTCGTTCTATCTTTTAAATGTTGAATCGCAGGCCAAGATAATACGGAGTAAAAAATTAATCCATTACCGCCTTCAGCAGCGCATCGGCCGCGTCGGCATAGAACTCGATATTGATGCGTGTGGCCAGCTCATCCGGCAATTCGAACAGCTGCTTGCGGGAGGAGATCGGCATCAGCAGACCGGTCGCTTTCTTGTCCACCGCCAGCTCGGCCAACGCCACCGGATTGGCGATCATCTCCACCGAGCCGCCCAGATTCAAGGCGCCGACAATGATCAATCCGCCCTTGACGCTACGTTCGATGAGACTGCCGCAGAGCGCGATCAACACCGGCAGCCCCAGGCCATTCCCGGACCGGTCCATGTCCATGGCGCGCATCTGCACGGAGAATTCATGGCCGCGGGGATCGCGATCCCCCACCAGCTGCCGCGACCGCGTATAGAGATTCTGCTCGCCAAAGCGGACGCTCTCGCGAAAGGCCGGCGGGATCGGCGCATTCAGTATCTTGACGCCGCTGCCGGGACCCGAGGTGACTTCAATGCGATAGAGCGCCGGCGCGCTGTCGGGTCCACCCGGCGAGATCGCCCACACCTGCCCGGGCGGCAGGGGATCAGCGTCTATGGCTTCATCGCTGTGCAGCTCGGGCGTCGAGACAAACTGCTCGATGCCCTCCACGCCCATGAAATAACTGAAATGGGTGTTGCGGAACTCGGTCTTGAGGCAGCGCTTCTGCTGCTCCTTGACCCGGCGCCGGGCCTCCAGGGCGACCCGGATGACGGACTCTAAATCCTGATCAGAAATCGGCATCTCCGGGTCGGGATGCAGCAGCTTGATCAGTCCACTGATGGATTTGTTGACCGCCTCGATATCGCGGCCGCTCAAGGCGCCGCCCCAGTTGGCCCGTCCCTGCAGCGCCGGCAACCGGCTGATATCCCTCAGCCTGGTCCAGCACTCCGAGAGATAATCGCTGACCAGGCCGAAATGATCGGTCAAGTGTTCGTGCGGATTCAGCTTGGGGAAATCCCAGCCCGGCGCATAGGCATGAAGCCGGTCCATGAAAGCGGTGTCGTCGCGCATCTCTTCGGGCAGGGGCGACAACAGGTGGCCGATACGCTGCTGCTGCTCGACATCGACGTCAAAATTGCCGACCATGACCATGCTGCCGGAGGCGCGGATGCTCTCCTTGCCGCGGGAAAATTCGCCCGAGGCCATGTAGCCCTTCATGATGTTGACGCCCTCCTTGGTATCGAAGGAGATGCCGGAGATTTCGTCGAAACAGACCACATCGTAGAGGCAGACCAGTCCACGCTGGCCACTGGCATTGTTGACAAACATCTTGGCCACCGTGGCTTTGCCGCCGGAGATGAGATGGGAATAGGGCGAAATCTGCTGATAGATATGGCTTTTGCCCGTGCCGCGCGGTCCCAGTTCGACCAGATTATAATTGCGCTCGACGAACGGGATCATGCGCAAAAAGACCACCCATTTCGCCCTCTCGCTCAACGCCTCCGGCTCCAGGCCAATTGAACGGATGAGCAGGTTTTTCCATTCTTCGGTTGAAAAGGAGCGCCGCGCGCGGAAAAGCAGATCCAGCACATCCGATTTGCTCAACTGGATGGCGCGCAGCGAATCGATGGCAAAGGGCCGGCCGTACTGCTCCTGGGCGATGGTGGCGTCGTAGGAGAGCGTGACCTCCGCATAAAAACCGTCGGTGAGCATGCGCTCGTGTTCGTGCACCAGCCGGTCGCTGATGCGCACGTCGCGCAGAGTCAGACTGGGCAGCTCGGCCACATAGCTGTCGGTTTTCGCATCGAGACGGGCGCGCACAATGTCGATCAGCTTCACCGACCCTTTCTCCCGCGCCCACGACTGAAACAATCCCTCCTGGCCGGTGCGCACGGTGCGATCCTTGAGCTGCCGCTCGACGATCTGCAATCCCTCTTCGATTTCATGTTCATTCACCGTGGCGCAATAGCGTCCCAGGAGGAACTCGACCACATAGGTCGGCACCGGGTACTGGCGGCTGTACTTGCGCACCAGGTCCTTGCGCACCAGATAGCCATCAAAGGCGGCTGCGGCTTTTTGATCCAATACATCGAGTTCCATGCTACTCTTTTCCTCCAACCGTAGTAATTTGTTTGGCCAGGAGGACCCCGGCCTGGTCGCTGATCACCAGACTCACTACAGTGCCATCCAGATTATCGTCCGGCACCAGCAGCGCGACGCTGCCCTGTGGATCGAACTCTTTCGCGGTGGTGATGGATGAAGCGGGATCATTGGGCTTGGTGCGCAAATCGGCCTGAACATCCTGCACCGGATCGATCTGCACCCGACACCTCATGCCCGTCCATTGCACGCTTCTGATGGCGACGGTTTTAGGCGCGCTGCTGCAGACGCCCTGAATGGTCATCTCCGGAATCAGGCACTCCTGCAGGCTTATTCCGCCATGGGCGTACTCGTGTCCTTTTCCAAAGCAGTGGATATCCGGCGCATAGGCAAAGTGCTCATTGTTGTTCCAGTGCCAGGGCGCGGTGGGCATCTCCACATGCGCGCTCTCCCTGACGGCCGCACAACGCGCCCAGCGGCTGGCGACCAGATATTTGGGCAGATCCACTTTGGGAAAACCGCCAGGAACCAGCAGCCAGCCGTGATCGGTAACCAGGTGGATGCGCTCCCAGCCGGCCCGAAGCAACTCCTGGATGCGTCCGGCCAACAATGCAAGCTGTTCCTCGATGTGATGGGCCATGACGGCGCCAAGATCATGGCCGAGCCGGTCGAATTGTCCCCATTCGGTCCATGCGGAGGAGGCGGACCCGGGTTCGCCGGTCTCGCCATTCTCGAGGAACTGAATCCCTTGTTCCGTCAGCGCCTTTTTAAAACGTTCATGATTCAAGGCTTGCCCGGAGGCGGTGAAAACGGGATTGAACTCTTCGTCCATGCCCTTGCCAATTAAAGCCGCAGCGACGGGCGAGACCGCCGGCTTGGCTGTGGCGGTCACCGTGGGCAAGGCGGACCAACGACTGGTCAATGCGACGGTACAGTCCCGCCCCTGCAGCAGCTCCTGCAAACGCAGGGCGAGATCGAAACGCAGTCCATCGCAAAAGAGCCAGCAGCTCTTCTCGCTGGTAACCGCCGGTGCTGCGAAGGGGAGTGGATGAGATTGAACCACTTTCTGGAAATGGGCGGCGCATTTTTCCAGCCAGGGCAGATAGAGCGCGCGAATGGCGGCGGCCACCGCTTTCCGGTCTTCACCGCTGGTAACCGCGGTCATCGCCTGCCAGACCGCGCGATCGGCGGATTGACCGCTTTCCATATAGCCCCGGGCCATTTCGTCCGGTGTGGCGCCGCCGATCACTGTGGCCGTCTCCCGGGACAGAAGCACCAGATGGTGCAGGGTCAGCGCCAGATTCGCTTCACCCAACTGTGCCCAGATCCACGAACGCCGGATGCTGTGTTGCTCCTCCAGTGAGGTGATCTGCTGACGTGTCTGTTCTTCATTCAAGCTGCTCATGGCCAGCAAGGCCTGACGAAGGCTGTTCTCTTCCTTTTCATTTTCATCCGGCCACGGTTCCTTGTCGAAGAGGAGCTGTCCGGCCGGTTTGGCGCGGCGCAGCTGCGTGTACAGGTTGCTGTACAAGCCGGGGGCTTCCTTGACGCGCTGCCAGACACCGCGCCAGCTCTCCTCGGCCTGTAGTCCCAGTTTTTCCGCCGCGGCCAGTGCACCCTCTTTTTCCGGATCAAAACCATAATCGACTCTGCAGCGCGAACAAAAAGCGGTCCACCGGGAGGCATCCCAGGATTCACGGATTTTCTGCGGCTGTTCGAGCCAGGTCAGGAGATCGCGCGGTGTATCCAGAACCATGAGTTTGTCGAAATCCTCGGCTTCCAGTTTCTTGCCGGCAAGGCGGGAGAGCGGAGTGATGGCCAGATGTTCCAGGGCGCCCAGCATCGCCTGACGGGTTTGGCGATCGCGGCTGAGTTCGAGGCCCAGGCCCTCTTCGGAGACCATAAAGGCCTCCACGGACCAGTCGCGGCCGTTGCGCTGCATCCAGACCGCGCCGCGATACTGCAGCTCCACCAGGGGTTTGAGTGCATCGGGACACGCTTCGCCGGCGCGCAGGGTCTGGCGGCTGACCCCAGGCAGGTAGAGGATCGGCGTCTGGTCAGCCGGCAGACTCGAGTCCTCCAGCGTGCGATCCACAACGCAGCGCAGCCAGATAGCGGGACCGGTGCGCTTTTCCGGGTCATACTTGCCCAGGATATAGAGCTGGGGCAGATAGGGAAAAAGCAGGGAGGCACAAGCCGTCCATTCGCCCTCCGGATCGCACCAGAGCAGAGCGGCCGGGGCGACAGCGTCGCCGGGCGCAGAGCGACCGGCCTGTTCCAGCGACTTGCGCACGGCCTCGAGCAGGGTGGTGTGGGATGTCAGGACAGACATTTGTTTCCAGTCTTTTGTTTATCTCTTCAAATTAGCGCGCATAATGACTTAATATTATTATAAACATCTATTAAAAACAGCAGATTAATTCTTGACATTGTACTCCAAATTTTGCATATTTGATCAATCCAGTTTCTGGAGGTGGAAGGTGCAAACCTTCGGGGCCCGCAAGGGCCTTTTTTTTATTCAGGGCAACCATTTCAGCCTACAGCCTTTGATGCGGAGCTCTTGCGCATGGGGAAATGTTACCCACTGAAAGTAAAGGCTTTTGCAACTAATTGCAACTAATTACAACTAATTTGCTCAAGACCGACCTGGTTTATCACAATATTTAACAGTATTTTGCAATGAATTAATATTTGACGTTAATTGCAACTAATTGTTTTTTGTTGATAAAAAATTATCATAATGATTATTATTCAATTAGGTTGTTTTATTACAACCAGATCACTTTTTAAGTAATTTTGGAAAAAATAAGTGCTTCTCTTTTTTGTTGCTTTTCTGCATTTATTAAGATATATTTCAATACACGGTGTAAAAGGTTCCGCTCTGATGATAAGAACCCAAGGGGTTCTTCTTCGGATAGTCAGAGCGGTCACTTTTTAATAGTACAATGTCTTTCCGCTTGCAAAAACATCAAATTCGCTTGCTACAGCGCCTCGAATCAATCTATAGCTTCGTTCATCCTTCCGCTCCCACTTGCGAAAAATAGCCCAATTAAAATAATCAACAATCTGAAGATTTAAATCAGATTTGGACGAATAATGTTGGATCGTATAAAAACCTTTCACTTTTCCAGCATAGCTGGCTATAAATGTTTTTATCGCTTTTTGTACTTCTGACTTTTTCTTATTGACTGGGATCTCATCGGTCAAGATAAATATTCTGCTGAATCTTCCCCGATAACGATGAAAAATATAATTCAGGAGTATTTGGAATACTTTCTGGTAAAACAAGTGATGTTCTCGCAATGATGGATTTGTTTTTCTTTTATCCACAATGATGGAGTCTATATTGAATTCCTGTAACTGAGTAGCGAGAATCTCAAAGACTCTATCACGAGTACGCTGAGAGTCAGTGGTTGCATGGAAATATTCAAAATCAATCCCTTCCTCCCACAAATCGTACTTGAGATTCAGCAACGGCAAATTCGTCGAAAATGGCCGTATTCGTGATAACGCTGTGAGTGTAAAATAGGCTGTTCCTGTGTTTGAAAAATCGAGGTTCCCTCCTTCATCAATAAATATGTAGAGATTATTTCCATCCATTGGCATTACCATCTTTAAAATTATTTACAGTGACACTTTTTCCCGCGCTGCCCGCTTTTGCCGAATGGTCAGATGCACCTCATTGACGCGGTTGCCGGTGAAAACGCCGTTTTCCCAGAACCAGGGGTATTCCTCCTGCGGCCGCAGCGGCTCCCTGCCGCGGTCTTTTTCCCATTTGATATTCGGCTGCCAGCGCAGGATGCCCGCACCTTTGCGGCCGTTGGGCAGATCGCTGGCCAGGAAAGGCCGGATGTTGAGACGCACGCCGTCGTTGATGTCCGGCTCCCAGCCGATGGGCTGCTGCGACAGCGGCTTCCAGCGCACGAAAATATCAAACGGCGGTTCGCCCGCGAGGATTTTTATGAGCCGGTTCTGCAGCTCTGTGGCCGCGGCCAGGCGGTCGTCGGCGCCGGACTCACCGCGGCGCACGCCGTCCTTTTGCCGGTTGATCCAGTCGCCGAGATAGCTGTAGGTCAGGTTCTCCAGCATCTTTCTGCCCCGGCCCTCGCCCTCAGCCAGTTTGTGATAGTTGATCAGGGCGTGGAAGCCGTCGCGGCGGCGGCCGTCCCAGATGTGCCAGATGAAAGGACGGTGGTGAAAAAGCTTGCAGTGCTGCTCAAAGAATTCATCGCGCAGCCAGGCGTCCAGTGAAGGGATGGCGGCGGTAGAAGCGGGCGCTTTGCCGGCGCCAGCCAGGGCGGCGCGGACGAGTTCGCGCTCGCTGTTTTCGTTCCAGGCTGCGCCAAAGGCTTTTTTCAGCAGCAGCCGCAGGCGTTCGACCGCGGGCTCTTCGCCACGGACCGAGGGAATGCAGGCGATACCGTCTTCGTCGGCCAGAGGGAGCAGCTCCTCGCACTGCTGCACCAGCCGGCGCGATTCCTGAGAAAGGCGCATGGCCGGGTCGAGTTCGGCGGGCCAGCGATAGCCCATGAGCCGGGCGACGGCGACCTGCAGTAGGCTGGAGCTTCCAGCTCCAGCGCCGGAGCTGGAAGCTCCGGCTACCGCTTCCGGCTCGGCGACGCGCAGGAACGGATGGCCGTGAAAGAGCCACTGGGTGGGGTCGTTGCTGTAGGGTTCGGGCAGGCCGTCGGGATAGCGCTCGGCCGCAACTTTTTGCCAGCGCTCCAGGTCAAAAGGAACTTTGACCAGGGTGGCATTCGTGACGTTGAGCTTCTGGTCGATCTTGCGCACTTCTTTACTGTATTCCGGCGAGGAGCAAAAGCACCAGATGGCGGGGAGATGTTTATTATCTGCAGTAACAAGCGCAACGACATTTGTATCCGTTGGTTCACCTGTGTATAGAGTGCAATGCAATTCTCTCATCGCACTAATGGCTATTCCAGTCTTGCCCCATCCTGAAGAACCTCTAATATACGCATTACCACTATCAACTGCTTTCCTAAAATCGTGATTCATCCAGAGAACAAGTTGTCGACCTCCAAAATATATGGTACTTTCTACAGTACTTTGCCAAAATTTAAAATCACCCGATAAGTTACAAATCTCCCAAAAATATCTTCCATAATGAGGAAAATCAGCTGGCGATATTCCTTGGTATGCACTGCCATAATTCTGAAGTAGTAAAAGATTTGAGACTATTTCTAATGTCACACGCGCATCCGGATTCCCCAACTGCCCCGCCTGGCTGACGCAGATCACCTCCTCCGCCAGCAGCCTCTGCGCCTTGTCGGCCGCGTTCCTGCCGGCCGAGACATCCAGCCCCGCCAGCTCATGCGTCTCCTCCGCCAGACGATTGGTCAGGGAAAACATTGCAGTAAAAGCACCCGCAGCTTGGGAACTCTGAAAACCCCCTTCGCCGAGTTTCGCCACCCAGTCCCACTGCACCTGCTTGAGCAACTTTTCCCGCAGTTTGGCGTAAGAGCCGAGAAAGAGCCAGTTCTGCGGGGTCACCAGAGTCGCGGTTCCGCCGGGGAGACAGAAATCGCGGCAGCGCTCGACAAAGGCTGTGGCCAGATCCTGTTTGGCCGCCGGATAATGGGTCTCAATAAAAGTCCGCAGCACCTCGTCCTGCTTGCCGCGCGCCAGATAGGGCACATTGGTAGCCACCAGATGGTAGCGCTCGCCGAGAAGGCGGTAAGCGGTGGTTAACCCCCTGGCGGTCACGCCCAGCTCTTCGGCGCCGTAATCGCGGCCGCCGGCCGCCTCCAGGCCTTGCTCCACCAGCGCCGTCACTGCGCCGAGATCATCTTTGTGAAACGTCTTAACCTGCTGCCGCGGATCGATCAGGCTGCCATAGGTGACGGCGTTGTCAAAAAGTTTGTACAGCTCATTCATTAAATAGCCGTGCTGCGGCGCCAGGGCTTTCCACTCCGCCTGTGAGACGCCGATCTCGAGCCCGCAGCAGGCGATGTTCAGCTGCGGCAGGGGCTGCGTTACCGCATCCGGAGCGAGCTTCCAGGCGGCCAGGGCGAGATTGAACGCCGCCAGCTGGGTGCAGCGCGGATCGATCTCCAGGCCGTAGAGGTTATCGCGCAGCACCGCGTGCGCCGCCGCGGACTTGTCAAGCTCTTCTTCATCCATGCGCATGGCCACCAGCCGGTCAAAAAGCGCAACCAGAAAATGGCCGGAACCGCAGCAGGGATCCAGGCATTTCAGCTCCGCGGCAGCCTGCGGCCACTGCGAGAAATCGCCGGCCATGGGTGCCCAGGCCGTAGCCGAAGCCTCGGTCGTAGCCGGAGCTCCCGTCGTAGCCGGAGCTTCCAGCTCCGGAATTGTAACCGGATTTTGCATAGTAGACGGAGCTTCCAACTCTGGATTCTCTACTCGCCAACGCAACGCCATGATCCCTGCTTTATCCGGATTCCGCCAAACATATTCTACCTGAGAATGGTACTCTTTTTCCGTGCGAATGATATGGTCATACGATTCATGCTGCCAGAACGCGCCGCTGCGTTGCAGCAGTTCATTGGCTTTATTGGAGGTGAACGATTTCCAGCTGTGGGTAATTTTTTCAAGGGCGCATCCCGGCTGCGTTTCCACAATCACATGCACATGATTGGGCATGATGCACCAGGCGTGAAGACGATAGCGCTCGCCATCAAAATGCTGCAGCGCGTTTTTGACCAGTTCCGCAATCTCCGGTTTTTTCAAATAACAGGCGCCGTGTCCTGCATCCAGAAAAGATTCGATTTTTTTTGAGTACAGGTCGTTGAGCCGCCTCTGCTCATCTTCGGACAGTTCTCGCCCTAATTGCTCGGCGGTCTTGACGATATTCAGGCGTTCTTCTCTCCATTCATCAAGTCTGGATTGCGGCAGTGAATCGGCCAATCGGAAGGAGATGTGGTAAATAGCCTGTTGGCAGGTCCAGTGGGGCAGTTTGTCGCCGTGGCGAATTTTCAGCGTGGACCAGTCTGGGGAGGACATGTAGCCGGAGCTTCTAGCTCCGGAAACTATTTCACCAGAGCTGGAAACTTTGGCTACGTCATAAGCTCTGGCTATGGCAGACGGTGGTAGCCCGGAGCTTCCAGCTCCGGGAACTATTTCACCAGAGCTGGAAGCTCTGGCTACGGGAATAAATCGCAAATAATTCAACGGCATGCCGGGAAGAGCCGCTTTTTGCCGCAGCTCCGCCTCGCTGCGGCCGGATTGCAGGTCACTTTGCGTCAAATGCCGACTTGCCCACCAGGCACCGAGGGTGTTGTCGAGCATGAAATCGACCATGTAATCCTCGGTGAAGAGCTGGGTCACGGAAGGCAGTTCGTCCGCGCCGACCTTGTCGTTGCTCTCGTTCACCTCCTGCTTGCGTTTGGTCTGCCAGAACTGGTAGACCCAGCCGATGGCGTCATTGGCCTGGAAAATCTCCGCATTCAAGCCCGCAAGCAGCTGCTCCAGCTTTAACTGAAACTCACGCGGCAGCGGCACCTGCAGCAGCGGATCATCGGGCCGAAAGATCTGCGGCAGCATGTGCTGCGCCAGCAGACTGGCCAGCTGCCATTTGTCGCCAGAACCCTGCTTGGCCAGCTCCTCGCACTCTTCCAGGGTGATGGCCACGCCCATCTCGGGGTGGAGCAGCAGATGGTTTTCAGCCAGGCAGCGGGCAAAGAGCATGCGGTGCCAGTGTTCATAGGCGCAGGCGCTGATCAGATGCGGCATGGCCCGGCCTGTTAGTGCGTCGCCGAGCTGACGGCCGCGGGCGCGCAAGTGGGTGCGCAGCCGGCGCTGCTCCTCGTTCATGTGATTGTAGGGTTTGGCCTCGTGCACGGCCAGCGATTCCAACGCGAGCCGGGCGCCCTCTTCGGCGACCTCGCGCGCCTGGATGACGGTGTTTTCCAGCTTTCGGCGTTGTTCAGAAGTAATGGATGGCATGGCGTAGCGGCTTCTTTCCGTTGAGTATCTATTCATCAGCACGGGCCGGTCTCAGGAGATCAATATCGGTCCTTGTCGGATCTGCTGCATCAACTCCTGCTCGGTCTCGTCCAGCCAGCGCTTCACATCCTCAGGCGTGGCCAGGGTCGAGCTGGCCAGCCGGATAGTGCGGGTTTTAGGCTGCAAAAGCCGGGCGGCCGCCAGCAGGGCGGCGGAAAATTGCTGCGGCAGCGCCTGAATGCGCGTCTTCCAGCTCGACAGGGAGATGGCATCGAGGCTCTTCAACAACCCGGTTTCGTCGCCGGTTTCGATATCGGGGATATCGGCCAGTCCGTTGTCGCGCAGAATCTGCTTTTGCTGCTCCGGCGTCAGTTTTTGCCACTCTGCATTTTGCGCGAGCTGCCGTAAAAGTTCGTCGTGCTGCACCCGGTACGCCTCGTGCTGTTCCCTGAGCGCCTTGCGCAGCCGATCGAGAAGCTGCTGGCGCAGCGTCTGCAGCGGATTCTGCGGCTCCAGCAGGCGGCGTTCTGTGCGGATCGCCTCGAGCTGTCCCTCGATCTCGCGCAGGTCGAGATCGCTGCCATGGGCGATGAGGCGCTGCACGCCGAGCCAGGCTGTCATGCGCTGTTCCGCCAGATCGGCCAGGCTGGACCATGCGCTGAGGTTGTTTTGCAGTTCAGCGGACCGGGCCAGAATGGCCTGGAGCTGCTCATTGCCCGCCATGGTGCGGATGGATTCGATATGAGCGCGCGACGGCCGTTCCGGCAGGGGCGGTTCGCCCCCGCTGCGCTGCGCCAGATCGGAGAGATGGAGCAGAAAATCGGCTGCCTTGGCGCCCTCCTCACCGGATTTGCAGTGGATGCCGGCAAGCTGATAGAGACCGCGCAGTCTGATGCGTTCCTGCGCGCTCAACGTGGCGCTTTCGACGCGAAAATCAGCCATGGGGATGCGATTCTGATCCAGATGTCCGATGGCAAGCAATTCCCCCTTGTAATTGGCGCGGAGATGGCCGCCGGTGTGCAGGACCATCAGCGCCGCATCGATGGCGTCGCGCGGCCAGCCGCAGGGCGCATCCTCGAATTCTCCTCGGATCTCGCGTCCCGACTTACCGGCGCCGATGCAGTCGAGGATGGCGGCGCAGACCGGATGCTTTTGCGCTGCGTCATGCCAGCCGATGGCTTGCAGCGCCGCCTCGTCGCCGTTCTTCGCCCGGGTGATCACTGTGGGCCAGCGCGCATCGTCGGCCGCGTGGAAGCGGGGGAAGAGGCGGTCCATAGAGGCTTCGGCGGCGTGGCGCACTTTTTCGACCAGATCGAGTTCGAGGCGCTCGTTGCCGCCGCCCTGAAAGACCCTGGCGTTGTTGACGACCTCCTCGACCATGCGTCTGCGGCCATCCGCCGCGGCGGAGAGGCGCGTGGCCATGGCGTCGCGCGCATCACGGCCCTCCTCGGTGCTGGGCGTGCCCTTGAATTCGAGGGTACGCTGCGCCGCCTCATGGTCGATCAGCGCCTTTTTCAGATCATCGGCCGAGGCCTTGGGAATGTAGACATAGATGATCGGACTGTCGGCGCCGTCGGCGCGGCTGTCGTCGACGACACTCTTTTCGCTTTCGCCCCAGCCGTCGCGGATCCACACCGGAATTTCATGGCCCTGCGCCGAGGGCCGTTCGGGGCCATAGTGGATCAGCAGCTTGCGCGGGTATCGGCTCTTGCCGTGCAGCAGCTTTTGCGCGCTGAGCAGCTTGTCGCAAGCTTCGCCAAGCAGCGTGGTACGTTTTTGTGAAAGCCAGGTGAGGTCGCCGGCTATGCGGGTCTGGCGGTTGCGGAACTCGCGGTCCCATTCAGCGCTCTCGCGCGTCTGCAGGCTGTATTCGTCGTCCAGCCTGATCAGCTTGCCCTGTTCGGTCAGTCTATCCAGAATCACGGGAATGCGCTGGCGTAGGGCGGCGCCGTCGCCGCCCAGATCTTCGATGAGCAGATCGGCGAGCATCTCGGGAGTGGCGCGCACACCGATATCGGCGACCTGCTCGCGCGGCAGCTTGCGGATGAGAAAGATCAGACTGCAGAGGCGTTTGGCCAGGCGGCCGTCCGCACTGCCGTCATCCAGTCCCTGAATGGTCTCATCGATCTCGCGCAGCAGCACACCGGACTGGAGCATGTTGGCGCGCTGTTCGTCGAAAATAAAATCCGCCGGCGTGACCGTACCCACCGGCTTGTCGCCGATTTCGCGCACCGCGTCGTAGACCACGCGGAGCTGGGTGCGCAACTGGCTGGCGGTGCCGGGGATATCCACGGCGCGGAGCACGCTCTCCCAGAAACGGCGGCGCACCGGCAGCAAGGGATAGTCGTCCACGATGGTGGTGCGGTCTTCGCTTTTCGGGCCGATACGGGTGCCGATCAGATGACGATCGATCTCGCCGGCATGGGTGGTGTAGAGCTGCTCGACCGTCTTGCGCTTGTCGGCTTTTTTCGCCAACACGACGCGGCGGGTCACGGTTTCGACATCGGTATCGGAGAGTTCGACGGCGATGGTAAAGCGGTCGCGGAGGCGCTGCAGCAGGGGCACGCTGCCGGCCAGGGCGGTCTGGCCGGAGCCGATCAGCAGCAGCCGGCTGTCGAGCTGCTTGCACAGCGCTTCGGCCACCTCCTGCACTTCGGTGGAGCGCTGGGTGCTGTCGCCGATGAAGAGCTGCACCTCGTCCAGCACCAGAACGGTCAGGGGGAGCTGGCCGTTGCGGGGCAGCACCTGGCGGATAGTCTGGATGAAATCGGCGGTGGAGATATCCTGGACGACCGGGAACTGGTTCTTGAGGATGGAACGTACCTCGCGCGCGCTGGGCGCGAAATCGGGATAGACCTTTTCCAGCGCTTTGGCGATGACCGGGCTGACGTAGAGATCATCCAGCTCGGTCAGCAGGCTCTTGCCGGATTTTTCCACTTCCGCGGAGATCTGCTCAAAAATGTTGTTCTTTTTAAGCCAGAGCCAGAAACGGGCCTGGGGGTAGGAGGTCGGCAGTCCCATGGAGCGAAAGAGGATGCCGAGGATGGCGAGGCGGACGCTTTCACCGCCGCCGGAGGGGAGCGTGCCGGCCGCGGCGTGAAGGCCGCCAGCACGACGGCTGAGCGTGTCCAATTCTTTGAGCAGATCGGTGACCTCGACCGGCAGGTGCGCCAGTCCGCGCGCCGTGGCGCCGTCCGCTGTAAAAGTCGTGTTGACCCAGAGGTGGCGCAGCATTTTCAGCAAATGCGACTTGCCGCTGCCGAAAAATCCGCTCACCCAGGCGGCGGGCTGCACTGTGGCATCCGCATGGCTGAGGCAGGATTCCAGGATGCGGATCATTCCGCTTCGATATTGTCCTTCGCAGACGAAATGTTCCAGCTCAAAACGAAGGGTTGCCTCCTCCTTTTCGGTACGGCCTTCGTTGACCGCCGCCACGCCGTCGTTCAGCAGCTTGACTGCAAGAGGATCCCGTACGAAAAGCTCCCTGTTCTTCATCCATCCGCTCCATTTCAAAAAATATTCACTTTGGCTTCCACGGCTTTAGATACTGATATCAGACTGATTTTATTCTGACGTTCGTGTTCAATATCAGCAGCCTCAGGCGTCCATCTCATCCTGAAAGGTGATTGGCACAGCCAGGTAATTCCAGTTATCGCGCGCGTCCAGCAGGCGATAATTGTTGTTCTCATATTCGCCTGGGAAAAAGAGCACCAGCCGGCCGCGGATCTCCCGCACCACCTCTTTCAGCACCAGGGAGACCTTGGCCAGGCCGTAGAGGCTGGCCACGCCATGGACGGCGACGACAGTGTTCTCATCGACCTCGTCGGCGGTGAGGCTGGCGGCAAGTTGATCGGCCGCGTAGCGCAGAAAGTCGCTGTGCAGCTTCATGGAAATCGAATCCGGCTCCTCGAAATAGATCTCCTTGTATTCGACACGGGTCATCCATTCGGCAAAGGTGTGGGTGAAATCAAAGGATCTCCATTTGTGGCCGGTGCGCACCGTGGCGATCTCGAAAAGCTGCAACTTGGCGCGGAGGCGGCGTTCCTCGGCCGGAGGATAGACGACAAAGATGGTTTTCTGGTCGCCGGCAAGATTTTTCTGCCAGGGTGTGGCGATATGATTTTTATATTTGGCGACGAGATTTTCAATGCGTCCCATAAGCCAGCCGCCTTTCCTCTTCTGTCAAAAGAGTGTTGAAAGATATCATCATCACACCGCCCGCCTGGCTCATCTCCAGCAGTCCCATTCTTTTGGCGTCGACGGCCAGCTCCAGGATGCGGCCCTCGCCGAGATCGAGCAGCTGTGCCCACAGGGTATGCAGGAGTGCTGCGCCGCGATGGCCGAGGAGAAAGCCGAGGAGCAGGGCCCAGGCCACGGCCGCGATGGACGGCTCCACGCGTTTGCGCACCTTGTGCATGCGGCCGGTCAGGTGGCCGGACTGGGTCCAGGACGAGGCGGCATTGCGCAGCACTTTATCAATAGTAGCTTCATTAAGCCGCGAGTGCAGAGTTGCAGTGAGCGCGGTGGTGAATTTTTGCCGGCTCAATTCGTGTCCCGGGGTCAAGTCGAGGATGGCTTCCGCAGTCAGGCGCAGCAGCGGGTCGCGAGCCAGGGCGGTGAAAAGGGCAAGGAGAGGTTTGCTTTTATCGTCAAGGTTCCAGAAGCTTCTCATCAGGCGGAAGAGGGGAACTGTGGGGTCCAGGGCATAGAGTTCGCGCAGGCGCTGGGCGGAGAGCTCCCGGCTGGCGACGGTCTGCTTGCCGAGGCAGTTTTGCGCGATGATCGCCTGATCGTATTCAATTCGGGTTGATTCTTTGGGGCAGGATTGGAGCAGCGACTCGAGTTCGTGCAGCATGATAGTGCGGCTGGTGTGGGTACCTTTGTCGCCGAAACGGAAGCCGAATGCGGTCAGGGCATCAGCATTCGGGGGGACTGGCAGATTTTGAAGGATGGGATCCTGGTACATATATACTCCTTGTTTTCGCCGGCAAACTTGCCGGCGAAAACAATATAGTCATATTTTGCGGAAAAGCAAATGAATATTCATGCCTTAAAACCTGTTAAAAAAGGTCTCAAAATCCTGAAATGTTTTCTGACCAAAGGCCTGCACCAGGTAGAGTCTGTTCGTTTTGTCAGCAAGCGCTTTACGGATCGAGGCCCACTCCAAGATTTTTCTCCCCTGCATCTTATTCACTCCAGTTATTCTTTCCAACATTTTATTTTGTACTTCAGTTGGAATACCAAGAGCTTCACGGCAATAGAGAAACTTTTCACCGGTTTTATCAAGCAGTGACTTTCTATAGAAGATTTGACCTGATGGCATCGGTAATTCGAATTCATTTATACGATTATTTTTTTCATGAGCATCCCAACGTGAATATTGAAAATCCTGATTGTTCTCTCCAAAGAACGGTGAAATTTTGGAGGAGTAAGAAATTATGAGTTCCCTTTTTGCCCGAGTCATGGTAACATATAGTTTGCATAGTTCACGGTAGTATTCTTCGGGCGGGGTTCCTGATTTTGGAATAGTCCCAGCAGTGCAATTGATAATGCAAATGCGATCAAACTCAAATCCCTTCGTTTGTTCCAGATCTGACAAAAAGATATTCCCATCATCAATACTAATTGATCCATCTAAAACGGGCAAGTTGATTTCTTCTCCTATTTTTTTAACCTCCAGCAGACTGTATCCACAAAGTGCGATGCACGTTTTTTCGTTCGAACCCTCTATCATATAATTGATGTAGTTAAAGCAAAAGGCGAATTCTTCTGGAAGTGTCGGTGAAAATAGGATTAAAGGTAATGGGGATGAAAAATTGGCATATTCAGGATCCAGTACTCCATCCAGGAGTTCATCATCAACCATATCCATCCCTAAATTATTGTAAAATAAATTATAAGCCGCTTGAAGAATTTCGCGACTGTTCCGATAATTTTTGCGAATGATGTTGGACCTACCTGAGATGGATATACCTGCCTCAATCGGATTATGATATTTTGTGTACACTTGCTGGGCATGATCACCACACAGGAATAAATCGTTTTCTCCTGGTTCGACCAGTTGTCGGATGATTTCCAGCTCGATTTTTCCAAAATCTTGCACCTCATCGATCAGGATGCAACGATACTTAGGTTTAATATCATCGAGATGTTGATATAAGGCTGTAGCGAGACCGATATAATCGACGATTCCGACAAAGTTCATTTTATCTTCCCAACAAGCCAAGCCCTCAAGTATTTTTGTTCTATACTTCTCATCAAAATTTATTGCTCTTCCACGTCGTCTCATTGAAATGTATGCCTTTCTGAGATGCGGTGGAAAAGCACTTCGAATATAATCGAATTCCTGATATAAATATTCGGATGGATAGATCCCTCTGGCTAGCAATGATTTATGTATATCGAAGAGTACTTTCGCATCTTGATTATTGTTTTCGCACTGATAATATTCTCTCCATATCTCGGAGATGTGTTCATTATTTTTCCAGGTAACATCGTTGTATTTTTTATTAAAATCAGCTTTTTCGAATTTTCGCAGTTCATCCTGACACAATTCCCAGAAGGATTTGATAGTAATATTTTCGCGTGCTTGTTTAACCGAAGTTCGACAGTTGTAGGGTAAAAAAGATAGGGATTAAGCCCTATTATACAGCAAGATAGACATTCTTTTCCAGATGGTGTCGTGTTACTACAGAATCGGACCTACTGTATGTCTAAAATAGCAACCGGTTCCTTGATGGCAAGCTGCTTGAGGATGAATTTCTGCTGCTGGGTAAGCTCGGTCAATTGCGATACTGTCTTCTGATCGACAGTGAATTGACCCATCTGCAACCGGCTCATCTCCTGGCGGACTGAGCTCCAGGAGACTCCGGTTTTCAGCTCGGCTATCCGGGCCAGGACCAGCGCCAGAAAGCAAAGAAAGATATGGCAGCGGATCCGTTCGTCTTTGCTGTGGTAGTTGGGCCGTAATTCCAGGGTCGTTTTCAGGGTCCGAAATGCCTGCTCCACATCGTTGAGTTGTTTGTACCCCAGGACAATATCTTCCAGTGACAAGGTGTCGTCACTGGTTTCGATCAGGAATTTGCCATCATAACGGCTCTCATCGGCCACCTTGCCTTTGTCGAGTTTGAGCCGGCCATCCTGAAGTTCTTTTACATATTTGCCATAGACCGCGTGTGACTTGAGCGCACAGGTGGCTTTGGTATGCGCCTGGCCTTTGCGGCTGTTGATCTCTTCCAGCTTCCTTTCAATGGCCGCAACGATCTGCTGGCGAACGAGCAACTGTTTTTTCTCTTCTTCGCTGTTGCGCACCAGGACCAGTCTTTTGCGTTTCTCGCCATCGCCTCCCAAAGAGACTTCGCGGGCGGAGAGATTTTCTTTGATTGCGGTATATGGCCCCTTATGGGCCAGGGCGGCCTCGGCAGCCGGCTCGCCGCTTTTCAGCTTGCGGCCGACGATGTAGTGCCCACCGGCTCGTTGCAGATACTGCAGATTGTCCTCGGAGGTCATCCCGGCATCGTGGACAAAGATGCAGCGGCCCAGTTGCCAGCCCACCAGGTCCTTCTTGACCTGCTCGATGGTGCTCATATCGGCGGTATTACCGGGGAATACCCAGTGCTTGACCGGGATGCCATCCCGATTGACCGCCAGACCGATCACCACTTGCGGCAGATCGGCGCGTTTGTCTTTGGAGTAGCCGCGCTTTTTAAGATCGGTTTGGCTTTCAGTCTCAAAGTAGGTCGAGGTGGTATCAAAGAACAGCAGGTCGACTTCCAGATTCAACAGTGTGGAGACCGACCAGAAGATCTCTTTTTCCAGCTCTTCCTGCCGCTCGAGAAGATAATCCATAGCCCGGTAGAGAACCTGGACATCAACCGCTTCCAGACCAGGGATGTGGACATCGCGCTCGATCCACTCGGTGATGGCTAGTTTGCTGGAGGGGGCCAGACAGCGGTTGGCCACCATGGCAAACACCGCCTTGCTGACCGGTATCTGGTACTTGCTTTGTTTGAGCTCCTTTTCCAGGATCTTCTCAAGCTGCAGCTGTTGCCAGAGGGCAGCCAACAGATAGATGCCACCATAGCTGCGGCAGGACTTGAATTTCAGATTGTTAGCGCCCAGCTCGAGGGCTGCTTTGGTTTCCAGGGCATCTTCGGGCGACAGAAATCGCGAAATACTCCGGGTCAAGCGCTTGAGCTGATCGACGTCCAGCTCATCGATACGTCCAAAATTATAGAGGATTTTGGCGACTGCGCAACCCTTTTCCGGATCACGTTCATTGTGCGCCAGCTGGACGTAAGTGACTTTGGATCCGTCTTTGTTTTTGCGGGTGATTTGTCGTATATACATGCCTACAATATAAGCATATTATGCTATATTGTCAAGCACTAAATGCACTATCGTGTGCCTACGCTATTTCGCGATTTTCAGAGCTCGATTTTCTATTTTTATTCAAGTTATCTGTTCTCAATAGGCCAATTTTTGCCTACAACTGTCGAACTCGGGTTTAACATCTGCGTAATTAACCAGATTTTTAATAAGCGCAGCGAGGGATTTATTCAAAGTCAGTATGAGTATTTGCCCTTGGGGGTACTTTCTGGCTAATCGTAACGCACGTTTTATTAGCACACATGTCTTGCCAGAGCCGCTTACACCAGATAATTTTGCCGGTCCATCATAGTCTAATTCGACAATCTTGCGTTGTTCCGGATGGAGAAAGAGCATCCATTGCTGAAAATTGGCTAGTTTCATGTATTGCTTGATTAATTCAGCCTCATATTCGCGAAAACTAATCGAATATTCTCCATCGACGATTTTTTCGATATCGTCCAAAGACAAGTTTTCCAGAGTGACCAATGTATTCGTGAATAAATCTATCCTGTCTTTTGCGCCATCTATATTACCGTTTTTTAAATGGATAAAAACATCGAAGATAACATCCCGCAATTTGACGTCTTCGATTTCGAAAGCCAACTCGAGGATTTCCTCATCGCTGGAAATCGAAGTTAGCGTTTCCAATGCTTTTATATAACTTGATTTCAAGTCTTTAGTAATATGATTCAGGTAATGTTTGGATATTTTTTTATACAATGGGCCGTTGGACCAATCTGACTCGGAATGAATACGATAGTTCTTGTTATCTAATTGCGAACTTTGATAAACAGGTTTTATTGATCGGTTCTTATCGACCGCCAATGTCATGCCCTTATTTTTTTCCAGCCATTCATCACTTTCGTCATGGGTCCCGACAAATGCTAAGTAACACAAGCCATTATCCTGTATGGTTATCAATCTGCAAAACTCTGTCAAATCATATTTTACACAATGTTTAATCCGACTTTCTCCATTATTTGTTATTCTTAATCCTTCCAATGGAAAGCCTGCCTCCGGATGATCCATTTTCGCCAGAATGACAAGTACTTTATCAGCGGCCTTTTTGTAGGCACCACCGCGGTCATGTAGGTTTCGGCAGCTGGCAATAAAATCTGGGGACTTGTCAAATTTCATCGTTCCTCCCATGTACTATTCTGTACAAGCATTGTTCTACCGATAGATCATATCGACTGCCACCGTGGATATCTGCTTCAGAGCACAGCGAGCATCAGTACAACCAATAAAAAATGGCCCAGTCACATCAAGCGACTGAGCCATTCATCTATCTATAACGCCTCCCAATCAACGCCACTCTTAAAATGCATAGCTCCCAGTAAGAGATACACTAATGTAATAATTTTCTACATAAAAACAAGAAGAATTGCGGGTTGTAGCCAAAAAATAGGATTATAGCCAGAATTCTATGAAGACGTGAAACGTAATTAGCATTTTCCATGCGTCGTGTCTTATGAAGGGGGTCAATCTAGGTAAAATAATATTACTTGAAGGTAACTACCTTAGTGAATCCCCTTGGTGCCGGCGTATTTGATTTACTGCTTGTTTTTCGGCGCGGTATTGGGTAATTTCCGGGTAGATGGCCGCGGGACAAATAGGAAATGGACGAGATCATGAAAAGGACCCCGTTCCGGAAACTGCTCTACTGGCTGATTCCGCTGATCGTCGCGCCACTGCTGGGATATACCGCCTGGCAGCTCCTGCAGCGCAGCCGGCAGCAGGCGCTGATTCACTCGATCTATCAGCAGCAGCTCGACAGCATCCTCCTCTCGGTCAACCAGAACGCCTGGGACCGCCTGAATGCCTGGACCAGTCTCCTCGCCATCATGGTCCAGTCCAGCACAGGGAATGAGCGCCGCCTCGAGGCCGAACTCGCGGCGTTCATTGCGCGCTATCCCGCCGTCGCCGCGGCACTCATCGAGGAGGGCCGCAGCGTCCGCGCCGCCGCCGCGCGCGGCCCGGCCGCGCGTGCCGCAAGGGACAGTACCACTGCTGCGCGTGGCACCGTAGACGCGCTTCCCGCTCCAGCCATCGATCCCGCCGCCCTGCAAAAGGTCCTGAGCGATTCCTCCCAGCCGGTTGCGCGCATGTTCGCGCTGGCGGCGCAGAACTATATCCGTCCCCTCGCCATCCCCTGGCAGCCGCAAGGCTATACCCTGCTGCTGACGCCGCTGATCGCGCGGCCCGGTGCGGAGGGGCTTTGCGCCGCCCTTCTGGTGGACCAGCGGCGCTTTGTCGAGGAAACCGTGGCGGCGCGCCTGCGCGATACCGGCCGCGGCCTCTTTGATTTCGTTGTTCGCAACCGCCGCAGCGGTGGGATTCTCTATGGTTCGCAGACGCTCGCCGCCGCTGATTTTGAGCAGACGGCCCCGCTGTGGATCCTCCCCGATCTCGAGCTGCAGATCAAGCTGCGCGGCATGACCCTGACCGCCCTCGCCGGCCGGCAGACCCGGATCAATCTCCTTTTCCTCGCGGCCGTCAACGTTGTGCTGCTGCTCGGCGTGACCCTGCTGATCCGCAATATGGTGCGGGAGGTGCAGCTCGCCCGGCAGAAGAGCGATTTTGTCGCCAATGTCTCGCACGAGCTGCGCACGCCGCTCGCCCTCATCCGCTTGTACGCGGAGACCCTCGAGCTCGATCGCGTGCCGGACGAGGCGCGCCGGAAGGAGTACTACCGCACCATCATGAACGAAAGCGCGCGGCTGACCCAGCTGATCAACAACATCCTCGATTTCTCGCGGATCGAGGCCGGGCGCAAGGTCTATCATTTCGCGGAGGAAGATCTGACCGAAATCGCGGCGGGCATCCTCGATCTCTACCGCTTTCATCTCGAGCAAAAGGGCTTTTCTTTGCAGGAGGAACTGGCGGCAGGGCTGCCGCGGGTTGCGGTGGACCGCGAGGCGGCCGGACTGGCGCTGGTCAACCTCATCGACAATGCGGTCAAGTACAGCGGCGAGGTCAAGGAGATCCGGGTCAAGCTGGAGCAGCGCGGCCGGGAGCTGCATCTGGCGGTGACGGACCGCGGCATCGGCATCCCCGAGGCGGAGCAACAGCGGATATTCGAAAAGTTTTACCGCGTCGAGAGCAGCCTGGTGCGCAGCACCGGCGGCAGCGGGCTGGGACTCGCGCTGGTGGAGCATATCATGGCGGCGCACGGCGGCCGCGTCCTGGTCGAGAGCCGGCTTGGCCGCGGCAGCACCTTCACTCTGGTTTTCCCGGTCCGGCAAAACGCATCGCAAGCATAAGGAGCCGATTCCGCAGTGGCAAAAATACTGATTATTGAGGATGAGCCCGAGATGGCCCGCGGCCTGCGGGACAATTTCGAATTCGACGGCCATACGGTCGCGGTGGCGGCGGATGGGGAGGAGGGACTGAAAAGGGCGCTCGAGCCCGGGATCGATCTGATCATTCTCGATGTCATGCTGCCGAAAAAATCGGGGCTCGATGTCTGCCGTGAGCTGCGCGCGGCCCGGCACACCACGCCGGTGATCATGCTCACCGCCCGCGGCCAGGAGATCGACAAGGTGCTCGGCCTCGAACTCGGCGCCGACGATTACATCACCAAGCCCTTCAGCGTGCGCGAACTGCTGGCGCGCGTCAAGGCAGTGCTGCGACGCACCGGCGGTCAGGGCGAATCCGCTCCGGTGCAGATGGGACGGCTCACCCTCGATTTTGCCTCCTATCACGCCGAGGATGCCACCGGGGAGGTGGAGCTGACCCACAAGGAGTTCGAGATTCTCAAGTACCTGCACCAGCACAAGGGCGAAACCATCTCCAGGGAGCAGCTGCTGACGGAGGTCTGGGGGTATGAGGCCAGTCCCACAAGCCGCACGGTCGACAACCATATGCTCCTGCTGCGCAAAAAGCTGGAGGAGGACGCCGAGCACCCGCGGCACATTCTCACCGTCCATCGGGTCGGCTATAAATACATCGGGTGATAGGCTAATCCGGGTGATGCGCCCGGTCCTCTCAGCGCAACCTGACCCGCAATGGGCAATGACCTGTCAGCTGAGGAAGAGATAGCGGCTGGCAAAGTCGGGATCGCAGGTCAGGTTCAATCCGAGTTTGCGCAGGCCGGCCTCATCGCCCGGGGCGGGAATATGGGTGGTGTGGACGTCGCAGCCGCGCAGCTCCTTAAGTTTTTCCACGGCGGCCTGGGCGGCCGGATTGTTGGCGCCGCTGATGCTGAGGGCGATCAGGGTCTCTTCGAGATCGAGACTGAGGCGTTTCTTCTCGAGCACGTCCCGTTTGAAATGGCTCAGCGATTCGATGATGTTCTTGGGCAGGAGATCGATCCGGGCTGGAATGCCGGCCAGATGTTTGGCGGCATTGAGGATCAGGGCGGCGGAGGAATGCAACAGCGGTGAATTCATGCCGGTGATGATCGTCCCGTCAGGCAGTTCCACCGCAGCACCGCAGAAAATGCCTTCATTCCCCTTGCCGCGGCGCTGGGCTTCTCCGGCTGCCCTACGAGCAGGCACCACCACCGGCCGGTCCTCCGGCCGTGCACCGATCTCTTCCATGATCAGTTCGGCCCGTTCGACGGTTCCCTTGTCCATCATCCCCAAAGCATACTCTGTGGTGTAGCGGAAATAGCGCCGGATGATCTCCTGCACGGCCGCCTCGCGCACAGCGCTGTCATCAATGATCCCGAAACCAGCCCGATTAACGCCCATATCCGTCGGCGACTTGTAAGGGCACGGCTCGCCGGTGATCTTTTCGATGATCCGGCGCAGCAGCGGGAAGGCCTCGACATCGCGGTTATAGTTGACGGTCCTTTCGTTGTAGGCTTCGAGGTGGTGCGAATCGATCATGTTGAAATCGCGCAGATCGGCGGTCGCTGCTTCGTAGGCTACATTGACCGGATGTTTGAGCGGGAGGTTCCAGATCGGGAAGGTCTCGAATTTGGCATAACCGGCGCGGATCCCGCGCTTGCGCTCATGGTAGAGCTGGGAGAGGGCGGTGGCGAGTTTGCCGCTTCCCGGTCCCGGGCCGGTGACGACGACGATGGGTTTGGCGGTCGGGATATAGGCGTTGGCGCCGTACCCCTCCTCGCTGACGATCATCTCGATATGGGTGGGATAGCCCTTGGTAAATTTGTGGGTGAAGACGGCGATGCCGCGGCGCTCGAGCTTGTTTTTAAACTGGATGGCGGCCGGCTGTTCTTCAAAGCGGGTAATGACCACCGCGGTCACCTCGATGCCCCATTCGCGCAGATCATCGATGAGTTTCAAGGCATCGGCATCATAGGAGATGCCGAAATCGGCGCGCATCTTTTTGTGCTCGATATCGCCGGCATGGATGCAGAGGATGATGTCGACCTGGTCGGCGAGCTTTTGCAGAAGCCGCATCTTGACGTTGGGATCGAATCCAGGGAGCACCCGCGCGGCGTGATAATCATACAGCAGCTTGCCGCCGAATTCGAGAAAGAGCTTGTCGCCGAATTGTCCGATGCGGCGGAGAATTTCCGCGGATTGCTCCGCAAGATATGTGTCGTTGTCGAAACCGATTCTGGCCGGCATGGCCGTCATGCTCCCCAACTGCGATAGTGATCGTCCGGATTTCTCAAGGCATAGTAAGATCCTGTCGCCGATTTATTTGTTCAGTATAGAAAAAACCAGCCTGAAAAGCAAGCAGAAATGAGGTGCAGGGTATCACCCCTTGAAACGCACGATCCTCTATCACGAAATCGCTTCGACAGGGGTGTCCGGCTGCGTCGTTGCAGGAGGATTACAGGGCACTCTCCAGCAGGGCGCCGATTTCATCCGCGCCGAGTGGAACGGGATTGCCTTTCATGCTGCTCGCCCGCGCCGATTTTTCGATCAGCTCGGGGAAATCGGCGCGGCCGATGCCGTAAGCGGCCAGCGGGGGAATCTGGAGATGCTTGCAGAGATCCGCAATCCAGGCGGCACCCTCTTCGGCGCGGGCTGCCGGGCTGCCGGTTAGGAGTTGGGCGACTTGATCATAGCGCAGCAAGGCGGGACTCTCCGCTGCGCGTTCGCGCAGGACGCGGATATTGGTGGCCATGACATGCGGCAGCAGCGCGGCACACACAGCGCCGTGCGGCGCATGGAACATCCCGCCCAGGGGGCCGGCGATGCCGTGCACCGCGCCCAGCCGGGCGTTGGCCAGAGCCAAGCCGCCGAATAAACTCGCCAAAGCCATTTCCTCCCTCGCCTGCAGATTGCTCCCCTCTTTACAGGCTCTCATGAGCGCGCCCGCGGCGCGGCGGATGCCGGCATCGCAGAGGGGGTCGATCAAGGGGTTGGGGGCATTGCAGGTGAACGGTTCGATCAGCTGGGTCAGGGCATCGAGGCCGGTGGCGGCGGTGACCGCGGGCGGCAGGGAGAGGGTCAGCTCCGGATCGACCAGGGCGAGGCGCGGCAGCATCAGGGGGGAACGCAGGCTGACCTTGACGCGATGTTCGGGGGAGGCAATGACCGCGTTGCGGGTGACTTCAGCGCCGGTGCCGGCTGTGGTCGGGATGGCGATGAAGGGCAAGGGAGACTGACTGATGGTCTTGCCGGCGCCGATAACCTCGAGATAGTCGGTCAGGTCGCCGGGATTGGCTGCCATGGCCGCGATGGCCTTGCCAGTATCGATGGCGCTGCCGCCGCCGAAGCCGATGACCAGGTCCGAACCCGCTTTTTTTGCCGCCACAACGCCTGCCTGAATTACCTCGACCGTAGGCTCGCCGGTGACTGTAAAAATAACCACCTTCAACGGATCCAGCGGACGCTGCAGGGTCTCCATGGCTTCGTCGTTACGGCCGCTGACGATCAGCGCGCTATGGCCCATTGCAGCTGCCAGGGGGCCGATCTGTCGCAGTACCCCGGAGCCGAAGAGGATACGCCCTGCTGTGGCAAACTCGAAATTCATTCACCAGCCTGCATCATCGGGGAAAAGATTGACATACTTGACACTGGTGCGGGGTTCGCTCATCATTTCGGCGACCGCATCGCGCCAGGCGGCGTAGTGGGCGGTCTCCTTATGCTGCGCCGGGGCCTCCGGCGTGCGATAAACCTCGATCAGGACGAAGCGCGACGGGTCATCGTTCTGCTGAATCACGTCGAAGCGGGCAATGCCCGGCTCAAGCACACTGCAGCGGGCATTCTCGAGGGTTGCCCGGCGGAACGCCTCGACCTGCTCCGGCTTGACATGGACATGCACATGGACCACGAGCATAGCTTACCTCCCGGTCATTTGTCCTCGAAGCGGCGGAGTTCCTGCTCCAGCCGACTCACCTTTTTGGCCAGCCGCAGCAGAAAGAGAAACAGGGCGAGCCAGATCAGGGAATACGCAGCGAAGAGAAAATTTAGGTTTTGCATGAAGAGCCTCAGGCGCTAGGTTCAAGGGCTTGCAGTTTCTGCTGGAGTGTGCTGATGCGGTAGGAGAGCAGTAGCAGGGTGATGTAAAGCACAGTGAAGGCCAGCAGGCCGGCCATCAGGGTGCGGAACATCTCCGGGGCCAGGCCACCGCCACCGCCCATAACGGGCGCGGGGTGCTGGGTCCGCCACCAGCGGATAGACATGTAGACGACCGGAACGTCGAGAAAACCGATGATGCCAAATACGGCAGCGAACCGGGCTCCGCGCTGCGGATCGGCTGTATAGCTGCGCACCATCAGGTAGGTGACATAGATGAGCCAGAGGACCAGGGAGGTGGTCAGGCGCGGATCCCAGGTCCAGTAAACGGTCCAGACCGGCTTGGCCCAGAGCGGACCGGTGATCAGGACCAGGGAGACGAAGAGGACGCCGATCTCCGCCGAGGAGGCCGCCAGACGGTCCCACGCGGCCTTGCCCGTGCGAAGAAAGGCGATGCTGGCGATGCAGGTCACGAAAAAGGCGAGGAAGGCGACCCAGGCAGAGGGGACATGGAAGTAAAAGATCCGCTGTACGTCACCCATGGTGCGCTCGGTCGGAGCGTAGAGAAAGGCCATATAGAGGGCGCCTTCGACCAGCAGGAAGGTCAGAACCGCGAGGAGGAGGTAGAGAGGTTTGATTGATTTCATCCGGAATCCTTTGACCAAAGTTCCAATTCAGTCCAGCAGCCGTCGCCTATGGCACCCGGCTGAGCTTGGGTGGGCGCGAAATGGACCCGTGGGCGCCGGACGCCGAGCCCCGATGGGCGCGCGAGTGTTTGCTGGCCCCGACTGAGACCGGGTCGGCACCAGCGTTCGGCTGTTACTCTTCCACCACATATTCATAGAGCAAAAAACAGACGAAGAAATACAGCACGTCGAAAACGATCAGCAGACGCAGCCAGGGCCAGATCTCCACAACCCCGCGGCCGTCCAGCAGGGCGGCGGTGCTCTTGATCGCCGCGAGAATGACCGGCACGGAAACCGGGAAGAGCATAATCGGCAGCATCACTTCGCGCGAGCGGGTGTTGGCCGAGATCGCGGAAAAGAGGGTGCCGACCGTCGCAAAGCCGAAAGTGCCCAGCAGCAGGATGGCGATCAGCAGCGGCCAGACGCTCCCGATCGCCAGGTCAAAGAGAACGACCATCACCGGCAGGGTGATCAGCTCCACCACCGTAATAAAGATCACATTGCCGATGACCTTGGCAGCGAAGAGGGTGCTGCGGTCGACCGGACAGAGCAGAAGACCCTGCATCATCGCGTTCTCCTGCTCGCGGGCAAAGGCACGGGCGAGGCCGAGGTTGCTGGCGAAAACGAAGGCGACCCAGAGAATGCCGGGGGCGGCGGCGCGCATCTCGGTCGATCCGGGATCGAAAACGAAGTTAAAGATCACCACCACGGTCAGCGAAAAGACGAGCATGGCGGTGATGATCTCCTTGCCGCGCAGTTCCTGCAGCAGGTCCTTGCGGAGGATGGTGTATAATTGTGCCAGGGCTTGCATGAACTAGTTCTCGCGCAAATGCTGGATGATGTCCGCCTTTGCGACTTGCACTGCGGGGCGGTCGATGACCAGCCGGCCCCGGTGCAGCACCAACAGCCGCTGCGCATGCGCCAGGGCATAATCGGGATCGTGGACGGTCATCAGCACGGTCACCCGATCCGCGCCGGCGCGGGCGATGAACCGGGTCAGCAGATCGGTTGCGTGAACATCAAGGCCGGTGAAGGGCTCGTCGAGAAGCAGGACCTTGGGCTGGTGGAGCATGGCGCGGGCCAGGGCGAGGCGCTGCTGCATGCCGCGCGAGAAGGTGCGCACCAGATCGCGACGCCGAGGCTGCAGCTCCATCATTTCCAGCAGAGCGTCGATGCGCCGCGGCAGTGCGGCGACGCCATACATCCGGCCGTAAAAGTACAGATTCTCTTCGGCGGAGAGGTCCTCATAGAGTAAGGTCTGATGGCTGACCACGCCGATGCAGCGGCGCACCTCCTGCGGGGTTTTACGGACCTGGAATCCCGCCACCTCGACCATGCCGGCGGAGGCGCGCGTCAGGCCGGCGATGATCCGCAGTAGGGTGGTCTTGCCCGCGCCATTGGCGCCGAGCAAAGCGGCCAGCCCGCCCGCTTCCATTTCGAAGGAGACGCCGCGCAGAGCCCGTAAGGCGCCAAAGTCCTTGCGGATGTCCTTGCAACGGATCACCTGGCACCTTTTTTGTTTCTGGCGGTGTAGGCACGCGCCAGGCCGACCCCTAAAATCAGAAGACTGCCGGTGGCCGCTAGTGTCAACCAGGGGGGAAGGGCGACTGCAGCCGGGGCATTCCGCACCACCTGCAGCTGCAGCCGGGTTCCCGGCATGGCATTTTCGACACCGAACCGCTGGTAGGTGGTGCCGCGGATGGTGAAGGGACCGAGATCCTGGACGCCGCTGCCTTCAAGCCGCAGCCCGGTTTGCGGAAGGAAGAGATCGAGGGAGCGGGTAGGCTGGTCGATCTGAATGGCCAGCGGAGCGCGTTCCTTCTGCCAGGGCAAATCATAGGTAAAGGAGATCTGGCGGTTCCCCGGTTCAAAAACTCCGGTGTCGTAAATGAGATTGCCATGCACCTTCAACTCGGGGCCGAATTGCCCGGCCATCGGTGTGATGTGCTGCGCCCAGGGCGGCAGGATGATCTTGAGCAGAGCCTCGGTTTCGTGGCCGTCGGTAAGGACGTTGAGGATGGTCTTGTTCCCCGGATTGCGGAGGACGCGGGTCTCGCGCAGCGTGAGACTCGCACCTTGATCCTGGAGGATGATATGATGCATCAGCACCACAATCCCGCGGCTGTCCCTGGTCGAATCAAAGCGGACGATATCATTCCGGACCGCGCGGTTATGGCTGAACTCGGCCTCTCCGCTGTAGTAGCGCACCCCCTGATGTTCGACCATGGCGATATAGGATGCGCCCGAATCCGTTACGGTCAAGTGAAAGGAGAAGGCGCCGTCACGGCCCGTAGTCTGCGTCATCAGGTTGCGGGGCGGATGCTCGGCGGTGAAGAATTGCAGGATAACCGGGGCGCCGGCGACGGCACTGCTGTCACGGCTGCCGTCGAGAAGGCGCCCGGAAAAGGAGGCGTTCTGGGCCAGGCTGTCGGCCGCCGGCAGGACGGCCAGGGCCAGGAGAATCCAGATCGTCAGCTTCCCCGGCAAACGGCGGCCTTTGTTCTTGCCCTCCGGCCGGGCGGCCAGCCGGGACTCTATCGCCTTGAGCTGTTCCTCCTGCTCGCGGACCAGCTGATCATGGTCCTCCTGGCTCAACTTGCCGGTTTGATGATCAAAATGGAGGTCCTGGATGATCTCCATCGCTACTTTTTTTCTGAAGAGCAGCTCCGGCTGGTCGAGGTGAGCCGCTTCACCGGAGCGGGACGCTCGCGGTGAACGAGCGCGGAAGAGCGGCGCCACCACCCAGGCCACAGCGGCGATCATGATTAAAAAGCCAATCAGTGCGTTCATGCTCCTCACCCTTCCTTGCGTTGGTTGGTGCGCTGCGGCGAGACCGCCAGCAGGGTGCCCAGCACCATAACGATGCCGCCGACCCACATCCAGATCATCAACGGATTGATCATGACGCTGACGGTGGCACTCTGGCTGCGCAGATCATAGCTGGCGAGGATGACGTAGAGGTCCTCGCGCAGGTTGGAGCGGATGGCGACCTCGGTGGCTGGTTGATAATTGGGGTGAAGATGCTTCTCGGCCTCCAGTGTGCCGGCTGGACGGCCGTTGATGAAGAGATCGAACATCGCCGCATCCACCCGCCGGTCGGGCCGCTCCTCGCTGCGCAGCCCCTGAAAGACGAGGCGGTAGCGCCCGAGCTCGAGGCCCTGGCCTTTGCGCAGGGTGGCTTCCTTGTCGACCCCGAAGGCTGAGGAGCCGATGATGCCGAGGAAGAGCAGGAGCACACCGATATGGACGATATAGCCGCCATACCGGCGCTTGTTTTTTTGTGCCAGGCTGATGAGGGCGCGGACGAAGCTGAGATGATCGGTCCGGCCGCGCACCCGGGCGCCGCGCACGAACTCGATGAGGGTTGCGCTGAGCGAGAAAAAGGCGATGGCCAGGGCCAGCAGCGGCAGTGCACCGCGCAGGCCGAGGAGCATCAGTTTCAGGAGTAGCGCGAGGCTGATCGCCGCGGGCCAGAGGAAATTACGGTGCAGGTTGCGCGGGCTGGTTTTGTTCCAGGCGTAGAGCGCGCAGAGACCGGTCAGGGCGAAAATCCCCAGGCCGATCGGAGTCACCATGCGGTTGAACCATTCAGGGCCCACGGTGATCTTTTGGTGGCGGATCGCCTCGGTCAGCGTCGGCCAAAGGGTGCCGGTCAGGACCGCGACGGTCATGGCGATGAAGAGGATGTTGTTGAGCAGGAAACTCGATTCCTTGGAGCTCCAGCTGCCCACTACACCACGGCCTTCCAGCAACGAGCGACGATTGACGATGAGAACAAACGAACCGGCCAGAATTAATCCCAGGAAAGCCAGAAAAGAGGGGCCGAGATTGGAGACCCCGAAGGCATGCACCGAAGAGATGACTCCGCTGCGGGTGACGAAGGTTCCGAAAATGGTGAGGGCAAAGGTGAGGGTCACAAGAACCAGATTCCAGATCTTGAGCATCCCCTTTCGCTCCTGGACGATCACCGAATGCAGAAAAGCCGTGCCGGTCAGCCAGGGCAAGAGTGAGGCGTTTTCGACCGGATCCCAGGCCCAATAGCCGCCCCAGCCGAGCTCGACATAGGCCCACTGCATGCCGAGGATGTTGCCGATGGTCAGGAAAAGCCAGGCGAAGAGGGTCCAGCGGCGGATGCTCTTGAGCCAGCGCTCGTCGAGGCTCTTGTTGATCAGGGCGGCGATGGCGAAGGCAAAGGGCACGGTGAAGGCGACAAAACCGATATAGAGGCTGGGGGGGTGGAAGACCATGCCGGGATTTTGTAGCAGCGGATTGAGGCCATTGCCGTCCTCGGGCACGAAGGGGGTTCGGGCGAAGGGATTGGTCTTGAAGGTCGCCAGATAGAGGAAAAAGAGCGTCGTGACCTGGATCACCGCCATGGTCGCCGGCAGCAGCTCCGGATTGCGTTTCTTGTTGCTCGCCAGGACGATAGCAGCGAAAATGGTCAGCAGCCAGGTCCAGAAGAGGAGCGAGCCGTCCTGGCCGGCCCAGAAGGCTGCGAGGGTGTAAAACCAGGAGAGGGAACGGTTTGAGTAATGGGCGACATACTCGATCTGAAAATCGCGGGTGAGAAAGGCGTGGATCAGTGCGAACGATGCCAGGGTCACGAGGGCCAGGGAAGCATAGACCGCGCGGTGCGCACTGGCGAAATAGAGAGAGGTGCGTCGGCGGGCTGCGCCGAAATAAATCACCGCAGCGTAGGCGGTGAGTGCCATGGCGATGAGCAGGGCCTGATATCCGATATCTGCCAAGCGGGCTCCTGTCTGTAATGGGTGAGGAGAAGAATGAATTGAGAAAAAATATAGTAAATAAAGCTTTTAACCGCAATAAAAAAAGCCGGCTGAAGCCGGCTTGAACGCACCTTGTGGTTGACGGCCCTGCGGAGCTTTGCATGAAAGGGCGCGCCGGGCCGTCCGGAATGATCATTTTTTGCCCGGATAGAGGGCCTTGAGGGCATTGGTGCGATAGACCCGTTTGAGCACCTTATCGCTCAGGTCCAGTCCGTAGAGCGGCCAGTGATAATTGAAGAGCCCGATCTCATAAAAATGCTCATCCGCCGATTCAAGAATGCGAAAAGTGACCGCATACATCTCGGCATCCATGCCCATGTCGGTGCCATAGAGGAGGCGGGTGGAATATTTCTCATAAAAGGCGCGGGTTGCCCGTGGGACCGGCGCTGTTTCGGCATACCGGGCGGAGATGTCGGCGTACAGATTGGGATAGCGGTCCAGCAGTTTGCCGAGCGCCGTCAGGTCGTAATCGCAGTTGGCAAAATGGCAAGCGATGAAAGTGGTGCGCGGATGGCGCGCCACGGCGCGTTCGAGACTTGCCACCATGCCGGTCAGATCGACCAGGTTCTTCTTGTTGTCAAGGCGCCAGGTGTATCCGTTCATGAGGCCGTCGTTGGTCGAGTCCATCGGCTGATACATCCAGATCGGGTCGCCGACGTGGATGCTAACCGGCATGCCCAGCTGGGCGCATTTTTCAAGCAGGGGATCCATACGCGGATCTTCGAGATGCATACCCGGAGCCGGCTCGTTGCCATAGACCAGGCCCTCTCCTTTGTCGCCGAGTTCGCCGACGCCCCGGGCGCCCAGCTTGTAGCAGCGCTCCAATTCGGCGACCGCGGAGGGCCCGTAGCCCGGCTGGTCATAGCCATGGAAATCAAAGCCGCACCACACCTCGAAACGGTTGGGCCAGGCGGCATAGGCGGCATAGATCGAATCGAACCGAGCGCCGTTGGCCATGGAGAGGATGATGGTTTTTTCGATGCCAGCACGGTCCATGGTTTTCACCCATTCGCCGATCTCGGCAGATGACTGGGCATAGGGGTGGGAATGAACATCGATGACGGGGAATTTGGCGCGCTCGATGTGGTGGACTGGCACCCTGTAAATCGATTTGGGCCGGTAGTCTTTAAGAAGCAGCTGCTCCGGAGAGGTCTGCGCCAGCGCTGTTCCGGCTGCTGTCGTGAGGACAAAGAAGATGAAGGCCTTCCGTTTCATTGCTGTACTCCTTTTGATTCTGTCTCTTCTCCACCCTCCTCGATGGCCATTAAAAAGACCGCGACGATGGCCAGGATCATGCCGGTGACGATCAGGGGATGGGGAATGACGCGGTAGAGGGTCAGAGAGAGGATGATCGTGATTACCGGGGCCACCGCATTGGTCAAGGGACTGACGATAAGAGCCTTACCATGGCGGAACGCATAGACCAGCGTGAGCGCGCCGATGGCATTGAGAATCTGAATCAAGGCGGCGAGCCATGGGCCTTTCAACCCCCAATTGATCGGCTGGCTGAAATCGGTCATCCACAAGGCAAAGGGGATGAGGAGCAGACCGGTGACCGTCATGTAGAAAAAGATGCTCTCCGCCTTCATGGTTTCATTGGCGAATTTGATCACATAGGCCTGAATGCCCCAGGCGAAGAAGACCAGCAGGGCCAGGATAATCCAGAGTCCGCCCTGGACCGGACTGTTTGCAGGCTGGTAGGAGAGCAGAGGCATGGCGACCATGGCCAGAAGGATGCCGGCCCAACCCCGTTTGCTGGCCCGCTCCCGGAGCAATAGATAGGACATTAAAATGGTGATGACCGGTGAGAGGGAGATGAAGGGGAAGACCAGATAGGCCGGGCCACTGCGCAGGGCCTGGAAGAGGATCAACTGGCCACCGGCTCCGAGAAAACCCGCGGCAGCACCGAGCGCGATCGAACGACGGTCCCACTCCACTTTCCAGTGGATGTTGGTCAAGGCGACCAGCACCGGGACCAGCATGGTCAAGGCCCAGACTACATAACCGAGAGTCGCCGGAAATCCCGCCTTTTCCGGCAGTTCGATGAGTGCGCCCCAGACGCCCCAGAAAAGGGTAGTGACCAGGGCGTAAACCAGCCATAATTTTTTGTTCACTGTGATTCTCCTTGTGTTAGGCGGATGTAGACGTTGAACCGGTAGCGTTAGCATAAAGACCGAGCACCGTTGCGATCCGGTGCCGGACTAGGGCAACCGGATCGTTGGTGAGGCGTCCCTCGCGGATCGCCCGGTACTGATCGGGCAGAAACTGGCTGATGAGTGTCAGCGGCAGGGGATGGCGCTGCAGATTGGCCTGCAGGTGCAGCACTGCAGCGGTGATGGCCGGATCGGGCCAATAGTAGCGGATACGGTCGCTGTAGCTGTAATGTCGGGCAAAGCGCACTTCAGCCGCGGTGCCGTGGTAATGTTTTTTCCAGAAACGGGGGTCGCGATCCATCACCGCATCGATGGTCTCTACCAGACGTGATGGAGTGGAATCGGCGCGGTCCCCGAGCCAAAGGGTTTCCATCTCCGCCAGCGCGAAGAGGGCTTCGCGCAAGGCGTAGGTCAGCCAGGGGCCGACCTTGAGGATGGCGAAGTGGTCTTGGACCAGCTGATGCAGGGCGGTGCCGGTCTGGTAGTCGGTCGAATGGGCCTCATATACCAGCCCTGGGAGACCGGCGATGAATCGGCTCAACGGGCGGGCCCGTTCGCGATCATAGTTCACGACGTGGTCATGGCTGAACTCGACCCCCGGCTGCACCACCACCGCGATAACCCGCCCCCAGGCGGCCTCGAGGTCACGCTGGTGGAAAGCCTGACGCGTCAGGGTAATGCACTCCTCCACGGCCGCGACGGTGGTCGGCTCGACATGATCCAGTGGATGTTGAGCGCCGCCGGGAATGGGGACATCGGAGCCGATGATGTAGAGCGGAGCCTCGGCGCGGCCCTGAGCGGCACGTTCCGCCGCCGCACACAGGAGCGCGGTGCGTTCGGCAATGACTTCCGGCGGCAGAGCGGGTCCGGTATCGTCGCCGCAGGCCATGGTAGCGTCGAGATGGAGTTTGAGATAGCCGGCGCGGACATAGGCAGCCACTTGTTCCTCCGCCTTGGCCAGAGCCGCGGCGGCGGGTTCCTGCTGCCAGACATTGGGGCCAAGATGATCGCCGCCGAGGAGGAGGCGTTCGCGGGGGAAGCGCATGGCTGCAGCGGTCTCGTGCACCATGGCGACAAAGCGGTCGGGGGTCATGCCGGTGTAACCGCCGAATTGGTCGACCTGGTTGGAGGTCGATTCGATCAGCAGGGGGGAGCCATCCGCAAGGGCTTGCTGCATGGCTGCCTCAAGGACGCGGGGGTGGCTCGAACAGACCGAGTAGAGCCCGCAGCCGGCCCCCTGCTTGTTGCGCGTCAGCCGATCACGCAGCAGTTCAGCGGCCATCGATGATCCGCCTGAGCCGCGGCCATACGGTCGCCTGCTCCTTGAACGCCTCGGTGCCGCCCATCTCCGTCACCGCCAGGGCGCCGCAGGCATTGCCATACTGCATACATTCGACGGGGCTCATGCCCTTGAGCCAGCCGTGCAGAAATCCGGCGTTGAAGCTGTCGCCAGCGCCGGTGGTCTCGACCGCCTCGACCCGGTAGGCCGGCGCTGTCCAGCTCTCCTCCCCGGCACAGACGGTGGCGCCGGCAGCGCCGCGCTTGACTACCAGGATCTTGACCAGCTTGCGCAGTTTGGCGATCGCCTCTTCGACACTCGCCGCACGCGCGATCCGCATCGCTTCGTCCTCATTGGGGAAAAAGAGGTCGGTGTGCGGCAGGGTCTGGAGCAGATCCTCGCCCCACTGCTCGTCGGGATCCCAGTTGGTATCGAGCGAGGTCGTCAGACCGAGCTTGCGGGCACGGGCGAAAATCGTGCCCGCATCCGGACGGATACCGGTCTGAAGGAAGAAACAGCCGATATGAAGGTGGTTTGCCTCGATGATATAGTCCCAATCGAGATCGGCCATGGTCAGATCGCGCATCGCACCCATATAGGTGAGTAGGGCCTTGTAGGGCGGATTGGCGAGGACGATGGTGGCGCCGGTCTTGAGATTGCTTTGCATCTGAATGCCGCGGGTATCAACCCCGCCGGCGGTCAGTTGTTCGACCATGTAGCGGCCGAAGGCATCCAGCCCCGCCTTGCCGACGAAGCCGACGCGGGTGCCGAGGGCGGCGAGATTGTGGGCGGTGATGGCCGAGGAACTCCCCATGGTGAAACGCATATCTCCGGCCAACTTTTCTTTCTCGTTTTCAGGCATGGCGATGTCGCGCAGGACGAGATCGATGTTGAGCTCGCCTATGACCGCGACATCCAGATTTTTCTTTTTCACAGACGCTCCCTATAGTGAAAGTGTGACCACCGCCCTGAGATTGTGCGGCTGATCGGGATTCTGGTTCCGGTGCAGGGCATTATAATAGCCGAGCAGCTGCAGAACCGGCATGTAGAGCAGCGCATTGGCGAGGTCGCCGCCCGGACCCGGCACGCAAAAGTCGAAATCGACGTCGCCGGGAATCCGGGTCAGGCTGCTATCATGCAGCAGCAGCATCTGCGCCCCGAGCTTTTTCATGTCGGCGGCCATTTTCAGCTCATACTCCACCCCTCTCTGCGAGAGGAGGAGCGTAATCAGGGTCTCGGTCGTGGTCGTCGACATCGGACCATGGCGGTACTCGAGGGCATGAAAGCTGCGGGAGGCGGAGAGGGACATTTCGTTCATTTTGAGCGCGGCTTCATTGGCGAGGCCGTAAAAGGGGCCCTGGGCCAGGAAGACGAACTGGGTGAAGGAGTGCGAGATGATCGTGGGCAGAATGGCATCGGCCTGAACGAGCAGCGCCTCACCGGCTGCGGGAATCTGTGCGAGCAGGTCCGCCTGTTCCGTCCTTTCCCAACCCTGTATCGCCGCCTGCACCAGGCTGAGGAGCATGGTGGTGAAAGAACCGGTCATGACCACGCTCTGTTCGGCCGGGAAGGGAAAGGTGATGGAGCGGTCCCCGGCCAGGGCCAGCGGCGAATCGGGATCGCACGAAATGCATAGGGTGGGGATGCCGAATTCATGCCGCGTTTTTTCGACCGCCCAGACAATTTCGGTGGTGGTGCCGGAGCGAGAGAAGGCGACGGTCAGGATGCGTTCGTGCGGATTGAAGACCAGTTCGGGATAGATCAGGATTTCGGATGCCGGAACGGCCTTGCTGCGCAGACCAGTTAGCCCGGAGAAGAGTGCCGCGGCGGCCTGCGCCAGGTAGAAGGACGTGCCGCAGCCGGTGAAGACCCAAAGGTGTTCCCGGTATTCCCGCAAGAGCCGTTGATGCTCCTGGCTCTGTGCAGCGAGCGCGGCAACTGCGTCGCGCCATATCTCCGGCTGACGGTGGATCTCTATATTGGTGAAATTATCGTTCATAGGTCTCTTTCGCGTGAAGGAATCAGGGAGTGATGGATAATCCGCTTACATAATCACCAGGAACTTGCCCTGTGTTTTGCCCAGCGGAGATTCAATATAGTAAAAATAGAGGCCGGCGGCGACCAACTGCTGGTCCTCGTTTTTCAGATCCCAGATGGCGATGCTCGGCGCAAGGGCGGAACCACCGCGATGCTCGAGGGTGCGAACTTTTTCGCCGGCCGAATTGAAGATCCGGATCGTCGCCTCAGCGGGCAGATAGGTAAATTGCAGCTGTTTGTCCATGCCGACCTCCCAGCCGGAGGCCACCACATAAGGATTGGGAACCACCTTGACCTGGTCGAGCACGGAACGGGCGACCGGGGCGTGCGGCACGACGGCAACGGTGTTGGAGCCGGTTTTCGGTTGCGAAGCCGCGGTATTCTCCAGCGGCCCGGTGATGCCATTGCCGGTGTCATAAGCGGCGATGTAGTAGCGGTAATTGAGTCCGTTGATGAGCTGGTCATCGATATAGACATGGACGGTATCGCCGCGCTTGAAATAGCCAAGCGTGTCGCTATCGATCACCCGCGCGAGCGGCAGGCCGGTCTCACTGCCGAGATCGAACCAGGCGAATTCCGGGAGGGTCCGGTAATTGCCCTTGATGCCGTCGATGCGGTCAAAGCGCGCCAGCGGGATATACTTGATCGTGCCGGAGAAATCGGTATAAGTCTCCGTGCCCCAGGTGACGCCTTCATCGGTCGAGCGGTAGATCTTGTACCCCTCGAACTCGGGATCGCGTTCGCTCTCGGTGCTCCAGATCAGGGTATTGCGGCCATTGCCCGGGATGATTTCCAGGCGGGGGGCGGGCGGGGCCTTGACTACCTGCCATCCGGACTCGTAGAGGGTCTGGGCATTCGCGGCGTTTTTATACAACTGGGCTTTGGACATGCCGAAGATGGTGGCGAAGATCATGGTATCAGCCTGGCCGGGGGCGAGGTCGAAGGGTTCTGAGCCCATGACCTGAATGCCGTCCGAACCCTGGCCCAGGTAGTAGCCCTGGCCGCCCTCGAGGGCATCGGCCACGCCGTTATGATCGAAATCGTCGTCGATGCCGTCTTTGTTGCTGTCCTCGGGATCGCCCTGGTTGGCGAGATTATAGCGGAAATAGAGTTCCTTGCTGGCGCCATTGCCGCTGGGGGTGGTTGCTTCCATCCAGAAATTAAAGGCATCGTAGGTGGCTACCTTTTTGGAGGGACCTGGCATGCGCAGGGCCATCGTGCCGCCCCAGGCGATCTGGTTGGCCGCCAGGCTACCGCCTGCGGGATTGTCCTCATAGCCGTTATCATCGGTCCCATATGCGAACTGCAGACGGGGGTCATAATAATGGCGATCGGTGTCCCCGGTGCTCGTCGGCGAGAAGGCGAGGGGCAGGTAGCCAAAGTCGGAGTGGATGCCGACGCGCATGCCGCGAATAGGGGCGGTGCCGATGTTGCGAACTACATAGATCCATATAAGGAAATCCTGATAGAGCTCTCCCGTCCAGGCGAGACCGCGCATCTCGACGTTGGTATTGAGCCAGCGCCGTTCGTTGGTGCCGAGGTCGGTGCCGCGCCAGGCGTACATGGCCGAGTAGGTCTCCTGGTCAGCGATGCGTTCGCCGTGGCGGCCCGCGCCGGGCCAGCCCTCGCTGCCCACGCGCAACGAATCGCCGGTCCCCGGAATGAGGAGGGGCCAGCCGCGATTGGGGCCACTGCTGGGCCAGGTGGAGGGGTCGGTGCTCAGCGGCGCCACGGCGCTGCCGACCACCTCGGGATAGGGGGCGTAGTGCTCCTCGTCCCAGAAGGCGGCCGGACCTTCATCCATCGAACCATCGAGGTATTCGAGATTCTCCGAGTTGGCTCCGCTCACGGCGCCGGGATCCTGGGCGGCCGGTGCGCCGATGACAATGCCGACGCAGGTGCCGTAATTGATGCCGCTGCCGGTGGGATACTCGAAAGAGGGCTTGCGCGCCAGCGGAATATTCTGCTCATTGCCGTCGCCGAGCATGCCGGTGTTGTTGAACTGGGTGCTCAACCGGTTGATGTTCATCGTATTCCAGCGCTGATACAGCATCGGATCGGTCTGGGCGGAAAGCAGCGAGAACACCATCAAGAGGCCCAGGCCTGCCAATAATAGGGTGCGTTTTATCATAATCCTGCTCGTTTAAAGGGTGAACTTGATGGGATTGACGATAATGGACTCGATGCCGCTGCTGGCCAGGGTTACTTCGGAGAGCAGCGACAGGCTCTGCACATCAAGGATGGCCACCGAGGTCGCCAGAGTCACAAAGATCACATCGCCGGTGGGCGCCGCAGTGACCGATTTACAGGCAGTCGGGAAAGCCCGTGACGCGAGGAGCGCTCCGGTTGCGGCGTCGAATTTGTAGAGCGACTTGCCGGCGCTGACGAAATGGTGCGCGGCGCTGAAGGCGATATCCACGGGTTCGCTTCCAGAGGAAAAGGTGTAGAGTGTCTGCGGAGCGGCGCCGCCGGCATCGGTCCGTTTGACCCTGAGGCCTTTGGCGTCACAAATATAGAGGCCGCCGCTGTAGGGATCCGTGCGAAGCTCTCCCAGGATCAGCTTCTCGACGACAGCGGGCAGCGTCTTTATGGTGGTGCCGTTACCGGCATTGATGAGTACCAGGTCGCGCTTGCTTTGATCCAGCGTGAAGAGGACAGCGCCATCCGTGGAAACCGCCAGCTTGCCAGGATAAAAGGTGGTGATGTATTTGGCATCGAGTGCCAGGGTTTGCAGGTTGATTTTCGAGATCGCTTTGCCGTTGACACTGACGACATAGAGATAATTGCCAGAGACTTCAACCTGCGAGGGATTGGCAGCCACCGCGACGGTCTTCTCGAGAGTGAGGGTGGAGGAGTGAACGAACCCCACCTCGTTCTTGCCGGTGTTGGCCACCGCGACATAGCGGCCGTCCGGGGTGACCACGGCGTCCTCGGGGGCCGAGAATCCGCTGAGACTTCCAGTCAGGCTGTCCAGCCGAGTGAAGCGGCGCAATGAGCCCTCCTTGCGGTCGCGCAGATAGAGCGGGTTGAAACCGCCGATGGAATAGTCGCCGGCCGAGAAAAACCAGCTCGAGGCGACGATGATGCTATCGGCAAAAGCGCCGCCGGCATCGACCTCGATGGTGTTCATATGCGCGTCGCGGATACCGCCGCGCAGCTCAACCGTGTAGATCGTGGCCTTGTCCAGCGGGGCATCGGGCTGGAAAAAGACCGTCGAATCCACCTGAGTGCACGTGCCGGGAAGAGGCGCGCCGGTTAGGCTCTTCAGCACCACCCGGCCGGTGAAGGAGGCCAGGTTCATGGGCTCGGTGAACTGGAACTGGATGGCGGTATTCTGCGGCACGGCCAGAGAGCCGGCCGCGGGGATGATCGCCTTCGCTTTGGGGCGGGTGATCTCGATGGGGGTCACGGGTTCGCGGTTGGGGCAGCCCGTTTGCAGCAGGGCGAGGACCGCCAGGGGGAGAAGCACCCGGATGTGATTTCTTTTCATGATGGCTCTCATTTGACGGAGTTAGAAATTTACGGCCACGGAAAATTGATGGATATTGGAGAACTGGCCGAAATCGGTGTAGGCATAGTCAAAATAGACCTGCCCGAGGAAACTGGCCGGCACCAGCAGCCCGGCACCGGCCGACAGGGTGGCCTCGTCGTAATTGAGGCGGTACCCGGCGCGCAGAGCGAGCATCTTTTTCAGGGTCAGGGTGGTGCCGAGGTTGTGCCGGGTTCCGAAATCGCGGGCGTCGTTGATGGCATAGCTGCCCGACCAGACCACATCGCCGCGATTGATGATATCGGTGGCGACCCCGAGCCGGAAGGTCATCGGCATGTCCCATTCCTTGGTCTCGAGCACGGCGGGGATTTGCTTGTTGGTCGGGCTGCCCGAGACCACATGGGTCACGAGCAGGTCGTTGCCGCTGAACTGCAGGGCCCCGCCGAAGTTGGTGAGGGCGATGCCGATCTTCATGTTGTTGAAGAAGGAGGTCTCGAAGACGCTGCCGATGTCGAAGGCGAAAGCGCCCGCGGTGACCTGAGCCAATTGCTCGCGGATATATTTCAGTTTGCATCCGACCGAGAAACGATCGGTCAGGTTACGCGCCAGAGCGGCGCCGAGTGCGAGGTCGCTGGCGCTGACAACGCGTCCGGTGCCATCCTGCTTGAGCAGGGTGGTCTCCTCGATGTCACCGGAACCGAAGTAGGTGAGGTCCACGCCGGCCGTGAAACCGCCGAACGGCAGGGTGACCGCCACGTTGGTGAAATTGGTTTGCACCAGCCAGCTGGAATGGGAAAAGACCGCACTCGATTTGGGGATGCGACTGATGGTTCCGGGGTTGAACCAGAGGCTGGAGGCATCCTTGGCCAGGGTCAGGTCCGATTCGGCGCTCCCCACGAAGGCAGCGCCCATGGCGACCTTGAGAAAGTTGGCCGCTGAGGTCCCCTTGTAGCTGACACCCTGGGCGAGCACGGATCCGGAAAGGATGGTGGCGGCCGTCCAGAGCGGCAAAATCAGATTCAGGATGGATCTTTTCATGCATCCTCTCCTTGGATCATTCAAGATTAAAGTTCAGGCCAATCTGGTAGCGTCGGCCCGGGCCCCACATGGCAGGGTTATTGGTATAATCATCAGACGTGGTCTCGTTGGTATCGACGCCAGGCTGGCCGGAATCGGCATAGACCCACCAGACATTTTTGTGGTTGAGCAGATTGTTGACCTGGCCGTACAACCGGGCCGTGACCTTGGCCAGGGTTACCTCCTTGAAAAGCATGGCGTCCAGCGAGCTCTGGGTGGGGGAGCGCTCGGCGTTGGGCATGAGGACGTTGAAGGTGTAGGGAAAACCGCTGCTCAGACCGCCCATGAGCGAATAGCCCCAGCGGGCGGGGAATTCCATGGTCACTCCGAAGGAGAGGACATGGGACTGGTCCCAGTCCGCCGGGAAGGTGCGGGCCAGATCCTGAGCCTGCGAAAAAACCAGCGAACTGCTCACCAGAGCGCGCGAATAGGTATAATTGAGGAAGCCGGTAAAATTGTCGCTCATCCGCTTGGTCAAGGAGAGTTCGACACCCTTGACGGTGGCGAAGTTGATGTTGTCGAAGATCGGATACTTTTGGGCCTTGACAATATCGCCGGAAGTCAGATACCCCTCGGCGATGACAATACCGATGAGGTTCGAGGTCTTGCGGTAAAATCCAGTGATGTCGGCGGAAAGCTTGGGGGCCAGCTGCATCTGAACGCCGAATTCGTAATTGATGGTTTTCTCTTCCTGGATATCCCCCTTGGCGATGGCGCCCTGAACCGAATTGACATTGGGGGCCGGGTACATCGAATACTCGCGGTTGCTTCCCTGGAAGGCCTTGTAGAAATCGGGATATTGGTAGTAATGACCGTAGCCGAAGCGAAAGGCCGCGGCATCAGAGATCGGATAGCTGATGCCGAAGCGCGGGCTGATGTACTGGCGCGGCTTGACCTTGCCGATCTTCCCGTCCGGGGATTTGATGTCCACGACGAAATCGCGGTTGGGATCGATATAATCATAGCGCAAACCGACGTTGATCACCATACCGATGTCGTCGAACTCCATCTTATCGTTGACATAGGCGTAGAACTTTTTCGGCTCAAAGTAATAATCCTCGTAGGCATCGCCGCCGTTGGGGTTGCGGCGCTGCAGCGAAGTCTTGATGCTGGAGAGCGAAAGGCCGCTGGAGAGATAGTGCTGCCGGGAGATCTGGCTGTTGAAGGAGCCCTGCGCCTCGATCTTGTCATAATAGCTGTCAAAATAGACCCAGTTTTCGCCGGCGACCGAAAACTCGGCGGTGAGAATTTCAGGCCGGACCTGATAGAGCGCGAGGTCGGAAAAGACACGCGAGCTGTAGCCGCGGCGGTACTTCGAGACAGCCAGGTCCGCGAAAGTCCGGGGCGAAAAAACATGGGTCAGCTTGAGGTAGCCAAGATAGTCGTTGAGGGTGACGCGCGGAGTGCCGTAGGGGTTGTACTTAAAAAAGTGGTCATACACACCCTGCTTGGTCTCGGCGGCATAATAGCCGAGGCGGATCTTGAGGGGTTTGCTCACCTGCCAGATCGCCTTGCCGAAGGCCATGCGGGTGTCGCGGTAGGCCATGGGCACCACCTCGGGCGTGCCGCTCTTGTCGGTGCCGCGCGAATCGACCCAGTTGGGGTAGAGGTAGCCGTTGATGTAGCCGTCGGTGGAATAGGCCCGGGCCGAGGAGGTGAGGGTGAAATTTTTGACACCGGGCACGGGCCCGCTGACCGCCGCCTCGACATTGTACTCCTTCTGGCTGCCCGATTTCTTGCCGAAATTGTCGGTCAGGAGCGCCGCCTGGGCTTTCCAGCGGCTGGCGAGATTGTCCTGGGGCTGCATGAGAATCACGCCGGACATGGCCTCACCGTATTGGGGTCCGAACGTGCCGGTCAGGGTCTGCAGGGACTGGAGGGTGTACTGGCCGAGCACGTCGAGATTATACCCGCCCCAGAGACCGTCGTTGACGGTGATGCCGTCGAAGAGATAGAGGGTTTCGTTGGTGCGGCCGCCGCGGAAATGGAGACCGTCGTTGGGGATGGTCGCGAACTGGCCGAAGACCGGCTGGGAGTTGATCGGGGTGGTGCTGATGTCGCGGGTGATGCCCGCCTGTTTGGTGAAAAGGTCGCGGATCGACATCTGCGCCGGCATCATTTCAATATCGCTGAGATCCAGTCCCTGCATCTTGGAGGTCAGGTCTTTCTGAACCGCCGGCCGGGTGTATTGAATCACCACCTCGGGCATCTCGATCATGGTGGACTGGAGCGAAAAGTTGAGCCGGGTGGTCAGCCCCGCCTCGACTTTGACCTTGTCGATGCGTTTCGAGCCATAGCCCACGGCGCTGGCCTTGAGGCTGTAGGTTCCGGGCGGGATGTTGATGATGAAATACTCGCCCTCGACGCTGGCGGCTGCACCCATTGCGGTCCCGTCGATGATGATATTGGCACCGATGATCGGCTCTTTTTTCTCATCGATGATCTTGCCGGAGATTTTGCCTGTCGTCTGGGCCAGCAGCAATCCCGGCAAAATGGAGAGGAAGAAAAGCAGTTTGGATTTCACAGGAGCGTACTCCTTTTGGCTGATAGCGTTGGTCGAAAGTCCTGAAACAGGAGAGGCCGCCGGGCCGGGAGCAGCGACAGCTGAATTGCGCTGCTCCTGGCCCGGACGGATTCATTCATTTGAGCAGCAGCATCCGCCTGGTAGCGGCCGCGCTCTCCGTCACCAGACGGTAGAGATAAAGACCGCTGGGCCGGTCGGCTGCATTCCACTGCACTTTGTGGAGGCCGGCGGACAGCACGCCATCGGCCAGTGTGGCCACCTCCTCGCCGAGCATATTGTAGACCTTGAGGGTGATCCGCTGCGCGACGGGGAGCGTGAAATGGATGGTCGTCACTGGATTGAAGGGATTGGGCATGTTCTGGGCGAGCGTGAACTCTGCGGGCAGACTCTTTTGTTCTGTGCAGTTCACGCCGGTCGTCACCGGCCACCAGCGGTCATCGCCGAGATAGATCGGTGCGCCGTCTTCACTGAAGAGGATGGCCGGCGAATCCAGAGCATAATGAAAGTTGCCGTTCGCCGGATCCGCGAATCCGGGATCTCCCTGGGGCACGACGTTGATGAGCTGGAAATCGGTGGCGCCGTAGCTCATATCGATGTCGCGGGTGTTGAGGTAGAGGAAATTCTCGACCTTGGAGTGGGTGCCGTAGATCTTGGTGGGGGCGTAGCTGGTGTTGAGCTCGGGGAGGACCACCAAAGAGTTGGTGAGCACGGAGTAGTCGATGTAGTGGGCGATGAGGTTGTAGCTACCGCAGTCATAGACGGTGAGCTTGTTGAAGGTGACCTCGGGGTCCTTGGTCTCCATTTTGGAATCGGCGGCATCGACGTAAATGGCCTCGGCGTTGATATCCCAGAAGGTGCAGTTGTCGGCCTTGAAGACGTTGACCGAGCCGGTGGCGGTCTGGGGGGATTTAAAGCTGATGCCCATCTTGACGATATGGGCGAAGTAGCAATTCTGGATCAGGCAGCTGTCCACAACCGCGGTGGGATCGCCGAAGATGCCATAGCCGGTGGATCCGGAGGCATTACCGAAGTTGAGCAGATCGCTTTCCAGGACAGCGAGATTATAGCCTGAGGTCTGCGGTTTGATGGTAATGCCGGTGGTGGTGGGCACGCCGCCGAGGGCGCCATCGAGGACGAGGCCCTTGAGGGTCAAGCCGGCGGAGACTTCGATCATGGCGTCGGTGGCATCGGAGCTGAGGACCGGTTTTTGCACCAGTTCGTCCGCGGCCTTGATGGTGATCTTTTTGTCGACGATCAGTTTGGCGGATTCATGATAGACGCCGCCGTTGCTGGTGAGGATCAGGGTCTGGCCATCGACGGCTGCCGCGAGGGCGGCGGAGAGGACATTCTCGCCGGCTGCGAGGTAGACTGTCTCCGGGGCGGATTTCGGCCACCAGCGGTCATCGCCGAGATAGATGGTCGAGCCATCTTCGCCAACCAGCACGGCTGGTGAGGTCGCCGGGTAGGAAAAGTTGCCGTTCGCCGCATCTGCGAATCCGGGATTTTCCTGGGGCAGGACATTGATGAGCTGAAAGTCGGTGGCGCCGTAGCTCATATCGATGTCGCGGGTGTTGAAATAGAGGAAATTCTCGACCTTGGAGTGGGTGCCGTAGATCTTGGTGGGGGCGTAGCTGGTGTTGAGCTCGGGGAGGACCACCAAAGAGTTGGTGAGCACGGAGTAGTCGATGTAGTGGGCGATGAGGTTGTAGCTACCGCAGTCATAGACGGTGAGCTTGTTGAAGGTGACCTCGGGGTCCTTGGTCTCCATTTTGGAGTCGAAGGCATCGATATAGATGGCCTCGGAGTTCATATCCCAGAAGGTGCAGTTGTCAGCCTTGAAGACGTTGACCGAGCCGGTGGCGGTCAGGGGGTCATTGAAGCTGATGCCCATGTCGAGGATGTGGGCGAAGGTGCAGTTCTGGATGAGGACGGTGTCGACGACCGAGCTGGGGACGCCGAAAATGCCGAAGCCTTTGGAGTGGTCAGCATTATCCAGATTGATAAAATCACTGTTTAGGACCGTCAGATTGTAGCCGGAGGTATTGGGGGAGTTGGTGATACCCACCGCGGTTGGGACCGCGCCCTGCGCGCCATCGAGGATGACACCTGCAAGGGTAAAATCCGCTGAGAACTGGATCATTGCATCGGCGGCGCCGGAGACCAGCAGCGGCTTCTGGACAAGTCCGCTGGCTGCGCGGATGGTCAGCGGTTTGTCGATGACCAGTTTGGCGGTTTCAGTGTAGAGACCGCCATTGGTCGTCAATTCGATGATATCGCCCGCCGACGCAGCCGCACAGGCTGCAGCGAGGCCATCGGTGCCCGCGGGCACCGGAACAACTGTTTGGGACAGGAGCGGGGCATAGAGGAACAACAGGAAAAGCGGCAGCAGCAGAGTAAATTTTTTCACGGCAGACCTCACGGTTAAAGAGTGATGGATCCAGGAGCCGGGTGAGTTTGGTTTCAATCAAGGGGGCGCGCCTGTACAGGGTCGACGCGCCCCCCCACCCCGCCAATTTATTTCAGGAAAACCATTTTCCTAATCTGGTCAAAGGAACCTGATTGCAAACGGTAGTAATAGAGGCCGCTCGGAAGAGCAGCGGCATCGAACAGGACCTCATAACGGCCGGGCTGTTTCATCCCGTCGGCCAGGGTCATCACTTCGCGGCCGAGCAGATCGTAGATCTTGAGGGCCACCTTGCCCGCGACCGGCAAGCTGTAGGCGATTTTGGTCGCGGGATTGAAGGGATTGGGATAATTTTGCGATAACTGATACTCGCCCGGCACGCCGACTGGATCCTGCAGCAGGCCGGTATTGATCGGGCGATCATAGCGCGTCCCCTTGGCATCGAGGGTCAGGCTGTCGATAATAACTCCGTTCAGATCGATGCTTTCAAAGTGCATCTTGTCACCATCGACCTGGAACTTGACATAGTTGACAACCGATCTGGTCTTGCCCACCCACCAGCCGGACTGTTCACCATAGGTCGCGGCACCGAAGCTGCCAACCAGCATCTGCAGCCGGCCCTGGCCGGGGGCGCTGCCGTATTCGGCAACTGCCGACGAATCCGAGACATTCAGGTTGATCGGCTTGGAGCGGGTATAGGTGTGGTCATGGCCGTTGAGGATGACATCGACGCCATAATCATCAAAGGTCTTCCACCAGTATGGAATGGCGGAGTCCATCTCGCCGGCATGTCCGCCGCTGGTGAAAAAGGGCGCGTGAAAATAGACCACGGTCCAGGTGGCCTTGTTCTTGGCGAGCAGATTTTTAAGATAGGTCCACTGCGTTGACAGCGACGCTTCCGATAACAGGCAGATAAACAGAGTATTCCCCTGCTGGAAAGAGTACCACTTTTCATTTCCCGGCAGGACCAGTTGGTTCATCACCGCGTTTCCTGACTCAGTGTCATAGTAGAGGTGGTTGCCATGGGTGTAATAGGTCAAGGTCTTTTCCAGATACTCCCGGCCCCACGTATAGTATTTCTCCCATAATCCGGGATACAGGGAGTTGTCAATGATGTCACCGACATTGATATAAAAATCGGCCTTTTCGGCGGCAGCCATTGAGGAGATTTTCTGGAAATTTTCAGTGCCCGCCTGGCAATCCGCGCCGACGATAAAGCTGAATTTGGTCGAGAGGGTGTCACAGGCGGTCGTGAAGGACCTGCGCTGTCCCCATAATTCATTGAACTTGAATGAATAATAGATCGTGGACTGCGGTTTCAGGCCCGGGAAGGTGTAGTCGAAGAGATACTCGGGCTGGTCGCCCAGCTGGTAATTGTCATGACGAAAACCCGGAAAGGCGCCTTGCTCGTAGGCCTCGGTGTAACCCCAGCGGATGGAGTCGGCTGTATTATAATTTTTCCAGGTGATGGTCAAGCCTTTCAGCGAATTGCGTTTGGTGCCCCAGTGGATGTTGGTGGGCAGGTTGATGTGCGGCCACCAGCGATCGGCGCCGAGGCACAGGAAATTGCCATCTTCCAGGAAGAGCACAGCGGGGGAGTGAACGGTATAGGAAAAGTCACCATTCTGCGGGTCCTTGAGTCCGGGATCTCCCTGTGGCACGACATTGACGAGTTGAAAGTCGGTGGCGCCGTAGCTCATATCGATGTCGCGGGTGTTGAAATAGAGAAAATTCTCAACTTTGGAGTGGGTGCCGTAGATCTTGGTGGGGGCATAGCCGGTGTTGAGCTCGGGGAGGACCACCAAAGAGTTGGTGAGCACGGAGTAGTCGATGTAGTGGGCGATGAGGTTGTAGCTACCGCAGTCATAGACGGTGAGCTTGTTGAAGGTGACCTCGGGGTCCTTGGTCTCCATTTTGGAGTCGAAGGCATCGATGTAGATGGCCTCGGAGTTCATATCCCAGAAGGTGCAGTTATCGGCCTTGAAGACGTTGACCGAGCCGGAAGCAGTCAGGGGGTCGTTAAAGCTGATGCCCATGTCGAGGATGTGCGCGAAGAAGCAGTTCTGGATGAGGACGGTGTCGACGACCGAGCTGGGGACGCCGAAGATGCCGAAGCCGGTGGTCTGGCTCTTGTTGCAAAAGTTGAGGAAATCGGTGTCCTGGACCCTGAGGTTATAGCCGTTGGTATTCGGGGCATTGGTGATACCGATGGCGGTCGAGTCGGCGCCCTGCGCGCCATCGAGGATGACACCTGCAAGGGTAAAATCCGCCGAGAACTGGATCATCGCATCGGCGGCGCCCGAGGTCAGCACGGGCCGCTGCTTCAGTCCATCGGCGGCGCGGATGGTGAGCGGCTTGTCGATCACCATTTTATGGGTATTATCATAGCGCCCGCCGTCCGACACCAACATGATGGTCTGGCCGGCGACGGCCGCGGCCACGGCATCGGAGAGGGTGTTTGTGCCGGCGAAGACAAAGACGTATTCGGAATTATTTTCCGGCCACCAGCGGGGATCGCCCAGGCTTTTGCCGTCATCACCGGATCCGATCGCCGGCGAGCCGGTCATCAGGGTGAAATTGCCGCTGACCGCACTGGCATAGAGGGGATCAACCCCGGCCCAGATATTGGTTAGCTGGTTCTCCAGCGCTCCGGCCTCGAGGGTGACTGCATCCAGGCCATTATACAGGAGGTTGCTGATGCGGGAGTTCGGGCCATCGAGGAAGCAAACCGTGCCCGGCGAGGTCCCGGTGTTGGTGATAATTGAATTTTTGATGACCGCGCCGTCTATATCACGGGGGTAGATATTGCCGTTGGCTGCGTCATGAATGGTCACGTGATCGACGACAAATTCGGCCTGCGGACTGGCATCGATGGCCGTCGACTGAAAATAGAGGGCATACCCGCCGATGTTCCAGAAGGTCGAGTTGGTGCAGAAGAAATGCCGGACCTGGCCCGGAGCAATGGCACCGCCGCTGAACTGAAGAGCCTGTTTGGTGATGTGCGAGAAGGTACAGCCGTCGACCAGCAGCGTATCCAGCTGATTGGAATCCTCGCCATAAACGGCATAGTCAAAATTGACGAAATCGCAGTTGCGGATCTTGAGATTATAATCCAGCTTCAGGGTATACCATTCGGGTTCGGCACCGCGGATACCGACCTCACGGGCGCCACCAGCAACGGTTCCATCAATGAGTATACCTTCGAGAGTGAGATCATCCGCTGTCTGAATCAGGGCCCATCCGCCGGAAGCGTACCAGTGAGGTTTTGTTTTCAGGCCGGCTGCGGCGCGGATCGTAATGGGTTTGCCTTTAGTGATGACGAGATCGTTCCCCTCAATGTACTCGCCGCCATCGGTGGTCAGCTCGATAATGTCACCAGCCGCTGCCGATTCGTAGGCGGTGGAGATGGCATCCGACCCGGCCGGCACCTGATGCAGGGTCTGGGCGAAAAGGGAGGAACAAAGTAGAAGCAGAAATCCCAGCAAGTAGAGATGTAATCTGGTCATGGTTAACCTCACATATGGGTTTCAGCCTGCAGGTTAATGATGGGTGCAGCGGGTTCTCCCAGCCAGGCTGTTTCTGCTGGGAGGGCTGCGGATACGCTCTTACTTGAGCAGAACCATTTTGCGCAGCGAAGAAAAGTGATCGGCCTGGATTTTGTAGAAATAGACGCCGCCGGACCACTGGGCGCCGTTCAGGTCGATCGTATGATACCCCGCCCGCATTTTTTGATCCACCAGCACCGCCATCTCCTGTCCGAGGGCATTGTAGACGACGATCCGGACCTGGCTCTCCTTCGGGAGAGCATAGGTGATGGTGGTTTGGGGATTGAAGGGATTGGGATAGTTTTGCTTCAGTTCAAATTGCACCGGCAGAGCGTTCGCCTGCTCCGCCTCGACACTCGTAGGCAGGGTGTAGAGCCAGATGGAGGTAGCGCCGAGCGGTGAGTAGTTGGGCACCTCATCGTAGGCGAACACGGCGTAGTAGTTTTTCTGGTAGAGCATCGCGGTGGAATCGACACAGCTCTCGGCCGGGCCCTGATAGATGACATCGCCGTCGTTGATATTCGCCGGGAAGCGGTCGGTCCGGCGTAGCACGATGACGCCCTGGAAATCGGGCGCCGGCGAAATTTCGCCGGTGAGTTTGATATCGTCGATCTCGGCAAAGCCGCTGCCGGCGTTGGAGGAGGGGATGATAAAGTCGAGCCGGGCCATGTTTTCGAGATCGAAGGAGCGGTCCATATTGGCGTGCCAGGTCAGCGCCGAGAAGAGCCGCAGATCGAGGACCGCGTGTTTCCACTCTTTGGAGGTTAAATTCACGGACTCGGAATACCACCAGTCATCATTTTTGCCATTGCGGTCGTTGTCCTGCTCGGCGATGAGGCGCAGGGCCCGGTTCGAACCGTCGCCGCGGTACCAGAAATCGAGATACGGCGTGGAACTGATGTTGGGGAACCCGGGCAGCGAGAGGACCCCCGCATATTGATCCCAGGCGACGGTGATGGCGTAATTGATGCGCAGGGCATTGCCATGGCCCTCGGCGCCGGGCACGATCTCAAGTGATCCTGTGGCCGTACCGTCATTCTCGCCAACAAAACCCTCGATGCCGGTTTCAAAGGTCGCCAATGGCACCTCAACATGCAAGGGATCGATCGGATTCTGCCAGCCAAGCTGCAGCTTGTACCGGTTGAGCAGGGTACCGGTCAGCGAAGTGACGGCCGGTGGTGCGACGACATCGGCGACGACGCTGATCTTGCCGCGCGAGAAGCGTTTGACGGGTGGATTCTGGGTATCCCGGATCACCGCATAAACATAGTAGGATCCAGGTGTGACATGGGAGACGTCCCAATCGAAATAATTCAGCGAGTCATCTTCGCTAATGTTTTCAGCGATCAGTTCGCCGGGGCTGTTGACGTCCGCGGTATAATAGAGGTTGATTTTGGCGTCGTCATCCGGATCCGAATCCACCCAGCGGAGACGATAGAGGTCGCTGCTGCTGTCCTCGATGCCGTCGGGTTCAGAGATATAGATGGTCGGCGGCGGTGTGCTGCTGGTGGTAAAGGTCGCGGAGTAAAAGATCGCACCGGTGGTGTCCCGGGCCGAGAGGGTGATCAGGTCGCCGTTATTGCTGACATCGACGGTCGAAAAACCCGGCTGTTTGGAGTAGAACATGCTGTAGGGTTTGTCAACCAGATTGAGGTCGGTGTCATAGAGGCTGAGGTTGGCACAGCCGGGACGGACGTAATTGACGCCGGCCTTATAGAGATGCTCAAAACTGTGGTCGTCGCCTGCAAAGGCGATGATGCGCTTGCCCTGCGCGGCATACTTTTCATACAACGGCAGCAGGTTCTCTTTTTCGGTGGCCGACCACTGGCCATGGTAGGCGGTGGAGAGGACATTGGTGTGGGAGAAGATAAAGATCCATTTGGTATCGGCGTTTTTGATCTCCTCTTCGAGCCAGGCGAGCTGCAGCGATCCGGCAAGATAGGAGGGGCTGTAGTCATCGCCGTTGCTGTTGATGGCAATGATCTTGACGTCGCCGTATTCCATGCTGTAGTAGGCTTCAGGGGTCTCGCCGTTTTCGGGATGAGTCGGCAGCGAGAAATAATCGTAATAGGTCGACGGACCGAAGGCGGTTTCATGGTTGCCGACGGAGCTGATCACGGTGATATGGTCGAGCAAGGGTTTGCCCGGGGTGAAAAAGCCGCCGTTCCACTCGTCGCGCACGCTGCCGTCATTGACAAAATCGCCGATGAAGACCGTCAGGTCGATCGAATCCTGCGGCGCCCGTTTGGCGATCCCCTGCCAGAGGTTGTAATGGTTTTCGTGGATATCGCTCATGGTCATGAGGCGGAAGGGTGTGCCGCGCTCCGGCGCGGTTTTAGCCTGGTTGATATCGACGCTGATGTCGGTGCCATTACCGACGCGATAGTAGTAGGTGGTGAAGGGCTGCAGACCGGTGAGGGTGACCTCATGCATGATGCCTTCGCCGGCGATGAGCCAGCCCTCCGGACCAGTCACGGTCGTACCCAGCTCCGGCGTGAGGCCATATTCAACGATCGAAGAGGGTGGATCATTCTCCAGGGTTTCCCAGACGATGCGCACCGAGGAGGTGGTCGGGGACATGCTGGCGGGACCCTTGACCAGCTGCAGTTCATTGGATTTCTGGGTGGAAACGCCCCAACGCGGGTCGCCTATGGTCGAGCCGTCATCGCCGAAACCGACCGCCGGAGAGTTGCTGTAGAGCATGAAATTGCCCGATTCCGGATCGATGAAGAGGGGATCGACGCTGAGCAGATTCTCGCTCTTGCCGGTATGGAGGTTGATTTTCAGATTGAAATAGAGGGAATTTTTTACCAGCGAATGGTCGCCATAGAGATAAAAGGCGGTGCCTTTGACTGTCGAGGCGGCGGCGATGGTGTTCTTGATCAGGGCCTTGTCGATATAATGGGCCAGGAGGCCGTAGGTATCGAAGGCGTCATAAAAGGTGCAGTGATCGATGAGGTAAACCGGACCGGGGGTAGCCAGATTGGCGTCATGATCGCGGATGTAGACCGCATCATCGCCGATCTTGGCCATGGTCGAGTTGACCAGGTGGAAGTATTTCACGGTGCCGATTTGGGGTGCGGTGCGTCCGCCTAGATAGATGCCCTCGCGGGCAATCCGGGTAAAATAGCAGCCCGAGATGACCAGCGAGTCCACTTCGCCCTGATAGAGGCCGTCATAGATGGCATGGCCGGTCGTGCTGCTCTCGCCGCCAAAGTTGGACAGTTCACAGTCGGTCAGGATCAGATTGTAGCCGCTCGAATCCGTGGCAATGCCGCCGGCCGCCAGGAGCGCGCCCTTGCCGCCGTTGAGGTTGACGCCGGTAAGGGTGAGCCCCGCCTGGGTGCGGATCAGGTAGCCGCCGTCATCGGAGGTCCAGACCGGGGCATGGATGCTGGTTTCGGAGGGTTGAATGGTGAGCGGTTTGTCGATGACCACCGTCGTTGACTCGACGTAGAGCCCGCCGTCGCTGGTTAACTCGATGATGTCGCCCGGGTTGGCCGCGGCTACAGCCGCGGAGATCTGGTCTCTGCCCGCAGCGATATAGATGCGGCCGGAGAGCCTGGGCCACCAGCGCGAATCGCCAAGGGTCTTGCCGTCGGTGCCGGCATGAAAGGCCGGCGTGCCTTCCAACAGGGTGAGGTCACCAGCTGCGGCGGCGGTGAAGAGGGGATCTACATTATCGAGGAACCCGGTGTAGGTGGCGCCGGTCCCGGAGACCGGGGCATTGAACACCAGGGTGTTTTCAACGGTGCCACCGTAGAGGTTGAAGGACTGCCCGCCACTGATCGTGCCATCTGTGACGAAGAGGGTGTTGCGAATGCTGACGTCGGTGACGCCGCTGTTGGTGCGGATGCGCTGGCAATTGTAAAAGGTTACATGGTCCAGCTCCAGGCGCGGGCTCACCGAGGGTGAGGACTTGCTGTAGAAATAGATCGAAGGTTCGGTTTTTTTCATGTCCATGAAGGTGGAGTTGCGGATGGAGAGCCGCTTGACGACACCGGGATCAATGGTGCCGGCCGGAAAATAGAGGGCCCGGTTGGCGGCCTTTTTGAAGAGCGAGTTGACGATGACCAGGGAATCAAAGGCGGAAGAGGAGCTTCCGTAAATCATATATTCGAATCCCTGCAGGGTGCTGTTGACAATTTTGATGGAATAGCCGGCGCTTCCGGAGGTGTTAATCGCCCTTTTCCCGGCTTCCTGCCCGTCGAGGGTGAGCCCCTCCATGATCAGCGTGCCGGCAACGGTCATGAAAGGCGAGGCGTCGCACCGCCAAACCGGTGAGACGATCCCGGCGGCCGCGCGGATGGTAATCGCCTTGCCGGCGGTGATTTCCAGAGGCGCACTCTCGGAATAGGTTCCTCCGGAAGTGACCAGCTCTAGGATATCACCGGCGGCAGCGGCCTGATAGGCTGCCGAGATGGCGCCCGGCCCCGCTTCGACTTGATGTACCGTCTGCGCAAACGAGGTTACGGCAAGGATGAACAGGAAATAAAGCAGGAAGCAGAAGGTCTTTCTCATCATCGATTCTCCTCTGTTGATAGTCCTTGATGTCCGTTCACGCCGAGCCACCCCTGGCGAAAAGGTACATGCGACTGGCAGGGATGACCCTCCCTGCCAGTCCATGAAACTGCTCACTTTATTTGATCAACATCATCTTGCGGATTTCACGCGCGCCGGCACTTTCCAGAGTGCAGAAGTAAATGCCGCTGGGGAGATCCTTGCCGTTGAAAGTCACGAGGTGCTCGCCGGCGGTGAAGAGGCCGTCAGCCAAAGAGGCAACCTGCTTGCCGAGCACATCGAAGACGCGAATCCGGACAATGCCCTGTGCCGGCAAGGCGAAACGGATCCGGGTCTCGGGATTGAAGGGATTGGGATAATTCTGATGCAACGTTAGGCTGGCGGGAACGCCGACCGCCGGCCGGGTGGCGACGCCAGTCGAACCGCTGAGATTAAGGACAAAACCGGCCACGCCGGGCATCGAGGCATAATCCGCGCGCCAGGGTGCAAGGTTTTCGCCGGCATAGATCATGATGGCGATCTTGTCCGGCTGCTGGAAATTCTGCAGATAACGGGGATTGAGCAGCTGGGCCTTTGGGATGGCCATCTCGACATCGTTGCTGAGGGCATTCCAGGCCACCCAGGCGCCGCGTAGGGAATCGACGACCTCGAAATCCCAGCCGTTACCCGCCTGTTTGTGCTCCCAGACGGCCTGGGGATAGCCGCCGACCGAGGCGTAAACGGAGTCGGGAGGATAGGCCTGGACGAAAAAGTCGTAGCCGCTCCCCCACCAGCCCCAGGTCAAACCAGTGGTATCAGCCGCACCCGGATCCACTGAGATATAGGCTGCGATGGCGGCGCCGCCATGATAGGAGGTATCGTTGGGCACATTGGTCAGGTTGGCGATCGAATTCATCTTGATCCGGAGATAGACAAAATCGGCATCGTCGGTGGCGTAAACATCGTCGATGTCGAGATCAGCAAAGTAGCTGGGGACGGCGGGATTGGGACAGTCCGGGTCGCCGGCATCGAAGGTTTTCTCTTCCTGGGTGGCCGGGGTGTCGAGTTGCATCTCGGCGGTCCAGTCAAAAAAGAGGCCGTCGATGGCGATGGGGCCGGGCTTTTTCATGGCCACCTTGAAGCCGGCCACACCGGGATTGCTGGCGTAATCCGCGCGCCAGGGCGCAAGGTTCTCGCCGGCGTAGACCATCACCGCGATCGTATCCGGACGGACGAAATCGGCGAGGAAGTGGGGGCTGAACAACTGCTGTTTGGGCACCGAGAACTCCACCTCGTTATTGGTGGCGTTCCAGGCCACCTTGCAGCCGATAGTGGAATCGGCGGGAACGAAATCCCAGCCGTTTCCGGCTTGCTTGTGTTCCCAGAGATACTGATCATAATGGGTTGAATTGACGACCACACTGTCCGCCGGGTAGACCTGGACAAAATAGTCATAGCCGCTGCCCCACCAGCCCCAGGTCAAGCCGGTGATATCCGACCAGCCGGGATCAACGGAGATGTAGACGGCCAGCGCCGCACCGCCGTGATAGGAGGTGTCGTTGGGTACATTGGTGAGATTGGCCACCGGATTCATCTTGATCCGGAAATAGACGAAATCCGCATCATCGGTGGCGAACACATCGTCGATGTCGAGATCGGCGAAATAGCTCGGCACGGCGGGATTGGGACAATCGGGATCGCCCATGTCAAAGGTCAACTCCTGCGCCTGGGGGGCGACGTCCAGCTGTGTGGCATTATCCCAGTCGAAGAAGAGGCCGTCGATGGTGATCTGCGCTGTAGCAGGCTGCTGTAAAAGCAGCATGCTGAGCAAGGTCAAACAAAAGAGCAGTGTTTTTTTCATGTTTCCCTCACAAGTGAAGATTAGGGTGATGCCTCTCCATTAAAGCAACAATAATCTCCTGCTGTCTGGGCAAGCCGCGCAATACGTCCTGCAGCCTACCGGATCAATACCATTTTGCCTGTCTGCCGTTTCCCTCCTGTTAAAAGTTCGTAATAATAGATACCGCTGGTTAACTTATGCGCCGAGAGGGTATAGTCATGGGAGCCGGCGCTCATCATGCCAAGATGGTATAAGGCGGCGCTTTCGCCGCGCACATTGTAGAGCCGGAGCGTCACCTCGCCGGCCCTGTCGAGTGTAAAAGGAATGCAGGTTGCGTCGTTGAAGGGATTGGGATAGTTCTGGCCGAGGGTGAATCCCGCGGGTTGGCGCTCCGAAGGTCTTCCGGGCACGGTGGTGCCGCTGTTAAAGGTGTAGACCAGATGCTCACTGCCGAAGCGGTCGGGCGCGGCATCGACAAAGGTGAAGGGTGTGACCGCGCGGTTGGTTTGCAGCAACAGGGTCAGTTTTTGCTGTTGCACCGCCAGCGGCATCATGGTGAGCGGGAGGCTCAACTCGGTCTGGGCGCCGGAAGTGGCGCGTGACAGGCCGCTCACTTGCGTCCAGCTCCAGTCGGTGCCGCCGGTGCCGGTATATTGCCAGAGGGCGAGGTTCTCCATCATGAATTCGGCGCCGGCGGCGGCGCTGTCGGCATAACGATACCCGGTATCCGGATTGTTGTCGATGTCGAAGAAGACATGGTAGAAATAGCCACTGCCGAATGCGGCGAGTGTGGTGAACTGCAAATAGAGATTGGTCGCGTCGTGAGCGGCGTAGAGATCCACGAGGTCGGCGGCGGCATCGAGGCCATCACCGGCTGCTTCAACGGGATTAGGCGGGGTGTCGAGTGCAGTTATGCCGCTCCAGTCGGTGAAAAGGCCGTCGATGGTGATCAGGGTTTTCGAGCCCGCCGGCGGGGTGGCCTTGAGCGTGCGCAGGTTTTTATCTTCATTGCCAAGGGCATCGCGGGCGCGCACCAGGAAGGTATAGGTCGTAAAGTTGGCCAGGCCGGTGACCTGGTACTCCCAGGTTTGGCTTGCGCTTTGCCAGGTTGCCGGCACCTGATCCAGGCGAGTTGCCGTGGCGATGCTGAAGAGCGGCGCGTCACTGTAATAGACGGTGAAGGAAAGGGGCGCCGATTGATCCGTGACCTGACGCCAGCGGAGCCTGACCGCACCGTCGGAGGCTACCGCTTCCGTCAGTCCGATGGCTGAATTCCAAGTCGGGGGATTGACATCGACGGGATGGCGGTGAAAGACCTCGTAGCGGATCTCGTTGAGAGAGGAGGAGGATATAAAATCGCTCCAGCCCAGTCCCAGGACCTCGACGACCTGTTTGTTGATGGCGGCGGTCTGGCTGGCGGAGTAGTAATCAAGGGCGATCACCGCAAAGCCATCGGGTTTGGCGGCCTCGGTGTTGATTTTGGCCGCCCAGACGGCCCGCTCGCCCTCCTTGAAATACGATTCAAACATCACGCCGTCAATGAAGGGGCGGATCGAATGGGCATAGGCGGTGGCGAGATCGGGATCGAAATAAAAGAGCCCGCGGTTGGCCACCAGGTATTTGTCCGGATAGACTGCGTGCAGCCAGCCGACCAGATCGGACATGGCCACCACCATCCAGCGATAGGGCCAGGGCGACCAGGGAGAGGCGGTATCGATGGTATCGAGAAAGAGCCCGTCGCAATGCTTGGTGTTGAGGATATTGTCGGTGCCGGTCGGGCTGGTCTTGAGAAAACTGCGCCAGGAGGAGTCTCCGGCGTTGACGTAATAGCTTCCCCAGTTTCCGTTCATGTCCGGCTTTTTGTCGTGATCGGCATCATCTAGGTACCAGGAGGCATAGCCGGCGTTGGTGTAGACGATCGAACTGGTGCCCCAATCCCAGTAGCAGGGACCGCGGCCGTCGCCGGTCCGGCTCCCCTGATGATCCTCACCGATCGAAACGTAGCCGATGACGATGACATCATCGGCGGTGCCGGCAAGGCCGTCGTGGCCTTTCTTGAGTTCAGCGACCTGGGAGGCGGAAATATTGGAGGGTTCGAGGATGACGAGGTCAAAATCCTTGGCGCGGAAGAGTCTGTCGTTATCCCATCCGCCGTAGTAGCAGAGGTAATCGGAGCGGTCATCGATGGGGAGCCGCGAGGAGGCAAGAGCGGCCGGCGGGATCGCGAGAAGAAAGGCCAGAGCAAGGACGGTTTGCAGGCGCTTCTTAAGGCTGTACGATCGGAGCGGGGTGAAAAGCTGCATGTACAAATCCTGTTGGTTGGTTTTGAATTTCAGACGATGATGACCTCAATTCCGCGTTCCTGCAGGCTCTGCCGGTCGGATGCCTTGATTTGGCCATCGGTGATGAGATGATGGGCGGCGCGGACCTCAGCGATGACCCCGAGACTACGGCGGCCGATCTTGCTCGAGTCGGCGACGACATAGACGTCAGTGGCGCTGTGCAGCATCATCCGGTTGATCGTCGCCTCCTGGAGATTGGGAGTAGTCAAGCCGTATTCGCAATGGATGCCATCGACGCCGAGAAAGAGCTTGTCGGCGGTGAGGCTACGCAGGGCCTCTTCGGAGAGCGGCCCGACCAGCGAGAAGGAATTCTCGCGCACCACACCGCCGATGAGGATGACCTGATTTTTACTCGCAGCCAGCTCAAAAGCGATATTGATCGCGTTGGTAATGATCGTCAGCCCCGTCCGCGCCTTGAGGGCCCGAGCGATGGCGGTGGTCGTCGAGCCCGAATCGAGGATGATCACCTCGCCGTCGCGGATGAGCTCGGCCGCCTTGCAGGCGATCCTGTCCTTTTCGCGCGTATGAATGTGCTCTTTCTCGAGAAGGGCCAGGTCGATGACGGTCGGATTATGGACGAGGATGGCGCCGCGGTGGACCCGCTTCAGAACGCCGCGGCGTTCGAGCACTTGCAGATCCTTGCGAATCGTGACTTCGGAGGTTTCCATCAGTTCGGCCATTTCCGCCACAAGGATGCGGTTTTGAACTTTGAGGATCTCTTCAATCCGGTCGCGCCGTTCCTCGGCAAGCAGCAGGGTGCCACTGGGTCTGGACGCCATTTTTTGGCGATCTTTCGTTTGATTTCAATGAGAGAAATGCGGCATTACGAATGGTTATTTATGATTACTATTGCTTTCGAATTGTACGCATAATTCGCGGAAATTGCAAGATAATTTTCAATGCCGGACATTTTTTTTATCAGAGAAGGTGGAAAGAGGGTACAAGGGTAAAGCGGGTTGAAGCCGGCCGCGGGCAGCCTGGGGTCGGGGGGAGGCCTTCCTCCCGGACGTCCGACACGGGCTGACAGCGGCCGGCCGGCAAAATGCGGGGCCGTGATCAGGGAAGTGAGGATTTACTCTTATTTGAGGAGCAGCATCGCGCGGGTGGCCGTTTTTCTCCCGCTGCTCAGCTTGCATAAATAGAGGCCACTGGCTGCGGGGAGGCCGTGCTCGTCCAGTCCATCCCAGGTGGTCCGACCGGGGCCCGGCCCCTGGAGGCCCTGCACCAGGCTGGCGATTCGGCGGCCGAGCAGGTCATAGACCGCCAGATCGACGATCTCCCGGCAGGGCAGCAAATAGTTCAGGGTGGTCGAGGCATTGAAGGGGTTGGGATAGTTCTGCGACAGTCCGAATGCCTCCGGCTGGAGCGGATGGTAGCCGGCCGAGCTGGTGATCTGGCGGCCGTCGTAGAGGAAGAGGATCTCTTCGGCGCTGAGGGCCCGATTGTAGATCTGGATATCGTCGATCCTGCCCTTGAAGTAGACGCCGCCGGTCTTGCCGATGGTGGCAATCTGGCCCGCTTTGACGGTGCCGGTCAGGTTATGACTGTCCTTGAGTTCACCGTTGAGGTAGATCATCGCCCTGGTGCCGTCGTAAACGCCAACCAGGTGGATCCATTCGCCGGCGGTGAGATCTGCATCGCGAATCCCGGGCCGCTCCGCACTGACATTAGTGGTCACCTTGAAGCGGAGTTCGTGGATGCCCTTGTCCTCGTAGAGGACATAGGTATCGCTTTCCGAGTCGTAGAGCGGGCCATAGGCGCCGCGGAGGTTGTTGGGTGTGTAGGCCATCCAGGTCCAGAGCGAGAGGGTGACGGCCGGGGTATTGATGTCGAGGGAAGGGGAGGCCGGCACCAGGATAAAATCGTCGACGCCGTCGAAGAGGAGGCCGTTGCCGGTGTGGCCACCCGACCAGGAGATCCCGTTTTGCAGGGTGCCGTGGTTGGCATTGCCGGAGTAGTCGGGCAAGGTGGTTCCCGCCTCTTCATCAAAATCCCAGGCGGCGACCAGGCCGGGCCGGTACGGCCAATAATTAAAGTCCGCGGTTTCGGGTTCGACGATAGGGTTGGGATGGAGAGCCTGATCTTTGACGCCGGTGACCGTCAGGGTGCAGGGGCTTTTTTCGGGCAGGGGCGAGGTAGTGAGCATGACCGAGAGCGAGTCGAGGGCGAGGCGCGCGCTGGTGACGGTCACTCCGGGTTCGATCCGGTAGTTGGCGGCGGCCTGGGCGCTCTCTCCCTCCACCCGCTCGTTGAAGCGGATCACCAGATGATCGGGCCGGCCGTAAGCGCGGACTGCCGTGACCTGCGGCGGGCGCAGGTCCGGGGCGGTGGTCGCCTGTGCCTCATTGCTGTACGTGAGGCTGTAGAGTCCGGCGGTATTCTTGGCCCGGATGCGGTAAAAGAACTGTGTCGATTCGAGGCGGGTATCATCGATATAGGCGGTGGTATCGATCACGGTCGCCAGCAGAATTTCGGGCTGGGCCCGCGTGTCGCGATAGATTTCGTAGGTTATGGAAGGGCTCTCCGGATCCTCCGCCGGCAGCCAGCTCAGGCCGATACGGGTTTCGTCGACTACCGGAGGTAGGAGCACCACCTCCCCCGGGGGGGTGGTATCGAGCAGGGCTCTGGCGATGTCGGGAAAATTGGTGGTGAAGGCATCCGCCCCCAGCTTGATCAGGGGGAGCATTTCGGAGGCGCTGTTGACAGTCCATTTATTCATCTTGACGCCGCGGGCGTGGGCCGAATCGAGCAGGGCCGTGGTAATGGCGCCATCGGTCCCGACCCATTCTCCGCCGATACTCGCGACCTGCTTGATCTGCGCCAGAGCGATGGTGCCGAAGAGCTGAACCGGGATGGAGGGATCGAGTTGCTTGGACCGGCTGAGATGGCTGAAATTGAAGCTGCTGATTATCACCCGGTCCTGCAAGCCGCGCTGCTGGACAGCGGCCACGACCTTTTCGACCACCGTGGGTGCGGTGCTCTTGATCTCGATGACCACACCGACGCGGTAAGAGGCGCGCAGAGCCAGGTCCAGGGCTTCAGCCAGAGTCGGAATCTTCTCGCCGGCAAACAGGGGACTGAACCAGGAGCCAGCGTCGAGGGCACGCAGTTGCTGGTAGGTCATGGTCGGGATGGTCCCGCCGGCGCCGGTGGTGCGCGCGACCGCTTCGTCGTGCATCAGCATGAGCGAATCGTCGCTGGAGAGCCAGACGTCCAGTTCGAAACAATCGGCGCCGATTTCAACGGCTTTGGCATAGGCAGCCATGGTGTTCTCGGGAGCGAGGCCGGAGGCGCCGCGGTGGGCGATGATCGCCGTGCCCGCGTGGAGCACAGCGGAAACCGCACAAAGCATCAGGGTGGAGAAAAAGATGGTATTTCTGAACATGGCAGATCCTTCCTGGTCTATCAGGGTTGCGGGAGATGAAGCTCGATCTGGATGGTGCTGCCGTTGCAGGTGATACGGCCATATTCCTGCTGGAAATCCCTGAAGAGCAGGGTGTCTCCGGCCGAATGCACCGGGCTGAGATAGGGATCGAGGTGGGTGGCGGTATAGGTAAATGCGGAACGGGCGGCGGCGGAGTCGGGATAGAAGAAGCGCAGGCAGGTTTCCCGCTGGCCATCCCTGCCGGGCCGTTCAACCGCGACCCCCATCACCCGGCCGCCGAGCTGCAGCACATCCCCTTCGCCTAGAGTACAAAGCGGCTGCAGGCTATAGGGCCCGGCGATCAGCAGTTCGGAGCCGGGGATGCGCTCTGCAGGCATGGCGGCCAACCAGTCGCGGGCCGGTTCGTCGGGAAGCGTGACCAGCACTTTTTGCAGCAAGGCGACCATGACCGGCAGCACATGCTCCACGCCACTCAGATTGGTGATCTGAATGTAATAGCGCCCCCTGAGGGCGGCAATCTGCCATACGCTGCCGGTGTTGCGGCACTCTATCCCTGCAACCGGCTGTTCCACGCCCTTGCGCGCCAGATAGATGCCGAGGGCGGCATCCGGCGATGCCATACGGTAGAGATCGAGGGTGAGCTCCGCCTCGCCGCGGCAGTAACGCTGGACGGTCAGTCCGGCAAAGCCGAATTCCAGGAAGAGTTCAGCTCCGCCATCGATGTAGCCGTAGAGATTTTGCGCGACATAGGTGCGGGTTGCACCGCAGGGACCCCATCCCGGAAAAAACGCCGCGCCGGGGAGGCCAGCGGCGGGCGCAGCGGGCTTTTGACTTTGCGTCAAACCGGGGACGGCGGTGCAGAGCCATACCGCCGCGAGTAGTACCACAATCAGCCCGTGTTGCCCGGTCCGGCGCCGGTTCGCGGGCCGTGGAGGATCAGACAACGACATGGGTGATTTTCTCCGGCGAGGCCACGCCCAGTCCCAGCTTTTCGGCATAGCGAAGGTACTCGGTGAAGCGGGGATGTTCGTTGACCTTGACATTCATCTGCTTGCGCTTTGCCACCAGCAGGTTGTGACAGACCATGTCAAGGGCGAAGGGATCGGTGGCGAAAAAGAGGGTATTGTAGTCCCAGGTGAACTGGGCGGCGCCGTCCGGGCCGCCGTCATACTGGCCGCGCAAACCATCGGTGATGTTGAGGGCCAGCTTATCGCGGATGGCCGGAAAAGCGAGCACCTCGGTGCAGACGTCGAAGAAGAGGGGCCGGTGGAGGCGCGCAGTGTTGCAGATGGCGGCATAACCGAGGTTTTTCGTGGCCATCGAGACGCCATTACCGGTGTTTTTAAAGACGGGGAGGTTGATGATCCGGGTCAGCCTTTGGGTCACCAGCTTGCCGAAATAGGAGTACTGGCCGTTGAATACGTGCTGGTTGAGATAGGCTTCCGCCTTGTCGCCCTCCACATCGGCCCAGTAATAGACCGCCTGATCGTAATTACCGGCGCTGACATGGGTACCATCGGCTTTCAGCCAGCGGCTGTTATCGCTCTTGCCTTCGGCGGCGGCCTCGTCCATGGTCTGTAATCCTTCGATGGCGATCCCCGGGAAACGCTCTGCGGTAAAACCCGCATCCCTGAGCATATAATCGAACCGGTCCCAGATGACAATTTGATCCCGTTTGAGGCCGCAGCCGGTCAGCCAGGCAATGACGGCATCGACCAGCTCGAGATGGGTGGCGATGACGCCCGGTCCGACCGGATTGACCTTAATGCCCACGATATCCTTTTTGCTGAAAAAGAGCTTGAAGGCTTTTTTCATCGTGGTGCCGGTCAGCTGTTGCAGCCCCTTTTCGAACATGGCCGTGACAGCCTCCGGCTGGACGCGGCTTGCCCGGGCGGCGGCGTCGTCGGTCACCTGCACCACGTAGCCGGGAAAGGGTCCTGGCAGGGAGCGCGCTGTTTTCGGAATTTTAAGCGCCTCATCGATATTGGTCCTGGGCCTGGCCGGCGGCTGAGGCTTTTGTGCCTCCTGTGCCCAGGCTGCAGGTGTCCCGAGCAGCAAGCCCACCCCCGCGCCCAGTTTGAGCATTTCCCGGCGGTTAAGCGAGGAAATCAGTTCCATGGAATGGTAGGTCGATTTTTTCATAGACTCCTCCTGCAAAAGTATACAAAAATCCCGGCAGGAAAGCAAAAGACTTTTGTACTGCGGGGCCGGTTTCGCTACCTCACCAGGGTGATGCTCTGCATCCGGTTCACGTCGCGGCTTTGAAACCAGACCAGATAGAGTCCGCTGGGGCAGCCGGCGGCCTTCCAAATGAGGTCGTGCGGCCCGGCGCATATGGGACCGTCGCAGAGCCGCGTCACTTCCCGCCCGGTGAGGTCAAGCACCGTCACCCGTAGTGGACCCTCCCTCGCCAGCTCAAACCGCAGGATCGTGGTCGTGTTGAAGGGATTGGGAAAGTTGGGATAGAGCCTGAACTCTGCCAGCGGCGCGCCTGCGCGTGGATGGATCGGTGTATAGAGCAGGACGTGAGCGTGGACCACCCGCTCAAACAGCAGATGGTGACCGGCGTTGTTCAAGTGAATGTGATCGCCGCAGTCATAGGCAGGGAGGATGTTGCCGGTGCTGTCCGCCAGGCCGCTCCAGAAATCGAGGGCATGGGTCCAGATCCCGTTGGAATAACGGCTGAGAATCGAGTCCCGCATGACTTTAAGGGCATCGCGTTGGCGAGGGTCGCGGAAATTGCGCGGCTGGGTGGTTGAGAACCAGAAAGGAATTTGATAACGGCTGGCATAGCCGGCGAGGGTATCAAAGTTCGCAATCTGTTCGGCGATCGAGAAGTAGTTGGCAGCGTCGTTGCTGGGCAGATTGATGATGATCGCTTTGGGATGCAGCCTCACGGCCTGGGTGATATTGTGATATTCGAGCGGGGTGAATCGCCGGGAGGGCGGAACGAATCCATCCGGCATGATCTGGTAGGTGGTAATACCGCCGACCGCTAGATTGATGACATCCAGGTCTGGCGTGTAATACTGCAGATAGCTCCGGTACCGGTTGACCCAGGCGCTGTCCGCCGGAACTGCGCCGACTCCGGCAGCAGTGGAAGAGCCCAGCACAACCACAACCTCTTTTTCTGTGCTGCACCCCGAGGCCCGGTGCACATCGCCGGAGCCGGCGTTCATGCCAGCCGGCGGTCTGCCCGATGCACTCCCACGGCCTCCGGCCAGAATCAGGAGGATCAGAATGGCGATGCCCCGGTTCAAATTCTTCTCATCCGCTTTCCTCACGGGGGGCTCCGGTTGTTTTTTTCAGAATCCAGGGGTTGGCCTTGAATGGCAAAAACATCAGGGAGAGCCAGGTGTTCCTGCTGACGAACTCACCGAACAGGACGGGCAGCGCGACGCCGGCCAGAATAGCCAGAATACCGGCAGGGACCGATAATGCCGGATTGGCTCCCTGCAGCCGGTGCGCGGTATGTTGCATGATGATAAAATGAAAAATCAGAACGAAAAGACTTTTACTGCCCACCCGGGATAAGGCCGGGCGCACCAGCCTGATCCTGGCCGATACCGCTGCAAGCGAGAGGACTAGATAGATCATCGCGAATGCGTTGACAGTCGACAGAAAGAGGTTGTCGTAGCGTCTGAGATTCAAATCCATCGAGGCCCGGGTGGAATACTGGATCACGGCGACGATCGCGACCGCTAAGATCAAGATCTCCCGCCGGATGGAAAACTGCAAAAGAAAGTCGCGCAGCAAAAATCCGCTGAGAAAATAGAAACCGGTCAGGGGCACCAGATCGATGCTCAGCGGCAGTCCGGCCTCCCGGTAAGAATGGGCGAGGATCCGGATAGGGAAGGCCGTGGCTGGATGAAGGATCAGGACACCCGCACCCAGCAATCCGAAAAGCAGCAGGATCCTGGCGTAAAGTGTTCGTCTCCTGATTTGCGTAATGCGGACGAACACCCAGGAAAAAAGGATGACGCTAAAAAGATGCGGTAAAAACCACAGCGGCCGCCAGCGCAAGGGCAGAAGATGGCTGGTGCCGTAAAGGATGCCAAACAGATACCCGCCCGGGTCCGCTTGATGCCGCGCCACTTCGATGATTCCGTAGAGCAGCAACGTGACCAGGTAGGGTTTCAGCAGGGCATCCGCTTTGTCGGCGAGAACCCGGCCGAAGGGTTTGCTGTAATTGAAAAAGACTCCCGAGACAAAAAAGAAAAAGGGCAGCCGGAACGAGGTGAGAAAGTTGTTCAGCGGAATCATCCTGACCAGCACGGGACTGTGTCCGATGACCACCAGGATGATACTGATGCCTTTGGCAATATCAATGACCACATTGCGTTTTTTGAGCTCATTCACCATGTAGAGTTCCAGTGCGACCGACAGAGAGAAGTGCAGAGGGGCCGCCCGGCAGATCAGGCCCGGGCTTTTTTCCAGTGCCATTTTGTAATGGCCGCATTGGCTGCCCAAACAGCGGCCGGGAAACAGATCAAGGCAACGCCGACTCCCGCCAGCACATCGCTGAGAAAATGCACGCCCAGGGCAATCCGCGAATAACACACCGTCAGCGCCACGATCACCAGCACGAGCTTCAGGAGGAAGACACGGCGCGATTCCTTTCTCAGGAAAACAAGAAAGGGAAGGATCAGGGCCGTGCTTTCGGTGGCGTGGCCTGAGGGAAACGAGTGGGTGATGGGCCGGGTGACGGGCTCGATCTGACCTGAGTAGGCGATGAAGGGGCGGGAACGGCCGATCAGCACTTTCAGCCCCTCACTGGTCAGGCCCGAGAGGACGAACGCCAGAACCATGAGCAGGTAGAGGGCTCTCGACTTGCGCAGGGCCGGCCGGGTGAAGGGCAGCAAGTAGGCGAGGGTGAACACAAAGATGGCTCCCATGCCATACCGGGAGACCAGGGAGAGGAACAGGATCAGGCTCGTATGCTGGCGGAGCGTTTCATGGGCGAAGACGATGCGGCGGTCGAGTTCGCTTTGTTGCCAGATGGCCAGAGCCAGGATCCACAACCCCGCAAAGAGAAGCAGCATCCAAAGTGTTTGTTTTTTGGTCAGGCTCAATCCGTCCTCCAGACTCGTTCTCGTGCAAACGGTCCCTGTGGGACCGTATCGTCGCGATGCTGAAATTGGCGACATTCCAGCAGGTTAAATGGGCAAGCCCAGAATCGCCTCCGTCCGCCACTCCTTTTCACGCCAACGCCAGGCGATGCGTACGCCGAGATCGAGGATAACCGGGAGGGAGAAGAGGTTGACATCGGCGGTCAGCTCGACGCCGCTGGCGTGGTACCGGGTGTTGCGGCCCTGCAGGCTGGACCAGCCGCTGTCATGGAAGAAGAGGCTTTTCAGCCGTTGCACATAGAGAAGGGCCCAGAGGTGCTGATCGGGATAAGCGAGCGGCAAGGTATAATCGATAGCGAGGCGGCCGATGCGGTCCTGGTAGCGGTAGCCGTAACCGCGCGGGAAGCGGATGAGGCTGCTGTACCGGTAGTTGGTCGGTTTCTGCTCCTCATAGTCGGCGTGCAGCGCCAGGCCGTGGCGGCGAGCCAGGCCGGGCAGGTAGAGGCTGGCGCTCAGGTTGACTCGCCGACCCTGATAGCTGCTGCTCCAGGGGGTATGGTTGAATCCGGCCCTGAGGCTCTGCCCATAGACCGGCAGAATGTCCGCGGCGGCTTTGCGGTAGTGGTAGAACTCGATGGCATAGCCCAGGGATTTCCACCAGCCGTTCTGATTGTCCCAACGGTCAAAGGCGTTGTCGTCGCTGATGGCGCTGATCCAGGTCAGCCGGGCGGCGCTTTGCAGGGTGAGGCCGGTGTTGTAGCCGCCGCGGCTGAGGTTTAGCGGCAGGCGCAGGCCCGCCTGGGCGCTCTGTTCCCGCCAGGTATAGCGCTGCAGCCGGCCGGCCGTATTGCGGTAACTGGAGGCGCGGTGGCCGTAGATCACGCCGGCATCGATGAGAGGATACAAGCGCGCCCAGGTGAGGCGGGCACTGGCGGCGCCGGCTTTTTCATCGCGGTCATAGTCATAGCCCGCCGAGGCCTGCAGGGTGCCGAGCAGGTTCTGCGAGTAGAGCCGCCCGCCGTAGGTGCGCGCGGTTTCGTCGGCGGTGATCTGCCAGCTGTGCACGCGGATGAGATCGTTCCGGAACCCAAACGCACGGACCGGATAGTGCTCGGTGGAGAGATCCTGGATCGCATCGGCGCCCGCTTCCTGGGCGGCGACGGGATCGAACCAGGAATTCTCCATCACCGGGAGATGCGCGATGGCGGTCCAGCGCGAGGAATCCAGGGCCATTTCCGCGACGTGGTAGCCCTCGAGGTCATAATCGCTGAAGAGCAGCCGCCGGCCGTCGGCTGAGACCGCTGGATAAAAGGCGCCATAGGGCCGCGCGGTGACCCGAAAGAGGCGGCCGCTGCGGCGTTGCACCGCAAAGATCTGTTCGACGTCGCCGTCGTTGCTGCTGAAGAGGATCGACGCCCCGGACCAGACCGGGGTGGTGATGCTCCAGGCACCAGGGGGGATGATATCTTGCATCCGGCCGTCGTCGAGAGCGATGACGGTCAGGGCCCGGCCTGTGGCAGTCAAGCGGCTGCAGACGATCTCGCGGCCGTCCGGCGACCAGGCGGGTGTCATGAGAAAATCGTTATCGGGATTGTCAAAGCGGCGGATTTCCGTGCCGGTTTCGGCGTCGAGCAGCACCAGGTGGCACAGGTTATCCTTCTCAAGGAGGATGGTTGCGACAGTCCGGACGTCCGGGGCAAGGGCCGGGGCGAAACAGCGGCTGCGGGCGGCGAGGGTCTTGCGGGCACCGCTGGCGAGGCTGCAGATCCGGATGGCACGGAAGTCCTGATTGCCCCAGCGCGGGTCATAGGCCCGTTCCGACCAGGCCAACAGCCCGCCCCCGAGGCTGTGCGGGCTGCCGTCGACCGGATTGGGGTGGAAAAGGATCTCCTCGCGGCCGTCGGGATGGATGCGGACGAAGGCGCTCTGGTCCGCCAGCCCGAGCTTGAGGGCGATGACGGAGCCATCGTCGGAGAATTGCGGCGCCTGGTAGACCGTCCAGAAGCCGGCATTGCCGCGGTCCCAGCGCCGCACGGAGTCGCCCGGTGCTGTTCGCTGTTGCGCCAGGTTCGCCCGGTAATGGGCCTCCAGTTCGGCCAACATCGCCGCATGGCTTTTCATATAACCCATCCCGGTGCGGCGCTTGAGAGCCCAGGAGAAGCGATAGGGAATGAATGGCAGGGTCGCCGTGCTTTTCAAAATCCCGGGCCAAAGAGCGGCGCCCTGATGGCGGCGCATCCAGGTATTAAGGACAAAACCATATTCGTAGGGATTGGCGATCCAGTTCTTGTAGGAGCCGAGATTCATCTTGTAGTACGAGTAGCGCCGTCCGGAGAGCAGCATCGTGCGGATCGGCATCAGGAATTCGGGCTGGCGGCCGCGGCCGCCGCGGGTCAGCGCGGTTTCCATCACCACAGCATCCCCCTCGAAGAACCAGGTCGGTGTGGAGATGCCGGCCCCGGCGAGCCAGCCGTACTCGCCGAGGGACCAATAGAGCAAGCGGTTGAACCCCTGTTTTAGCGCCTGAAACTGGACGACATGGCGATACTCATGGATGGCGAGTAGGGGGTACCAGCCGACCGGACCGGTCAGACCGACTTGCGGTGGGGTGTTGTACCACTCGCTGCGGCGAGGGGCGAGGGCGACAAATCCGTTGCTCACCGTGTTGCGGGTATGCAGGATCAAGGGCAGCCGGCCGGGTCGGACGCCGAGGGTCTTGCAGTCCGCCGGATAGATGTGCTCGAGGAGGTTGGCGATGTGCTGGGCCTCCTTTTCGATCTCCCGGGGGAAAACGATCTCGAAGTGGGGCGAGTCCAGAGACTGCCACGAAACCCCGGGGGGGACCTGGGCGGTGCCGAGCTCGAGGAGTTCGGACTGGGCGAGGAGGGCATTGACGCAGAGCAGCAGAATGGAAACTATATGACGTAAAACGGCCATGAATTGTCTCCGGGTAAGGATTTCTTAAAGATAAACAATTCATGGGGGAATACAAGAAATATTTCGCGAACGCCTCCGCAACGATGCCGCAAAAGTGAGCGATGCGATGTTCCCAGCGCAGCAGCATTGCATGAGTACATCGTTATTGCCAATTGCGACTGCGCAAGATATTAAAGGGCTATTTTGCGGGATGAGGACCGGGAAGTGAGCGTCTGAGTTGGTTTGGTGCTTTGAAAATGGAAGAGGCGTAGTGTTATTGATTCGGTAAAGGGCATACTTCCATAACCCACGTGGATTGCTTTTCTGGGAAAAATGGGGCACTTACCGCGGCGGGGCAATCGCAGGATTTTGTCCTGCAAACTCCACATTGGTGGATATTCAGGTAAGCAACCGTCAAGCCATCGGAATGTGGCCGCATTTCGGGCAACGTTCGTAGCGGCGCACATTCTCTCCTCGAGAGAGGGCTGTGTCCATCAGAGAATTTTACACCAGGGATCCGCAGCCCGGTAAAAGCCGACCGGCCCCCCCGGGCTGGCGGGCGCTCCCCCATCGTCGCAGCATGGAGGGCCCCTAAGCGGGACTTTTCTTTAGCTTCGGTGTAGAGTTTGTTCAACAGACCACCAAAGCCCTCCTGCGCGGCCGGGGTGCACTTCTGCCAGGAGGTCCGTGTTGGCGGCGGTGATGATGCGCGCCCGCAGCGGCAAGGTGCCGACATTCGGCTTTGTCGAGGCATAGTGCTGGGCGCCGAGCTTCATCGCTTCGACCGCCGTATCGAATCCCGTGTGGTCGGTGACCATGACTACCGGCAGGTCGGGATGGCGCTCCCGGATGCGGCGCAGGGTCTGGAACTCTATCTGCAGGATCTGGCTGCGGCGCACCATATTTTGCAGGAATTCACTCGTGCCAAGACGCAGGTCGACCTTAAGTCCGCTGGATCCCTGGAAAGCCCTTTTCAGTGAGCAGCGGTGTGTAAATTTTTAACAAATTAGCCAAATTATCGATTTTGTCAATCATAATAAAATTCGGCGCGGTGCGGCTTTCGCTGCTCACCCCTGAAAAAGGATTGGAATCCTCAATTATTCTCCCTATTTTGCTGTTAACCCCTTCCAGTGGATACCCTTATGTTTACCTATGATCAAAAAGGCATTCAGATTGCGGGCGTGGAGCTTTGGCTCGACGCCTTGCGCAAGGTGAGCTTTTCCTTCGTCTCGCATGGCCATACCGATCATCTCAAGAATCACACCCGCATTCTCGCCACGCCCGCGACGGCCTGTTTCCATGCCCTGCGCGCCAAAAAGGCGGAGGCGAAGACGCTGAATTTCGGCGAGACCCTCGAGATGGCGGGGATGCGCATCCGTCTCTACCCCGCCGGTCACATCCTCGGATCGGCGATGATCCATATCGAGCGCGACGGCCTCTCCCTCCTTTACAGCGGCGATTTCAAGCTGCGTCCCAGTGCCACCTGCGAGCCGATCGAAACACCGCACGCCGATATCCTCATCACCGAAAGTACCTTCGGCCATCCGCAGTATGTGGTCGAGCAGAGCCGCGAGGCGTTGATCGCGGAGCTGACCGGTTTTATCCGCGACTGTCAGCGCGCCGGTTTTACGCCAGTCGTCATGGCGTACACTCTGGGAAAATCCCAGGAGGCGATGAAGATCCTTGGCGATCTCGGTTATGGCGTGCAGGTCTATCCCTCAATCTGGCAAATGGCAGAAGTCTATCAGCAGTGCGGCGTGATCTTTAGCAATTGTGCGCTTTGGCAGGGGGCCGGGATCGGCGCGGAGGAGGTGCTGATCGTACCACCCCACGTCGCCTTCACCCGCGCCCTGCAGTATGTTCCACGGCGCAAGACGGTATTCCTCTCCGGCTGGGCCAACGGCAGCCAGGGCCCGGGCTGGCGCTGCGATCACCGCATTCCACTCAGCGATCACGCCGATTTTCACGAACTCATTGAATTTGTCGGCCGGGTCCAGCCGCACAAGATCTATACCACCCACGGATTCGCCGAATTCCCCGGCTATCTGCGTGAACTGGGCTATGATGCGGAGCTGCTCGCATGAGCGCGATCGGCGCCTACCTCTCTGAAGCGGTCCGGGAGCGGATCCGCGCTACGATCGACGAGGCGGGCGGCAACGAGGCCTTCTTCATCGGCTACACCGAGGAGGATCTGATCGTCCACGATGTCGCGGTGGCGGCGCGTGGCCACAAAACCGCGGTGCCGGTGATCACCCAGCTCGCCGCCGAGGCCGACGTGGTGATCCACAACCATCCCTCCGGACACCTCACTCCCTCCGAGGCCGATCTCGCAATCGCCGCGGCCCTCGATCCCTTCAGCGTCGCCTTTTACATCGTCGACAACCAGGCTGAGCAGATTTATGTGGTCGTCGAGCCCTTCGCCAAGCGGGAGATCGTCCCGCTCGATGCCGATGTGCTGATCAAGATCGTGCAGCAGGGGGGAGCGGTCTCGCGCGAACTCCCCGGCTACGAGGAGCGTCCGCAGCAGGAGGAGATGATCCGCGGTGTTGTGGAGGCCTTCAATTCGGGAAAAATTGCGACCATCGAGGCGGGGACCGGCACCGGCAAAACCCTGGCCTATCTGATCCCGGCGATCCGCTGGGCGCTGCAGAACAAGGAGCGGGTGGTGGTCTCGACCAACACCATCAATCTGCAGGAGCAGCTGATCAAAAAAGACCTGCCCTTTCTTCAGAAGGTGCTCCCCGACCCCTTCACGGCGGTGCTGGTCAAAGGCCGCGGCAATTATGCCTGTCTGCGAAAGGTCGGTGACCTCAGCAGCGAGCTTGATCTGCAGAGCGACGAGGAGGAGGAGCGTGAGGAGCTGAAACAGCTGATCGACTGGGCGCGCAATTCCAGCGACGGCAGCAAGGCGGACCTCGCCTACATTCCGCGTGAGGTGGTTTGGGAGAAAATCGCCGCCGAAAGCGACACCTGCACCCGCAGCCGCTGTCCCTTTTTCCGCGATTGTTTCGTCAACAAGGCACGCCGTCATGCCGCCCGTGCCAATATCCTCGTGGTCAATCATCACCTCCTTTTCGCCGACCTTTCGATCCGCTATCAGATCGGCTCGATCAGTGAGGCTGCGGTGTTACCGCCGTACACGCGCATCATCTTCGACGAAGCGCATCACCTCGAAGATGTGGCGACCAATTATTTCGGCGACCGGGTTACCCGCGCCGGGATCCTGCGCATCCTCAGCCGACTCCACCGCCAGCAGAAACAGGTGCTCAAGGGGCATCTCCATACCGCCCTCTACAAGCTGCGGCGCCGCCGCGGCCAGGTTGACGGTGCCCTGCTCGCCCGGGTCGAGGAGACAATCACGGGTCGCCTAGCGCCCGAGGTGGCTGCCCTACACGACGCCACGCAGGAGCTGATGGACCATCTCTACGAGGCTGTCAAGGGCTTTGCCCAGGAGAACCAGGGCTACGAAATCAAGCTGCGGCTGGTGCCGGAGGTGGTCCAGGCCCTTCTGGTCGACAGCGGGCTGAGTCGGCTGATTCAGGAGTACGTCACCAGCATGACCGATCTGGCGGTGGGATTGGCGCATCTCGGCGGCTGGGTGCACCAGTTACAGTTAGGGCCCGAGGACGATCTGGCCTCGACTGTCGTCGAGATCAAGGCGGCCTCCGACCGTCTCGCCGCTGCTGCCGCGGTGATCGGCGAAGTGGTTTTCAAACAGGATGAGGAGAATATCCGCTGGATCGAGGTGCGCCCCGGCTACAAGGGGCGCCATATCGTCCGCTTTCAGAGCTCGCCGCTCGATATCGCGCCGATGATGCAAAAGGCGGTCTATGAGAGCTACGAGACTATCGTTATGACCTCCGCGACCCTGGCTGTGGAGAATTCGTTCGAGTTCCTGAGCAAGCGCATCGGCCTCAGCGCCCTGGCGCCCGAGCGCCGCAGCGAGCTGCTCCTGCCCGCCCCCTTCGATTACGAGAAGCAAGCGGTGGTCTGCATCCCCACTGACATCCCGGATCCCAACGACCGGTCCTTTTCGGGCGAGCTCGGCAAACTGATCTACCGCTCCGTCGCTATTTCCAATGGCCGGGCCTTCGTGCTCTTCACCTCCTATGGCCTGTTGACGATCATCTACCGTCAGCTCGAGGATTCGTTCAAAAAGCTGGGCATCACCCCACTGCGGCAGGGCGAGGAAAACCGTCACGAGCTTTTAGCGCGATTTCGCCGCGACAAGAGTTCGGTTTTGTTCGCCACAGACAGCTTCTGGGAGGGCGTCGATGTTGAGGGCGAAGCGCTCGAGAACGTCATCATCAGCAAGCTCCCCTTCAAGGTGCCCAACGAGCCGGTCATCGAGGCGCGCTGGGAGGCGATCGAACGGACGGGAGGCAATCCCTTCATGGAGTACGCCGTACCCCTGGCGGTGCTCAAGTTCAAACAGGGATTCGGCCGGCTCATCCGCCGCAAGAGCGACCGCGGCGCGGTGATCGTATTGGACAACCGCGTGGTCAAAAAGGCCTATGGCAAACGCTTCATGCGCTCGCTGCCGCCCTGCCGCACCGTGATCGGCGGCAAGGAGCAGGTCTTCGCCGAGCTGGTCAATTTTTTCAACCGACGCTAATCGCTTCCTCATGAAGCGCGTTCCTGGACCCTGGATGAAAGGAATGTGCCATGAAACCGATCCATTATCTGCCCGTTCTGCCGTTTCTCACCCTGGCTTGCACCAAAACCGTCGAAAAAATCGTTTACCCGGAGAGTAACGCCAATTCCGACAAGGGGACTATTGTCGGCCTGGTCAAACAGACGGATAGCCGGGCCCATGTGATAGTGCGCCAGGCCGTTGCTGTCGATACGGTGCAGATCGACCCGGCCACCGGCGAGTTCCGCATTGAGAACCTGACGCCGGGGAACTATGACCTCAGCATCAAGGCGGCGGGTTACGGCACCACCTGGATGCGCGGTGTAATCATCAACCGCGGCACCGTCAGCTGGGTCGGCGAGATCACTCTCGCCCGCGTGCCCCTCGAATTTCCCCTGACCTTCTCCTTTCGCACCGTGCAGTCGGCCAACACCAAGTATACGGTCACCATCAGCGCCGATGCCGCCGATCTCTACGGCACGACGATGCCGGCGCCCTATTCCTTTGTCTTCATCACCGAGCCGGAATAGGGGAAAGCCTCTGGACCTTAAAACGGAAATCAGCAGGCCGGAATGATGGAATTGAAATCCACCATTGTGGAGCGCGCGCGATCGCTCGGATTTGACCGCATCGGTTTCGCCCGGGCCAAGGCGCTGCCGGAACACATCCTGATCCACCGGCTCCAGCAGGGATACTACAGCGGCTTGAAGTGGATGGCCGAACGGCTCGAGATGCGCCTCGATCCGCGACAGCTCCTGCCCGGCGCGCGCACGGTGATCGTTGCGGCGATCAACTATTACGCGGCCGAGGAGCCTCCGGAGGCGCCGCATCTGGCGCGGGTCTCGCGTTATGCCTGGGGGGAGGATTATCACCGGGTCATCCGAAAGCGGCTCAAGGCCCTGCTGGCCTCCATGAAGGAGCTGGTTCCCGGTGCGAGCGGACGCCTTTGCGTCGATTCCGCCCCGATCATGGAAAAGGAGTGGGCGCGACGTGCCGGGATCGGCTGGGTGGGCAAGCACAGCCTGGTCCTGGCCCCGGAGCTGGGTTCCTGGATTTTCCTCGGCGAGATCATCACCGATCTGGAGGTAGAGCCCGATCAGCCGGTTGCGGAGCGCTGCGGTGCCTGCACCCTGTGCCTGGAAGCGTGTCCCACCGGAGCGCTGGTAGCGCCCTACACCCTGGATACGCGGCGCTGTCTGGCGTGCCTGACCATCGAGAGCGAAGCCGACCTCCCGGAGGAGGTGCGCCGGGCTCTCGGCAATCATGTTTTTGGCTGCGATATCTGCCAGTCGGTCTGTCCTTGGAACCGGAAATGGGCGGTGCCGGCTGTTGATCCGGTATTCCAGCCGCGGCCGCTGTGGTTATCGGCCGGGCTGGATGAACTGGCCGCCTGGTCCCCGGCGCAGTTCGCAGCGGCGGCGAAGGGTTCACCCTTGCAGCGGCGGAGTTACGCCGGTTTTATGCGGATGGTGCGGGCGGCGCAGGCGAACCGCAGGTAATACCTCGTCCCCACCTCGGTGCCGCCAAGGATCTGGTGCCCACCCTAGGATCTCGTCCCCTCCCTGGTGCGCCTCATGCTCTCGTCCTCGCCCTGGGCTTCTCTCCTCCTCACCCTATATCGCCTCCCATCCTGCACCCGAACGTGCCGGCGCGCCCCCTTCCTTGCGGCATCAATGCGAAAAAAGTATAAAAATCTCTTGCATTCGGCCTGAATATTAACTATAATGTATACGTATACTGATACATTAAAAATAATCTATACGATAAGGGATATTTATGGAGAATAACCTCTACGACCAGCAAGAGTTTCTGCAAAAAACCGGTCTTTCGCCGGAAGATCTGGCCCAATGGGAAAAGAACCATCTCCTCCACAGCGAGGTGCGGATCGACAACAACCTGCCGGGGTATACAGAGGAGCATCTCCGGGCGGCGCAGCAGATCCAGAATTTGGTCCAGATCGGCTACAGCTTGCCGGAGATCCGCAAGATCCTGAAAAAAGTAGGCTTGCCGAATCGGGGCGAGAACGGGAATGGACGCCTTGCGGCCGAATACCTCACCGTCGGCGAACTGGCCGAACAGGCCCAGGTCAACAATCGCACGATCAAGTACTGGGAGGAGCGGGGGATTATCACGCCCGATCGCCGCACCAGTGGTGGTTTCCGGCTCTATGCCAAACACTGGGTGCAAATCTGCCAGCTGATCCTGGATCTGCAGAATTTCGGCTATACCCTGGAGCAGATCAAGGAGCAGGCCGATCTCTACCGTTTTTTGCTGGAGCTGGAGGCGGACAAGTCGCACAGCCATAACCCCCAAGCGGCCCTTGGGGCGCTGGAGGAGATGGAACGGCAGATGCAGGCTCTGTTTGCGCGAATGAAACTGCTGCGGGAGGGCATCGAGCGCTGGGAGGCCATGCTCAAGAAACGGCGCAAGGAACTGGCGCAGCTCAAAAACGAGTATGCCCGGCCGGGGGCCTGACAGGCCGGCCGGATGGGGGCGAGTTGGGCGGAACCAGCGCAGCTCAAAAACGACTAGGCCCGGCCGGCATAAGATAATCCGGCTGGAGGGTATGCCATTGAAAAGTGTTGGCCTTATTAACCGGGGGCGGAAAAGGGAGGATGAAGCATCATGCGTGTATTACTGCTGTACCCCGAGTTTCCCGATACCTTTTGGAGTTTCAAGCATGCCTTGCGTTTCGTGCGCAAAAAAGCCTCATCGCCGCCGCTGGGATTGATCACGGTCGCGGCGCTCCTCCCCTCGACCTGGGAGAAGCGCCTGGTGGACGTCAACGTCGCCCGCCTGCGCGACCGCGACGTCGCCTGGGCCGATATTGTGATGATTTCGGCGATGATCGTACAGCGCGAATCGGCGCATGCCTTGATCGCGCGCTGCAAAAAAGCGGGCAAGACCGTCATCGCCGGCGGCCCCCTCTTTCTCAGCGAATACGAGGCGTTCCCCGAGGTAGATCATTTCATCCTCAATGAGGGCGAGATCACTCTGCCCCTCTTCCTCAGCGACCTCGCGCGGGGCTGCCCGCAGCGGATCTACAAGACCAGCGAGTTCGCCGAAATGAGCATGTCGCCGGTGCCGATGTGGGAGCTGGTCGATTTCCGTAAGTATGAATCGCTCAGCATCCAGTATTCACGCGGCTGCCCTTTTCAATGTGATTTCTGCAACATCACGGCAATGCTCGGGCGCCGGCCGCGCACCAAGAACGCGCGGCAGATCATCGCCGAACTCGACCGCATGTATGCGCTGGGCTGGCGCCGCAATGTCTTTTTTGTCGACGACAACTTTATCGCCAACAAGCGTCAGCTCAAGGAGGAAATCCTGCCCGCCTTGATCGCCTGGCGTCGCGGCAAAGCGGGCTGCAATTATCTCACCGAGGCCTCGATCAATCTCGCCGACGATGAGGAGTTGATGACGATGATGGCCTCGGCCGGTTTCAACTCGGTCTTCGTCGGCATCGAGACCCCGGATGAAGCGAGCCTGGCCGAATGCAATAAAGGCCAGAACGTCCACCGCAACCTGGTGGAATGTGTCCAGGCCATGCAGCGCCACGGCCTCCAGGTGATGGGCGGCTTCATCGTCGGCTTTGATCATGACACCGACTCCATCTTCGACCGGCAGATCGAGTTTATCCAGAAGAGCGGGGTGGTGACGGCGATGGTGGGGATGCTTCAGGCCATTCCCGGCACACCCCTCTTCGCCCGGCTGCATGCCGAGGGCCGGATCGTCCACGAGATGACCGGCGACAATGCCGACGGCACGACCAACATCATTCCGAACATGGGCCTCGAAAAGCTCAAGGCAGGATATGCCCGCCTCATGGCGGAAATCTACAGTCCGGAGAAATTCTACGCCCGCATCAAAACCTGTCTCCGCCTCTATCGCCCTTCCAAAACGCCGGTACGGCTGCATTTTGCCGAGCTCTATGCCTTTATGCGCTCGATCTGGAAACTCGGGACCGTCGGCCAGGAGCGACGCCATTACTGGCGGCTTTTCTTCTGGACCCTCTTTCACCGGCCCCGCAGTCTGGCCCTGGCCGTCACCCTGGCCATTTACGGCTTCCATTTCCGCACGGTGAATGCGCTGAACGGCATCCGTTGACCGTCAGTACTAATGTCCCCAATGTGTATTTTTTGACTTTTTCCTTGATTTTCAGGATCATGAAAGTTATATTGCTTTACATACTTTCGCCATCTATGACCTACAATGCACATGAACATTTTCCATCCTGATACCGCCTAACAGACGTCTGAATTCAGCACCAAACCCAACATCCCACCAAACAACAAGGAGGTAGCCATGAGGAGCAGAACCGTTACTATGTTGTTGATGTGTGTGGTCGCGCTGCTTTTCGTTTCGAGCGGGAGCCTCGCTCAGGGACCGTTTGTCCGCGGGACAGAGATTCCGGTTCCGGAAACCGATCTCAACAACGGAGGCACGGGCAATTTCATCGCCGGTGTTGATCTGGACAAAGACGGGAAAACGGAAATTTACCTCGTCAATGATAACTGGAATGATACGGCGACCGAGGTGATCCCGAGGATCTACAAGCTGGAAAAACAAGGCTCCGAATGGGTCGTGGTCTGGAAAGCGGTTGGCCCGGTGCTGCGGCAAAATACCTGGCCCTGCCTAGCTGTTGGCGACCTCGACAAGGACGGCAAACAGGAGATCATCTGGGGCGTGGTCAATAACACCGGCGACGACAACCTCAATCCTTATCGCATCCTGGTCTATGAAAGCAAAGGCGATGGCAGCGATGTGATGGGTGTCGATGACGGCGTCGGTGGTTATCTCCCCAATGCGAAGTGGACCATCACGGCCGAAAATAAAGCCAACATCCGGCCGATGCGCTGGGTGATCGCGGATCCGGACAAGGATGGCAATGACGAGATCGTTTTCGCGGATCGTACCGGCAAGAGCGGCTCCGGTTATTTTTTCGGTGTGATCGGTGTCGATAAAATCCCGGACAACGGCGATGGTAGTGAGGTTTGGAGCCTGAAAACGAGTGGTCTTGATTTCAATCTCAAGTCCGGCACAACCCAGAACAAGTGGGACGTTGCCGTGCTGGGATCGAACATTTACACCTTTTGCGAAATCGAGATCACCAAGGTTTCATGGGACGGCTTTGGCTGGTCCTACAGCAAACTTGCGCCGATGGCTGGCGGCTCGCCGGTTCAGTCCGCCCAGGTCGTGGATCTCGATGGCAACGGCACCCAGGAAATCGTCTGTGCTGTCTATGATTGGGGCAACGATGCCTACAAAGGTATTTATCTCCTCCAGGAGGAAGCCGATACGCTCAAGCGCACCGAGCTCTTCAACATGAGCGCCTATTGGCCCGGCGGTAGCCGGGGTCCTTGGGGCAGCGCCTGCGGTGATATCGATCGCGACGGCAAAATGGACTTTGTCTTCGGCTCCCGTGCAGGTACGCCGAACGCTAGTATTTATAACATGTCTTATCGCGGCGGCGATATTACCAATCCGGCCAGCTACACCTTTGCGCGAATCGACTCGATGTATGCTGAGGGTGGCATCTGGACCAACCTGGCCATCGCCAACGTCGATGACGACCCCCAACTCGAGGTGCTCTATACCTCCAGTACCGATGCCGGGGTCTTCCCGGATCTGGGCACGAAACCGATCGTGGTGCTCGATTACCAGGGTTCCAGCGCGCCGGTGTTTGACAACCTGGTGGTGGCTACCGAGGTTCTGCTCAACGGAGCGGCGCCGGGAGACGGCATCCGCTTCAAACCCGGCAGCATTCTGGATAACGGTAAAATCATCTGGTTCTGCGCGGAGAATATCAATGATGAGGTGTCGTGGGTGTGGAGATCCATCGATGGCGGCAAGACCTTTACCCACAATGCCACTGCCATTCCATCCATGACTTCAGGGATGGTGGGCTTTGATGCCAATACCGCAGTGACCGTTCAATCGGACGGCAAGATTTGGCGTACCACCGACGGCGGCGCAAACTGGACCGAGGTCTACTCCTATACGATCAGCCCGATAGCGCCAGGATGGTTCGATGGCGTCAGTCTCATGGGCGAAAGTTCCGCCATTGCCTTTGGCGATATGGAACCCGATGGCTCCATGCATTTTGTGCGTACGGATGACAAGGGTGCGACCTGGAATGAGATTTTTGGGATCGACTACATGCAAGCCGCATATGCTTTTTACAGATGGGGTCTCGCGGGCTGCACCGTCGGCCAGAATATGTGGGTCTGCGCTGAGCCGACCAACTATGTCGGTTCCTTTGTCTTCCGCACCAGGGATGGCGGTTCGACCTGGGACAGTTTTGCCATTCCCGCCTCTATCATACCCACCTACCCCCGCGCCATCGCTTTCTCGTCGGCTGATAATGGCTTGATCGCGGACCGGCGCGGTAATGTCGTGGCCAGCGTGGATGGTGGCGCAACCTGGTATCCAACGAACAAGGCCGATACTTCTGCAGACAGCTGGGTCAACGGCGTGCAGAATATCCCCGGCACCAATATCATCCTCGGGTATGATGATCTTGGCGTCTATGCAACAACCGACCTCGGTGCAACCTGGAGCAAGCTGAACACTCCGGCGGAAGTTGTTCCCATTGATAATTATTATTTCTCGGGCCTCTTCCTGAACAAGGATTTTGGCTATGTTTTCGCCTATCCTGGTATCGTTCTGCGCTTCGCCAATCAGCTGACCGGAGTCACCGACCGTCCGATCGAGAGCCAGCCCGAGGCGTTCCAGCTGGCCCAGAACTATCCCAATCCCTTCAATCCAACCACGACCATCAGCTACACCCTGCCAGCCCGGCAGAATGTCTCTCTGGCCATCTACAATCTGAAGGGCGAGCTGGTCAAAACCCTTGCTGACGGTGTGATGAGCGAAGGCGCCCATACGGTTCAGTGGGATGCGACCAACGAGTTCGGCCAGAAGGTCACCAGCGGCATCTACCTCTATCTGCTTCGCTCCAACGGCCAGCAGATCGCACGGCAGATGGTGCTGATCAAATAATTTCCGCTTTGACGGAGTTTGCTCCCCCGGCAGGATCATTCGGCCGGGGGATTTTTTTTGCCGGGATTCTGAATGGGAGAGGTATAAACCATGGGGGTACATAGGAGGTGCCACGCGCGCGGGCACGAGCGGCCCGGCTGCAAGGTGGATGAGTCCGTGCAGCCCGGCCGCAAGTCAGGTGGGCACCAGCGAAAAAAAAGAGCCTCCAAACGGAGGCTCTTCTCGTTAAATCGCGCCGGGGGTGGTCAGTAGGTGATCGCCAGCGAAAAGCGGTGGGCGGAGGTGAGAATACCGAGATCGGCATAGGAGTAATCGAAGGTCACGCCGAGGTGACCGCTCATCGTCGTCTGCACCCCCAGACCAAGCCCCAGGCCGCCCTCGTCGGCCTGAATCTGGTAGCCGCCGCGCAGGAAGAACATCCGGTTGAAGCCGTATTCCAGCCCCACGTTGTACTGCTCGAGGTTGTTGTTGGGGTGGACCATATCCACCGCCGTGGTCAGGCGGTGCTGATCGTTGTTCAACAGATCGATGGCGGCGCCGAAGCGGAAATTGATCGGCAGCGAGTAGGAATTGAACGACTTGGATTTGTTGACGCTGTAGGATTTGGAGTCGCTGTAATCGATGAAACTGCCGCTGAACGTCACCTCCGGGCCAAAATGGAGAATGGACATGCCGAGGCGCAGGCCGTGGAAATCGGTGTGATACTGGGTGCCGAGGTCCAGGGCCCAGTTGGTATAGCCATTGGTCCAGTACTTCTCATGTACGACCTTGCCGGTGACGCCGACGCAGAAGCGGTCGGTGAGATAGCGGGCGTAGGAGAGTCCGGCGCTGAAATTGCTGATATTGAAATAATTGCCGGTGCCGCCCGGCTGGGCCAGGGTGGTGATCTCCATATCATCGGTCATCAGATAGACGCCGCTGATGCCGATCACGCCGGCGCTGCCGAGATTCACCGCATAGGAGAGGCCGAGCAGCGAGATGTCCGCCGGCCAGGTGCTGAAGGAGCTGTAAAAATTCTGGCCGCTGGTCTCCGCCAGGCCGGCTGGATTCCAAAAGGCGGCTTCCGCGCCCGCGGCGATGCCGGTGCAGGCTTGACCGAGTCCGGTTGCACGGGCGCCGGTGCCCACTTCGAGAAACTGGGCCACCGACGTTCCCACCGGCGCAAAGCTCTGGCCGAAGCACCAGCCAGCCAGGCTGACGAGCACCAGGATGGGAAGAGTATAGGTAAGAGTTTTCATGGTTCATCCTCGTTTATACAAATCCATAGTTCTCTCGGTTGGTCACCGCGCTTACTGGATGATGACAAATTTGCCGATCTTCTGGCCGAGTGAGGGCGAATCCACTACGTACATATAGAGCCCCGGAGCAGCTTCCTGGTTGTTGCGGGTGATGACATCCCATTCCGCCACACTAGCCGCACCCGGCACCGCGCCATTGGCGGTCTTGCGCACACCCTGGCCGGCATGGATTTCGTCGATCAGATCCCCATCCAGGGTGAAAATCTTGACCGTGGCGTCGGCCGGGAGATTGGTGAACTGGATACGATGTTGCCAGGGATCGGTGTCGCTCGGCATGGGATTGTTCCAGATGGCACTGCCGATGTAGGGATTGGGCACGACCAAAACATGGTCGAGGGTGGCAGCCACCGGATTGGCCGGCGAGAGGGTGATGGCGCTGGCGAGGATGTTGCTCTGAATCACCCCGAGAGGGATTGGATCGTTGATGTCGGGGGTGAAGGATTGCACCGAATAGGTGTAATCGAATCCATTTATGATATCCGTATCGATGAGGGCGAAGGTGCCAGCCTGGCTGCCTGCCGGGGGCGGCCAGGTGCCACCGGCCGCAATGGAATAGGTGCCGACGCCGAGGGGCATCCAGTCATAGGAGCCCTGGGCGTTCTTGCCGACCGCCTTCCATACTTTATACCCTTCAAAATACTTGTGCGCAGTCGCCGCGTTGTCCCAGGTCACTTTGATGCCGGTCACCTGGCCATTGGTGATCACTGGTTCGGCCTGAACCCTGGGCGCTGCCGGTGCGAGGGCTTCCGAGGAGATGTTGTAGTTGTTGTCGACGATGAACTGGGCGGTCTTGAAGTTTTTCACCAGTTTCATCAGGCTGTAGACCCCGCCGCTGTCCGGGTCGCTGCCCACCGAGAGGGCTGCGGTGACCTTGAACGAGTCGCCGTACATGAATTTTTCGATCGGCCCGAAAGAGAGAATGCCGCGATAATCGTAGGCGTAAGGCTTGCCCTTGCTGTAGAGTAGGCCGTCGTAAGAATGGACGTTGATCATCTTGGTCCAGGCCTCGAGATCGGTTGAGGGATCGTTGTAGATCTGGCACTGGTGGAAGGAACTCGGCTTGAGATAGGGTTCGGTCTTGAGGATCTTGAAGCCGAGGAAGCCAGGGGTCTGGAGCTTGCCGTCGGGACCGGGATTGCCGAAATCGTCAGCGACGCCGTTATCGGCGGGATAGCTGGGGTTATCGCCGTCCCACATGAAGATCATGCTGCTGTCAAGATCGGCGTCGGTGAGGGTATGGGGCCGGCCGGCCATCTCGGGAAAATCCTTGATCCACGAATTCCAGGGCTGGGCATTGCTGAGGACATAGTCGTCAATATTGCAGAACTTGGATTCCGCGCCCCAGCTCGGCAGCTTGGAGACGTCGCCGTCGAAGCGGATGGTGAAGTAGAACTGGTCAAGATTGCGCGGGGTGTCGGGCAGCTCGTCGCCGTTGGTGTCGATTCCGACGTTTTTGACTGTATATTCATAAATGATGAAATCGCCGGCCCAGCTGGCGCTCCAGGCGTAGGTGCGTTCGACCACCTCGACGCCGAGTGGAAAATGGGCGCTCGCCAGCGGCGCCGAGACGTCATAGTAGCGGGTCCAGGTATCCTCCTCGGAACGGGCGCCGGGACCGGTGTAAACATGGACTGAGTCGAGCGGCGAAAACTCGTGGTCATCGCCCTGGGTCGAGTGGGGCACGCCGTCGACCAGAGCCGTGAGCCAGATGGTGCCGCGGTAGAGGTAGGAATTGCCCGAGCCCCCCGGATAGTCGCACGAAGGGGTGCGGTTGTTGTAGGCGTCATCGCCCATGTAGCTGAAATTGGTCACCCGCGACCACAGGGTGCCGATCTTGTGGAATTTCCAATTGTCCGGCACGATCGGCGAAGCGGCCGATAGGGTGGCGGTTTTATGCAGGCGGGCCCGGTGCTCCGGACTGTCGGCCGCCCTTCCGCTCAGCGAGAGGCAGAGAAGGAACAGCAGCAGGAGCGTTCCGGCGGTGATATATCGATTCACTTTGACCATGAATAGCCTCCCTTATAGTTGAATGGCGACGCCGGCGCGAACCTGGCGGCCATTATCCCAGACCTGGGGATTGCGGATATAGTTCACGCCATCCACATCGAGCATGATGACGGAGGGGTCACCGGTGATCTCGTAATATTGCGAACTGTTGATATAGTTCACATTCTTGCGGTCGAAGAGGTTGAAAACATCGATGAAGAGGTCCAGCTTGAGCGGCGCGAGCGCGAACTGGCGCATCAGCTTGAGGTCGGTCGTGCTGGTCCAGGGCAGGCGCTGGTCGTTGACCTTGTTGGTGCCATAGCTGGAGTAGGGAAGGCCGCTGCCGTAGGCGAACTGGATGTTGCTCTGCCAGTTGGCCAGAGGGCGGATGCCGGCGAATTTCGGGCCGAATTCGCCGGGGGTGCGCAGGCTGATGTTGGCGTTGACGGTGTGGGTTTGGTCATAGTCGAGCAGGTTCATACGCTTGGCGTCGGTGAAGCTGCCATAACCGCCGAAGGCATCGGAGCTGCGGCCCTTGGCGACCGAGTAGGTATAATTGACCGTGCCGCCCCAATACCGGCCGAGGCGCTTGCTGAGGGTGAACTCGAGGCCCTTGACATTGCCGTAGTCTGCGTTGGTGAAGACATTCATCTCGATGTTCTGGATCGAGCGGCCGACATATTTCATCTGGTCGACCAGGTTGGATATGTCCTTGTAATAACCGGTGACCGTCCCCTTGATGTCGTCGTTGAACTGGTGCTCGAGGCCGATCTCGTAAGCCACAGTCTTTTCCGGATTGAGGTTGGGATTGCCGATGTAGTTGCCGACCTTGGTCAGAGCCTGATATTTATTGTTGCGGAAGAGCCAGTAGAGATCGGGCCGCTGGAAGTAGTGGCCATAGGTATAGTGGATCACATCGCGGTCGGTGATGGGATGCGAGATGCCGATGCGCGGGCTGAGCTGGTGTTTGACACTGGGTTTTTGCGGATTGAGGAGAACCGGCACATCCCCGACCACCTGGGAGAAGGGATTGCCGAAATCGGCCGGATAGTAGATCGGATCGCCGAGGCCGTTGGGATTGAAGGCGTCATAGCGGAGACCGATCAGCGCGATGATGCCCTCGAACTCGAGTTTGTCCTGGAGATAGGCGCCGAGATCATAGGCATCCTTGTCCCAGATATCTTTGCGCTGGGTCTCCAGGGCCAGGGTCCAGCTGATGTTCTCCACCTTGGTGCGGTTGTCATAGAACTCGATGCCGCCCTTGAGCAAGTGGTTCTGGTTAACCTGGCTGACCAGATCGGCCTTGACCGATTTGGTCCATGAGGCCTGATAGAGGTAGCCGGGATCGTCGCCGCGCACCCACCAGAGGTTGTTCTCGCGTTCGCGGTAGATGGGATGCGGCCCGGGCTGGGCCGTGTCCCAGACCAGATCCTCCTTGGTATTGCCATCGTTGTCACGGTCTTCGACGTCGGGGGTGGCATAATGGTAGTTGGAGAAAAAGTGCTGGGCGCGGATCTCGTAATAGGTGCGCGGATTGAGGGCGTGCGTCCAGATCAGATAATTGGTGTTGCTGCGCTTCTCATAGTTCCAGAGATAATCCTGCATGCCGCCGACGTAATAGGTCTGCATTTTGGTGTAATCCTTGCCGTTGTAGGTTCCGGAAATGGCATTGATGGCACCCTGCCGGGCCTTGAATTCGGCGGGATTGGTGACATAGAGATAATTATAGAGGGTGGCATTGTCGACGTATTGGTACTGATGCTGTTGATACTCGGCGCCGGGACCATATTTAGCCGCCCAGAAGTAGTACTGGTCCCAGTCGTCCTGATTGTAGAGGGTGCCGTAGGTCAGCTTGTAGCTGGGTGAGATCCGCCAGGTCAACTTGCCCTGCAGCGTGCGGTCATAGGTGTACTGATTGAAATACCAGCCGTGGTCCTGGTCGGTGAGCTCGCCGGAGAGGGAGAAGGAGAGCGAACCGGGCAGCAGCTTTTTGGCCAGCGGGACCGGCCCTGAAAGCGCGGCCTCATAAATCTTGCGGTTCAGAGGGGTATTGATGCTGGCGCTGCCGAAATCGGTGGTGGAGGCGCGGAAGCGGCCGCTGTAACGGTTTGAACCCTCTTTCATGGCGAGGTTGAGCACACCGGACTGGACGTTGCCGTATTCGGCGCCAAAACCGCCGAGGGCGACTTCAAGCTCCTCGATACCATAATTGGGGACGTTGCTGGTGAAACCGCCCATGTTACCGGCATACTCGCCTGAGGGGTCGCGCACCGGGATGCCGTCGATGAGCACCAGCACGTCGCTGCCGCGGCCGCCGCGAAAGTGGTTGCCGACCACGCCCGCCTGGTTGCGCGCAATCTCCTGGAAGGAGTCGACCGGCTGCAGCTCGATCTCCTCGGTGGAGATATAGTGCTTGGTGGCTACCTCATCCTTCTGAATCATCGGCCGCTGCGCCACCACCGTGATGGCGTCGGTGATGTTGAGGACCTCCGAGCTGAGATTGACATTCACCCGGCTTGTGAGATCGATGGAAACCTTCACCCCCTCCACCCGCACGGTGGTGAATCCGATCATGGACGCGCGCACCGTATAACTTCCTGGCGGGATGTTGAGGATGGTATATTGGCCATTGACATCCGTAATGCTCCCCATACTGGTACCTTCTACCAGGACATTGACCCCCGGGACAGGCTGCCTGGTCTGGGCATCGGTTATTTTTCCGGCGATCTTGCCGGTGACGCCGGCGTGGAGTGAAAAGGCCCATACCAGTGAACTGATGATTAAAAACCACTTTTTAATCATTCACCGCCTCCGTTGAGTTAGGACCATGGCTTTATTGGGCTGTAAATGTAAGATTCGCTGTGGAAATGATGCAAAAAATGTGCAGGTGTTCGTGCGGGAATCTGTAAACCTAATTTAGCTATTTATGCATCAAAGTCAAGGAAAAGTTGGCCATGAGGCAAAAAGAAGCAGGAGACGGGGCAGCCGGGTGGGAACGAGAGCAAGCCACAAAGGCCGGGAGCCAGGGATAGCAATGGCCGGAGGTCCGGGTTGAGCCGAGGGGACGCGAAACCCGGCTGCCGGGTGAGACCGAGAGTGCGCAGCGAAGCCCGGGGCAGCCGGCCCCGGGCTTTTACTCTCGTGCCCAACCGGATGGGTTGGGCGGGATCCGGAGGCTCGGCTCAGATGCCCGAGACCAACACCTCCTTAAAGACCAGGCTCGGCGTCCGCCACGAGGAGTAGGGCCAGGGATCATTCGCCGCCTCGATCAGCTTATGCCAGAACTCCAAATGGTTGCCGGCGATGTTCATCTCGGCGACCGACTGCACCGGCACGCCGTTCTCAAAGAGCTTGCCGAGGATGCCGATCGAGCTGTCGCCGGTGGTGGAGTTGGAATTGCCGCCGATGAAACCGGTGATATAGATGCCGCGCCCAAGTTCCTTCATGATTTCCACCACGGAACGGCTGCCCGGCGGGATGATGAGGTTGCTGGGTCCGCCGGTGGTCGGTTCCCAGCCCAGCTTGCGGCTGTAGTACCAGTCCACGAAAAAGTCGTTCAATACCCCTTTGTCGATCATGATCCGCTTGCGCGCCGCCAGGCCGTCGCCATCGAAGGCGCGGCTTCCCAGCCCGCCGACCAGCAGGGGATCGTCGATCAGGGTGAGAACGTCGCTGGCGATTTTCTGGCCTTTCTTATCGGCCAGGAAGGAGCGCTTTTGCTGGATGCTGGAACCGTACATCGCCGCCAAAAGGGCATTCAATACTCGTGGCACGTCCTGATTGCGGATGATGACCGGCAGGGTTTCGGTCTTGATTTTTTTAGCCCCGAGCAGGTCAAGGGTATTCATCGCCGCGGTGCGGCCGATCTCCTCCGGTTTGGGCAGGTCGTTGCGACGGATAGCAACGGCATAATGATAGCCATTGGGACGGCGATCTCCCGCATCCTGTGCGGTCATGTTAGCAACGCCGACATAATAGGTGGAGGCATGATACCCCTCGAGGCCATTGCTCGTGAGCAGTACCGATTCGCTTTCGCCATCCTGCGCCTGTGCCGTGACCGAGACGACCTTGTCGCCGCCGGTTTCCAGGCAGGCCTCTTCCATGGCGCGGGCGGTTTTATGCCGTTCCTCCGGGGTATATTGGCCGTAGGTCGCATCGGTCAGCTGCAGATCGGCAGTCGAGCGGCCCTGATAATAGCGCGGATCAGGCAGGGAGCGGTAGGGATCTTTTGCCAGGAGACGGGTAGTCCCGACGGCGTTGGTGATGAACTCCTGCAAGGCTTTCTTGCGCAGGTCCGAGGTCGTCTGTCCGGAAAAGCGGCCGTCGACGAAGATTTCGATGCTCAGGGTCCGCTTGGCGGCCTCCTTGATGTTTTCTGGTCTGCGTTCGCGATAGCTGATCTCGACCGAACGTTCGCGGTCTATGGCGACGCGGCTCGCGGCAGCCCCGTTTTTTTTTGCGGTCTCGATGGCCCAGGAGGCCAGATCGAAAAGTTCCTTGTTCATGGCGCTCCTCCTCATGATTGCACGCCGCCGACGGTCATCGACTGGACCCGGCAGGTAGGTTGCCCGAAGCCGACGGGTACGCTCTGGCCACCCTTACCGCACATGCCGGCGCCGCCGCGGTTCATTTCCAGATCGTTGGCGAGCATGGTGATATTGGCGAGCATTTTGGGCCCGTTACCCATGATATTGACATCCTTGATGGGGGCGGTGAGTTTTCCATTTTCGATCATCCGGCCCTGGGAGACATAAAAGGCGAAATCGCCTTCGCCGATCTTGACCTGGCCATTGCTGACGTCCTTGACATAGATGCCTTTATCTACGCTGGCGATCACCTCCTCGGGAGTGGCTGGCCCGGCGAGCATGTAGGTGTTGCGCATGCGCGGTTGGACATAATGCTCGTAACTCTGGCGGCGGCCGTTGCCGGTCGATTTCACCTTGTAGAATTGGGCCGAGATCTTGTCGTGCAGGTAGGAGGTGAGGATGCCGTTCTCGACCAGCAAGGTTTTCTGGCCGGGCGTGCCTTCGTCATCGATATTGAGAGAGCCCGGCAATCGTTCGTTGGTGGCGTCGTCCACGATGTTGACGAAGGGCTCGGCCACCTTTTTGCCGAGCATGGTGGCAAAGGTCGAGATCTTTTTACGGTTGAAATCGGCCTCCATGCCATGACCGATTGCTTCATGCAGCAGGACGCCGGTGACGCCGGGACCGAGGACCACGGGCATCTCCCCGGCCGGGGGTTTGACCGCCTCAAAGAGGACCAGCACGCGGCCGACCGCCTCGCTGCACAACTCATCGACCAGGGCCGGGGTATAGTAGGAGAAATTCCGGCGGCCGCCCAAGTTGTAGCCGGCACGCTCACGGCGGCCGTTGCGTTCAGCGGTGACCGAGACGGCGAGAAAACCGTTGGGCTGCAGATCCTCTGCCTTGACTCCGTCGCTGGTGACGATGAGGATGCGTTTTTGTTGATCGTTGAGCGTGGCGTTGACCTTGATGATCTCACTGGAAAGGGCGAAGCACATGTCGTTGGCGGATTGCACCAGGGGCAACTTGTCCGAAAGCGGCACAGCCGAGTAGAGCTTTTCCAAAGGGTAACGGTTGGGTAGGGTGATTTTAGAAAATTTCACTGCCGGAGCCATCTGGGTGCCAGCGGCTATGGTGGCTGCGGTGGCGGCCGCGGCGAGCATCGGTTTTTCTTCCAGCTCCTGCGTGTAGCCATAACCCACCTGGTCCCCCTTGACCGTGCGGATGCCGACGCCCAGGGCGATCTCGCCGTAGGCGCGGTTGACTTGGCCGTCCTCGAGGATCAGATAGTTCGAGATAGTGTGCTCGAAAAAGAGATCGGCGAAATCACCGCCCTTGGCCAACGCCCGGGCGAGCACTTTTTCGCAGAGGGCATCGCTGATGCCGAATTCAGACGCGAAGTAATCCATGGTTTCACCTCGGGAATGACTCAGCCAGCCGCCGTCCATGATGAGCGCCCCGGCGGCAACACCCATGGCTGAGGTTTTGAGAAAGGATCTTCGGGTTATAGTTTGCATAGATCCTCCTTCTTGATAACGGAAATGCCATCAGGGATTAACACTCCGTATACGGTATCGGGAAGGATTTGATACAGAATAAAATTTCCGGACGCGCCCCCGCCGTTGCGACCCTGGCCGGCAGAATCGTCCCCTCCTCCAGGAGCTGTTCCAGGCTCTGGCCGATATCCCCGGCGGGCCAGCCGAAAAGACGCTGGATCGAGGTTGCTCCCGCGGCTCCGGCGATGGCAAAATAGCGGCGCAGGATCGCGAACCGGGCCTGTGCGGAGGTCAGCTTCCGGGCGGCTTCGGCTGCTTCGGCATACCGGACGGTGAACAACTCCCAGAGAAAGGTGAAGGGATCGTAGAATTCGGCGATCTTGCAAAGGTGCATACGCATCTGCAGTTCGGCCATGCCGCGGTCGAATTCGGCGCGTTTGCGGGGATGGGCGTAACCGCTGGAGAGTTTTAACTCGGAGGTGATCTGGGGCGAGCGTTCGGTCAGGGCCTCCATGATGCGTCGCGCCGCGGGGGAGAGCGCCCCGGCCATGTACTCCGCCAGATAGCGATCCTCGCCGCGTTTTCCGGCGATCAGCCGGTAAAAGGCGGGGAGGAAGGCGAGTGAGATCATCGCGGGCCGCTGTCGGATCGCCTTGCCGTAATAGATCGCCCGCTGCGCAGGCAGCTCATCCTTGACTTGCCATACCAGGCTGATGAAGGGATCCGAGTGGGTGTGCTCGGGATAGACCGGGCTGCGTTCGCCGCAGGCCGCATTCCAGAGGCAGGGCAACTCGGCGCTCCGCGCGCTGAAGGCGAAGCAAAAGCCCACAGCATTGACGAAGCGCAGGGCGTCCGGGATGCTGCGCACCTGACGCTGAGGCGTGCGGCAGAAAGTGTAATCCCGGTAACACTCTATTTGTTCTTTTTTTAAGGCTATCGATTCCGGCACAGCTGTTTCCTTGAAAACGCACACCTGGACTGCGCCAGGGCATCGAGCCGAGGGCGCGACCCGGGTGGGGACGAGAATACCGGGATTGCTCCTGGCTATCGAGCCGAGAGCGCGACCCGGGTGGAAGCGAGAATGGGGCACCCGCCGCTGCTAGCGCACCTCCAGCATCAGCACCGATTTGGCTGGCAGGGTCAGCAGAAGCTTGTCGCCAAAGATGCGCTCGCCTTCAAAGGGCTGGATCCTGACGGCCTCGGGCTTGCCGAAATCGTTAAAAGCCGTCATGCTATCGGCGGTGATGATCCGGCCGTCGACCTGCTCCGGCGATAATCCGCTGAGGTTGCAGGCGATCTCCTGGCTCTTGTTGGGATCGGCGTTGGTGAGGGTGATGTGGATGACGCCGGCGCGGTCCTTCGATGCCGAGACCGTGACCGCGGGGATACTCTGGCCGCCGAAGGAATACAGGGCGGACTCGACACGGCTGGGCAGCAGAGTGGCGTCATGATGCGGCCGGAAGAGCCGGAAGGCATAATAGGTCGGGGTACGCACCGTCTCGGTGCCACGCGTCAGGACGATCGACTGCAGGACGTTGACAGTCTGGGCGATGTTAGCCATCTTGACGCGGTCGCAGTGGTTATTGAAGATATTGAGGTTGATCGCAGCGACCAGAGCATCGCGCAGGCTGTTCTGCTGATAGAGAAAGCCGCCGTTGGTCCCTGGTTCCACGTCGTACCAGTCGCCCCACTCGTCGACCACCAGACCGATCTCCTTTTTAGGATCGAAGCGGTCCATGACCCGGGCGTTCAGGTTGATGGCCTCCTCCATCTGCAGAGTGGCCTTGATCTGTTCGAACCACTCCGCCTCGGTGAACTGAGTAGCCGAGCCCTTCTTGTTCCAGTCGCCGCGAGCCACGGTGTAGTAGTGCATCGAGATGCCCTGAAGAAGGCCGCGGTTGACGTTTTTCAGCAGCGTGGCGGTCCAGGTCGTATCGCCGCCGTAGGGTCCGCAGGCGATGCGCTGGCAGCGGGTGTCGTCATAGTCGCGGCAAAAGGTGGCGAAGTGGTTGTAGATATTGGCGTAGTATTCGGCGTTCATGTTGCCGCCGCAGCCCCAGACTTCGTTGCCAATACCCCAATAATGGACGGCCCAGGGCTTGGCCCGGCCGTTGGCGGCGCGCAGGGTGGTCATGGGACTGGTCCCGCCGGCATTGACATACTGCACCCAATCCTTGAGCTCGCGCGGGGTGCCGGTGCCCATGTTGGCGGCCAAGTAGGGTTCGCATTCGAGCAGTTCGCAGAGATCAAGAAACTCGTGCGTGCCGAAGCTGTTGTCCTCGGTGACGTTACCCCAGTGGTAGTTGAGGATGGGCAAGCGTCTGGTCTGCGGGCCGATGCCGTCCTGCCAGTGATAGATGTCGGCGAAGCAGCCGCCGGGCCAGCGTAGGTTGGGGATGCCGATCTCCTTCAGGGCGGCGACGACGTCGGCGCGGTACCCGTTGATGTTGGGAATTTTGGAGCTTTTGCCCACCCAGATGCCGTCATAGATGCAGCGCCCGAGGTGTTCGGAAAAGTGGCCGTAAAGGTGGCGGCTGATGGTTTGCGTCCCCTTGCCGGTCTCGATGAAGATTTTAGTCTGGGCGGTGAGGGGAAGTACACAACAAAACGAAAGCAGGATCAGCAACAGCTTGTTAGGTCTCATCACGGACTCCTTTCATTTTCTACCAAAATGTAAATAGTACGCCACGGAATAACAATATTTATTTCGCACGGGTTGATTTTTCTGTTGCAGCTGGATCGCACGCATGTAAAATGCGGATTAAATTCCCCTCTGTCCGTGTTGCTCATTCAAATGGAGACCTTCAGCGGAGGGAACACCATGGCCAAAGCCAAAGTAGTCCATTTCGAATCCATCCCCGCCCGCGCGGTCGGGCCGGAGGCCGCCGGGGCCGCTATCCGGGTGTTGATCAGCGATGAGGCGGACGACGCCCCGGTGTATGTGATGCGCATGATCGAGATCCAGCCAGGGGGCCATTCTCCCGATCACGCCCACCCCTATGAGCATGAAAATTATGTGCTGGAGGGTGAGGGGGAGGTGATGATTGAGGACCGGGTCTGGCCGGTCGGGCCGGGATCGGTTATCCTGGTGCCGCCGGACGTCCGGCATCAGTACCGCAATACCGGCTCTTCCCTGCTGCGTTTTCTCTGCGGCATTCCGGTCGCGCGTCTGCGCCCGAGCGCGCACTGAGGGCAGGCGGTCGAACCGGGAGCAGGCCTCCTCGGGAGAACGCCCTCCGGTGGGTGCCATCGATCCATCTGTCAGAACGCCCAGCCAAATTTCAGCAGCTCGATATCGACGATGAATTTACCGTCGTCGTTGTTGAACGAGGCGATATTGTCCCAGTCGCTGTGGAAAATGTCGTTGCGTCCGGTGAGATAACGGCCGAAGCTGAAACTGCATCCCCAATAGGGGCCTTTGTAGGAAAATTTGCGGTACCCCAGGCCCACACCGATGCCGATCTTGTCCTGTGTCGAGCTGACGCGGGAAAGGCTGCCCGAATCAGAGAAGGAGATATCATCCTCTCCTTCATAGCCTTCGAGGTGGGCGAAGCGGGCGAAGCCGCTGAGGTAGAATCCGTTGCGGGTGTTGCCGAGAAAATAGCGGTAGTGGCAGTCGACGGTGATCTCGCGCAGGTTTTTCGGGTCATCGGGATGGGCGTAATAGATGGGAAAGGCGATCTCGGCGTTGCGATCGACATCGAAAAGCGAGAAGCCGCCGCTGAGGGTGACATCGTCGCCGATCAACAGCGCGCGGATGAAATTGAATTCCACCCCCATGCGCTTGCCGGCGAGCGGTTCATTGCGGATTTCCCGGTAGATCTGTTTTTGCATCCGGTAAACGGAATCGATCTTGGACTGCACCGAGAGAGTATCCTGGGCTTCCTCCCGGGCGGCTGTAAGGCCGGATCCGATCAAAAGCAGGAATACGGTCAGCAAACCGGGTACACCAATGGTCTTCATGGCGCCTCCTTGTGCTACTCCCCAAGGGTAATACGACTTTCCCGCCAAAAAGTTCACCCACTCCATGCGCCCCGGTTCCGGGGCGATTTGCCTTTTAGATCAAGCGGATGGTGCCATCCTGCAGTTCGGGCACGATCGGAATGCGGTTCAGCCGCGCGCAAACAGTGAGATCGGCGCCGAACCCGTTTTCTGCGAGAAAGCGTCCGTGCGGGCTTGCTTGCATCATGGCCAAGAGATCATCCCGATGCGTCCGAGCCAGGCCCAGAGTTTCCCGGGCCGGTTCATCCAGCGTCCATCCGCGTGCGGCTGCCGCATTTGCGGTGAGGAGATCGATGAGCATCCCGGCGCAGACCTCGTCCTCGAGGGATCGATCTCCGTTGCGGCCGGAACAGAGGATATGCAGGTCAAGCGGCTCCTTCTGCAGCCGGGCCGCCACCGCCTCCAGGTTGAGGAAGGCGAGCAGCAGTGTCCTGTGCGCGAGTCCGGTCTGGCGCATGGCTCGGGTGCCGTTGGTGGTCGTGAGGATGAGATGTTTGCCCGCGACCTTCTCCCGGGTGTACTCCAGCGGCGAATTGCCGAGATCGAAACCTGTTATCCTGAAGCCATGGCGTTCGCCACCGAGCAGGACTTCGCCGGCGGCGAAGCGCGATTTCAGGCTGAGGGCCTCCTCCACTTCAAAAACCGGATGGACCTCACGGCAGCCGTGGTGCAGGGCGGTGATGACGGTGCTGGTGGCTCTCAGGGCGTCAATGACCACCGCGTTGGCGCCCCGGTAGCGTTCGGGGGCGAAATCAGCCGGCAGCCGATGGACCGATATCCTCCGGCCTGGCTTCTGCCGAACGGTGGCGCCGCTGTTCTCCTGCGGGCGTACGGACGCCACCCGGGCGCAGTGGTCCCTCTTTTCAGGCCTGCGGGCGGACATGGTCTCTGGCCTAGTGCGCCATGCCGGTAACCGGCCCCTTGCTCTCGCGGGTGTACGAGAGCCCGAAAAAGAGGGCCGCCAGGCAGAGATAGGCGAGGGCAAACTGATAGGGCACCTGCTGCGCAAGGCCGTTCAGCGTCCAGGGCAGGTACATCGAGCCGTCGGGCATGGCTGAATGGATGATGCCGAAAAAGGAGAAAGCAGCCAGGATCAGCAGATAGAGCGCGGAGATCTTGAGTCGGCGGTCGATCAGTTCGGCGAGGAAGGCCCCCCAGAGCATGGCGGTGACGATAAAGCCGTTACCGAGAGCGGTGATGACCTGCAGCTCCGGCAAGGCCTTGCCGGGGGCGTTCATCAGCTCATGAAATTTATCCGCGGCGATCGGATCCGGTGTGCCGAGTTTGATCGCCAGTAGGCGCAGGACCGTCGGGAAAAAGGCGAAGGCGACGGCCGGGGCATGGCGTTTGGGAACGGCGTGGAAGGCCTGCATGATGATGTCGAAGGCGACGAAGACCAGGATCGGCGCGAGCACGGCGCGCGGAATCAGCTCGATGATGAAGGAGACATAGCCGAGCATGCCGCCTAGGCCGACGAAGATGCCGGTGAGCAGGGTATAGCCGGCGCGCGAGCCCATGTTCTTGTAGGCGGGCTGGCCAATGTAGGGGGTCGACTGGGCGACGCCGCCGCACAGGCCGGCGACCAGGGTGGCCACCGCCTCGGTCAAGAGAATGTTACGGGTGTTATAGTCGTCTCCGGCGACCCGGGCGCTCTCGGTGACGTTGATGCCGCCGACGACGGTGAGGATGCCGAAGGGGATGGCCAGGGGCAGATACTTGACCGCCGGAGCCAGGCCTTTGAGAAAGTCCAGCGTTGGCAGGGGCAGCCCGAGGTGCAGATTGAGCGCGGGCAGGCCCGCATAGGTGCCGCCTGCGAGGCCGAGCGGGCCAAGCAGGTAATAGACCACACTGCCGATGAGCACCGAGGCGAGGACGCCGGGAAACTTGCCGGGCAGACGGATGCCGGCGACCAGGGTGTAAAAGATCAGTCCGAGGGCGATCAAACCGACCACCGGCATGCCAAAGATGTCGATCAGCGGGGTCACGCCGATCAGTCCTAGGCCGATGCCGGCGAGCGATCCGAGCAGGCCCGCCTGGGGGACGATCTTTTGCACCCATTTGCCGAGGAAGGAAAAGATCAGCTTGATTGCTCCCATGAACATCATCGTCGCCATGCCGATGTACCAGGTCATCATCGCGGCGTCGCGCTCGGCATAGCCCTCGTTTTTCAGGCCGATGAAAGCCGGGCCGAGGACCACCAGGGCGAGTCCGATGGTCGATGGGGTATCGAGGCCGAGGGGCATGGCGGTCACATCGCTCTTGCCGGTTTTTTGGGCGAGACGGAAGGCCATCCAGGTGTAGACCAAGTCGCCGAAGAGGACGCCGAATGCGGTGCCCGGCAGCATGCGGGTGTAGACGATATCGGCGGGATACTTGAATCCGAAGATGAGGATGCCGGCGAGGAAGGAGAGCACGGTCAGGTTGTCGAACATCAGGCCAAAAAAGCCGTTGATATCCCCGGGTACAAACCAGCGGTATTTGCTTGCGTTCTTGGACATGGTTTCCTCTCGATTAATTGGTCAGCAATCCGGCGATGGCCGCGGTCATCCAGGTGGCGATGGTGCCGCCAAGCACCGATTTAAGCCCCAGCCGGGCGATGTCGCTGCGGCGGTTTTCAGCAAGCGGGCTGAGGCCGCCGATCTGGATGGCGACCGAAGCGAAGTTGGCAAAGCCGCAAAGGGCGTAGGTGGCGATGACGATCGATTTGGTCGAGAGCTGGCCGGTGGCGACAATATCGGACATCTTGAGATAGGCGACGAATTCGTTGACCGCCAGTTTGATCCCCATCAGGCTGCCGACATCGAGGGCCTCGTGCCAGGGCACGCCTATGATCCAGGCGATGAACTGGAAGACCAGACCGAAGAGCAGCTCGAGGTTGAGGGGTTTGTTGAAATGGGCCATAAGGAAGCTGTTCAGGCCGGTGGCGCTGCCGATGAAGCCGAGCAGGGCGTTGATCAGGGCGATCAAAGCGATGAAGGCGATGAGCATGCCGCCGACGTTGAGGGCGAGGCGCAGGCCGTCACCGGCGCCGCCGGCGGCCGCCTCGATGACGCTGCCGCTGCTTTTCTCCACCTTGAGCTTGACGGTGCCCATGGTCATCGGCTCGGCGGTTTCAGGGACGAGCATCTTGGCTACCACCAGGGTGGCGGGAAAGGCCATGATCGAAGCCGCAAGGAGATGGCCGGCGAAAAAGACCTGCGATTCATCCAAAGGTACACCGCGCGCTTTGGCCAGGGCTAGGCCAAGCATCTGCATGTAGGCCGCCAGCACGCCGCCGGAGATATGCGCCATACCGCTGGCCATAATGGTGTACAGCTCCGATTCGGTGAGTGAAGAGAGATAGGGGCGGATGACCAGGGGCGCTTCGGTCTGGCCCATGAAGGTGTTGGCCGCGACATCGAGAGTCTCCGCACCGCTGGTTTTCATGAAGCGTTGCATCACCCAGGCCATGCCCTGGACGATCTTTTGCATGACGCCAAGGTGGTAGAGGACGGCCATGAAGGAGGCGAAAAAGATGATCGTCGGCAGCACCTGAAAGGCAAAGATCACCCCGAGACTGCCCTCGCCGCTGCCCCTGGCCAGGGGACCGAAGACAAACTGGGCGCCGTCGGCGGCGAAGCTGAAAAGGATGACGAAGAGCCGGCTGATCCAGGCAAAGATGTCGCGGCCGGCGGTAGTCTTGATGACGAGAAAGGCGAAGAGGAACTGCAGCAGTAGGCCGGTGAGAACCAGCCGCCAGTTGATGGCTTTTTTATTGGTGGAGAAGAGAAAAGCGAGAAAGGTGACGAAGAGCAGGCCGGCGAGGCCATGCAGGATCGGGATCATACCAGGGTACTCCTTCTGCGGAAAAGTCGGCTATGGATGCGAGAATATAAAAAGAATTTTGCAGGGATGCAAAGGGTTTCCCGGAAGGGAGCAAGGGCGCAGGCGTGGCCGGGAGCGGCGCGGGAGGCGTCAGCGCGGGATGGTGGTTCGCGACCGGCTGAAGCGCGGGAGGCATCAGCGCGGATTGGGAATTGCCGACCCGGTGTACGCAAGCGGGCGGGGCTGCCAGGCCTGGCCGTCCCATTCGTCGATGACCTCCAGCCGGGCGCGGTCGGCGGGGCTGAAATCGCGCCCGAAGATATCGTGGAAGCGGGAGAGGAAATAATCCGGCAAATCGAAGAGGGCGACCGGCTCGAGGTGCAGGGAAAAACGATAGCTGTAAATACCATACTCCCCAATCTCGCCTGCGTAGGTTTTCAGCAGCCCGTGGTTGGCCAGTTGCATGCGAAAATGATCCAGGCCCAGATCGATGCGCCACAGCGCATCTCGATAGGCTTTCGGCTCAACGAACGGTGAAGCGGGAAAGCGGAAGAGCTTGAGAGGATGCGACGGGGAGATATCCGCCAAGGTAAAATATGGATCCGCCTGCGGTGAGGCCCCCGACATCTGGTTCGGATCAAAGGCCGCCAGGCGCGTCCGGCCATCCTCGTTGCCGTACATGCTAGCAATGATCTCGTTGTGCCCGTCTTCATTGATGTCGTACGCCACATAATCCGTGATATGGCCGGAATTCCAGTAGGAGCCGCAGATGCGGCCGGCGTGATCGGCCAGTACCAGCCGAGCGGTGTAATCCTGGATGGAGCCGATCGAGCAGAGGATCATCCGGGGCTCTCCCGGCCGGATCTGGACGCTGTGGACCGGCCCGGCGTAATAGGAGTCTTCGAACTCCAGACCGCTGCAAGTTTTCAGTTTTGCGCTTAATTTTAGCGGCGGCCAAAGTTCGTGTCCCCGGTCATCGAATCCGAATAAGGTTCCGAGCAGTTCTGGCCGGGAATAGTCATTGAGAGCAAAGATGACCTCCGGTCTGCCATTGCCATCCAGATCGTCGATGAGAAAGGATCCGAGACCATTGTTTTCAAATTTTGCCGGCGTCAGCGGAACGCTGAAATGATGCGACCACAGTTTCTGGCCGGAGCGATTTTCCACGATGAATTCATTCCCCGATATTTCTGCACGCGCAGGCACGCGGTCGCGCCACCACTGCAGCGCCGGGACGATGGCGAAGAGTAGCACGAGTGCAGCAGCAGCCGCCAGGGTGGCGAAGAGCGGCTTGTTGCGGGCGCGGGAGAGGGCGGCCAGGACGCGCGCCGGTGCGCGCGGCGATTGCGCGTCGATCAGGTTGCGGTCCTGCAGGGCCTGCTGCAGGGTCTCCAGCGGCTGCAGCAGCAGATGGCGGTGGGGATATCGCGCTTCGAGCGCCGCCAGCAGCGGCCAGGCCTCCGGCAGATTGGCCGCCGGCAGGAAGAGGCGTTCAGCGGGCGAGAAGAAGGCGGCGCGGAGTTTGGCGCCGAGGGTGAGACTGTCGACAGGTGTGACGCTGCCGTCGGGGCGGATGCCGCCGGTCACCGCCGCATCTGCGGCGATGCGCGCGATCGGCGCGCGGTAGTGTCGGTTGCGGCAGGCGACCCAGGCGAGCAGCGCCGCGGCGAGTCCCAGAGAGGTGCCGCTGACCTCGGCGGATTTTTCCTGCAAGGAATAGTGGACCGTATAGTAGCGCTGCGCCGTCCCGTCCGGCATGCGGGCGCGCGCCGCCAGCAGGGCATCCTGCAGGGTCCAGTGGAGGGCCTCCTGGCCCAGGGTGCCCACCCGGTTGTTGATCATGCTCTGATCGGCCTCCGCATCGCTGGGTCGCTCGCGCGCCTCGGCATGCAGCGGCAGGAGCACCCCCTGGGGATCGGTACCGCTTGCGACGAGGGTGCTGCTGTCGATGAGCAAGACCTGGGCCCGGTTGGCCGAAAAGGAGCTGGGGGCTTCCGGCCATGTATTCAGCGCGCTGAGCCATTCTTCGCGGAGCGGCGGTGCGGCCCGGCCTGCGAGGGTGCGGGCGGTTTCCAGACGCGATGAGGCGGGGGCGCTCTCCGGATTCCATTCTATCCCGGCCAGAGCGGCGGCCCGGGCGAAATCAGCAGCATAGCAGGCGTGGAGTATGGCGGCGATGCGGATGCGATGGCTGCACTGTTCGATCACGGAGAGGTGCTCGGGAGCCAGCTGCTTGAAGCGTGCGATCAGCTCGAGCCAGGCGCCGAGTTCTTCGGGATCCCGGCTGGTATCATTCAGCTCCTGCACCAGGGGTAAAAGATAGGAGCTGAACTGCACATAATAGGAACGCAGGAGCTGCGGATCGGGCCACGCATCTAGGCGGCGAAAGAAGGTGAAGAATCGGCCGCGTCGGCCCTCGAGAGAGGTTTCGCTGCGCAGATATCCGGCAAGCTGAAGGGAGTCGTTCTCGAGGTCGATAAGGGAGGGCACTGGGCTTCCGGCTGTCATGTCAATAGATCAGGAGTTTAACCATCTCTTCGCCAACGTCGGTTTGCAGCAGCGCGAGGCCATCCTGCATTCTCGCCGTGAGGATGCGTTTATTGGTCACGCCGACCACTTCGAGAGTGGTTCCCGGTTGCGTCGCCGCTTCGGGTTTGCAGGCGACCAGATAGCGCGAGCCCTGCGGCGCGTGCTCCAGGCGTAATTCGATCTGAGCCAGAGGATGGCCGGGAAGATGCATGACCTGAGGTGGTGTGCCACCCTCAGGGGGTGGGACTGTTGGAGAGAGATCATATACCCCGCGCGGGCTGATGATTTCGATTTTGCTGAAGTGTGGTTCAGGCTGTTCGCCGAAATCGATGCAGCCCTCGAGGTTGGCAAATCCGCAGAGACGATCACCATCCAGATTTACCTTGAGCCCCTGGAGCTTTTGCCCCGGTTCGGCGATGAGGTAGAGGGTGAGATGGCGGGTTTGACGATTGAAAAGCAGGCGGCCAACCACGCCGGTTTCCGCATTGGCAAAGCTGGAGACGTGATAAAGTTCGTCTGGCTGCTCCCCCTGGGCAGCCAGACGAGGTATTGCAGAATGACTCCCCAATGTTCGCGGCAGCGGCCGTAATACCATAGCCTCCCGCGGTTGCGCTGCGGCGTAGGAAGGGGAGACAGGAGTGATCAGGGACAAAGGAGAAAGTAAAGCGTGATGGAGCGTTGTGAGCGCCAGAAAACGCTCACGGCAGCGGTCGCATTGAAAGAGATGCCCCCGCTCTCTTTCAGAGACCTCTGCTTTCCCCCAGATAATGTTCTCTAGTCTTTTTTGGGCAAAACATGACATGCTTTCAACCTTGTCTATGAACGCCTGCATCCTTAATATAGGCCCGCTCGGCCGTTTTTCAGAAATTATCGATGATTTTTTCCGACATGATGCGCCGGAAAATCCGCACCATATAATCGAAAATAGCATCGATCCGGCGCGGATGGGGCATCGGCATCGCCGGCGGCCAGTGGGCCAGGATCAGGGCATGATCGCTCTCCGGCGCTTGCTCCTGCATCAGGGAACGGCTGCGGGCGACCAGGGCTTCATAGAGCGCCAGACCTTCCGCCAGAGTGAGCTTGCCGCTGCGGATATACTTTTCGATGGCCTGCCGGCGGATACGCTTCAGGGTCTGGTCGATGAGCCGGGCATAGGCGGCGTGGTCGGGCACCTCCACGGGCTGCACCACCTCGGGAAGAGGCCCTGCCGCCTGTCGATGCTGACGGATGGCATGGACGATATCAGCCACCCCGACCCAGACCGGCCGGCGGCAGTGGAGCTCCAGTTCGGATATCAGGGCGCTCAGGAGTGGCCCGGTCTGCCGGTGCGTAGGCAGCAACTGTTCGAGAAGCGCCATCAGGAGGGATCGGTCCGGCTGACAGAGCGTCCCGGAGGGCGATAGGCTGGAAAGGATATACCAGCCGGCGATATCACGTTTCAGGATCATATCGGTATTCTTCTTTGCCGCCTGGAGGATGTTGCGCCTGATTCGGGCTCCTTCAGGATCGCGCTGACGGAAATACCGGATGGCCTGCTGGTGGGTCAGGCGGATGACCAGACGGATGAGAGCGCTGTATATCTCTTCGTCGGGACGACCTGCCGAGAAATAGGGGGTGAAATAGGCGGTCAGTTTGGGGAATTGCTGCGGCGCGCTTTGCTGGAAGAACTCGGCGATGCAGTCGGCGGCCAGCAGATCATACTCCAGGTCACGCTTGCTCTGGCGCAGATGCCGGCCTTTGCGCTCCAGCAGCCGCAGATGGGCGGCGCTCAGGGACTGGGCGGCACGGACAAACAGATGCACATCGCGCTGCGAGGCGGTGCCGGTGCAAAGGCGTTGCAGCGTACTGATCAGCACGCGCATTCTGTCGTCCTGGGCTCCCATCCCATCCTTATACACGAGCGACGCTGTACAACGACTTGGTCCGCTTCACTGCCCCCAGGCGGATACTGCATGGAACAATATAAGTGTTTCAACGAAAAAACAAAATTCTTTTTTGAAATAGGATCGCTATTGCTTGTTACGTGTACTCGCTCCGCCCCAGCCCGCCTCGGGCACTATCCCCTTGACTTTTTGCCGTGAAATGTCAATATTATTAAGGGGATGCCTTGAAGAACCACCGGTATGAGAGAGGAGTAGAAAATGGGTGCAAATCCGTTAACGTTGGAGGATTGGTTGTTGAGCCTGGCACAGGAGTGGCGGCTATTGGGCTTCGCGATGATTGCGATAACCCTGGTCAGCCTGCTGATCTGCTATCTGGTGTTGAAAGCCAATCGCCCGGTCCTGGCGCATCGTTTCATGAGCCTGCCGATCTTTCTGACCATGATCCCCGGGATATTTTACTGCGTCATCCTCGCTTATCTGCTTTTCTTCGCCCAGACCAATCTCATGAGCTTGCCCCTTTTTACCTTTCTGCCGCCGTTGTGGATGGCTGTTTCACTCTATCTCTACCGGCAACTTATTGATTTTAAAAATGTTCCTGGATTCGACCGGTTGAGCGGCCTGGCCCTCTTCGTGACGGTGATTTTCGTGTCCGCCTTTCTCCTGGCGAAGCTGCGCATCATCGCCGTTTTTTGGCTCAGCCCGAAGTGGCTTTTCCCGATAGTAGCGGTGCTCTATTTCGGGTATCGACTGGCGATGCGGCGGATGCTAAGCAAGGAATAGCTGGCTCCATTGCAATTATCTAGCCGCGTGCAGTGGAGCGCGCTGCGCCTGGTGCGACATAGTGGAGCTGGCAGAGAGCTCGGGGTGAATGCGAGAGTGGCCGGGGAGCCGGCCTTCCGCTGAATTTCACTTTTGTAATGGTTTTCCCTTGCTTCGAATGCGAAAATTGATTATTATTCATTGAGGTCAGGGGAGGGGAGACCTCTATACGACCCGCTGTGTCGGATTTATTTACATTCGCTCTGCCCCTGGGGATATTAGACCTTCCTGCTGAACAAACTCTCCCTTCCATTCTAGGGTGCCGCAAGCGCCGTAATGCGCCTGTTGGTGGCATGCTGCAAAGCGGGGTTGTCTGCACCGGGACGGAGAAGATAATCCGTCATCAGCTTTGATCCCCCTGCTGCAAACCTTTCATAAAAGAGGAGGAGCACGCTATGAAAGGGAGAAGGGCGTTATTTTATCTGCTTGGACTGGTCCTGCTGTTTTCCCAGGCCTTCAGCCAGACGGCCCCGCGCATCGCGGTGACGGAAAGGGGTTATGATAATATTCAGAGTGTACTGGATGCGATGGGATCGTACTTTGCCTATTCTAATATCACCAATGCCAATCTTGCCGATCCGGGGTTTGATCTGGGGCAATTTGATGTTATCTTTATTAACTGTTCCGGCTTGAATTCCTCCTACGCCACGGCAGCTGCGTCCCGTTTGCGGAATTGGGTGAACAGTGGTGGTTATCTCTATGCCTCAGATTGGGCCTATGAGTACATTGCAGCGGCATTCCCCGGCTATATAACCTTTCCGGCATCGCCCAAGATCGGCGTCACACAAACCATAACCGCGAATGTGGAGGACGCCGGTCTGCGCTCCTATCTGGGCGCCAGTCAGATCCCCATCACCTATGATCTGGGAGGCTGGGTGGTCATCAACAGCCTGGCGAGTTCGGTCAAGACCTATCTGAGCGGCACCTTTTCCACCAGCAGTGCATCTTTGGCCAAGAGTATCAACGGTCCCGAGGACCGCCTGGCACAGAATCCCGAGCCAGGTCTCCAAGCCACGCGCACCGGACCGCTTATGGTCTCCTTCGGCTACGGTTCGGGTGGGGTATTTTACACCACCTTTCATCATCATGCCCAGGAGTCCAGTGACCAGCAGATCATCCGCTATCTGGTGCTGCGTCCGGTCGCCGATGACCTGTTGACGCAGGCGAAAAACAATCTGCCTGCCGGAGCAACCGTTACAGCAGAAATTATCGGCACGGCAAGCTTGGGCCTTACGGTCCGGTATGAAGTCCCATCCGACGCTGCTTACAGCCTCGATATCGTCCTGAATTGGCTGAGCGGCACTCTCCGGCTGGCGGTTTACCGGCCGGACGGTACCCTGACGAATACCTGGGAATCTTCGAGTCCGCCTCTGATCAAAAGCATCAGCAATGCCGAAGCCGGGACCTGGGTGTTTTGCGTGACCGGGATCAGCCTTTCCTACAACAACATCCCCACCGTCCTGATCATCGCCAAACGGCAGGGATCGGACCACATGACCCTGCTGGATCCGGTCAATGGCAAGACCAAGATCGGCAACGCGATCTGGTTTTGCTGGGCGAAATTTATCGGAGCCACCGGCTATGATATCGAAGTAGACGAGCAAAACAATTTCAGCTCCCCCTTTGCGAGCAAAACCACAGCGGATACGACGATCTTGATTACGGGAATGGCCTATGGCCAAAGCTATTACTGGAGAGTTCGGCCCCGGGATGGTACAAAAAGCGGGAAATGGTCAGAGACTCATTCCTTTACCACGATGCTTCGTCCTCCCCTGGTGATCAATGAGCCTGGCAACTATGTGATGACCTACCTGGAGAAAGGGGATCAGTTCTACTGCGACCGCGGCATGAAGATCACCGCGATTTCTACCTTCCTGAGGGGGCTGGTGACGATCAAGACCTTCAATAATGACAAATTCAATACCGATCCCGTATTGCTTTCTTGTACACTTGAAAAGGCTGCAACGGTTTATGTCGCCTGGGACCAACGCCACGTCGATACCTTGCCAGGCTGGCTGCGCAACGGCTTTGAAAAAACGGACTTGACACTCACGACCGACAATACCGACATGGTCTATTTTGTCCTCTACAAGAAAGCATACCCTGCTGGCACGGTGATTTTCGGCGGGCCGCGGGTCGATGGCGGCTATACCCGGTCCAACTATCTGGTACTGGTCGATTTTCCCGCATTGCTGCTGGATCCGGTCGCCAACAAGGTGGGCACAGGCTCCTCCGTCTGGCTGCACTGGGCACTCAAATCCAGCGCGACCGCCTATCGTGCGCAAGTTGCCGCTGATTCCTTTTTTACCGCTCCGGTTTTCAGCCAGGAGGTGAGTGGCAGTGATCGCTGCCTGGTAAGCGGTCTGGCCTGGGGCCAGAGCTACTTCTGGAGGGTGGGAGCGCGGCTGAGCAGCGGCGCGATCGAGTGGTCCGAAGCCAGAAAATTCACGGTCATGGCCGAACCCCCGGTGTCGCTGGCGGCGCCGGCAGGAGCGGTGCTTTACCGATTTCAGCCGGGAGATGAATATTTAACGGACCGGGAGTATATACTGCTGCAGATGCCTGAAGAGATGGAGAGTATGCTGGGTGCCAAGTTGCCCGGGGAGGACAAGATCAACACGCTCTCCAGCTATCTGACCTTCAGCCTCAGCACCGCGTGCAAGGTTTATGTGGCCTACGACCACCGTGGAACGACCCCGCCTGCATGGCTGTCAAGCCGCTTCACGCTCCAGGCCGGGGAGTTCCGGCTCTCGGATGAACTCGGTTCGCCCTACTATATCTATGCGGCCGATTTCACTCCCGGCACCTACTCCCTGGGCGGCAATCTCGCCAGCGGGGCTGTGGGCGCTCGCTCCAACTACTTTGTTCTATTCAAGCCCGTAGTCAGTGCGTTGACCTTGACCTACCAACAGATCGAATCGGGGGCCTTTCCGACGGTTACCTCTTATGTCAGCGTTACCGATAACGCTGGAACGCCGATCGCCGGGTTGACCACCGCCCATTTTACGGTCAAGGAGAATGGCAGCCTGCAAACTCCCATCACGGTCACTGCTCTGGGTGGCACAGCGGTGCCGATCTCGGTGGCATTGGTTCTGGACTGTTCCGGGAGCATGGCCGGACAGCCCCTCAATGATGCCAAAGCCGGAGCCAACCTTTTTGTGGATCACCTCAGCGCCGCTGACAAGGCCGCGGTCATCAGCTTCGAGTCCATTGTAACCCTGCATCAATCCTTCACCAGCAATAAAACCCTGCTGCATGCTGCGATCAATGCGCTGGCAAGCGGTAATTCGACAGCGCTTTACGATGGCATCCGCGAAGCTGTCAACCAGACCAATACCCAGAGCGGGCGCAAGGCCATCGTCGTCCTCAGTGACGGCAAGGAAAACGCCAGCGCGGATACCAGTCTCGCCCACTGCATCGATGCCGCACGCACCGCCGGTCTCCCCGTGTACACCATCGGACTTGCGGTCAATACCGCTTCTGAACAGGAGTTGCGCCGCATCGCGAACGAAACGGGCGGCCGCTATTATAGTACAGCGACCTCCGCCAATCTGTTGGAAATCTATCAGCTGATCTCGATGCAATTGCAGAATCAATATGCCATCACCCATACCTCCAGCACGCCCGCTTTTGACTGCAATCCGCGCACGGTCGAAATCAGCGTCAATTATCAGGGCAGCACCGACAGCAAAAGCCGTAGCTATCAGGCGCCGTGCGTGACCGGTCAGCCGATCGGGCCGGTTGTGGCCGCTTCCAGCCTGAACGCCTGTATGGATTTCTGGATGGATATCGTTGCCGGCAGCAGCACCGCGCCGGTGGGGAATCTCTTCGGCGTCAGCTTCGTTCTGAATTTTTCACCCACGACCTACCTCGACGTGGTCACGCCGACCGGAAGCGCCATCGTTCCGGGATCTTTTCTCGGCAGCGATGTGGTGCTGTTCCAGAATGTGGATGAGAGTGCCGGAAGCATCAGTGCTGGCGTTTCGCGGAAAGCGGGGGCAGCGGGAGCGAGCGGGTACGGCAGCGTGCTGCGTATCCACTTCAGGGTCGCATGCACTGCCCCCGAGATGACCCCCCTGAATTTCACCCTGAGTTCCATCCGGGCGATCGATGTCAACGGTGCCACGATACAACTGGCCGGCCGAAGCCTGACCCTGCTGGTCGCCAACCAGCTGCTTGTATGGCCGGGAGATGCGGACAATGACGGCGATGTGGACGAAGCGGATATCTTGCCCATCGGTCTTTACTTTGGCAAAGCCGGACAGAGCCGGCCTGGTGCGCCCGACCTGAGCTGGAAGGCGCAGCCTTGTCCGGCGGCCTGGACACCCGAGAAAGCAACCTATGCAGATTGCGATGGCGACGGTGTCATCAACCAGGGGGATGTTCTGGGTATCGGGATAAACTGGCATAAAACCCATGCGGCAGCTTTGGCGGCGTCGCTGGCTTTGGAGCCTGCGCCTCCAGTCTCTTCGCGGATCTTTCCGCTCGCCGATTCTGCGGCTGCACCGGGACAGCTGATCTACATGGCGGTTAAGGTTGAAGAGGTCCAGGATCTCTTTGGGCTGGCCTTCCAGTTGACATGGGACGACACCGAGCACGTGGAGATTGTCGGGGCAAAGCTGGGTTCTTTCCTGGGAGAGGATATTCTAGCGATTGAACCGCAGATCGATACCACCCTGCACCAGGTCAGCGTCGGGATGACACGCAAGGCGGGACAGACGGGTGTTTCCGACAGCGGGCGCGTGCTCTATGTCCGGTTGAAGATCAGCCCGGACACGCCTTTCAATTCCCGGCTCATTTTTCGCGTCATCCATGTCAAGGCGAATGATGCGGAGGGCAATCCCATCTACCTGGATACCCACAGTGATACGATCCGTGTCAATATGGCCTTCACAGCCGCCGGCGATCGCAGTCTGCAGCAGCCAGATCGCTTCGATCTGTGGCAGAATTATCCCAATCCCTTTAATCCAGCGACACTGATCACTTTTCAGGTGGCCACGCCGGCGGTCGTGGACCTGGTGATCTTTAATGCGGCAGGCCAGCGCGTGCGTTCGCTGGCGCATGCGTTGCATGCCCCGGGCATCTACCGGGCGCGTTGGGAAGGCGATAATGATGCGGGGGAGGCGGTATCGCCCGGCCTCTATATTTGCCGGATGCAAGCTGGGCGCTTCACCCAATCCATCAAGTTGATTTATCTTAAATAGGGCAAGTATTCCGGCAGGTTGCTTCCCGGATCGGGGCATGCTGCCGGAACGGAGCTGTAAGGAGAAAAAAGCGGGCGGCCTGTTCATCAACAGGCCGCCTTTTTTTTTGGGGGGGGGCTTATTCCGCCAGCCGGTAGGGCAGGTATTTAGGCTCCCACATGGCGTTCATAACCATTTGCAGGAGGTGCTCGTCATCGGCGCGGATGCCAAGACCACTGCGGCGCGCCTCTTTGGCCACGGCCAGGGCCACCTGTGCCGAAACGTAGCGGATCTTGTCGATACGCGGCAGCATCCGCCCACCTTTCAACTCCTCATCCGAGACGAGGTCGCTGAGAGCCTGGGAGGCGGCCATGAACATCTCATTGGTCACCTTGGGGGTGCCGCTGATCAGGGCGCCGAGTCCAACGCCGGGGAAGATGTAGAGGTTGTTGCACTGCGAGATCACCTTGTCCTGGCCGTTGATGTTGACCGGCTTGAAGGGGCTGCCGGTGGCAATCAGGACGTGCGGTCCGGCAGCGGCGACTGCCTGCTCGGGGGTGCACTCCGCTTTGGCGGTAGGGTTGGAGAGTGGCATGATCATCGCCTGGGGATCATTAGCGGCCATTGCTTTGAGGATTTCCTCATTGAAGGCGCCACTCTGCCCGGTCACGCCGAAGAGCACAGTGGCTTTGGCGTTTTTGATGGTCTCGAGCAGGGTGATGTGGCTGCGGTCCGCGACGCTCCAGTTCGCCACAAAAGCAGGATCCTTGGCGAACATCTGTTGCTCCTCGCTCATCTCCATCCCCTTGAGCAGCAGGCCGTCCTTGTCGATTCCGAAGATATGGTTGGCCGCCTCTTCGCGGCTCAGCCCTTCCATCATCAGACCGGTGCAGATCTGGCGGGCGATACCGAGACCCGCCTGGCCCTGACCGAACATCACGAAGCGCTGGTCGCTCAGCTTCTGTTTCTTGATCTTCATCGCCGAGAGGAGCACAGCGGTGGCTACCGAACCGGTGCCCTGGATGTCGTCGTTGAAGGAACAGATGCGCTCCTTGTATCGCTCGAGCATGCGGAAGGCGTTGCCTTTGCCGAAATCCTCCCACTGCAGCAGGGCGTGCGGGAAGTGGCGGCGGACGCCATTAACGAACTGCTCGATGATCGCGTCATAGGCTTCACCGCTGAGGCGTTTCTGGCGCAGGCCGATATAGAGGGGATCGGCGAGGAGGCTTTCGTTGTTGGTGCCGACATCGATCTGGATTGGCAGACAGTAAGCGGGGTGGAGGCCGGCCGCGGCGACATAGAGGCTGATCTTGCCGATGGGTATGCCCATGCCGTTGCTGCCGAGGTCGCCCAGGCCGAGGATGCGTTCGCCGTCGGTGACGACGATCAGTGAAATGTTGGAGAAGGGGGCGTTGCTGAGAATCTGATCGATATGATGGATGTTATTGGCGGTGATATAGAGGCCGCGGCGGCGGCGGAATAGGTGGCTGAACTGCTGACAGGCCTTGCCTACAGTCGGGGTGTAGACGATCGGCAGCATCTCCTCGAGGTGGTCGAGGATGAGGGAGTAGCAAAGCGTCTCGTTCCGGTCGAGAAGGGAAAGCATAAAAATGTATTTTTCCAGGTCATCCGGCTTGGCGCAAAAGTTCTCATAGGTCTTTTGCTTCTGGAGCTCCAGAGTGGAGATCGCCTCGGGCAGCAGTCCGCAGAGGCTGAGGCTCTGGCGCTCGTCTTCCGGGAAAGCGGTCCCTTTGTTGAAGATCGGATGCTCGGTGAGGAGTTCTCCTTTGAAAGGGACTTCAATGTACTCTTCGCCGCTGAACCGGTCGGTACGTTTCTCGTATGTCAGCATGTCAACTCCCTTCGCTAAGGTTCCGTAACCCGTGAATGTTCATCATCTCAAGTTAGCAAATCCGATGCAATCAGTCAAGCGCAACCTGCAGGATTTGCAATATTCTTCTTGCCGCTTTGATGCTCGTTCTGTATTTTACACTGGAGGGTGGAATTCCATGAAGAGGGTGAAATGTCTGTGACGAGTTTGCGTCTGATGCAGCCCGGAGATTTGCCGGGGGTCAATGTCTTGCTGGTGCGGGCGTTTTCGGCGGCGCGGCAGCAGGAAGGCATGCGCCAGCCGGAGCTGTCGCTTTGCCGGATGGAATTTTTACGTTATTATTTGCAGGAGACGCCGGAAAGCAATTGGGTGGCGGTCGAAGGGGAGCAGGTGTTGGGTGCGGTATTCGGCCATGCCGCAGGGCCGGTGGGCTGGATCGGCCCGCTGGCGGTCCTGCCGGAGCGGCAGAATCAGGGATTCGGCCGTTCACTGCTGCGGCATGCAGAGGAGGCGTTACGCATCGCGGGATGCCGTCTGATCGGTCTCGAGACCGATGCCGACAGTTTATGTAACATCGCCTTTTACAGCCGCCTGGGATTCACACCCGGCCCGATGCAGGTGGATCTGGTGCGCAGTGTCGACTCGGGCTGGCCTGGGGCGACGGACCGGGAGGTGAAAAGCTTTTCGCAACATCCCGCGCAGTTCGCGGCACAGCTGCCGGCTTTTCTGAAATCGCATGGGATCGATACCGATTATTTGGCTCTCGCACGCCGGCTCGAAGAGGCGCGGTTTGGCGACAGTTATCTGGTGCTCGCGGAGGGACAGCCGTTCTTTTTTGCCGCTCTGCAGCTGGCGCCGGTCTCGGTGCATGAGACAGCCCATGTAGGGCGGATCATGGGGCTGGTCGGTCCGCGGCGCGACGCCGCCATTTTGGATGAAATTCTGCAAACGGTGGCGGAAAGTGCCGAGTGTCGTCATCTCATCGTCCGGATCTCGACCCATTATTCCGAGATCTTGACCGGACTGTTACGACGCCGCTGGCGGCTCGCCCACGCGCATCTCCGCTTCTACCTCTTGGGTGGCGAGAAGGGTGCGGAGGAGATACTGCATCTGAACAAGTGGGATTAGCTCTTTTTTTGACAAGCTATCAATGCTTGTCAAGGTACTTTTCTATTGCAAATATGGACAATTCTTCTTATTTTCGCAGGCGAGAAAACCGGCAGGAATATATTTTGGGAGGAATGATGGGCAATGCGCTTGAGGTAACGGATGCCACCTTTGCCAAGGAGGTTCTGGAATCGGACAGCCCCGTTCTTATTGATTTCTGGGCGGTCTGGTGCGGCCCCTGCAAGATGATCGCTCCGATCGTCGAGGAAATCTCGATTGAAAAAGCGGGCAAACTCAAGACGTGCAAGATCGACGTGGATCGTAATCATCAGGTGGCCACGCGCTATGGCATCCGCAGCATTCCCACCTTGCTGCTTTTCAAGAATGGCGTGGTAGTGGAACAGATTGTTGGGGCGGTTTCGAAATCGGCTCTGTTGGGAAAGATCGAACCGCATCTCTAGGATGGACTTTTTGGAAAATACCTACGCACTCATCATGGCCGGTGGCGTGGGCACCCGCTTCTGGCCTAAGAGTCGCAAGTCCCTTCCAAAACAATACCTCAACCTGTTGGGCGGGGAGACCCTGATCCAGACCGTCAGCCATCGTCTTCAGGTCCTCCTGCCGGCGGAGCACATCTTCATCATCTCCACACAGGGTCAGTTTCCGCTGCTCAAGGCGCAACTGCCATGGCTTCGCCCCTCCCAATTGATCCTTGAACCTTTCGGCAAGAACACAGCCCCTTGCATCGGACTTGCCGCCTTGCATCTGGTTCGTCATGATCCCCAGGCCATCATGATGGTTCTGCCGTCGGACCATCTGATCTCGGATTCTGAAAAATTTGCCCGGCTGTTGCAGGAGGCGGTGGCGGTCATCCGTACGAATCCGGAGGCGCTCGCAACCATCGGCATCGAACCGGCCTATCCGGCCACGGGCTATGGCTATATCCAACGCGGCGCGCCCCTGGAGGCCGCCGGAGGCAAGGTCTTCCGCGTCCGGGCTTTTGCAGAAAAGCCCGATTATGAGGTGGCGCAGCAGTTCATTTCCAGCGGTGAATTTCTCTGGAACAGCGGCATTTTTGTCTGGCGGGCGGCGAATATTCTCCATTGCATGGAGGACCTCATGCCGGATCTCTCCGCCGGGCTCAAGGAGATCGACAAGGCCATCGGCACGCCCGATGAAGCGGAAGTGACCGAGCGCGTCTATAAACAGATACACAGCGACTCGATCGATTACGGCATCATGGAACATGCCAGCAACGTCATTGTGCTGGAGGGGAATTTTGGCTGGAGTGATGTCGGCAGCTGGGAGGAGGTCTACAAGATCTCGCCCCATGATGCAGAGGGCAATGTCCTGGTCGGCGATCCGATCGTCCGCAATTGCCGGAACTGTTACATCGACGCCGGCGGGCGGGTGGTTGCGGCGATTGGCGTCGATGATCTGATCATCGTGAATACGCCGGATGCGTTGTTGATCTGCCGGAAGGACCAATCGCAGGATGTAAAATGGGTCGTGGAAAAATTAAAGCACAGCGGCCAACACGGAGTGCTTTAAATATGAGCGAGGAGGAGACCCTCTTCGCTCTGGAAACCCTGGCCAAAACACTCGACGTCGAAGTACGCTATGAAAAGGGGGATTTCAACGGGGGATTATGCCGGATCGATGACAAGACGATCCTGCTGATGCAAAAGGCCGATCCGCTCTATCGCAAGATAAGCATATTGGCGCGCGAACTGGGGACCTGCAACCTTGAATCCATTTATATTGTTCCGGCGCTGCGCACCCTGATCGAAGAGGAAGTCGCCTCTACACAGTCCGCCGGCAACGAGAGCTGACGGGCATTCTGTCCGCCTTGCAGCCGCTTCTTGATTCAGATCCATAACCTCGCAGGAGGAAGCTTATGCACAGATCCGAGTTGGCCAGGTATTTCAAGGATAACCTCTTCGTGGCCGGGCTGAAATCGAGCACCAAGGAGGCGGCGATCGCCGAGCTGCTCGATATTTTTGTCCAGGAGAAGTATATCCGTAACCGCGACATCGTCCTGGAAATGCTGCATCAGCGGGAAACTCTGGGCAGCACCGGCATCGGCAAGGGAGTGGCCATCCCCCATGGCAGAACCACTGCCGCTGCGGATGTCCTCATTGCCTTCGGCAAATCGGATCCGGGGATCGATTTTGACGCCATCGACGGCAAGCCGGTCCATCTTTTCTTCATGGTCATTGCGCCGCCCAACGATGAGGGCAATGTCTACCTGCCCATCCTCGGCTCTCTGGTGACCATCCTCAACGAAAAGGCCAACCGCGACAAGTTGATGAAAGTGGCCAGCTTTACTGATTTCATGTCGATAATCACGGGAGAGTGATGGATGATTAAAAAGGATTTGGAACTTTTGGTTTCGCTCCAGGATATCGACCTGATGATCGAAGAGGTCGGAGATGTTGAAAAGCTGGGTTTTTCCGTCACCGGCTACATGGAGCTAAAAAAGGCACGGGAAGAACTCGCGGCCAATATCAGTAAGCCGCTGCTTTCTCGCTACGAGCGCTTGCGCGGCAAACTGAAACGGGCCATCGTCCCGGTCAAAAATGACATCTGCCTTGGCTGTTTTTTGCGCCAGCCCACCTCGATCGGGGTCAAGGGGCGCGAGGATGAGCAGATCTTCACCTGCGAAAACTGCGGCCGGATGCTCTACTGGCTCGATTGACCCCCTGCATCGCTTCACCACACGCGAAGCCGCTGGGACAGGCGATACAAAAAAGGCCACTGAAAAAGTGGCCTTTGTATTGTATCCCCTTCCACGACTGCCGCAGCGCTCAGATGATCCCCAGCTTTTTCCCCATCTTGCCGCAGATCTCCAGGACCTTGTCGAGCTCTTCATCGGTGTGCGTGGCCATGTAGCTGGTGCGGATCAGCGAGTGGCCGGGCGGAACAGCCGGGCTGATCACTGGATTGGAGAAAATGCCGGCCTCATACAGAGCCTTCCAGAAATTGAAGGTCTTCTCATCATCGCCGATGAGCAGCGGAATGACGGGTGTCTCACTGACGCCGGTGTTGAAGCCGAGCTGATGATAACCTTCGCGCATTTTTTTGACATTCCTCCAGAGGCGCTCGCGGCGTTCGGGCTCCTTGATCAGGATGTCGAGGGCGGCAATCACGGTGGCGACGGCCGCCGGCGGGGGACTGGCCTGGAAGATGAGGGCGCGGGCGGTATGCTTGATAAAATGGACGACCTCTTCTGGGCCGGCGATGAAACCGCCGATGGAGGCGAAGGATTTGCTGAAGGTTCCCATGACCAGATCCACTTCGTGCTCCAGGCCGAAGTGTTCCGCCGTGCCGCGGCCATGGGCGCCGAGTACACCGAGGGAATGGGCATCATCGATCATGATGCGGGCACCGTGCTTCCTGGCGACCTTGACCATCTCGGGCAGCTTGACAATGTCCCCGCCCATGCTGAAGACCCCATCGCTAACGATCAGGACCCCATGGTCCTTCTTGTTGTTGCTGAGAACGCGGTCGAGATCGGCCATATCCTGATGGCGGTACTTCAAGGCACGGCCGAAGGAGAGGCGGGTGCCGTCGACGATGCTGGCGTGGTTTTCGCTGTCTCCCACCACCAGATCGCGGCGCCCGACGAGTGCGGAGATGACCCCCTGATTGGTGGTGAATCCCGTCGAAAAGATCAAGACCGCTTCTTTTTTCATGAAATCGGCCAGACGGCTTTCCAGCTCTTCATGGAGCGCCAGGGTGCCGTTGAGAAAGCGCGAGCCCGTGCAGCCTGACCCGAATTGCTCGATGGCGTTCATGGCGGCCTTTTTAACCCGCGGATCTTGGGTGAGCCCGAGATAGTTGTTGGAGCCGATCATGATCAAGCGGTGGCCCTTGATCATGACTTCGGTGTCGGCGCCGGAATCGATGGCTTTAAAATAGGGATACCATCCCTGTTCCATGGCCTCGCGGGCGCGGGCAGATACGGTCGCCGATTTGCATTTGTCAAACAAGTCTGCCAATTCGTGTGCCTCCGTAATTTGGCGAAAATGGTTATGACCCGGTCCCGGTCGGATTAATAATAAATATGGACGGTGTAAATGATTATATCAGGAAGGATGCTGGTCTGCAGCGGTCAGCAGATAACCGCCAAGTCATGGGTATTATGCTGATTTGTTAAAATATAGCCATTGCTGGGAAGAATGTCAAGATTAAACTGTCAGTGGATACCCCGGGATATCGCTCCCAGCCCACGCCTCGTGCTCCCCTCATTTCGTTTTCAGCTGGGTGAAACATTGCTGTGGAGTAGACATGCGCTCCTGCGCTTTTTCTTGGAATTCGCGATAAAATGCATTAACTTTTCTATTCTAATGGAGAAACGGAAAAATGAAGGTTCTCGTCACCGGAAGCAACGGATTCATTGGCAGCACCCTGGTGCAAAAGCTGGTCGCCATGGGGCACCAGGTGCGCTGCCTGGTGCGCCGCACCAGCGACCGGACCTGGCTGCAGGGGTTGCCGGTGGAGTATGTCGAGGGGGATTTGAACGATGCTGCGGATCTCGATCGATGCGTGGCGGAAGTAGACCGGGTCTATCATCTGGCCGGTGTGACCAAGGCGCGCGATGAGGCGGGCTATCTCCGGGGGAATTACGCGGCGACCTGCCATCTGCTTGAGGCTTGCCGTGCAGCCGGCCGACCGGATGCGCGTTTCATCTACGGTTCCAGCCAGGCGGCGGCCGGACCGAGCGGGGTTTCCGGCGCAGTGACAGAGAGCGATCCACCACAGCCGATCTCGCTCTATGGCAAGGCCAAGCTGCGCGCCGAGGCGGCGGTGCTCGAGTATGCCCGGGAGCGTTTTGCCACGATCGTGCGCCCCCCCTCCGTATATGGCCCACGTGAACGCGATATCTTTGTCTACTTCAAGGCGGTGGCCCGCGGCGTGCTGCTGCTCCCGGGAGATGGCAGCCAGAGGATCAGCCTGGTCCATGTCGACGATCTGATCGATGGGATCCTGCTCGCGGGTGAGACGGCGCAAGCGCGCGGCCGGGTCTATTTTCTCAGCAGTGATGAGCCTTGCGACTGGCGTACCTTTGGCGCGGTCATCGCCCGGGCCTTGCATAAAAAACCCCTGGTCCTGCATGTGCCCCTCGGTGTGATGTCGCCGGTTGCCTTCTTCAGCGTGCTCGGCAGCAGACTGACGGGCAAACCGGCCCTGCTCAATTGGGACAAGGTGGCGGAGATGCGGCAGCACAGCTGGGTTTGCAGCAACCTTCGTGCTCGCGACGAACTGGGTTTCCGGCCGCAGGTCGGACTCGAGGCCGGGATTGCGGCGACGGCAGCCTGGTATCAGAAAGAGGGATGGCTGTAACCGGAGCGGGCCGTCAATGTTGCGCCCCGTTTTCGATGAGTTGGCGGATGTGGCCTCGGATCTCTGCGCAGAGGGCGGCGCTGTCGGGGCGGGCGGTGGTGCTGACATAATAGTGGGCGGCCTGCAGGTAACGCATCATGTGATCCTGATCGATGCGGCTGTGGTAGCGATAGACGCGGTTGAGGACATTGAGACGGCTCATCTCGACCCCCTTGCTTCCGAGCGGCGTCATCAAGGTGAATTCGTTACGCGGCGAAATGATCTCCTGGTCCAGCAGACCCTGATCGACCAGACCGCTGAGCACCCGATGCAGATCCTCAGCGGTGAGTTGCAGCAGGGGATCCAGATCCTTGTAGATATCGTGCTCGGTCGGCTTCTCCATTTTCCAGACGGCGCAGAGCGCGGCCATCTCTTCGCGGCTCGGCATCTTGCGGATTCGCGGCGGCCGAACCTTGTCCTTGTTCAATGCCTTTTGGAGAGCCTGCACCCCTTTGGCAGCCAGTGCGCCGAGGTCGACCGGCCCCTGGTTCACACCGCTGCGGCGTCGCTGCTCCTCGGCGGCGCGGTCGGTATAGGCACCGGGATTCCAGGTGAGCCGTTCCATGGGAAAAGGCGCCGGCCGCCTGGGCTTGCGCTCTTCGCGATAGGGGGCCAGCGGAATGGGAACCGGAAAAAAGTAGGGGACCGAATAGCTGGCGACCTGGGGTGCACCCGCTACGCTGTCGGCTATGGCGAGCAGGCTGTCCAGTTCGGCGGGCCAGACGATGGTCTCGGTGGCAGGTACGGCCGTTTCGGGCAGGACGATTTCGGGAGCCTGGGCCGGGGTTTGCTGCTGGCGTTCGCGGCGTTTGATGTGCACGGCACCATCTCCAGCGGTCACCCGGGGCAGGGCAGGCTCGGGCATCCTAGGAATCGGCAGTTCAAAGAAGGCCACATCCGCGGTCTCTTCAGCTGCCGGCGGAGCGGTTTTGAAATGCCAGTAATAAAAAAAAAGGCCCAGGCCGAAGTGAAACAGGGCGGAGAGAAGCACGGCCAGCCGGAGTGTGTGTGAATTCATAGAGGGTGAACCATAACCAATCGCTTGCTTCCAAGAGATCACAGATGCGGCAGCATTCCACAGGGATTTTCCGGGGTGTTCGGGCCTTGATAATACGCCTGCCCGGAATGAAAGTTCCGGCATAGCCGCCAACCCTATAATGTACAGCATAGAAACCATTAATCAAACAGTTTTAGCGGAGTCCCATGGAATCTTTCCTCCTGGTCATGACCACCTGTGCCTCCCGCGAGGAGGCCGCGGCGCTGGCTGACAAGCTGCTCAAGGTGCGGCTGATCGCCTGCGCCAACATTATCCCCGGGGTGCATTCCCTGTTCCACTGGCGGGGCAAGATCGATCAGGCCGATGAAGCCATCCTGCTGGTGAAATGCCGCAAGCGAGTCTTCAAGGATCTTGTGGAGTGGATTCAGACCCACCACAGCTACGAGGTGCCGGAGATCCTCGCCCTGCCGGTTGTGGACGGCGCAAAGGAGTACCTCGAGTGGTTGGAAGAGGAGACCCGGTTTACCGAATTTGATATCTAGGAGCGCGCATGAGCCGATCCAAACACCCGCTCGCCACGCGGGTGGCCAATCTCGAGCCCTCGGGAATCCGCAAAGTCTTCGAGATCGCCAGCCAGCATCCCGAATATATCAACCTCTCGATCGGTGAACCCGACTTTGACATGCCGATGTTCCTCAAGGAGGAGGGGATCAAGGCGATCCTTGCCGGCTACAACCGCTACACCCCGACGCGCGGCATTCCCCAGTTGCGCCAGATCGTGGCCGATCAGCTTGCCGCCGATGGCATCCGTTTCGGCGACCTCATCATCACGGCCGGCGCCACCGGAGCGCTGCTCCTGAGTGTTCAGGCGCTCGTCGATCAGGGCGATGAGGTGATCGTGCCCGATCCCTACTTTGTCGCCTACCGCAACCTTGTCTACATGTCGGGCGGCAAACCCGTCGCTGTCGATACCTATCCCGACTTTCAGATCCGGGCGGCGGCCATTGAGCCGCTGATCACCACTCGCACACGAGCCTTGATTCTCAACAGTCCGAACAACCCCACCGGCATGATCTACAGCCGGGCGGAGCTGGAAAAGATCGTCGCACTCGCCGACCAGCACGGCTTTTACATCATCTCCGACGAGGTCTATACGCCGTTCATCTATGAAGGGCACTACACCAGCCTAGGCCATCTCACCGGTGAGGCCATTGTCATCAACAGTTTTTCAAAAAGCGCAGCCATGACCGGGTGGCGGCTGGGTTATGTCTCCGGGCCCACGGAGGTGATCGACAAGATGGCGATGCTGCAGCAGTACGCCTATGCCAGCACCAACTCGGTCGCGCAGTATACCGCCCTGCGCGCCTTTGAGGTCGATTATAGCGAACAGCGCGGCAATTATCAGCGCAAGCGCGACCTCTGCTATGAAATGCTGGTGCAGAGCTATGCCGTGCTCAAGCCGGCGGGAAGTTTTTACATTTTTCCGCAGGCTCCGGAGGGGAACGCCTCGGCCTTTTTCCAGCGCGCCCGGGAGGCCGGCGTGCTGATCATCCCCGGCAAGGATTTTTCGCATCGGGACACCCATTTCCGCATCTCCTTTGCGGTGGCGGACGAGGTGCTGATACGCGGCATGGAAATATTGCTGGGTCTGGCCTGAAAATGAAACAATTCTCGAAGCCCGGCAGTATAGGGGGATATGGAGTGCTCGGATTCTACACATGGCGCGATGCTCGCGGTCCTGGCGGAGGCTGTTGAGCGGATTTGCGCTGCGGAAGACCTGGCCGGAATAGCTGCGGCGGCGCTGACCGGCGCTACGAAGCTCCTCTCTTGCCCGTCGCTCTCCTTTGCCGCCTTCGAACTGCCCGGCCTCAACCTGCTCCTCCAAGAGCAGCGCGGCCCGGCGCGCGGCCTCCGGGCCGCTCCGCGGCTCGAGCGGAGCAGGGATCTGGCCACCAGTCTCGGAGAGGGCGCGCAGCTCCTGACCCGGGCGGAAGGCCCGGATGAGGCCTTTTACGTGCTGTACGAACCGCCGCCGGACGGTGGCCGGCCACCCTGCGAGCTGCGCATCCCCTTTTACCTGACCTCGAACACCCTCTGCATCCTGACCCTCGGTAAAAAAGAGTCCGGCACCGATTATACCCCTGCGGATATCGACGCCCTGCGCGTTCTGGTCGCGCTGCTGGGCAGCGGCGCGCACGGTCGCTCTCCCCTCGGCGCAGCAGGATTTTCGCGAAGGTTTCCCGGCATCTGGAGCGCTCACCCGCGGCCGGAGAGCGCGTTCCAGCTGCTGGGGGAGTCGGAGTCCATCGTCGCCCTGCGCGAAAAGATCGCCCAAGTCGCACCCACCGAGGCTTCGGTCTTGATCCGGGGGGAGAGCGGCACCGGGAAGGAGCTGGTGGCGCGCGCCATCCACCAGCAAAGCCGTCATGCCGGCCGGGAGATGGTGATCGTCAACTGTGCCGCCCTGCCGGAGCCGCTGGCCGAGAGCGAATTGTTCGGCCATGAGCGCGGGGCCTTCACCGGGGCGGTCGCGCTGAAAAAGGGCAAGTTCGAGTTCGCGGATCAATCCACGCTCTTCCTCGACGAAATCGGCGATCTGGATTTGACCATCCAGGCCAAGCTTTTGCGTTTTCTCCAGGACGGGATCTACCAGCGCGTCGGCGGTCAGCAGAACCTGCGCAGCCGGATTCGCCTGATTTCGGCCACCAACAAGGAACTCCAGAGCAGCATGAACGCGGAGCGCTTTCGCAGTGATCTCTATTACCGCATCAATGTGGTGCAGATCGACCTCCCGCCCTTGCGGGATCATGCCGAAGACATCCCCCTGCTGGCGGAATACTATGCGCGCTATTTCGCCCGCAAGTATGGCAAGGCACATCAGCGTCTGCATCCAGCTATTAGCGCCTGGCTTCAAGCGTGGCCCTTTCCCGGCAACGTGCGGGAGCTCATCAACATCGTCGAACGTATGATCATCCTCGGCAACGGCTCCTCCGCCCTGGCGACGTTGCCAGCGTTGCCTCACGCTATGTCCTCGCCGCATCTCACTTCCCCCCAGAGCCTGGATGCTCTCGAAAAGGCGTATATTCAGTCCGTCCTCGCGGAGACTCGATGGAACAAAAGCGCCACCGCCCGCATCCTTGGCATTGCTCGTAAGACCCTGCGTGAAAAAATCGCGCGTTATCATCTGCAGTGATTGTGCCGGCGCGCCGCTGGTGCTCCTGCATGCTCTGGTACGAAAGGTGCCAGGCGGGGGATTTGTACCAGAGATCCGTGCGCCAGGCCCTTTGCTAGCTCGATGAGGAGACCATAAAAACAAGGTTATGGATCGTTGCTGCTGTGCCATCCTTTGGCATGGACTTTGCAAAAGCAGTGTTGAAAACCGCAGTCAAGATCCTTTTGCGGGTCTATTAGGAGTAATGAAGGGAGGCGCGCCATGAAACGTAATCCAGTTTTCCAGGTGATGGTAACCGTTATGATCGTCGCCCTGGTCACGGGCGGATCGCTGGCGCTCGCCGCTGAGCAGACGGCGGCTACGGCGCAAGAGATGGTACCGCACGCTGTGGTTGCGGCGAAGATTCTGCCACAGCTGAAGAATGAAAATCCCGAGGTCCGGGCGGCCATGGCCCGTCTGCTCGGCGAGATGTGCTGCAAGGATGCGGCCAATGCCCTGGTGGAATTGATGAAGTCCGATAAGGTGGCGGGTGTGCGGATGATTGCCGCCAACGCCCTGGCGAAAGCCAAGGAGTACCGGGTCATCGTCGAAATCCGTGAGCAGGCACAGAAAGATCAAAATAAAACCGTGCGCACGGTCCTGAATGCGATCGCCGATCAAATGGAGCGGGAGAAGAGTCTGGCTTCGAGTTGATCCTGTTCACACGCTCCGGAATCCGGGCCGGAGTCCTTCTGCGATGGGACAAAAAAGGCTGCCTTTACACAAGACAGCCTTTTTTTATTCAACTAACAGGCGGGGTAAGGTGTGCGCTCAAACCCGCACCTTTTTGGCATCACGGATGAAATAGAGACAGAGCAGTGCGAATAGGGCGAGGGCCAGGAGTTGGCCGCCATGGCTGTCGGCCCACTCCAAGGTTATCAGCGGGGTGACAAAATCAACCTTGTCGAATCCCAGATACTTCAAAAAGGCCGAGACCACGCCCATGATGGCACCGCCGGCAATAAAACCCGAGGCGATCAGGGTACCCTTCTCGCGACGGCGGGTATTGAGGCTTTCCTCCCTGGAACCGGTCGAGACCAGGTGGGCGATAAGGCCGCCGATCAGCAGCGGGGTATTAAGCTCCAGCGGAATGTACATGCCCAGAGCGAATGCGAGCGGCGGGATCCCGATCATCTGCAGCACCAGGGCGAAGATGGCACCGACCGCATAGAGGAGCCAGGGTGCCGGCATGTTGGACATCAGTGGCTTGATCACCGCGGCCATGGCATTGGCCTGCGGCGCAACCAGGGCGTCGGGTCCGACGAATCCATAGGTCTTGTTGAGGATCATGATGACGAATCCAACCGCCGCGGCGGAAACCAGGGTACCGAGGAATTTGAATTTTTCCTGATTGACGGGGGTGGTGCCCAGCCAATAGCCGATCTTGAGATCGGTGATAAAACCGCCTGCCATCGAGAGCGCGGTGCAGACCACGCCGCCGATGATCAGGGCCGAGACCATCCCGGTCGTGCCGGTCATGCCGATCTTGACCAGGATGAAGGAGGAGAGGATCAGAGTCATCAAGGTCATGCCGGAGACCGGATTGGTACCGACGATGGCGATGGCACGCGCCGCCACCGTGGTGAAAAGGAAGGAGATGATCAGCACGATCAGCAGTCCGACCACCGCCTGCAGCCAGCTGTGCACCACACCAAACTGGAAGAAGATCAGGATCAGCAGAGCGGTCAGGGCGATGGCGGCGACGATGATGCTCATCGAGAGATCCTTTTCCATGCGGTTGACTTTTTTCGCCTCGCCACCATGTTTGCCGGTGATCTCAACCCAGGCCAGCTGCATTGCCCCGCCTATGATTTTGGAGGATTTCAGGATACCGATAATGCCCGCGCAGGCGATGCCGCCGATGCCGATATGGCGCACATAGGTGAAAAAGATCTGCTCGGCGCTCATATCCTTGATGAGCAGGCTCGCCGTGCTGCCCAGCGTCGCGGTTAATCCCGAGCCGAAATAGTGGACCAGCGGCACCAGCAGGAACCAGGAAACGAAACTCCCGGCGGTGATGATGGCGGCGTATTTCAAACCGACGATATAGCCGAGGCCGGTGACCGCGGCGCCGACATTGAGGCGGAAAACTATCTTCCACTTGTCGGCGATGCCGGCCAGAAAGGGTACGGCCCGGCTTTCAAAAACCTCACTCCACCAGTGGAATGTCCCGATGATGAAATCGTAGAGCCCGCCGATGGCCATCGCTTTCAGCAGAATCCGGGCCTGGTCCCCTCCGGCCTCACCCGCGACGAGCACCTCGGTTGTCGCAGTCGCTTCGGGAAAGGGGAACTGGCCGTGCATTTCCTGGACAAAGTACTTGCGGAAGGGAATCAGGAAGAGGATGCCGAGAAAACCGCCGAAGAGCGAGGAGAGGAAGATCTGGTAGAATTTGGCATCCAAATTGAGGATATAGATGGCCGGTATGGTGAAAATCGCTCCAGCGACGACCACGCCCGAGGCGGCGCCGATCGACTGGATGATGACATTCTCCGACATGGCGTTCTTGCGGCCGAGAAAGACCGATCCTCCCACGGCGAGGATGGCAATGGGAATGGCGGCCTCGAAAACCTGACCGATCTTGAGGCCGAGATAGGCCGCCGCCATGGAAAAAAGCGCCGCATAAAAAAGGCCCCAGATGAGTGAATAGGGCGTGACCTCGCGCAGGGGCTTGTCCACCGGGACGACCGGCTGATAGGTTTCCCCTTCACGCAGGGGGCGGTAGGCATTTTCCGGCAGGGATGTTTTTTCGGATTCCATCACTCCTCCTGATTGGGTGAGAGGTTCGATACATGGCGAAAATATAGCGATCAGGCGCCTTTAATGCAAGGAGAATGTAACCCGGGATACCCCCCGAAATCTGGTTTCCACCCGCCCCCTCGCGCTGGTTGGGAGCCGGATTCCGGGGGGCAGCATGGACTGTAAACCCGCAAAATAGTGCTTTAATTTTCCCGCCGTATGCCGTATATTACGCGGCAATGACCACAGGAGAAGCTCATGACGTCGCGTTGCCTCTTTCTTACCCTGGTGCTGATCGGTGCAGGCTGCCGCACCCCCGAAGTCAAACCACTGCTGAACGAGCCGGTTGATCTGGGCTTAGCGAACAGCTCCGCCCGGATGATCGCGCTGCAAGGCTGTGGTTCCTGGAAGGACCTGCTGATTTGCACCATCCCGGAGATGGATGAATCCGCGTCCCTCCGTTTTGTGGAAAAAGTGGTCCGGCTGGGTTATCGCTCGTTGTGGGTGCGGACTCCGCCGCCGGCGGACTCGGCTGCGGCTGCGGCCCTGCTTCAAGCCGGCGCCGCCCGGCTGACCACGCCCGGCAAGAAGGGGGTGATGCTCTTCGGTAGCTGGCCGGTCTGCGGTTCCGCTCTGAGCGATACAGTTTTTCAGGCGATGATCTGGGTGACGGCTCCCGGGCCGGTTCAGGAGTGCCTCGGTGACGCACCCCAGAGCGCCCCGGCCGGGCCGCGGCTGGCACTGATCATTCCTTCGCAAAAGACCGTGACCCTCGAACCCGCCTGGCGCATGCGACTGGCTGCAGCGGAAGATCTAGTCTGGCTGGCCACCTCACAACCCGACATCACGCTGCTGCAGTCGGATCTTGAACCGATCGTCCGCCGTAAAACGCAGCTCTTTTTCGATCGATATCTCAAGGGGAAAAAGTGAACCAGCGAAAAGGCTTCGGGATCGGCCGCGAAGCAAATTGCGATTGAATGGCCGTGCGATGCAGGTCTATTTTTATCCGCAGCGCGACACTTGGCGCCGCATCGGCTTCTCGGCTACGCAGCTGCAGTCGATTTTGGAGCGCATCGCCGCAGGAACCGAAACCGCGGATCTGGTGGTGGCCGTGCACCTGGTCCGCTGTACGGCCTGGAGCGGCGGAACCGCGTATGTGCGGCAGTGGCATCATCCCGCTGCCTTTTATGCACGGCGGGGCAAATGGCGCCTGCGGGAGGAGTGGGATCTGCCCGCGGATCTGCCGCCGCGTTTCAAGCTGATCCGGCTGCTGCTGGCCGACGATCGCGCCCCTTACCCACTGACCATCCAGGACCGTTACGGTTGGCAACATCGCTTCGGCACCTTCGGGGATCAACTCGCCTTCTTTTTCGCCCATGAGCTGCACCATTTCCGCCGTTTTCATCTCGGACTCCATCAGGGAGAAGGGGAGCACGGCGCCAATCTCTATGCGGTCGAGCGTTGCCGCGAACTCGGATTCGAGGTTGCCAGCCTCCGCCTGCAGCGGCGGCCGCCCAAAAAAAAGGCCCACTCCGAGCCTACCTTCTGGCAGGTGCTCAATCCGGCCGATTTTTTGCCCGCGGCCCAAGCCAGCCTGCTTTGGCGTCGGGGCGGCGCCATTCTCGGCCTGGCGGTCCGCCTCCGTTGCCGCGATCGGGGCCAGTATATCGCGGGAAAACTGCGCCATTTCGAGCAATTGATGCAGACACCGCCGGGCGCGCGGCTCTGGATCACCTTCGATCCGCAGCGGCGGTATCAGCATGCCCCGGTGCGTCTCGTCCGGACCCTGCGCCGTCCCTCCCTGCGCGTTCTCATCGAGACCGGGGATGGCAAACAGTGGCGATGGCCAATGAGCTGGCTGACGGACGAACCGCCGGTACCGTGAATCGGTCAGACTTTCTCCTCGACCGGTTCAGAGAGCGTGCGTGAACTGCGGATCGTTTCAGGCCGGATCTTGTGCTTCTTGATTTTAAGATGCAGGTTTTGCCGCGGCATCTGCGCCATTTTAGCCGCCTGGGATATGTTGCCACGAGCTTGCAGCAGCAATTGGGTAATGTACTCCTTCTCAAACAGGTTTTTGGCCTCGGCATAAGAGTGAAAACCCATGCCCAGCGGGGGGGTATCGTTGGTAGGACCGAGATAGTCTTCCGGCAGTTCGCCGGGACCGATCCAGTCCGAGTCCGAAAGGGCGACCAGACGCTCGATAACATTCTCCAATTCGCGGACATTGCCACGCCAGGACTGGCGTGAGAGGATCTCGATGGTTTCGGGCTTGAGGTAGACGCCGAGATGATTATGTTTTTTGGAATAGGTGGAGACAAAGTGGCGGATGAGGAGGGCGATGTCATCAGCGCGTTCGCGCAGGGGCGGTACACGCAGGGTGATGACATTGAGCCGGAAATAGAGGTCTTCGCGGAACTGACCCTCCTGGACCATCTTGCGCAGATCGCGGTTGGTGGCGGCGATGATCCGGGCGCTGGAGCTGAGAAGCTCGGTCCCGCCAATACGCCGGAAACGCCTGTCCTGAAGCACACGCAGCAGCTTGACCTGAAAGGAGGGCGTGGTGTCGCCGATCTCGTCGAGGAAAATGGTACCGCGGTCGGCGATCTCAAAATAGCCCTTGTGGGTGCGGTACGCACCGGTGAAGGAACCCTTCTCGTGACCGAAGAGGGTGCTCTCCAGCAGGGTGTCCGGAATGCCGCCGCAATGGACGGCAAGAAAGTTGTTGTGCTTGTTGGGACCGAGAGCGTGGATCATCCGGGCGATCACCTCTTTGCCCGTGCCGGTCTCTCCAAGGATAAGCACCGTAGCATCCAGGGGCGCGACCTTGTGCACCAGACTCTTTAGATCCTGAATAGGTTCACTCTGGCCGACCAGCAAGGGCGCTTCGATCGTGGCGAGTTCGGTATCGCGCTGCATGGTGGAGGGACGTCGCTGTAGCTGGTTGAAGAGGTGCTCGACGTGACGCAGGACCTGTTCCACCTTCTGGATCGGCTTTTCGATAAAGCCGTCGGCTCCCTGTTTGACACACTCGACCAGCTCTTCGGCTGAAAGCGCCCCCAAAAGGACAATGAGGGTGTTTTCGGCAAGGCCCTTGATCTCGATGATCGTTTTCGCCAGCTCTTCGCGCAGGCTGTCCACATCGAGGAGCACCGCATCCCAAGCGAACGCATCGCTGAGCAGGCGAAGCCCCTGTTCAATTTCCCTGGTTGAATGAAGCTCAAAGCCGTTGAGCGGCGCTGCCTGATCAAAAAGCGATAGAAGTTGAGAGTCCCGGGCAATGATCAACAAGGATTTCTTCATGTGTTCTGGTCCTTATGCTGCTCCTTACAGTTCCGGTTCATGCAGTCGTGATCTTCAACCCCATGTAAGCAAAGAATGTGCCTGAAATGAGCAAATCCGGCAATAAAATATTTTTATAACCTTATAATTATCAAGCATAAAATCATAACGTGAGGCGCCCTGCCGGCGCTTTGGCTGGTACGGGGGGCGATAGTGTATAAGTGGCGCCACAGGCTGTGGCACGGATTCAGCAACCCCACAAAGGAGTAACCAGGCCGCCATGCGCATCTGTCAGATCTCGGATACCCATCTCGGCTATTCCGAGTATGGAAAAATATCGGTCCGAAGCGGGTTGAACCAGCGGGAACAGGATTTTTACGATGCCTGGGATCAGGCCATTGACCGCATCATTGCGCTGCAACCCGATCTGGTGGTTCATGCCGGGGATCTCTTCCACACACCGCGCCCGAGCAACCGCGCCATCCGCGTCGCCCTTGAGGGTATCCACAAGATCAGCCGGACCGGGATCCCGATGGTGCTGGTTTCGGGCAACCATGAAACCCCGCGCATCCGCAGCACCGGCTCCATCTTTGAATCCCTGGATCTCTTTCCCGGCATTTTCAGCGTCTACGACGGCCGCTATCAGCGCCTCTCCTTCGGTACTCTGGATGTCCACGCCATTCCCCATTGTTCGCTGAGTGAAGAACTTGAGGCCGCCTGCCGCAGCCTGGAGATCCGGGAGGGAGCGCACGATCATATCCTGGTAACCCACGGGGTATGGACCCAGACCGGCAGTTACAGCATGGGCGAGTTTAACGAGCAGCGTCTCCCCGACCTGACCGCGCTCTATCCCGGGGTCTTCAATCATGTCGCTCTGGGCCATTATCACCGCCGGCTGGATGTCGCGCCTAACGTCAGCTATTGCGGTGCGACGGAGCGCACCAGTCTGAATCAGGCGGGGTATTCCTGTGGTTTCCTCGAGGTGGACCTGTCGAGCGGGGAGCGGCGGTATCATGAGCTGGAGGTGCGCAACATGATCCGGCTTCAACCGGTCGACTGTCGCGGCATCGGCTTGCAGGAGCTGTACGATCGCGTCGCCGAACTGGCCGGAGGGGTGCCTGCGGGCGCGATTGCACAGCTGACCCTCGACGGTGTGGAGGAGAACCTCTACCTGGCCCTGGAAATGCGGCGGCTGGATGATCTCTTTCCGGATGTTTTTCATCTCGAGAAGCAGCTCCATGTCTCGGCGGGTGAGGCTTCCGCACCTGCAGCCACCCTCCATTTCGATACGCTCAGTGTGGAGTTCGGCCGCTATCTATCCGATCAGCCGGAGATGGCCCTGGACCGCGAGTATCTGCAGCAGCTTGGCAGCCGCTATCTTGAAGAGATTGAGGAGTGAGGCGCGGATGATCATCAAGAGTCTGGTGCTGCGCAACTACCGCCGTTTCGCTGCGGTCGATATAGAATGTCCGGAGAATATAATCGGCATCATCGGGCGGAACGGCGCGGGCAAAACCACCCTGGTTGAAGCGATCGGTTGGGCGCTTTACGGGAATGTCATCGCACGGACTGGAAAATCGGATATCCGGTCCCAGTTTGCCGGCGAGGGCGAAAACTGTTCGGTCGAACTGGAGTTTGTCTATGGCGGTGAAGCCTATCGGATCATCCGGCAGCTCAAGGGGAAGAATGCAACCGCCGAGGCTGCAATCTACCGGGCGGCTGTGGCTGAACCCGAGGCGGTGCAGGAGCGCGGAGTCAATGACTATGTGGAGCGGCTGTTGCGTCTCGATTACCGTTCGTTTTTCGCCTCTGTCTTTGCCAAACAGCGCGAGCTGGCGGCGCTCTCGGCAATGAGTGCGGAGGAACGGCGTCGCAGCATTGCGCGGCTGATCAACATCGACCGTGTCGATAAGGCGCGCGAGCGGGTGTTGGCCGACCGACTTGGCAAACTCAAATATGTGGAGGGGATGCGCAACGCCCTGGTCGATCCCGGATTGCTGGAAGCGCAGATCCTCGCCGCAGAGGCCGAAACCCGCCAGCTTCGTGAAGGGTTGAAGAAGGAGGAGGGCTTGGCGGCAAGCGGGGAGCGTGCCTTGCACGTGGCGCGCACCGAACTTGAACGGCTCGCGGCCATTCGCGATGCCTGGCAGTCCCATCAGAGCCGGATCTTGAGCGTGCGCGCGAGCGTAACCGAGAACGAGGCGGCGTTGCGGCGTGCCCGTGCGGATCTCGAGGCGATCGGGGCAGCGGAGCAGGAGCTGGCGGCGCTGGCCGGCCCGATACGGGAGCTGGAACCGCTGCGGCGGGAGAAGGAGCGGCTCGATGGCGAGGCGCTGCGCCAGGTCCGGCGCGAGGAATTGCTGCGGCAGCAGTCACAGTGCGAAATGCAGATCGATGCCTTGCAGACCCGCATCGCTAGCCTGCAGGGGCGGCAAGCGGAGTGGGCCGGGCTGGAGGCGGCGCGGGACGGCCTGCTGCGGCGCGAGGCGGAGCTGGAACAGGGGCTGGCGATCGCGCGTGCGGAGCAGCAACAGTGGAAGAGCGAGTGTGCCGCGATCGCCAAGGCAGGAGCAGAGGCGCGGGCCAAAAAGGAGCGGATCGAATCGTTGGGACCGGATGGGGAATGTCCCACCTGTACGCAGCGCCTCGCCGATCATTATGCCGTGGTGCTTGAGGGGATGGAGGCGAGGCTCGCCGAGCTACGTCAGGAGTGGCAAGCGGCGAGCCAGCGGCTCGCGGCCGCTGAGGTCCGGGTTGCGGAGGGCGAGGCGGTGCTGCGCGGGGTGCGGCAGGAAAAGGAGGGGGTTCTGGGGCGGCTGGCTGCGGTGCGCGAGGCGGCGGCCGCTCTCGACCAGCTGCGGGCTGATCTGGAAGCAGTCCGGGACAACCGCGACGGGGTCGCCCGTGGGCTGGCGGCGCTGGGGGAAGTGGCCTATGATCAAACGCAGCACGAGGCGGCCCGGGCACGCCTGGCCGAGCTGGAGGGGCTGCAGCGACGGGCGGACCAGCTGGGAGAGCGGGCCAGCCGGCGGGCGCAGGTGACCGAAGGCATCGCCCGCATCGAAGGGGTCTTGGTCGAATTCCATCAAATCGAGGAACGTGAACGCGCCGCCCAGTCGCAGCTGCGTCACGATGAGGAACGCTATCAGCAGGCCCAGGCGGAGCTCGATGCCGCCACCCGAGACCTGCTCGCAGCCAAAGAGCGGTGTGCCAATGCCCGGGAAGAGGTTGCCCGCAGCGTGGAGAAGGAAACGGGACTGCGGACGCAAAAAGTGCAGCAGGAGCAAAAACGCGCCGAAATCACCGCAGCCGAAGAGGAGATCCGCTATCTCGATGCCCTCGATCTCCATCTAAAAAAATTCCGGCTCGACCTCGCCGGCCGCATCCGCCCCCTCCTCGCCCGCCGCGCCTCGGAACTGCTGGCGCTCACCACCAGCGGTCGCTATTCCCGCCTCGAGCTCGACGAGGATTATCTCATTGCCCTCCAGGACGGCAACCATCTCTTCCCGCTCGGGCGGTTCTCAGGCGGCGAACAGGACCTCGCCAATCTCTGCCTGCGCGTCGCCATAAGCCAGATCCTGGCCGAGCGCAGCGGCGGCGCACCCATCAATTTCATCATCCTTGACGAGATTTTTGGCTCCCAGGACGAAGAGCGCAAGGTCCAGATCCTCAATGCCCTGGGCAAACTCTCGTCCCAATTTCGGCAAATCTTTATTATCACCCATGTCGATTCGATCAAGGATCAATTGCCCGTGATCATGGAGGTCTCCCAGGCCGACGAGGAGCGCAGCCAGGTTCGGATGGTGTGAGCCCGGAACGCCGGCCTTCAGTCTGGCCGGCTGGCGCTGGATTTGAGATTCTTGAAGCTCAACCCCTCCAGTGAAATCATGGCGAGCCCGACCAGGATGACGGGCAGGAAGTTGATGCCGTGCATCACAATGGCAAAGGTCAGGGCCTGACTGTCAGGAACCGAAAAGGGTGGCAGCGCAAGGGCCTGCTGGCACAACCAATGGTAGGTGCCGACATAGCCCGGAGAGGAGGGCACGAGGACGCCGAAGGTGGTGATCACCAGCAGCACCAGCGCGGTGGTCCAGGGTAGGGCGTAGAGGTGGAAGAAATCAAAGGAGTAGAGCACGAACTGGAACGCCAGGCCATAGCAGGCCCAGATGATGAGGGAGAGCACGGCGACGATGAGATAATGCGAAGGCCGGCGCAAAGGAACGATGCCGTTGAGGAAAGACTCGAGCATCTTTTTTATCTTCTCGGTGAGATGAGGAGCGCGGTGGCTGGCGAAACGATCGAGCAGATTCAGGGCGAGCCCCGGGTAGCGCTTCAGCAGCAGCAGCGCAAGGAAGAGCAGCGCAATGGCCCCGAAGGTGAGATAACCACCCATCTGCACCCAACCAGGGAAGGGAAAGACCAGCAAGGCCACAGCCATGAGCAAGAAGAGGGTGAAAACGTCAATGACGCGCTCCATGACGATGGTGCCGAAAATGGCGCTGCTCGAAACCGGCTGCTTTCTGCCGAGAACATAGGCACGGACGAACTCACCCAGATGCGCCGGGAGAAAGTCATTGAAAAAGTAGCCGATCATCAAGGCGGAAAAGAGGGGCATGAAGGGGATGGGGCGAATCGGTTCGAGCAAATACCGCCAGCGCAAGGTGCGCAGACTATGGGCAACGAAGGTTATGGCCACCGTTGGAATCAGCCACCAATAGTCGGCCGCGGCGAAAGCCTTGCCCATCTGGGCAAAATCCACTTTGCTGAAAGCCAGATACAGAAAGACGGCACTGATGACCAATCCGAGAAACGCCTTCCAGTTTTTCATCATGCACTTACATTCCCTTCCCTTGAACCAGATCACTGAAAGATACGGATTTTCATCCAATTCCTCAAGCGAATAAAAGGCTGGCTTATGAAATCAGTTGCTTTTCATAAATAAACTCTTAGCTTTATACCATACTCTATCCGGCGGAGCGGCAAAAAGTGTTCCCCCGGGGAGGAACCTATAAATAGGATGCCATATGGCCAGGATTGCACTTCACAACAATACCAGCAAAGGCCGGTTGATCGCGGTGGAGGGGCTCGATGGTTCCGGCAAATCGACGCAGATCTATTTGCTCAAGCGCTGGCTGGAACTGGAAGGCTATAAGGTCTTTTTCACCGAGTGGAACTCCTCAGTGCTGGTCAAAAAAGCGACCAAAAAGGGCAAGACCTCCAATCTGCTGACCCCGACCACCTTTTCCCTGATTCATTGCACTGATTTCGCTGACCGGTTCGAGCGTCAGATCTGGCCGCTCCTCTGCGCCGGCTATATTGTCCTTGCCGACCGGTATTGCTTTACCGCTTTCGCGCGCGATGCGGTGCGCGGCTGCAATGCCGATTGGGTACGTACCCTCTATAGTTTTGCCACCCAGCCGGATATCACCTTTTTCTTTCAGGTCCCGCCGGAGGTGGCGATCAACCGTATCCTCGATGGCCGCCCGACCCTCAAATATCACGAGGCGGGTATGGACCTGGGCCTTTCCTCCGATCCGTATGAAAGTTTTCGCCTCTTCCAGGGGATGATCAACAAGGCCTACCTGAGCATGGTGGAGGAATACGGCTTCACCGTCATCGACGCCAGCCAACCGATCGACGTCCAGCAGCAGCAGGTCCGCAAGGTGGTCGGTGAACGTATCGATCTACCGGACTATAAATGGAAAGTGAGGAGCCGGATATGAGATTTTATGGGGAGGGATTGCCCGGCATCAAGGTCGCCGATCTCACCGGCAAATTGATCGCCATCGAAGGAGCCGACGGCAGCGGCCGTTCGACACAAATCCGGTTGCTCACGGACTGGCTGGAGGGGCACGGCTATGCCACGGTCAATGTTGGGCTCAAACGCTCCAACCTCGTCAGCGAGGAGCTTGAAGCCGCCATGCAGGGCAACGTGCTCAGTCCGATTACGCTGTCGCTTTTTTACGCGACGGATTTCGCCGACCAGCTCGAAAACCGAATCATCCCGGCCCTCAAGGCGGGCTTTATTGTCCTGGCCGACCGGTATATTTATACGTTGATCGCCCGCGACATCGTGCGCGGCAGCAACGCCGAGTGGGTGGAATCGCTCTACAGCATCGCCCTGATCCCGGACCTGGTGTTCTATCTGGATGTGGCCCCGCGTTTTCTGGTGGAGCGCAACATGCAAAAGAGCGCCAGTCTCGATTATTGGGAATCGGGGATGGATATACGCCTCTCACGCGATATCTTCGACAGCTTTATCCGCTACCAGAAGATGATGCGCAGCGAATTCCGCCGCATGAGCGAAAAATACCAATTCGAGGTCATCAACGGCAACCGGTCGCCGCGCTCCATTGCCCTCGATCTGCAGAAACACGTCTCCCCTCTGCTCTCGAGCCATCCGGGCGTTTAGGTTTGCACCCTTTCTTGAACAGGTGCCTATGAAGAAAAACAAAAAGGATACCCTCCCCCCGAAGCATCAGGAGGATCTGGCTGCGGAGCTGACTGCGTTGCGCGCCAATTTCATCGATATCCTCAGCCGCTATCAGGTCAATCAGGAAGCCAAGCTGCTGGCCTGCATCGAGAGCCTCTCCGAACAATCCATGGCAGATCCGGACAGCAGTCATCCCGATGAGAAACATATTCTTATGATTCTCGAGCAGTTGCACGAACTGCGGCTCAAGCCGGAGAAAGGCCGCTTCAAGGATGTCCGGCGGATCAATGACTTGGTCGACGAGATCTACGCGCGGCTGGTACGGATGTCATAACATTGTCGCTGGCGTACGTTATGGTTGGCCGAAAAAGGCGGCGTGGTTGGAGGTGAAGGCCGGTGGGGTACGTCTGAGGATGGCGGCGATGGCGGGCTGACGCCTGAAGGTACGGTCGAGAAAGAGGCGCACCTTTCTGCGGTCCCACCCGAGGGGATGGCGGAAATCGGCGTAGAGTTCCAGATCGCCGGCATAGAACATTCTCAGCTCGAGCCCGGCTGTGGCCGGGGCATCCTGCGGGAGGTTAAAGATCGCCGGATTGATATAGGTGATGGTGCCGGCATGCCGGATAGTGAAATCCAGCGTGCGCCGGGCGGCCGCCTCATCCTCCCACGGCGTTCCGAACAACAAATAGACATAGGTTGGAATCTGCGCAGCCGCCAGTGTTTCCATCGCCCGCCCGGCCTGCTCGGCCGTCACCCCTTTTTGCATGCCCTCCAGCACGCGATCATCACCCGATTCCAATCCGATCTTGAGCAAGGCACAGCCGGATGTTTTGAGACCCCGGCAGAACTCCGGATCCATCAGCTCCGGAGTGACGCGGACGAATCCGTACCAGGCGGTTCCGGGCGGTTCTGCGATCAGACTGCGGAGCAGCGCCGGGCTCATGGCATTGTCGGTGAAGTGGATCAGTACGGGGTGGTGTTCTGCAGTCAACTCCTTCAGTTCGGCGCTCACCTGCCCGACGGGGAGCGCCTGGTAGCGGTGGCCTTCCGCCGGTTCGGGACAGTAGGCGCACCGGTTCCAATAACAGCCCCGGGAGGCATCGTACGGCACGATGGGGCCGGGGGCAAAATAGCGGGACCATTCGAGGCCTGCATACGAGATAGAGGCGCCAGGGCGGGGTGAAGCGACCCCGGCCAGATGGAGCAGCGGGATTTCCCCCGGCCCTTCGACGAGGTGGTCGGCCAGTCCGGAAAAGGGATTCCTCCAGCCCGGCCGGCGCATCCAGGAGGTCAGCAGCCCGCCCCCCAGGAGGATGGGCAAGCCGGGGTGGTCACGACGGATCAGACCTATAAGGGCAAAAGCGGGCAAGGCCTGGCTGAGATAGGCGAGGGAGATCCCGATGGCGTCCGGGGCGGACTCCTCGAGCAGGGCGTGCAGCCGGGTTTGGAAAAAACTGAAAAAAGGGCTCGCTTCCGGTGCGGCGGCAGCCGCGAGCAGGTCGTCGCTGCGCAGCGGTGACCAGAGACGGTGCTGGAAATCGGCCATGCTGAGGGAGGCCTGACGGCTGCGTCCATTTGCCGCCAACACCCGGTTGAGACGGCGCACCGCAGCACTATACCCGGGGAAATCCCGAAAGCCTGCGGGCGACTGCAGCAGCTTCAGATCGTCCGGACAACGAGCCCAGGCCTGGCGCGTCCAGCGGTCTCCCTCCGCCGGCTCGTTGTTCAGCAGGGCCAGGAGCCCCTCAAGATTGGCATCCCAAATCCGCACTGCCCGGGCATGGGCATGGAGCGCTCCGGCGAGGCGCGCCAAGCCGGGTGAGGGTTCGCAGGGTTTGGCCACAGGGGGATAAACGAGCAGGATCATCGAGCATCTCTTGTAAGTGAGTACAGCAGGATAATCTATCGATTCGCACGGCGATTCGCAATGCTTTTGAGCGGCCGGTTGTGAGCAAACGCAAAAGGTGGTGAAAATTTTCTTGGATTTGCCGGCCGGGAACTGTAATTTTAAAGCAAGATAATGGGGCATTATTGAGCGGGCAGAGGAGGGGAGCAGATGAACGAAACGACAGGAAAATCCAAGTCCCGGCTGGGCCGAAATCTTTCTGCATTATTGAATCATAGCGAAGAATCGCTTATCAAGACGATGCGCTGGAAGGGCGGCGATGGCAATGGCCATAAAGCCGGGGTTGAGGAAGAACCGCTACCGATCCCGATCATCACTTTGCCATCAACCCATGCCCTCCTGGAAGAACCCTCTCCCCAATTCCCGCCTGCGGCGTTGTACCAGAGCGTCCCTGAATCCGCCGCGCCGGAGCACCCTGCTACCGGAGCTGTGGTCGAGGAGGAATGGTCCGTCAGGCCGGCGGAGAACCAGCCGAATGTTCTCTATCAGATCAGCTTTCAGAACCATCTCCTTGCGCCGGAAGAGGATCTTTTCCACCTGGCTGTCCGTCAAGCGATTTCACTGGAGGTGGCGCTGCAGCTGCCGCTGCTGAGGAGCACGCAGCCGGTTCCTCCGGTGGTCTCGCGGATGCATGTCTATCTGCTGCTGTTCGATGCCGAGAAGGGACAGCGTGTCCGGCTTGAGACCAATTCCAGTACCATCGAGCCGGGAAAACAGAACTACGACTTTCATTTCCAGCTCGACGGAATGGCCCCCGGGCGTTGGGACCTGGCGGTACAGGTATACGCCGCTTTGTATGACTTTGCGGAACGGCGGGTATTGCGTCTACAGGTGGCGTGATCGCCGGCTTTCAAACGCCGAATTTTTACTCCAAATCAAATCGTTCACGGCGCAGTTGTTTCACCGCACTACGCCGTTTTTTATGCTCCCGCCGCAATGCTTTGGCGGTGCGGGAGATCCGGGTCGGCCGGCGTTCCGGGGCGGGCTGGAGGGCCTCCCGGATCAGGCCGATGAAGCGGGAGAGGGCCGCTTCGCGGTTGGCCAGTTGGGTGCGATGGCGGCTGGAAGTGATCCGCAGCAGGCCTTCCTTGTTGATACGCGTCGCCAGCTTTTCGCGGATCCGTTGTTTTTGCTCGGGGCTCAGGCTGGTGGAGGCCTCAAGATCGAACCACAGGGTGACGCGGGTCTCGACCTTGTTGACGTTCTGGCCTCCCGGCCCGCCGCTACGGGAAGTGGTGAAGATGAGTTCTTCAAGCGGGAATTGATGCAAGGCGACTGTTTGAATCAGCATCGAACCATCATTTCTTTGATTGCTTTCCACAGATAAGGTACCAAATTGACCGGAAAATAACAAGCGTATTGGGCTGGTCTTTAAAAATTCTGCCAGGATACCTCCAGTTTGTCATCATCTCCCATTAAACATCCTCAGTCAATAAAAGAGCAGAACGGCACAAGCGCTGTTGTCTGTTTTTTTTAACTGTGAAGCGGAATATTACACTTTCTTCTTGATTTTTAAACTGGATAACTCTATTTTAATTTGTCTTACTAACTGGAGGAGTGGTTATGATGAATTACAAGATCGCGGATATTGAAGGCATCGGCGCATCGATGAGCCAGAAGCTGAAAAAGGCCAACATCAAGACCGTTCATGGCTTGCTGCAAGCTGGCGCGACCAAAAAAGGCCGCAAGGAGCTCGCCGAATCTTCCGGAATCGATGAAGCTGTCATCCTCAAATGGGTCAACATGGCCGACCTCTACCGGGTGAAGGGCATTGGCAAGCAGTACGCCGAACTGCTCGAAAAAGCCGGTGTGGACACGGTTAAAGAACTGCGCACCCGCAATGCCGAGAACCTCGTGGCCAAGCTCGCCGAGGCCAACGCCGCCGGCAAAAAGCGTATGGTCCGCCTGCTTCCCGGCCTGAAACGTGTCGAAAGCTGGATCGAAGAGGCGAAGAAGCTGACCCCCATGGTAACCTACTGATCGATCCTCCCTCCCGTCCTTTAGCCCCTGCCGGTCTCCTCCGCTTGCAGGGGCTTTTCTTTCCTACCCTTCCGGTGTCCCACCCGCTTACATAAAACGGCCATCCGGTTACATTTTTGTCATGGGTTGTGCCCCGCACCGCGAAGAGGTACGCCAAGTCAATAATAAACAGTTAGCCTGTTCCGCGCTATTCTGGCATCATATTTGCAAATCAGGTGCGAGAATTAACCAGGGAGAATCTTTTCATGAAAAAAAATATGCTATTGTTATCAGGGCTGCTGTTCGGGCATCTGGCCGCCGCCGGCACCCTCTACAACGACCGGCTCGACAATGCAGCCTCCACCGCCGTCGGCCAGATGCAAAACCGCAACGGCGAGTTCATCACCGGATCTGGCTGGAAGGCCACGGCTGCAAACAGCCAGCTGCGCATCACCCTGCCGGCACCCTTGCCGGCCTCCGGCAGCCTGCTGGTCGATGTGCGCAATTTTGATCCGGTGCGCCAGAATATCGATGTCAAGCAGCAGATCATCAACCTCTATTCGCAGGAAAATGGTTCCAAAGCGATCTTTGAGACCAACGGCTCGTGGATCAATATCCGCACGGGCACCGGCTATTCGACGGGAGAAGGGGTTGCCGGCTTCAAGATGCTCGCTGCGCCGCGGGGTATAGATACCCGGGATGAGGTGCGGATTATGGAGGATGCCACCTGGGATCTTGACAAGACCTACGAATTTAAAATCACATGGGATAATTCAACCGCCTCCGTTTATCTCAATGGCAGACACTGCTACACTCTGCCCTTCGAGGGACAGGTGGAGATGTTCCGCTACATCTTTTTGGGAACCGACAATGTCTACGTCGCCCAGCCCGGAGTGATCTACAGCAATTTGCGCATTCTGGGCTCCAGCGATACGGCGGTTGTGCCCACAAGCGCGCGGGAGGTCGAGCAGCCCCTGCAGGCGCACCTCTTGCCCAATTATCCCAATCCCTTCAATCCGGAGACTACACTGGCCTTTGAGGTGCAGGAGCGCGCGCATATTACCCTGGTCATATGCAATCTATTCGGGCAGATCGTTAGGACGCTGGTGGACGCGGAACGCGCTCCCGGATTTTATGAAGAGGTCTGGGACGGCCGTGATCAGCACGGGAGGCCGGTCGCCGGCGGGGCCTATTTCTCACGACTGACGACTGTTAATGGTCAGAGCACGCGGAGGATGACGCTGCTCAAGTGACCCGGTTAGGGAGGCAAAAAAAAAGTGCGGTGCTCGTGCACCGCACTTTTTTTGGTTCAAACTGCTTATTTGCCTTCGATCTCATCGGCCAGCTTGCCGGCGTCATAGAGCTTGCGCAGGCCTTCGATGATGAAGGCACTGTGCACGGCGACGCAGCGGTTGGCGGTCTCATCATACACATAATCGCCGACGAGGCTTTCGATGTTGCCGTCAAATACCAGGCCAACCAGCTCAGCGTTTTTGTTGATCACCGGCGAACCGGAATTCCCACCGATGATATCACAAGTACTGACAAAATTGGCGGGGGTGGAGAGATCCAGATCTTTCTGGCGGTCCCAGAAACGCTGCGGCAGGGCCCAGGCTCCCGCCTGATCGAAACCGAGGGCGCGGTCGTAAAGACCGTAAAGGGTGGTTTTATATGGCGCTTTGGTGCCGTTCATCGGATAGCCCTTGACCGCGCCATAGGAGAGACGCAGGGTGAAGGTGGCGTCCGGATAGGTGTTCTTGCCATAGACCGCAAAACGGGCATTGGCGATCTTTTCCGAAGCGGGGGTGAGAATGGATTCGGTCTCCTTGCGAGATTTCTCCTGGCGTTCGCGCAGCAGGGGCTCAAGTTCGCGCAATACCGCAATGAAGGGATCGGTGGACTTGGCGATGGCCTCGGCACCGCCTTCATAGAGGGCTTTGCGCACATCAGGCTTGTCGAGAGTGGTGGCCTCAACCATCTCCCTGGCGGCTTGGGCGGCGGAGCGGCCCTTCAGCACGGCGGAGACGATTGGATCGGCGGCGCCGGCCTTGTCCAAGGCCATTTGCAGCATGGATGCGAAGGTGGCCTCCTCGAGATCCTTGTAGATCGGCGCCGGTGAGAAGAGGCGCAGCTTGGCGCGCTCCAGTTGGACATCGTGATAGCCGTCCAGGCGCTCCAAATCTGGTTTCTGGCGTTCGGCTGCAGCGAAGACCAGGTTCTGGGCATAACGAGCGAAGGTACTGCTCAAGGCCAGGCTGCCGTAGGAACGGGAGCCGAACTCCTTGCGCTGTTTGGCGATCACCTTTTCGATGCTCTTCCAACCGTCGCCGTAAGCCTTTTTCCATTCGGGATTGGCATCGACTTTGGCGCGGAAGGCCTGTTCATCGGCTTTGGCCTTAGCCATCAGCTTGGGGTCGAGCAAACCCTGATACTGCCCGCTCAAGGCCTTTTTGCTGTTTTCCAGGCCGAAGATCTGGCCCAGGGCGCGGCGCTGCTGTTCCGGGCCTTTTTGGGAGTAGGCATAGAGGACATCGAGGCGTTTTTGGATCATCTCGAGGTTCATGGGGTAACGCAGATCGCGTTGCAGTTCCATTTCAGCATAGGTGTCGAGCCGGCTGGTGCTGCCAGGATGGCCGGAGACAAAGACCAGTTCATTGTCCGCGGCGCCTCTGGCGTTCCATTTGAGATAGTCCGGGGTGCTGAGCGGCTTGTCGTCTTCATAGACGCGGAAGAAAGCCATGTCCAGGTCGTAGCGTGGATAGGTGAAATTGTCATCATCTCCGCCCCAGAAGGCGATCTGGCGCTCGGGGGCCATCACCAAGCGGATATCGGTATAGCGTTTGTACTGGTAGAGCCAGTATTCGCCGCCGTTATAGAGGGAGACGACGTCGCAGCGCAGACCGGTCTTGTCATGATATTCTTTCTCGATTTTGGCTTGTTCCTCTTGGCGTGCCTTGAGGGCATCGGCCGGTTTCATTCCCGGCTTGATCGCGCTGGTGATGCGGCTGGTGACATTGACCATGTCGACGAGGACGTTCAACTCCAGATCCGGGCATTTGGCCTCCTGCTCGGAGGTGGCGGCATAAAAGCCGGTTGCGACAAAATTCTGATCCTGAGTCGACATTTTCTGCAGCTGGCCCATGGCAACGTGGTGGTTGGTCATCACTAGGCCGTTGGGGCTGATGAAGGAGCCTGAGCCGCCGTCCATGAAACGGACGCTGGAGAGGCGGACATGGTCGAGCCATTCTTTGGTCGGGGTGAAATTGTATTTTTCCTGGAGCTGCTTGAGCGGGGGATTGTCGAAGGTCCACATGCCTTCATCGGCGAGGGCGCACGTCGCCGCCACCAGCAGGACCAGGGCGAGAGTAGAGCGAATGCTACGGTTCAAATCAACCTCCTCTGTTGTATTGAAATGCACGAAAGAACTGGTTTTACGTCCTTATAAAGACGTCTGATGGCGGGAAAAGTTTCATGCGAGGGAGCGGAGCAGCTTTTCCAGGGTCTCCTGGGTTTCGGTCCATTCGGTCACCAGCCACTCAAGCTCGGATTTGATCAGGGCATAATCGCGTGTCAGTTGGGCGGCAAATTCGCCGTTTTTATAGCTCTGGGGATTGGCGAGCTGCGCCTCAAGGGTGCTTTTTTTCTCCTCGCGGGACTGAATTTCAGCTTCAATGCGGGCGATGGCCTGCTCGAGCCGGTTGCGCTCGCGGCTGATGGACTGGCGTGCCTCCGCCTCCTGCCGTTTCTGCTCCTTGCTCTTGCGCGCCGGTATGGGGATTTCAGCAGCTGCCTCGGCTAGATGGATCTGAGCGCTCTTGGCCTCTTCGGCAGTCCATGAGACATCGGCCTCACGTTTGGCGATATAGTCGGAATAGTTGCCCTCGTACATCGTCAGGCGGCCCTCCCTGAGCTCGATCACCCGCGTCACCAGCTTGTCGAGGAAATAGCGGTCGTGGGCAATGAGTAAAAGGGTGCCGTCATAGTCGTGCAGGGCTTCTTCGAGGGCCTCCTTGGCGGTGGTGTCGAGGTGGTTGATGGGCTCATCCATGATGAGAAAATTGACTGGCGAGAGGAGGATCTTGGCCAGGGAGACACGGGCTTTCTCACCGCCGGAGAGGACGCGGACCGGCTTGAAGACCTCGTCGCCGTGGAACTGGAAGAGGCCGAGGATGTCGCGGATGCGCGGGGCCAGGGTTTGGGCGGTGGTGGAGGCGACTTCCTCGTAAACGGTGGCATCGAGGGAGAGGGCGTCGACCTGGTGCTGAGCATAGTAGCCGATGGTGGTGCGCTCGCCGATTTTGATCGAACCCGATTCGGGCTGCAACTCGCCACAGATCAGCCGGGTCAGTGTAGTCTTGCCTGCGCCGTTGACCCCGACCAGCGCCACCTTCTGGCCGCGATAGATGTCCAGGTTCAGGTCATTGAGCACCCAGGATTCACCGTAGCGGAAATAAAGGTTCTCGATGTGGAGCACATCCTTATAGCTGCTCCCCGCAACGCGCAAGCGGAAGTGGATCCGCGGCGGTGGTGGGGGCGGCAGCTCGACCTCCGCCATCTTTTCGAGCATCTTGAGGCGGCTCTGCACAGCGGCCGCCTTGGTCGCCTTGTAGCGGAACCGGTTGATGAATTTTTGCTGGCGCTCGCGCTCATCGCGCATCGCCTCCCACTGCTTGAGCAGGAGTACTTCGCTCTCGGCCTTCTGCTTTTCGTAGAGATGGTAATTGCCGCTATAATGCGTCAAGACCCCGCGGTCGAGCTCGGTGATTTCCTGGGCAAGGCGGTCGATAAAAAACCGGTCATGCGAGACCAGCACCATGCTGCCGGCGAATGAAAGCAGAAAGCTCTCCAGCCATTCGAGCGAGGGCAGGTCGAGGTGGTTGGTGGGCTCATCGAGCAACAGCAGATTGGGATTCTGCAGCAGCAGGCGCGCCAGGTAGACGCGCATACGCCAGCCGCCGCTGAATTCGCTCATTGGGCGCTGATAGTCGTACTCACTGAATCCCAGTCCGGTGAGAATCGCCTTGGCCTGGTTCTCGACGGCATATCCGCCAAGGGCATCATAGCGGGATTCGAGGGCGCCGAGGCGTTCGAGCACCTTGGGGTCATCCTCGGTATGGGAGTTGAGCAGGGCATGCAGTTCGGCGATCTGCTCCTCAAGGCGGAGAATCTCCCCCTGGCCCTCGAGCACGGCGGCAAGAATCGGCCCGCTCCCCACCGCGATCTCCTCCTGTGGCAGGTAACCGATGGTATACTCTTTGGGCTTGATCATGACACCATCGTGCGGCTGGAGATCCCCCTTGATGATGCGCAAAAGGGTGGTCTTGCCGGCGCCATTAGGGCCAATCAGGGCGACCCGTTTGCCGGGATTTATCACCCAGTTGACCTCCTTAAGCAGAAGTCGCTCGCCGATAGAATAAGAAAGGTTTCTGATCTGCAGCATGGGTTCCGGTTCATTATAAAAAACTCGCTCCCACCCGGAGCATGGGCCGGCTCTGGATCGCCGGACTGGATATCCGGGTGGGAGCGAGGAGTGAGGATTGTGCAAGAGGACTAGTCGAAGGCTTCCGAAACCTTCTTGTCGTATTCGCCGAATGCTGGGCCGACCTTGCCAAGGCCGACGGAAAGCTTGGTATCTCCGACGGGTCCACCTGTCGGTCGCGCGCAGCCGGCCTTGATTTCTTCTGTTGTGGGCTTTCCTTTTAATTCAGGGTACACGGGTGCGCCTTGCAGCGGCAGAGCTAGTTAAAACCATTGTACAAAAATCTCGCATGAAAGACAAGTATTTTATTGACCGCCCAGCCCGTACAGGCAGGAACCCGGCGCCGCGAGTTCAGCGGAAGAGCATCGGGGTGAACTCGTTAAGATAGAGCCGCCAGTTGATCCAGGTATGTGCGCCGCTGGTCTCCTTGTAGGTCACCGTGTACCCGTGTTTGCGCAGCATCTCGACGGTAGCGCGGGAGGTCTCGAGCAGGAAATCCTCCGTGCCGGTGGCGAACCAGAGCAGCTTGAGTCCCTTTTTGCCCGCGGGGTTGTCGAGGGCCGCTGCATTTTGTTCTTCCCAGCTTGCTCCAGCCGGCGCACTGGTTACGGCTGGATTGGGCTTGATGCCGATAATGCCCGAACTGAAGACACCGGTATAGGCGAACTGGTCGAGCGCCGGGAGGGCGATGCTGAGGGTCTGGAAACCGCCCATGGAGAGCCCGGCGAGGGCGCGATGCTTTTGGTCGGTATAGACCCGGTAGTGCGATTCCACGTAGGGCATGACCTCCCGGGAAAAGTCCTGTGCAAACTCATCGACCATTGAACTGCCGGGATTGCTGCGGGGAGCGCCCCAGATGAAGGGACCGGTGTGACCGGCGGGCATGACCACCACCATGGGCACCGCTTTCTTGGCAGCAATGAGGTTGTCGAGGATAAAGCCGGCGCGGCCGACAGAACTCCAGGAGTCATCGCTGTCTCCGGCGCCATGAAGCAGATAAAAGACCGGATATTTGCCCTTGCCGGATTCATAGCCAGGCGGAGTATAGATATGCATGCGGCGGAACCGCTGCAGAGTGGCGGACCAGTAGGTCACCGTCGCCACGGCGCCATGGGGGACCTGTTGCGTATCCATGAAAGCGGCGCCCGGCACGTGGATCAGGCTCCAGGTCGTTCCGTTGGACTCGCTGGTTTTGGGATTCCTGGGATCAATCGTTGTCACACCATCCACACTAAAGTTGTAGCGGTAGGTACCCGGATCAACCGGCAGGGTGACCTCCCAGATGCCCTCAGGGGTTTTGTTCATCTCCTTGCCCGTCCAGCCGATACCGGGGATTTCTCCGCCCCCCAGCCTTACCGCCTCGGCGTTGGGGGCGTAAATACGGAACTGCACCTGGTTGCCTTCCAGGATCCTGGGAGTGACCAGGGTATCGCCGGGTGAAGGTTTCCACTGAGCGGAGACGATTGCGGCGAACAAAATGAGATACAGGCAAGCTATCATCCAAACCGTAGTGTTGTTTTTTTGCATTGCGGACTCCTTTAGAAGGGTAGGTATTAGACAAAGGAGCGGGAGGAGGATCCTGAGATTTCACGGTTCATCTCTCCAAACCGCACCTCAAAATATACACTATTGGGGCCGAAAAATCAACGCTCTTGATTGTTAGTCCGGTTTTTAGTATTTTGCACAGCGTTTTTTCCCCGACAGAGGAGAGCTCATGCCCGCCCAAACCCGATTCAGCCTGCGCCGCCGCATTACCAGTTTTCGTTATGCCCTGGCCGGCATCCGGCAGATGGTGGAGACTCAGCATAACGCCTGGATCCATCTGGCGGCGACGCTGCTGGTTCTTGTCGCGGGAGGGTTGCTGCATCTGAGCCGCAGCGAGTGGATCGCGGTCATCGTCGCCATGGCTCTGGTCTGGTCGGCCGAGGCGGTCAACACGGCCTTCGAGTTTCTTTGCGATGTCACCAGTCCGGAATTTCATCCGCTGGTTGAGAAAGCCAAGAACATCGCCGCGGCTGCGGTTTTGATCTGCGCCATCGGAGCGGCCTGCATCGGCCTGCTGATCTTCCTCCCCCATCTTCTCGCCCTCTGCCACCAGCCTCTTTTACCCTAGTATAACAGGTGCGGCTTCAGCATCCGATCCAGCGTGCCGCCGCTGCCCCGGCAGAGAGAGACGCCGGAGGGCCAGAGGCGTCTCCTAAACCGCACCCGTTTGGTCTCGCCCGCCGCAACAGGCACCTGCCGATCCCGGATCCGGCGCCCAAAGGCGTCAAAGATGGTCCGGTTCATATCGGCGCTGACAGGCGTCTGCCGTTCGATCACCGTCTTGTCATTGAAGGGATTGGGATAGCGGCCGATGTTGGCTGGCGACAGGATGGAGGGCACGGTCACACGCGAGTGCGCGATGCCATCTTTCAGAAGGGGCATTCCCCATGCCACCCCCTGTTATGGGATGTGAAGAGTGAACGGTTTCAGGGTTTGCGCATGCGGAGCTCAGCCATGAGTTCCATCTGAATCTCCTGAATCTCCACCAGCCGCTGCCACTGGTGGGAAAGCATGTGATCGATCTTTTGGTGCAGCTGACGGATTTCCAGTTCTGCCTTGAGATTGACCTGATAATCGTGCTGGGCGTGCAAACGGTCGCGCATCTCCTGACGGTTCTGACTCATCATGATGATTGGAGCCTGGATCGCGGCGATGCAGGAGAGCAGGAGATTAAGCAGGATATAGGGATAGGGATCAAAGGGTTTGAACAGCAGCGCCACCGAATTGACGGCAATCCATAAAGACAAGACCCCGAGGAAGGCACCGATGAAAGCCCAGCTTCCTCCCAGTGCGGCGATGCGGTCCGCCAGCCGCTGGCCGAAAGTCAGGCCGCACTGCATCTCCTCATCCGGATTCCGGGTGAGGATCTCCTGCTGATGCAGACTGCGCGCTACCTGATCATCGATCTCGGTGAGCTCGCCGCGGTCCTCTTCGAGCATCTCGCGGATATAGTCAAGACGGAATTTCTCCAGATCTTCGATGCAGATCCAGCCCTCCTCCATAAAACTGCCCGTTTTTCGCTGGATCAGGGCGCCCACCTCGGGGCGGACCAGAACGCCGGGACGAAGATCCGCACGCGTATCGCGGCCGCAGATTTGACAGACATGGGCTACTCTCGCTGAAGACATGCCATCCTCTTCTTTTTCCATTTCCGCCATTCTGGGTCTCAATGACCGCCCCAAGCCCACTGCAGATCCACCAGCGGGCCGAGGAGATGCCATTGGCGGCCGTAGGGATATTCGCAGAAGCTCAGTTTGTACCCGATCCCGAGCTGCAGCGTTGTGCTGCGGTCCCAGAGCAGCATCCCCTTGTGCTCGAGCGCCCAGTTCTCCTCTCCCCTGGGGGTATAAAAGCAATCACCATCCAGCAGCCAGAACCAGCGCCGCCAGAGCCGGCCCATGCCCTCGAGACCGCCGCGCCAAGTGAGGTTATGAAAAAAAGGTTGCAGGCGCGGGAAAACCAACGGGAGATCGATGGTCGCGCGGCGGTCAAGTGGGCTGGAGCGAAAGAGACAAACGCTCAGACCCACCTTCAGGGTGACGCGCTGCCCACCGGCGATGGGATGTGACGCCAGCACTTCGCTTGACGAGGCGGCCATATTGGGTATGGCGAATTCGGGTGAAAGGATACCACCGGTGCCTTCACGACGCAGCAGCCGCAGCAGCGGCGTGGGATCATAGAGGCTGTGACGCGAAGCAAACCGCCAGTTCCCCTGGTGGCCGTGCGCCCATTTCAGGCTCACATTCGGCAGCAGCGGGAAGAGCAGGGGATGGAGGGAAAGCTCGATGTGCTCGGATACCGCTGTGCGTAGCGGTTGAAAGATGCCGACGCACCAGCGGCCCCTGGGCAGGGTTTGTGCGGAGCCGTTGGCGGCGGCGAACCAGGGATCGGTATGCTCCGCTGCGCGGGCTGCCGCAGGCCAGAGCAGCATGGCGGCGAGCAGCAGCACCAGCAGGCGCGGCCGCGGGGCTGAAGGTCGATGCTTTTTCATCGTGGCACCACCCAGCGGGCGCTGACCGGGACATGGTCCGAGAGGTTGAGAATTTCCTGATGGGTTACACGGCCCTGCGAAAGCCAGGGGCGGTTGCTGAAGAGATAATCGATCTTGCGGTCCCAGAAGGCACCACGGTTGGTGGTGTGGGTGAAATAACGCGCAGGATGCGCGTGATAGTCAACCAGGGGGACCGAGCAATCATAGGCGGCATAGAGATCGACCAGCCACTCCTTTTCCGGGGTATAATTGCTGCCCTCCTTGTGCAGAGGATGGTCGCCGGGACTATGAAAGTGCTCCCCCGGACAGCGGTCCTCATCACAATAGTCGGTGGAATCCGAACCGGGAGGCAGCATGTTGAAATCGCCGCCGGCGATCACGGCTGCGCCGGCGGTATCGAGCTTGTCTATTTCGGCCTTGAAACGGATGATGTGTTTGTGCTTGGTATCATCGGTCGAAAAGGCATCGGCATGGATATTGAGCACCCAAAAGTCGCCGCGCTCCGGCAGGTCGACCCTGGCCTTGAGGATATTGCGGCGCAGATAGAAATAGCGGGTCAGGGCGTCCTGATCGCTGCGCAGCGGCAGTTGGATGCGCTCGGCTTCGCGCAAAGGCCAGCGCGAAAGGAGGGCGCTGCCGGTGTTGATTCGGCCGAGGCCGTCGCTAGGGACATACTGCGCTTGCCACATCGAGGCATAGGCGCCATAGGTAAAGTAGGTATGGTCCAGCAGCCATTGCAGTTCATCGATATAGGCGGTGCGCTTGGACTGGACATCGATCTCCTGGATAAGCAGGAGGTCGGGCTGGAGGGTGCGGATCTCTGCGGCCATGCCCTCGAGCGTGGCCAGAACCTCGGCTGCAGTCAGGACCACCCGGTCGCCGCAGCTGTCCCCAAACCACGGGGTCTGCCGGCCAGCGCCAAAGCGAAGATTCCAGGTCATCACGGTGAGGGTGTCGGGGACCGGTTGCGGCATGGGATGGGCGGCCGTATAGAGCACGGCCTCTTCGCTTTGATCAAACTCGGTCACAAGCGGTGAACAACCGGCGGAGAAGAAGCCGATCATCCAGCTCCAGCAGCAGATCCGGATCCAAATGGATATTGGCTGGTTTCGGCGCACGAGACCTCCTTGAGGATGAGTACTGCGGTTAGCTTGCGCTTTCGCCATCGGAGCCTCTAAGTAACAATCTAATCATCCTTTGCAAACAAAGCCAGCATTTTTTATGTTGTAAATGGTACATTTGCAGGATGCCCTCCAGGGTCGGAACGACCCATCTGCGGGCAGTATTTCGGACGCAAGGCGTCAGATCGAAGCCGGATTTTTTGGAGGGCCTGCAGGTTAAATCTTGTTTATTTTTATGAATAATGATAAATTAAAAGAATTTGAATTTCTTCTGTCACTTTTCCTTCACGCTGGGTTGTCATGACGCACAATGGATTGAAATGGGGGCTCCTCTTCAGCCTGGCTGCTGCGGTTCTTCATGCCGGGCAGCCAGACCGTTATTTCTATAAAGGCCTCCCGTATGGCAGCCAATCCCTGGTCAATCCTGTGACCATGATTCTGCATGGGGGGTATGGCATCTTGGCCATGGAGAACCGCCCTCATAAACCCCTCGATCTGCCCTACGAAGCCGGGTGGGAGAATCTCTGGGATAATCTGCTGCATCCCTTTGATGCCATCGACGCCTACGGTTGGGTTAATTTTATTTCGGGCGAACTCATTCCTTTCAGCATCCACTCCAAGCATGCCCAGTACTGGCCTAACTATACGATGCACCTGTTCGGCGGCGGCATGAGCAGCCGCATGATGACCGAATGGTTTGCCTGCCGCCAAATTCCTCATCCCGCTCTCTTTTCAGCGGCAACCATGGCCGTCTATCACCTCCTCAACGAAACCGTCGAAAACGGTGAATTCCGGGGCTACAACGTCGATCCGATCGCCGATCTCTACATCTTTGATCCCCTCAGCATTGTACTCTTCAGCAACGACAAGGTGGCGCGCTTTTTCAGCGAGACCCTGAATTATGCCGACTGGTCCTACCAGCTCGCTTTCGATTTCGGGCGCGGCACCATCGAGAACAACGGGCAGAATTTCAGCCTGAAATGGCGGCTGCCCGGGTCACAACGGTGGCATCTCTTTTATAATTATGGCAATCATGGGGAGGGGGGATTCTCGTACAAGATCGATCAGGAACGGGCGATCTCGCTGGGGGCCGGACTGGTGGCCAAGAATCTGGTGGGTGTGGATGACCGGGAGGGGGAGAAGGTGCGCTCGTTGACGACCAATCTGGTCACCACCGCCGGACTTTTTTACGACCGCAACAATTCGCTCATGGCTTCCTTGCTCTATGCCGGCAAGCTGCGCAGCAAAGTCCGCCTTAACCTCTATCCGGGGCTGATCCGCATCGGCTCCTTCTCGCCCGGCCTTTTCGCCCTAGTGGACCGGGATAATCGCTGGACCCTGGGCCTGCAGCTGCACAAGGTCCCCTTTGGATTCGCCCATCGGATGTAAAAAAGGCCGCCCGATACCAGTCCGAATCCTGCTTCCAGCAGCACAAAAGCACGGTTAAGGCCGATGCCGATGGCAAAGGCGCGGTTGAAATCGGTATGAGTGTGGGTCCTCTTCTGAGTAGCGTCAGGCAAGGCCCTGAAATCCATTCTCTCATTCTTTATTTCCCCATGATTCCTGCCCCCCTCCATACTTCGCGACCCAGGTCTATTTTAATAATAAAAGAGATATTTCAGCTTCACCACGTTGACCCGGTTGACCATGTGCAGGCGGTTGGGCAGGAGACGATTCTCACGATCAAACTCCGCACTGCGGTCCTGCACTTCATTGAGGGCGAAGTAGATCCAGCTCTTGGGACGGAAGTTGTAGGAGAAGAGAAAACCGCCGATCAGCCGCTCCAGATGGCCGGTCGAGCGCACGTAGAGATTATCCACATAGAGCCGCAGGTTGAGATTGTTGACCGGAGTCCAGCTGCAATAGGGCCGCGCATTCAAGGTCACGTCCGCCAAATTCCCTGCGGGGTTGCCCTCGAAATAGAGATCCGCTGAAGTACCCAGGGTGAGGACCTGGGCCGGCTTCCAGTCGATTTCACCACCGGTCCAGCTGTAAGCGGCCAGCCAGGAGCGGGAAAAATTATAGGTGCGTGAGTAACCGCCGTAGAGGTGGCCCTCCCATTGGGGGGAGATGCCCAGCCATGAAGAGAGGGTGGCCTCATATGAGTTGTAGGCAACCCCCATATCCCGTGAGCGGCCAGCGTTGAGATTGATCTCGAATCCCCAGTTCTTGCGGAACTGCATGTTATAGCCCAGCAGGGCCATGCGGTCGGTGAAGGCATCGATCTTTTCGTGGTTGAGGATGCCGCCGCCATAAATGATCACCTGACTGACCGCTCCCGTCTTAGGCAACCACATGGGACCGGCGAGCAGAGTGCTGTTCCAGGTGCCCTTCCAGGGGACGAAGCCCACCTCCTGGATGTCAAAATTTTCACCCACATAGCGGGAGCGCCAACCGAGCAGAAAATGTTCCTTGGGGATCCAGAGTCCGAACGAGCCGGCATAATCGCCCTGGTGGTTGCGGTAGGAACGGGCGGCTTGGTAGGAGAGCTGCCAGTCCGATGCACGGAAGGCACCGTCGACATCGATGACCCCGTTATTGTCCTCCCCGGTATTTTTGCCGACATAAAGCAGGCCGATGGAAGAGTTGCCGAGGATCTGTTTTTTCAACCGCAGCGAGCTGAAAACGGCCGTAGGCTCATTGAGGCGTGCACTGCCGTCCTGATAGGACTTGCCCCCGGTGGCGGCGAAAAATCCCCCATATTCCCAATTGTTCAATCGGCCGAAGAGTTTGCTGCCGGCCAGCAGGGGCACCTCGTGCCCATCCGGAAGGCGCCGGCCGATGCGTCGTGAATAAAAGAGCTCCATGGGTTCATAAAAGCCGGTGTTGCGCTGCTTGCCGGAGGGCATAAAAACTTCGTTGCCCTGGGTGAAGAAGGGCCGGCGTTCGGAGTAATAGGATTCATAGCGGGAGATATTGAACTCGTAGGGGTCCGCTTCGATCTGGGCGAAATCGGGATTGGCCGTGAACTGCAGCGTAAGTTGCTGCGAGGGATTGTAAAAAAGGTCCACGCCGGCATTGGGCGAGAGCTTCCACGTTTCACCCGGCTCCTGTTCAGCCCTGGCCAGTCCGACGGGATAAATTTCCAGGTTGAGGCCCTTGACCGAGGGCCGGTTATCCCTGAATATAAGGCGGCCGAACTTGGAGATGCGTTGGCCCTCATTCTGCTCATAGGCGTTCCAATAGGTATCTTCCTTGCCGACCTCCGTCCAGCGGTCGAAATCGAGACCCCACTCCTGCAGCCTATCGTCGTACTGGATGGAGCGGTAAGGGATTTGCATTTCGACCGCCCAACCCCACTCATAGAGGCGGCTGGCGGAGAACCAGACTCCGTCCCAGCTGTAATCGCGGTTACGGGCATCATCGAGCAATCGGCAATCGGAGCGGCTGCCCCCGGCGGCGACGGCGAATTTATAGGCGGTGCGATAGTCGCCGAAGGTATCGATCATCAGCGAGACCACGTCACCGGTAAAGTCGTCGAGTTTGCCGGTGTAACGCTGGATGTGCGCCGGATCATCCCGGCACAAAATAAGACCGTAGAGGTTTTTGTCGTCGCTCAGCAGCCGGGCGACCGTCTGATGGAGTGGCGGCTGTCCGTAAAAGGGTTGGAGCTGGAAGAATCCGCTGGCCGAGTCGGCGCTGCTCCATGCGGGCTCGATCAGGCCGTCCACCAGGATGGGCTGATGGACGGTATGAACCTGGAGACTCTTGACCTCTGCTCGGGAGGCGGCGGTCAGTCCCAGTGAAACAAGAAAGATAATGAGGGGGTACTTCATGAACTCTCCAGCACGTGGTGATCCCCCTTTCTGTGATCCGGTCTTTCTCATACGGGGAGGCGTGGGCGGGGGTTTCAAGGAATTTCACCGCTAGAGTAGGATGCGGGGACAAGAGTATCCGGGGGATGGAGCCACTCCTGTTCTGTGCCCTTCAAACGGGTTTGTGCTTGATGAACGTGCCGTTGCGAAACTCGGTGAAGGCGAGGCGGAGTTCCTCCTCGGTATTCATGACGATCGGCCCGCGCCAGGCGACCGGTTCATTGAGGGGGTGGCCGTGGGCGAGGAGAAAGCGCATGCCGTTCTCGCCTGCCTGGATCTGCACCGCCTGTCCCTCATCGGCAAAGGCAATCAGGTGACCCGCGGCAACACTCTTTTCCGCGTCCGGGGAGAAGGAACCGCTGCCGTCGAAGAGATAAGCGAAGGCGCGATGACCGGCCGGTATGGGGAAACCCATCCGGGCGCCCGGCGCCAGCGAAAGATCGTAATAGCCGACCTCGACCATCAACTCCCGCATCGGGCCCTGGATACCCGCCAATTCGCCGGCGATCACTCTAGCCTGGATGCCGGGTTCGAGCTCGATCGTGGGAATCTGCTCGCTGAGGATGCCGTTGTAGCGCGGAATCATCATCTTCTGCGCCGCTGGTAGATTGACCCAGAGCTGGAAGCCAAGCAGGGGTTCGTCCGCGAGCTGGGGCATTTCCTGATGAATGACGCCGCTGCCGGCGGTCATCCATTGAACATCGCCACTGCGAATGACGCCCTGGTTGCCGAGGCTGTCGCCGTGCTCGACCGCGCCGGTGAGCAGGTAGGTCACGGTTTCGATGCCGCGGTGGGGATGCCAGGGAAAGCCCGCAAGGTAATCGTCCGGGTCCTTCGACCCGAAATGGTCGAGCAGGAGAAAGGGATCGAGGTTGGGCGCTTGTGAAAAGCCGAAGACGCGCTGTAGGCGCACACCAGCCCCCTCCATGGTCGGTACGCAGCGGGCGGTCATCTCAATGGCGCGAAACAGAGGCATGCGGATCTCCTTTCCAGTGTCAGGCGGTCGTCGCTTCGCTGGCTGGCGGCTGGTTTTCCTTCACCAGCGGCGTCACCAGAACCTTGTCAACGCGGGTGCCATCCATATCCATCACCTCGAACCGCCATTTACTCCATTCGAAGACATCGGTGGGTTCAGGAATGCGCCCGAGGTGCATCAAGACGAATCCGCCAAGTGTCTGATAGCTGTTCTCTTCCGGCAATTCCGCAATATTGAAGAATTCTTTGAATTCCTCAATATAATAGAGGCCGTCGATCAGGTAGGAGCCGTCGAGCCGCTTCTGCAATCCCGGGCGGGCTTCGGTCTCGTCGAGGGAGGGGATATCGCCGACGATGGCCTCCAGGATGTCAAAGATGGTGACTATGCCCTGCATGACGCCGTATTCATCGACGACGATGGCGATATGCTGCCGCTGCTTTTTAAAGGTTTCGAGCACATTAAGGGCCATGGCGCTCTCGGGCACATAGAGTGCGGGGAGCATATGCTTGCGCAGGTCGATCTCCTTGTTCGAGATGGCGTTCTCGAGCAGATCCTTGGCGCGCACAACGCCGATCACCTCATCGAGATTACCCTCACAGACGGGGAAGCGGGAGTGTTCGCTCTCGAGGATCTTTTTGTAGGTCTCCACGGCGGTTTCATCGGTCGAGAGCCAGACTACATCGGTGCGCGGCGTCATCAGGGCGCCGGCGCGCTTGTCGGCGAGGCTGAAAACGCTCTCGATCATGTCACGTTCAGCCTCCTCGAACATCCCGGCTTCGATCCCCTGATCGATCATCACCTTGATCTCTTCCTCCGAGACCGGCTGTTCCTCGATCTTGCTCAGGCCGAAAAGCCGGAGGATGCCATCGGTGGACCAGCTGAGGATCGCCACCGCAGGCCAAGCGAGCTTGGCCAGACGCGACATGGTGGGGGTGAGGGTACCCGCGACTTTTTCGGGATTGTGCAGGGCGATCTGTTTGGGGACCAGCTCGCCAAGGATGAGGGTGAAGTAGCTGATCCCGAGCACGACGAGGCCGAAGGCGAGTGCATTGCTGTACTTCGCGATGGATTCGAACTGCTGCAGCCACAAGGCCAGGGCTTCAGTGAACCTGGCGCCGCCAACTGCACCGGCCATGATGCTGATCAGGGTGACAAAAATTTGTACTGTGGAGAGAAATCGGGTTGGATTGTTGATCAGTTTGAGGACCGATTTCGCCCGGGGATGACCCTCGTTGGCCAGTTGTTGCAGGCGGGTCTTGCGCACCGATACTACGGCCATCTCGGACATGACGAGAAGGCCGTTGGCGATAAGGAGAACAAAGATGAGAAGGAGATTAAGTGTCATGCTGTTTCTGTCCCTGATGGACCATTAGGTTGTCAGCGGCATGGCGCCGCGCAGCTCCGTTGACGACGGGCATGAATCAAGCCCGGGCTCAGTACCTCAGGCCGGCCGCACCGGCAGCTCCACCTTGCGGTGTTCCGGGTCGGTGTTCTGTCTGAAAAAGATCGCCACATGCCCGATCATCCCGGCCAGCTCGCTTCGGGTTCGCTGCGCGATCTCGGCTGCTAGCGCTTTTTTCCCCTCCTTGAGTTCGAGAAAGCGCACCTTGATCAGCTCATGATCGGTCAGTGCGGCATCGATGGCCGCGGTGACTTCATCGGAAAGGCCGTTTTTGCCGATCAGGATGCACGGCTTGAGGGTATTAGCGCGGCCGCGCAAATAACGGCGCTGTGCGCCGGTGAGGGTGGGCATGGAATCTCCGAATAGTGATAATGTCGACATTATGCTAAAAATTACATAGATTTAGTTCGAGAGTCAAGGGAATTCTCGGCTTAGTGGGGGATTTACGCCTGCGGCGAGATATTACGGCCTGGTGTAAAAAAGTGTAGAATCGCATAAAATAAAATCTTACATTGAAGCGTGGTAGTCTGAGGAGTCGATATGAAAAGCAAAGAGCAGCCCCGCAACAACAAGCCAATGCAAAAACCGCCCTACCGGCCCATTCAGCTGCATCCCGTTCGGCCGGTTCCGAGCGATATCGCCATCGCCCAGGCCGCGCATATGAAGAAGATCAGCCTGATGGCTCGGGAGGCCGGGATCCTCCCCGGCGAATTGGAACTCTATGGCGAATACAAAGCCAAAGTGCGGTTGTCGATCCTCGACCGGCTGGCGGCGAATCCCAATGGCAAATATATCGTGGTGACCGCCATGACACCGACACCGCTGGGGGAGGGCAAGACGACGACGACGCTGGGGCTGTCGCAGGCGCTGGGAGCGCATCTCCGCAAGCGGGTTTTCACCTGCATCCGCCAGCCCTCGCAGGGACCCACGTTCAGCATCAAGGGCGGCGCTGCTGGCGGCGGCTACAGCCAAATTGTCCCCATGGAGGATTTTAATCTCCATCTGACCGGAGATATTCATGCCATCACCGCGGCCAACAATCTGCTGGCTGCGGCGATTGACGCCCGTATGCTGCACGAGAGCGAGCGCAGCGATGATGAAAAGCTGGCGCGGATGCTATGCAAAAGGGGCGAACTGGCGATCTCCCAGCGGCGGCGGATGGAGCGGCTGGGTATCCACGCCAACCGTCTTGATGAACTCTCAGAAGAGCAGATGCGGCGGATTTTCCGTCTCGATATCGATCCCGAGCACATCACCTGGAAGCGGGTAGTAGATGTCAATGACCGGCTGCTGCGGCGCATCCAGATTGGTCTGGGAGAGGAGGAGCGCAATCAGGCGCGCATGACCGGTTATGATATTGCTGTGGCCAGCGAGGTGATGGCCGTGCTGGCCCTCACCACCAGCCTGAAGGATTTGCGTGAGCGCCTCGGCCGCATGGTGGTCGCGCGCAGCCGCCTCCAGGAGCCGATCACCGCCGAGGACATCGGCGCTGCGGGGGCGATGACGGTGCTGCTCAAGGATGCGATCATGCCCAATCTCATGCAGACGCTGGAGGGCACACCGGCTTTTGTCCATGCCGGCCCCTTCGCCAATATCGCCCATGGCAGTTCGTCCATCTTGGCGGATCAGATCGCGCTCAAACTGGCTGATTATGTGGTGACCGAAGCGGGCTTCGGCGCCGATATCGGCCTGGAGAAATTCATCAACATCAAATGCCGCTATTCGGGGTTGAAGCCGGACGCGGCGGTCATTGTGGTGAGCATCCGCGCGCTCAAGATGCATGGCGGCGGCCCGACGGTGGTCGCCGGCAAACCATTCGATCCGGTCTACTCGCAATCCCATCCGGAGCTGGTGGAGGCGGGCTGCGGCAATCTCGCCCGCAGCATCGAGATCGCCCACCAGTTCGGCATCCCCGCTCTGGTGGCGATCAACATCTTCCCGGATGACAGTCGGGAGGAGATCGCGGTGGTGCAGTATGCCGCCCTGGCTGCCGGGGCCCACGGCGCCTATGTTTGCGATCATTATGCGCGCGGCGGCGCGGGGATCATCGAGCTGGCCGAGGCTGTATGCGCTGCCGCAGCAAAAGAGAACGACTTTCAGTTCCTCTATCCCCTGGAATGGTCGATCAAGAAAAAGATCCATGCCATCGCCACCCGCATCTATGGCGCCGATGGGGTCGACTATACCCCCGAGGTCGATCGCGCCATCGATTATTACAACCGCCAGGGTCTTGAGCATCTGCCCATCTGCATGGCCAAGACCCATCTTTCCCTTACCCACGATCCGACGCTCAAGGGCGTGCCCACAGGCTGGCGGCTGCCGGTGACCGACCTCAAGGCCTCGGTGGGGGCGGGTTTCCTCTATCCTCTTTGCGGGCAGATGCGGACCATGCCCGGCCTGCCGACACGGCCGGGCTTTCTCGATGTCGACATTGATACCGAAACGGGTAAAGTCATGGGACTCTCCTGAGCGGGAGCACGTCCCGTGTTGCGGAGTATAAAGCGGCATTTCTTCGAAGGAGAGGGACCATGAACCAGAAGCGCGAGGAGCCAATGGAACAATACCGGATTCAGCCTGGAGAGAAACTCCATCTCAAGGACGTCAATCCCAACGACGACACTCATTTTCCCAAAGGCAAGGCGGAAGGCAAGGAGGCATTGCTCAGGCTGAACAGCAGGTTGGAGACCTTACAGGAACTGTTATACGCTGAGCAGAAACACAAGCTGATGATCGTGCTCCAGGCCATGGATACGGGCGGCAAGGACGGCGTGATCCGCCATGTCTTCGAGGGGGTCAATCCACAAGGGGTGCGGGTGGCCAGCTTCAAGGCCCCCACGCCGCTGGAGCTCGCCCACGATTATCTCTGGCGGATCCATCAGCAGGCCCCGGGTAAAGGGGAAATGGTGATCTTTAATCGCAGCCACTATGAGGATGTCCTGGTGGTTCGTGTGCATGAGCTGGTCCCAAAAGCGATCTGGTCGAAACGGTATGAGCAGATCAATGCATTCGAGAAAATGCTCACCGAAGAGGGAACAACCATCCTCAAATTCTTCCTTCACATCGGCAAAGATGAGCAAAAGAAACGCCTGGAAGAACGCCGTGACAATCCCGAAAAACGCTGGAAATTCAACGTCGGCGACCTCAAGGAACGCGAGCTGTGGGATCAATACATGAAGGCCTACGAGGTCGCGATCAGCAAAACCAGCACCGAATGGGCGCCCTGGTATGTCGTGCCGGCCAATAAAAAGTGGTACCGCAATCTGGTGGTGGCCTCCGTGATCATCAACAAACTTGAGAGCCTGGGGATGGCCTATCCAGAGGCGGATTTTGATCCGAAAACAGCCGTGATCGAGTGACGAGGAATGGAATGGAGGTGAGGGTAAGCGTAGTGCGGAAAATCGGCCTCTTTGCTCTGCTGTTGTTCTTTTTTACCGGGGTGGCGCTACAGGCCCAGGAATACGTCATGGTCTCACCGGAAAAGAGTGACGGCGTTTATACCCTGCTGAAGCGGTACGGACTGCCGGCAAGCCGCGAGACGATCGCCCGGTTTTGGGCACTGAACGAGGATCTAATCCGCGGTGGTAAGTATTTGCGTCTCGGCTTCGATTATCAGCTGCCCATCTACAAAATCTATTATGATGGTAAAAGCATCCAAACCTCCTTGGGTATCACCGACCGGGCCCTGGCGCAAAGGATCGAGCTTTACAATCAGAAGCTGGTCACAACCGGCGTCCAGAAAAGTCCTTACAAGAGCAGCAGGGAATTCTGGGTGCCGGCAGACTGGATGCCGGAGAGCCGCGTGGCAGCCGAACCAGCGAGTTTCAAGATATTCGGCCCGCGCTATCAATCGGTGGAGCAGACCGATCAGGCGCTCAAGGGATGCATCATTTACCTCGATCCCGGCCATGGCGGCCCCGATCCCGGAGCGATGGGGCTGCGCGGTCGCGACCGGCTCTACGAAGATGAATACGCCTACGACATCACCCTGCGCCTGGCGCGGCGGCTTCTCGAGCACGGTGCCGGGGTCTATATGCTCGTTCAGGATGAGGATGACGGCATCCGGGATGAGGCGATTCTCAAATATGACGATCACGAGTATTATCTTGGCCATGTCCCGATCGCCAAGGACCAGCTGCGGCGCCTGAGTGACCGGGCTGATATCGTCAACGGCCTGTTTGACCGCTACAAGAAACGGGCGCGGATGCAACTGATGGTGACCATCCACCTCGATTCGCGATCGCGGGGCCAACGGATTGATATCTTTTATTATTACCAGGCCAACAGTGCCGCGAGCAAACAGCTGGCCCGCACTCTGCTCGCCAAGGTGGATGAGAAATACGCGCTCAATCAGCCGGGGCGGGGCTATGAGGGCAGCATCTCCACGCGCGATCTGCACATGCTGAGTCAGACCAAACCCACAGCGGTCTATATCGAGCTGGGCAACATTAAAAACAAGAAAGACCAGGACCGCTTCATCATCGCCGACAATCGCCAGGCGGTCGCCAACTGGCTTTGCGAAGGCGTGATCGATTTCACCCGGCAGGGGGGTGAGGAGCGGCGCTGATGTTGGCCGGCGTGGGTCCTGTATTACGGCAAAAGGCTTGTCGGAAGGAGGCGGTTGCCACCGCCTGGGCACCGGACTGCACTCCTCTTCGGGAAACGGGCATGCTGATTTGGGTGGTATACGAATCCAAACTGGGCAATACCGCCGCACTAGCGCAGCTGATCGCCGGCGAACTGGCCAGGGAGCATCGCGTCCGGTTGATGCCCGCCGAGGAGGCGGGGGTGCCGCACGGCGTGGATCTGCTGATTATCGGCTGTCCGCACCACCGCCATCATCAACCGGATGCCCTGCTGGCCTGGGCGTTCAAACTGCCACCGCGGGTGCTGCACGGAATTCGCCTGGGGATATTCGAGATTCGATACCGGCGTCATTTTTTCTGGCAAGGGGAGAGTGCCGCGGCCCTAGTCTGGCGCCGTCTGCTGGGGCTGGGCGGCAAACCGGTATCACGGCCAGTCAGCTTTTATCTACACCATCGGTCGCGACAGATTTCCGAAGCCGAAATGGGGCGGGGCGCCGCCTGGGCTAGAAGCCTGGCACGGAAAGCCCAGGAGGGCGTGCCGAAAGGCCCTTTCATCCACGCCGGCGATCACCTGCTGAACTGATCGCCGGATCACGGGGCAAGGGGTGGAGGCGGATGCTGTATCGAATTGAAAGGAGAATCGAACATGTTTAAGGAATTCAAAGAGTTCGCCCTGCGTGGCAACGCGGTCGATATGGCGGTCGGTATCATCATCGGCGCCGCCTTCGGCACCATAGTCAGCTCCCTGGTGGCCGATGTGCTCATGCCGCCCATCGGCTTGCTCCTGGGCAATGTCGATTTTTCGAATCTCTTCGCTGTTCTCAAGGAAGGAGCCGCTTCGGGGCCGTACACCAGCCTGGCCGCCGCCAAGGCCGCCGGCGCGGTGACCCTGAATTACGGGGTCTTCATTAATGCCATCATCAACTTCCTGATCGTCGCCCTGGCCATCTTCTTCCTCGTTCGCGGCCTCAACCGCCTGAAACGCAAACAGGAAGCCCCGGCTGAAGCGACGACCAAAGAATGCCCGCAGTGCCTCTCCATCATTCCGCTCAAGGCGAAGCGCTGCGCCCACTGTACCGCGCAGCTGGAATAAAAGCAGCACCGGTTTTGCCGCAGCGGCGGGCGCCTGCGTTTCCGCTTCGCCGTGCCAGAGGAGGTTCGCCGCTCCGGCCAGACCCGCTGCAGGGAAAGTCCATCCGCTCATCTGCCCCATTTGATCCGGTATCATGCAAAGAAGGAGAGAATACAATGGAGTCGGGCCTGTCCATTCCCATTTGTGATCTTCACTGCGACACCGCCACCAATCTGCTGCTCGGCTCCTCGCTGACCGACACGTCGATGCAGGTCAATCTGCCGGCGATGCGCCGGGGAGGGATCGGACTCCAGGTTTTTGCCTGCTACATCCCGCCGGCCATTCCCAAGGGCAGCGCTTTCGCCATGGCGGAGAAGATGATCCTGCACCTGAAGACGGAGCTGGGGCGCCATCCGGAGATGGCCCTCGCGCTTTCACTCGCGGAGGTCCGTGCGGCCCGGGAGCAGGGCAAGATCGCGGCGATGATCGCGGTGGAGAATGGCAATGCGATCGATGCGGATCTGGGCAACCTCGAAAAACTGCATCATCTGGGAGTGCGGCTGATGACTATCATTCATGCCGAGAGCAATGAATGGGCGATCAGCTCGAACGATCCTTCGCCGGCGTTCGCCGGTCTCAGCGATTTCGGCCGCGATGTGATCCAGGCCATGGATGATCTGGGCATGATCATTGATGTCTCGCACAGTCACGACCGGACGGTGGAGGAGGTGCTCAAGAGCAGCCGCAAGCCGGTCATCGCCTCGCACTCCTGCGCTAAAACCCTTTGCCCGGCTGCACGCAATCTCCCGGATGAGCTGATCGCCGGGCTGGCCTATTCAGGCGGCCTGATAGGGGTGAATCTCTACCCCGGTTTTCTCGATGGCACCTATAGTGAGCAGATTACCGCGACCGCCGGTGACCTCTTCACCGAGCTGGGGAAGATGGAACGGGAGGCCGGTTCGGATCTGGTCAAAATCGGCCGGCTCTTCCCCGAATTCAGCCGGAACTTCGCTGCCGCCATGGGAGAGAATCTCCTGCCGCTCGAACGCTATTATGATCATCTTCTTTACATCACCGAAATGATCGGCGCTGAGTATCTGGCCTTTGGTTCCGATTTCGACGGTGTGCCGATCTTGCCTGCAGGGGTCACCGACTGCAGCAGTCTGCGGACTATCCAACAAGGCCTATTAGAGCGGGATTACTCGGTGGATGAGGTCGAAGCGATCAGCTGGGAGAATTTTCTGCGCATCGTCGGCGCCGTCTGCGGTTGAGATTTCCGGCCTGGTTCGCGGCCCAAAAGACGCCCTGCAAGGCGGAAAAAATCAATTTGCTTCAATGCGAGAGTTTTTGTATTATAACACGTACGAATGCGGAGACGACCTGCCGGATGCCTTGTAGGATTCGTTCAGCACGGGGAGAGCACCATGCCGTTTGTCTACATCACCCGTCACCTGCACTTCAACGCTGCGCACCGTCTGCATAGCGATCTCCTGTCTGACTCAGAGAACCAGGCAATTTACGGCGCCTGCAACAATCCCCTGGGGCATGGGCATAACTACGAGCTGGAAGTGACGGTCGTTGGCGAGCCCGATCCCGTCACCGGAATGGTCATCGATCTCAAGGTGCTCAAGGAAATCGTTGAGCGCGAGGTTATCAGCCAGGTGGATCATAAACACCTCAATTTCGACGTCGATTTCATGCGGGGCATCGTCCCCACCGCGGAAAATATCGTGGTTGTCTTCTGGAAGAGGCTACAGGGCGCTTTCGACGGCTGCCGGCTTTATGAACTGAAACTCTGGGAAACGCCGCGCAATGTCGCGATCTATCGCGGTGAACAGTCACCGGAACCAGCATAATTCATCCAAAGGAAAAATGCATGGCCAAAAGCATTGAGCCGTTGATTAAGGATTTGCTTGTGGAGCTGGGGGAAGATCCGCAGCGGGAGGGGCTGCTGCGTACCCCAAAGCGTGTCGATGCCGCCCTGCGCTATTTGACTCAGGGATACCATCAGAGCCTCGAAGAACTTCTCAATGAAGCGATTTTTACTGAAGCGTGCGAAGAGATGGTCGTTATCCGCAACATCGAGTTTTACAGCATGTGCGAACATCATATGCTGCCTTTCTACGGACGGGCGCATGTGGCCTATCTGCCCCAGGGCAAGATCATCGGTCTGAGCAAAGTACCGCGGCTGGTCGATATGTTTGCGCGGCGGCTGCAGGTACAGGAGAGGCTGACCAACCAGATCGCCCAGACGTTGATGCGGGTGCTCAATCCCTATGGGGTTGCTGTGGTCCTCGAGGGTAAACATCTTTGCATGATGATGCGCGGGGTCGAGAAGCAGAGCAGCTTTGTCACCTCCAGCGCTATGCTGGGTGAGTTCAAGAAGGACCGCGCGACGCGGATGGAGTTTCTTAATCTGATCAAATCGTGGGAGTAGTATGTCGCAACTGGATTTGAAAGGCAAAATCGTCTGGGTAACGGGTTCCGGCCGCGGAATCGGCCGCTCGATCGCTCTCTCCCTGGCCGCACACGGGGCGCATGTCGTCCTTTCGGCGCGGACGGTTTCGGATATCGAGGCTGTGGCGCAGGAGATCACCAATCAGGGCGGCCAGGCCCTGGCGATGCCTTGCGACGTCCGCCATGCGGATCAGGTCCGGCGTGTGGTCGTCGCGGTGGAGCGGACCCATGGCCCCATCGAGGTGCTGATTAACAACGCCGGCGTTGCAGTCTTTAGCAAAATCGTCGATACCAGCGAGAGCGATTGGGATACCATGATGGAGACCAACGTCAAAGGCGCCTTCCTCTGTTCCCAGGCGGTACTGCCCGGCATGATCGAACGCAAGTCCGGCCATATTGTCAATATGGTTTCGGTGGCGGGCCGGACGCCCTATTACAGCAATGCGGCCTACTGCGCCTCCAAGTACGGTTTGCTGGGTTTTACCGATGTTCTGCGGATGGAGGCCCGCAAGCATGGCATCCGCGTAACCGCGCTCATGCCCGGGGCGACCGATACCCTCATCTGGGGTGAGAGCGGCGTCGACAACACCCGAATGATGCCCGCCGAAGAGATCGCCAAGGCGGTCATCGCCGTTCTGCTCACGGGTGAATCGGCGATGATGGAGGAGGTGGTCATCCGTCCGCTCAGTGGCGATCTTTGATCCCTGCACGGCCTCGCTTCGTGCCGGTATTGGCCGATACTCTTTTCCCTGGAAAGGCCCTGTCCCTCTCATGAAAATGCCGTTCATAGCCATAGCCATCCTCTCCGTTCTCTTTCTGATCATACAGCCAGCGGCCGTCACTCCGGAAGAGGCCTGGCGGCTGGAGACGATCCCGGTAACGGAGATCATACCGGGAATGACCGGCTTTGGCAAAACCGTTTTTCAGGGGGAGAAGATCGACACCTTCGGGGTGAAGGTTATTGACGTCATCGATAATTTTTATCCCCAGGAGGATCTGATCATCATCCGCCTGACCGGCGCGCAAGTGGAGCAGACCGGGGTGGTTGCCGGCATGAGCGGCAGTCCCGTCTATTTAGGCGGCCGGCTGGCAGGGGCGTTGGCCTTGCGTTTCATCGATTTCCAGAAAGAGCCGATAGCCGGTGTGACGCCGATCGCGGCGATGATGCGGGCAAGTGCATTCGAGGCGGAGCGCCTGGCAGCGCGTTCGGGGACGGCGCAGACCACACCGTACGATTTGCGAACGATCATGCTGGGGGCGGGCGCCGGCTTCTGGCAAAACCTCCTAGCGCCGCTGCTGCCCGTGCCGGAGTCGCGGTTGGCCGTGCGGCGCATTGATGCACCGCTGCTCTTTTCGGGCTTTTCGGAACCGGCCATATCGGCAGCCGCGTCGCTTTGGGCCAGTCTGGGGTTCTCGCCGGTGCTGGGTGGAGCGACGGTTGCGGCCGGGCACTCCGAAGCGGCTTTGGAGCCCGGCAGTGCCATCTCCCAGGTTTTCGTACGTGGGGATTTCGGCGTGGAGATGACCGGCACCGTCACCGCGGTGGACGGTGATAAAGTGCTGGCCTTCGGCCATTACCTCTTCAATCTCGGTCCCATTCAGATGCCGATGGCACGAAGCCGGATCCTGGCGACGCTGCCCAGCCTGATGGGGTCGAGCAAGCTGGCGCATTCGCTGGAGATTATCGGCACGATACGCCAGGACCGGCTGTGCGGCGTCTACGGCCAGATCGGCCTCGAACCGGTGTGGATCCCGATTCAGGTCGACCTCAAGAGCTCGGGGGGCAGCCGTACCTTTCAGTTTCAACTGGCGGACGATCCGGCCCTGCGCAATCTGATGCCTTTCTTCCTGCGCACGGCGCTTTTCCAGGCGCTGGTGACGGGACAATTGGGCGCTGAACCCTCCACGGTGCGTCTGCGCTGCACAATCGCGCTCGCGGATGGCCGCCAGCTGCAGTTTGGCGATTTCATTTCGTATCAGGAGCGGTTTGGATTTCTCGGCGCCGGCAGCGAGATCGGCGAAGCTGTGGACCTGATCGCGGTGAGCCTGGGAGCGCTGACCGTCAACCGTTTTGATCCGCCCCCCGTCCGCTCCATCGCCATTGCGGCCGATATCGAGCCCGGCGAACGGATCGCTGAAGTCGCGTCCATCCGGCAGGACCGTCTTGAATTAACGCCCGGTGATTCCCTGCACCTCTCGATCACCCTGAGGAGCAGCGAAGGCCGCGAAATCCGCTATCGCCAGTGTCTCTGTCTGCCGCGCTATCTCCAGGCGAATAGCCTGAATATCATCGCCTCCGGTGCAGCCGGCCTGATCCAGGCCGAACTGGCGAACAACCCGGACAAGTACCGCCCCGATTCTTTCGCGCGGCTCTGCACCCTGCTCGAACAACGCCGCACCAGCGACAACCTTTATGTTCAGATCCGTGAACCCGCGCCGGGCATGGCCGTGGATGGAGCAGAACTCAGCGGTCTTCCCCCCTCGGTCCTCGGGACCATGAATGGACGCGGAACTGAGCGCGTACTGCGCGACCGCGTCCTCGCCGAGTGGGTGATTCCTACTGGCTTCGAAGTCACCGGCATGAAACGCCTGAATGTGCGCATTGCCCAGCCCCGGACGGAACAGCCGGATGGCAATCAGGCGGCTATTGACCTGCAATTTCTGGAATGAGAATGAGACGTCGAGCTCGTATCCATCATCTGACCGGGCTGCTCCTACTGATGGCGCTTGGCATCGGCCGGCCGGCCGTCGCAGCCGGCCCCCAGCAACGAAGCTGGAAAAGTTTCAGTGATTTTCTTCCCTGCCAGCTGGAGAACGTCTCTCTGGAGAGCACAGGCCGTCTCGTCCTCGCCCCCCAAACCCGTCTGGTCATCGATTCCGGCGAACCTTATATTTGGGATATCACCAGTGACCCAGCCGGTGTCCTCTATCTGGCCACCGGCAACCAGGGGCGGGTGTTTCGCGTCGCCGGAAACGGGGATACTACGCTCTGTTTTGCCGCCAGCGAACCGGAGATCTATGCTTTGGCTGAGGACGGCCGTGGCGGCTTGTACATCGCGAGCTCGCCCAATGGCCGCATATACCGGCGCGACGCGACGGGCGCAGTGCGGGTTTTCTGCGAGCCGGGTCAAACCTATATCTGGGACATGCTATTCGACCGCGCCGGCGATCTCTGGGTAGCCACCGGCGGCAAGGCACAGCTTTTGCGTGTCAATCCCGCCGGTCAGATCAGTGTGGTGCTGAACAGTGAAGCGGAGCACATCCGTTGTCTCACCCTCGCGGGTGAAATCCTTTATGCCGGCAGCAGCCGGCCGGGGCTGATTTATCGCATCCGCAAAAACGACACTCCGTTCGTACTGTACGATACCGGTGTGGAGGAGGTGCACAGCCTTGCCGCGCTTCCCGGTTCTTGGCTCTACGCGGCTATTCGCAGCGCCGGCACCCCTGCCGCCGCCGCGGTGACGGTCTCGAGCGCTATAAGTCAGCCCGCTGCCGTGGAGGGCGAGGAGAGTGAAAAAGGCAGCGCCACGCCCGAGCCGGCACTGCCTACAACGGCTGAGACCTCCGGCGCCACCTCTCAGCTGGTGCGCATCGACACCGAGGGGTATGGCCGGCCGGTCTGGCCGGCGGACGCCGGGGAGGTCCAGACCCTGCTCGCCGATTGGGAGGGAAGCGTACTGGTGGGCACCGGCCGTGAGGGCCGGCTCTATCGCATTGATCAGAGCGGTGATATCTCCCTGCTGCTCAAGGTTTCCGCGTCGCAGATTTCGGTCCTGCACCGCACCGCCGTCGGGGAATTGGTCCTGGGAACCTCCAATATGGGCCTGGGTTATCGCCTTGGCGCGCTGGTTCAGAAGGGCCGCTGCGAATCCGAGCCCGTCGATACCGGTACCTTGAGTTTCTGGGGGACCTTGAGCTGGCGAGGCCAGGGCCCGCTGCTCTTCGAGACCCGTTCCGGCAATACCCGCAAACCGGAAACGAGCTGGAGCGCCTGGAAGCCCCTGAGCGGAACCGCGGGCGAGCGGCGCATCGTCAGTCCCGCGGCCCGCTTCCTGCAGTGGCGCTGCACACTGACCATTGGCGCCCAGCCCCCGGAACTGCGTGAGGTGAATTTCTTCTGTCTGCAGAAAAACCGGCCGCCCGAGATCGACGATATCATCATCCTACCGCCCGGCGACTATTATGATCCCGGCCAGGAGCCGGGGGCAGATGTGAAGGGCATCACCGAGCCGGCTCCCCTGCCCAAGCGGGAATATAAAAAAGGATTTCGCACCGCCCTGTGGCAGTTTGCCGACCCCAACCGGGATCCCCTGCTCTTTACGCTTTGGTATCGCCGCGTCGAGGATCGTCATTGGCGACGCCTCGCCGGGCCGATCGCCCAAATCCTTTACGCCTGGGATACAACCCAGATGGCCGATGGCGAATATCGGCTCCGCCTAGAAGCGAGCGACAGCCTGACGCTGCCGCTCGAGCAGGGCCTGCGCGCGGAAAAGATCAGCCCGACCTTTTTGGTGGATAATACCGCACCCCGGATCGAGTTCTCTCCCGCCCGGCAGGAGGGCCATAAAGTCCTGCTTGGTTTCAGGGTCTGCGATACCGCTTCCGTCATCACCCATGTTCGTGTCAGCATCAATGCCGGCGGCTGGCAGACCCTCTATCCCGTCGACGGCATCTGTGACGCGCTCTGTGAAGAGTTTATGCTTCCGTTGGAGGGCGGTTCTGCACCACTGGAGGTTGCCATCGAAGCAGCCGATCAGCTCGAGAATTGTAGCATCGCCCATCATCTGATAAAAGGGTTTTAATGATCCAGGGTAAGGAATGGCAGCCGGTTCGTGATTTTATCCGGGACAAGCACAGAATAGCGGTTACCACGCATATCCATCCCGATGGCGATGCCATTGGCAGCCAGATGGCCATGGCGCATTATCTGCGCCAGATTGGCAAGGAGGTGGTGCTTCTCAATTGCGATGTAACGCCCGAGTATTTCCATTTTCTTGATCCCGGGAAGGAGATCGGGCTCTATTCACCCCAGTTGCATGAGACCGTTATTTCCGGGCTGGATGGTTGTCTGGTCGTCGATATCAGCGACTGGGGCCGGCTTCGCGCGCTGGGTGAAGCTCTGCAGCGCTACCGGATCCCTCTCGCCTGCATCGACCACCATATTCCGGCTGAACAGATGGGTGAGGTGCATATCTGCTTGCAGGAGGCTTCTTCAACCGGTGAGATGATCTATGATTTTCTGCTCGACTCCGGCGCGGAGCTGACCCCGCCGATCGTCGATGCCTTGTATACCTGTGTGATGACTGATACCGGTTCATTCCGGTTTAATAATACCACCGCGCGCACCCATCTCATCGCCGCTGACCTGCTCGGGCGGGGGGCGCATTATCGGGCGATTTACGAGCAGGTCTATGAAAACAATTCAAAACAGCGCACCCTTCTCATGGCCAAGTTGCTCGAGCAGATGCATTTTGCCTGCGATGACCGGCTTGCCTATTTCAGCCTCTCGCAGGCGCTGCTCCGTCAGACCGGCGCCCAGCTTTGGGAGACCGAGGGTTTTTCCGAACTCCCGCGGACCATCGCCAAAGTCGAAGTCAGTCTGATGTTCACCGAAACCCTGGATGGCAGCACCAAGGTCAGCTTCCGCTCCAAAGGCCGCGTGGCCATCAATGGCATGGCGGCTCTGTTCGGCGGCGGCGGCCATAAATTTGCATCCGGCGCAACCCTCGCCATGAGTCTGAACCAGGCAGTGGAGGTCGTGGTGGAAGAGGCCAAAAAACTGTTCAAAGAGTAAAAGACAACAACACTCCCGGCATGTCGACTACTGGTCACGAAAATATCGATCGCTTTTACGCTCTCGCGGCACATGCCTCCCTGATCTCCGATCCAGCAGAGATCTTTCGCCAATCCCGGGCCCTGCTGTTGCGCATGATCCCTGCAGATTACTTTCTGATCTTTTATGATGACAAACTCCGCGAATGCCTCGCCGCCTCTTTCGCCTACAATATCCTGCCCCTCCCGACTATTGAAGAGATCACCATCCCCTATCAGGATCCGCTCATCAAGGAGGTATTGATCAGCCGGCAGACCGTCGTCCGGCAGGATTGCATGGAGCCGCTGGTGCACGATGTGAGCCAGGAGCTGATTATCCCGATTTTTACGCCCGAGGAGGTCCTCGGATCCCTTTATTTTGCCCGGCTCGCCGAGCGGCCCTTCACGGCGGAGGAGATTCGCCTCGCCGAGCTCTGTGCCTTTCTCCTGGTCGCCCCGATGGAACGGGCGCATTGGGAGCAGCGCTCGCGGCAGACGCACGAAATCCTCAACAGCTTTCGCGAAAAGTATCTTTCCATCCTCGACGCGCTGCCCTATCCAGCTATGGTTATCGATCCCGATGCGGACCGGCTGGAGGAGGTCAACCGTGCCTTCCTCGACTGGATGGGTTACGACCGTCGCCAGATCTTCCTGAGCCGTTTTTCGGAACTCTGCCGATCACAGGGCGATTTCGATAATGGCAAGGCCTGGCCGCCGCATTCGTCGCGGGTTCAGATCGTAGATCCTAATGGCGTACTGCACGAAGTGCAGGCGCTCAGCGCCTCGCTCAGTACCCAGGAGCCCGGGAAACGCATCATCACCTTCATCAGCGACTGGCGTCCGGCCCGGCAGGAGGGGCTGCAGCAGGATGCCGAGATTCTCATCCGCACCCTCGCGCACGATCTCAAGGCGCCTCTGCAGAGCCTCAAGGGGTATGCCACGCTGTTGTTGGAGGAGCAGGGGAGCGATCTTCCCGCTGCAGCGTCGACCTATCTGGAACGGATGTCCAGCAATATCGAGCAGATGGAGCGCCTCATCGCCGATCTCCTCGATCTCTCGCGTCTCAACAGCGGCGACTTTCCCTTTCAGGAAGCAGATTCCTTCGAGATTTTAAAAAGCGCGCTCGACTCGCTCTCGGGACTGATCGAAAAACGTCCGGTGAACTTGATTATCGATTCCACCCTGCCGCGCATCGTCTGCAATGCCTCACAGATAGCCCAGGTTTTCACCAATCTCATCTCCAATGCCCTGAAATTCACCCGCGGGATCGCCATTCCCAATATTGAAGTGGGCTGCAGTGCCACGGAGGAGGATTTCGAATTCTACGTTAAGGACAACGGCGTTGGCATTGCGCCGGAGGATCTGGAGCGTATCTTTGACCTCTTTTATACCCGCGACACCGGCGAGGGCAGCAAGAGCACCGGCGTCGGCCTGACCATCGTCAAGCGCATCGTTGAACGGCACCACGGCCGGGTCTGGGCGGAATCCGTGCCCGGTGTGGGGACGGTCATCAAATTTACCTTACCGCAGGTTTTGCACCGGCAGGCAACCCTTGCCGGGGAGTGACGGCCGTGCAACGTGAGTTTCAGATCCTGATTATTGAAGATCATCCTGAACAGGCGCACCTGATGGAGTTGATCCTCAAGCGCCATGGTCAACCCTTCGCGGTACACATCCTTCACGATCCGGAAGAGGGTTTGGCGCACCTGCAGAACGCACCGGTCGACGCCCTGGTGCTCGATTACAGCCTGCCCAAAATGTCCGGCCTCGAGGTGCTGCAAGAGATTAAGAAAAGACACTCGGGACTGCCGGTCATTATGGTCACCGGACAAGGGGATGAGCGTATCGCGGTCGAGGCGATGCGCCACGGGGTGTACGACTATCTGGTCAAGACCAAGGATTTTCTCGATCTCCTGCCGCGGGTGGTCACCCGGGCTATCGAGGAGCGGCAGCTCTCCTCGCGGCTCGAGCAAAGCGAGCAACGCTATTTCGCCCTCTTTGACAAGGCCAGCATCGCCATTTTTATTGCCGAGGCCGATTCCTATCGATTGCGGCAGGCCAACGGTATGGCGCTCAAACTGACCGGGTATCCCGACAAGGCCCTGCTCGAAATGAGTTTTTTACAGATTTGCGCTGCCCGTTCCCTGCAAGAAGTCGAAGGTTTTCTCGCCCGGATCAAGCAGGAGGGCCAGGCCAATCTGGATCAGGTCATGCTGGTCAGCCAGGACCACCATCTGATCCCTGTGGATCTCAGCGGCAGCCTGGTATCGATCGGCGACCGGCAGGTCATCCAGTGTTTTGTCCGCGATATCAGTGAGAAATTGAAAATGCAGCGCCAGCTGCTCCTCAGCCGCCAGCGACTGATCTCCCTTTTCGACGGCATCACCGACCCCATTTCGGTCCAGGATCGCGACCATAATCTCATCATGGGCAACAAGCGCTATCTGGAGATCACTGCCGGCAACACGCCCGGCCTGGTCGGATGCAAGTGCCACAAAGCCCTTTTTGGCAGCGATTTCCCTTGCTCCAACTGTCCCGCTTTCGAAACCTACCGCACTGGTGAATCCCGCTTTATCGAGATCATTCATGAGGGGCGAACTTATGACCTCTGGACCTTTCCGATGGCGGGTCTGGATGGCCGGCCGGAGTTCCTCGTCGAGTATGCCAAGGATGTCACCGAGCAGAAGGAGATCGAGAAGCAGCTGATCAAGTCGGAAAAGCTGGCCTCCATCGGCCTCCTCTCTTCGGGCATCGCCCACGAGTTGCGTAATCCCCTGAACATCATCGAGACCGCCCGCTACTCCATCGAAGACCTCCTGAATCACGCCCAGCCGGAGATCGACCGCAAGCTGGATATCATTAAAAAGAATGTCCGCCGCGCCTCGGTGATTATTGAAAATCTGCTCCAGTTCTCCCGCCACTCCGAATACGAACGCGAGCGCGTCGATGTCGAAAAACTGGTTGACACCACCCTCTCGCTGGTGGAAAAAGAGACCGCGGTCCGCGATATCCATCTTCAGAAGGCGTACGCCGGCGTCCCGAAGGTTTATTTCAGCCTCGACTCTTTGAAGCAGGTTTTTCTGAATATCATCTATAACGCAATCCAGGCGATGCCCAACGGCGGGGTGCTGCGCATCGTCACGTCAGCCAGCAGCGACGGCGGGTGGGTCGACATCGAATTCACCGACAACGGTGTGGGCATTTCGAGCGAGAATCTCAGCCATATCTTCACACCCTTCTTTTCAACCAAAAGGGATAGCGGCGGGACCGGATTGGGGCTCTATCTCTCTTATACGATCATCAAACGGGAGGGAGGAGACATCCTCGCGCGCAGCCGGGAGGGGAGCGGCACCACCTTTACGGTCAAGTTACCGGTCGCACAAACCCCCGGCACCCCCGGAGCGGGCGAGGATGTATGACACCGCTAAAATCTCGTCGCCACCCTGGTGTCCTGACGAGGGACTGGCCAACCCACGGGAGGGGGCCAGGTTTTAAACCACGGAATGGGGGGTACCCTGGCGAGTTAGCTGTTGACTAATTTAATCATTATTATTACATTATAGCTTCAAATCGCCGTTCCCCTCATCAACCAGGGATTGAACAGGAATATTTGTGAAAATCGAGAGTATTTTCGCACCCATTGATGGGCCCTTGCACGATTTCGAAGACGCCTTTCAGGAGATTTTACAGTCCGACATCCCGTTGGCCAATCAGGTGGTTCATTATATTGCCGGCCTCAAGGGGAAACGGTTGCGGCCTGCTTTGGTTTTTCTCGCCAGCCGGCTTCACGGTGAGGTGACCCCCTGGTCCATGGCCGCCGCTGTGGTGGTTGAACTCCTGCATACGGCCACCCTGGTGCATGATGATGTCGTCGATACCTCGGAGCTGCGCCGCGGCAAGCCAACGGTCAATTCCATTTGGGACAATCGCATCTCGGTTTTGGTGGGGGATCTGCTCTTCTCGCGGACCCTCAATGTCCTGGTTGATCTGCAGAGCCCACCCGCCCTCGGAATCGTCTCGGAAATGGCCAACCGGATCACCGAGGGCGAATTGCTGCAAGTCGAACACGAACACGATTATCAGATCAGCGAGCCGGTCTATTTTGACCTGGTGGCCAAAAAGACGGCCGCCCTTTTTGCCGCCTCCTGTGAACTGGGAGCCCTCGCGGTGGCGGATGACCCAGGAGCGCGCCAGCGCATGAAGGAATTCGGGGAAAATCTTGGTATCGCTTTCCAGATCAAGGATGACCTCCTCGATTATGCCGGGAATGTGGCGGTTCTGGGCAAACCCGTAGCCAATGACATCCGCGAGAACAAGGTCACCCTCCCCCTGATTTACGCCTTCGCCCATGCACCGGAGGAGGCCACGGGGCGCATTATCGCCTTGCTGGAGAAGCAGCAGTTGGCCGAGGAGGACATCCGCACGATCATTGACTTTGTCCGCGAACGCGGCGGGCTCGCTTACGCGGAGGAGATGGCCCACCATTATTGCAGCAAAGCGGCCGCGATCCTCGAGGGCTACGCGCCCTCGCAAGTCCGCGATGCCCTGATGACGCTGGTCCAGTTCGCGATTTCACGTGAAAAGTAAGACAGTCCACCTCTCCGCTTATACCCTTTCAAGCGCTGCGATTGTTCTGCTCCTTTTCCTTGCCTCGTGCGCCCCGAGCCCGCGTGCGCCTGTCGCCCGCTCTTTTTTTCTGATGGATATCTATGTCACGATCAAGGTGTTTCCGGAGCCCGGAGCCCGGGCAGAGACGGAAACGATCATCGAACGGGCCAACGCCTTGCGGGTGGACAGTCTCAGCGGCGGAGCCTTTACGCCGGCGGCTGGCGCCTTGACCGGGCTTTGGGGGTTTGGCGGGCGGGAGCCCATGCAGGTACCGCCGGAGACCGAGCGCCTGCAGGCGATCGCTCACACCGGCAGCGACGCGACGGTTTGCGATGCCCTGGCCACTGCAGTCTTTGTCCTCGTTCCGGAAAAGGGGATGTAGCGGATTGAAGCCTTTCCCGGAATCGAAGGACTGATCCTTACTGAAACTTTGGGACACCTGAAGGCGCACATCAGCAGCGGCCTGATGGGGAAATTTGAGCAGCTGACCAATTAGGGAGTGACCATGCCGAGAACACTGGTGACGGGCGGTGCCGGTTTTTTGGGATCGCACTTGTGCGAATACCTGCTGAACCAGGGACACCAGGTGATCGCGATGGATAACCTGCTGACCGGCAGCATCGCCAACATCGAGCACCTGCAATGCGAAGATTTCAAGTTCATCAAACATGACGTCACGGAATATATCTATATCGCCGGACCGGTCGACTATGTCTTCCATTTCGCCTCGCCGGCCAGCCCGCTGGATTACCTGCAGTTGCCGATTCAGACCCTCAAGGTGGGCGCGCTCGGCACCCACAAGGCCCTCGGCCTGGCGATGGCCAAGAACGCCCGCTTCCTCCTCGCCTCGACCTCGGAGGTCTATGGCGATCCGCTCGTGCATCCCCAACCCGAGACCTATTGGGGCAACGTCAATCCCGTCGGTCCACGCGGCGTCTACGACGAAGCCAAACGCTTCGGAGAGGCCCTGACGATGGCCTACCACCGGTACAAGGGGGTGGACACCAAGATTGTCCGGATCTTCAATACCTACGGTCCGCGCATGCGCCCCAATGACGGCCGCGCGATTCCGGCTTTTGTGCCCCAGGCCCTGCGCAACGAGCCGATCACGATCTTTGGAGACGGCTCACAGACGCGCAGTTTTTGCTATGTCAGCGATCTCATCGAGGGCATTTACCGATTGATGGTCTCGGATCAGCACGAACCGGTCAACATCGGCAACCCGCAAGAAATGACCATCCGCGAAATGGCCGAGGCCATCATCCGCCTGACCGGCAGCGCCAGTCCGCTGATCTTCAAACCCCTGCCGGTTGACGATCCCAAGGTGCGACAGCCCGATATCATGCTGGCGCGCAAGCTCCTCGGCTGGGAACCCCAAGTTGATCTCGAAGTCGGTCTGACCCGGACCATTGCTTGGTTCCGGGACGTTCTAGGAAAACGGTGAGCGGTCATGCCCGGCGCACCCCAAAAAATACTCGTTATTCGGCTCAGCTCCATCGGGGACATCCTCCTGGCGACGCCCTTGCTGCGGATTCTGCGGCGGAACTTCCCCGAGGCGCGTATCGACTTTGTCATCAAGTCGCGTTTTGCCGAACTGTTGCGCCATAATCCCCACCTCAATGAGTTGCTGGTGCTGGATACCGAGACCGGGCAGGAGGGGTTGCAAGATCTGCGCCGCCGCATCAACATGAACCGATACGATTTGGTCATTGATATCCATAAAAACTTCCGCAGCTATTATCTGCGTTTCGCGCTGCCCGGCACGCGGGTGGTCACCCACAGCAAACAGCTGCTGCGCCGGTTTCTGCTGGTCCATTTCGGGATCAATCTCTACGGCCGGGTCGTGCCGATCTACCAGCGCTACATCCGAGCGATGGCGCCTTGGGGGCTGAGCGACGATGGCCTGGGGTTGGAGTTTCATATCGATCCCCAAGCCGAGCGGCTGATGGCCCTGCGCCTGGCGGAACGTCCGGGCGCCCGATTGCTGGTGGGCTTGGCACCGGGCGCCGGTTTTGCCACCAAGCGCTGGCCGGCGGATTTTTATCAGGAGATCGCCCGGCGGCTGAAAAAGGAACATAACGCCGATATTCTGTTGCTGGGCAACAAGGCCGACCGCGAGGTTACCGGCGCAATCGCCGCCGAATCCGCAATCGGAGTCTACGATTGGGCCGGCACCCTGACGCTGCAGCAGAGCGCAGCCGCCCTGGCGCACTGTCATTTGCTGATCTGCAACGATACGGGGCTGATGCATCTGGCCTGTGCTCTTAAAATCCCGGTCCTCGCCCTCTTCGGCCCGACCACCCGGGAATTCGGATTCTTCCCCGTGGGCCGGCGTGCCGAGGTCATCGAACGCGTCGGTCTCTCCTGCCGGCCCTGCAGTCACCTTGGTGGGCCGCACTGCCCCAAGGACCACTTTCGCTGCATGCGGGAGATCCTGCCAGAAGAGGTCATGGTTCGTGCCGGGCGCATTTTGCAGAATGAGAGCCCGAGCTAATCCGTTTCACCCATTGGGAGGCTTAAACGTGGAGAGCCAAGAACTGGCGCGGCGGGTTGCCCGCCTGATCTGGGAGAAAAAAGGCATCGATCCGGTAATCATGGATCTGCGGCAACTGACCAGCATCACCGATTTTTTTGTCATCTGCTCGGTCGACAGCGATCCGCAGGCGCGGGCGATCATGGACCATCTGGAGGAGCAGCTGAGCGGCGAAGCGGTGCGCCCCTGGCACGTTGAGGGCAGCATCGGCTCGAAATGGCTCCTGCTTGATTTTGTCGATGTGGTGGTCCACATTTTCCGGCCCGAGGCGCGGAACTTTTATGGACTGGAGCGGCTGTGGGGCGATGCTCCCATGGAGGAGCTTACGGATCAAACTTTTTCGCAACAGGGATCGTAAAATGAAACCGAAGGAATATATCCAGGAGGCCTTGCAGCGCGCCCTGAAGGCGAGCGGATTGGAGCCCGGTGAAACGCCGTGGTTGGGGATTGAACGGCCCAAGCAGGAGGGACAGGGCGATCTTTCCACGACCTTGGCCATGACCCTGGCCAAGAAGGTCGGTCTGGCACCGCGCGAAGCCGCCGCACAATTAATCCGTTTTATGCCCCAGGACCCGGCCTATCTCGAGAAAGTCGAGATTGCCGGTCCGGGTTTTATCAATTTTTATTTTGCCAAACCGGCGCTCCAGCACGCTGTGCTCGAGATCCTCCGCGAAGGCGCGTCCTTTGGCCGCAGCGCCATGGGGGGCGGCCGCAAGGTCCAACTCGAATTCGTCAGCGCCAACCCGACCGGTCCGCTGGTGGTCGTCAGCGCCCGCGCCGCCGCCGTCGGCGACGTGCTGCGTCGCTGCTATCGCGCCGCGGGTTTCGACGCCCGCAGCGAATATTACATCAACGATGCCGGACGCCAGATCCGTCTCCTCGGCGCTTCCCTCAGCTCGCTCTATATGAACGAACTCGGCCACGCCGAACCCTTTCCGGAGGAAGGCTACCATGGCGACTACCTGCGCGATCTCGCCAGGCAGATCATGGCCCGCGAAGGCGACCGCTATGCAACGCTGCCGCAGGAGGATCGGGCCGCCGCCCTCGGCAGGATCGGCATGGAAGAAATGATCGCCCGCCACCGCGCCAGTCTTGCCACCTACGGTGTGGAGTACGACCACTGGTTCCGCGAAAGCGGCTTGCGCCAGGCCAATGCACAGCAGGTGGTCCTCGACGCCTTCGCCGCCGCCGGCTTGAGCTACGAGCAGGAAGGCGCGCTCTGGTTCTGTTCCACCCGGTTCGGTGACGAAAAGGACCGGGTGCTGGTGACCAGCGACGGCGAACCGACCTACTTTCTTATCGATATCGCTTATCATGAGGACAAGTTCCGCCGCGGCTTCGAGAAGGTGATCGATTTCTGGGGGCCTGACCATCACGGCTATATCCCGCGGATGCGCGCCGCCCTCCAGGCGCTCGGCCACCCTGCCGGAAGCTTTGAGGTCAGCATCATCCAGCAGATCAATCTGCTGCGTGGCGGCCAGATCTACAAGATGTCCAAACGCGCCGGCCAGATCATCGAGATGGATGAACTGATCGAGGAGGTCGGGAGCGACGCCGCCCGCTTTTATTTCATCGACCGGCGCATCTCCCAACCCATGGATTTTGACATCGATCTCGCCAAAACCCAGAGCGACGAAAACCCGGTTTATTACGTTCAGATGGCCCATGCGCGGATCTGCAACATCGAGCGCTTCGCGATCGAGCAGGGCTTGCAGATCCCGGCGGAGGCGGATACCTCGCCACTGGGCAATACCCTCGAGCTGCAGGTCATCAAGAAACTGCTCGAGTTTCCCGAGGTCATCCAGCGCGTGGTGCAACACACCGAGCCCCATCGCGTGACCAATTATGTGCAAGAGCTGGCCGCGGTCTTTCACCGCTTCTACCACGAGAACCGTGTCGTCACCGAGGACACAGCCCTTTCGGCGGCGCGGTTGATGCTGGCGCGGGCGACGCGGCAGGTACTGGCCAATGCCTTTGACCTGCTCGGAATCTCTGCGCCTGAAAATATGAGATAGAGAGAGGAGTACGCTCACCATGAGTCTGCTTGTAGTCGGTTCCATGGCTTATGACGATGTGATCACTCCGGCAACCGAGGTACATGACGCCCTGGGCGGATCGGCTACCTTCTTCGCGGCTGCCGCCAGTTTTTTCACCCCGGTCAACCTCGTGGCCGTGGTCGGCGAGGATTTCAACCCTAACGAAATCGACTTTCTCCGCGACCGCGGCGTCGATCTCGACGGCTTGCAGATCGAAACGGGCAAGACCTTCCGCTGGAAAGGCCGGTACCTCGCAAACATGAACGATCGCGAAACCCTCTTCACCCATCTCAACGTCTTTGAAAACTTCAATCCCCGCATCCCGGCGAAATACCGCCGCAGTGACTATGTCTTCCTTGCCAATATCAGTCCGGAGCTCCAGCTCAACGTCGTGGCCCAGGTGGACAAGCCCCGCTTCATCGCCATGGACACGATGAATTTCTGGATCAGCGGCACTCCCGGCCCGCTGCGCGAGATTCTCAAGCGGGTCGATGCTCTGGTGGTCAATGACTCGGAGATCCGGGAGCTTTCGGGTGAGGAGAATCTCATCCGGGCCAGTCGGCTCGTTCAGAGCATGGGGCCGCGCACTCTGATCGTCAAAAAAGGCGAGCATGGAGCCCTGCTGGTCCACGACGATAGCTATTTCTTCTGCCCGGCCTTTCCGGTGGAAAAGCTGCAGGATCCAACCGGCGCCGGCGACACTTTTGCCGGAGGATTTATGGGGTATCTCGCTCTCTGCGGCCAGGTGACGGAAGAAAACCTGCGCTGCGCTGTGGTCTTTGGTACGGCGGTGGCCTCCTTTCTCGTGGAAGATTTCAGCTGCAATCGGCTGCGCAGTCTGAGCCGCAAAGAGATCCTCGGCCGCGTCGATGCCCTGCGCGCTATGACCCGCTTCGATTTGGATCCCAATGGGCTGGCCGAAGCTTGATTGAGCTGAGTGACATCTATTTTTCCTATCACGACCCGGCCGGAGAGACGCGCCCGGTTTTGAATGGTATCACGCTGCGGATCGATCCCGGCGAATCGCTGGCCATCATGGGGCCCAACGGCTCGGGCAAGAGCACCCTGATTAAATGCTGCAACGGACTTCTCCTTCCCGACCGCGGCCGGGTGCGCGTCGATGGACTCGATACGGCGGAAGAACAGAATCTCGCGGCGATCCGCCGGCGGATCGGCATGATTTTTCAGAACCCGGACAATCAGATCGTATCGACAACGGTGGAACGGGAGATTGCATTCGGATTGGAAAATCTCGGGCTGCCATACGATGAGATGCATGCCCGGGTCGACGAGATGCTGCGCTATTTTGAGCTGGAGCCCTATCGCCTGAAATCACCTCATTATCTTTCCGGCGGTGAAAAACAGCGCCTCGCCCTGGCGGCCGTTCTGGCGATGAAACCCCGCTACCTGATCCTCGATGAACCAACTTCACTGCTTGATCCCCTGCACCGGCGGCAAATCATCGAGCTGATCGGCTTGCTGCACCAGCAGCAGGAGATGGCCTGCCTGCTCGTCACCCAGTTTCCGGAGGAGGCCTGGGCCGCCCAACGGCTGGTCGTGCTCGAGGGGGGACGGCTCTTCTGCGAGGGACCTCCGGCGGAAATTTTCAGCCGCGTCGACGAACTGGTCGCCATCGGCCTGGAGCCGCCGCTGCCTTTTTATCTCGACCATCTGCTTCAATCGTGATCTTTTTGATGGCACCTGTTGATTTTGTCATTTTTTGCCCCTATATTGCACAAATAGCCTATCCGGAGCGCCATGAATAAGGAGGGATCTGCTCCCGGCCATGAATGCCATTTTGCACATTTCCCATCTGGTCGATCCTGCAGTCCTGCAGCAGGTGCAGGATACTTTTGCCGCACAACGGCACCTTGCAGTTCTGCTGTTCGACGCCGATGGGGAAAAGGTGACCCGGCCCTCCCTGCAGTGCACTCTGCCAGAGGACTTATCGTCGGTCCTCTCCCCCTTTCTTGATTTCATCCTCACCAATCCGCCCCATTTCGCGGACCTGGGTCTCCGCGACGGGAACACGGTCTTCGCCTCTTTTTTTAACGGTATTTTTCACCGTGCCATCCTGCCGCTGATGGTTCAGCACCAGACTGTTGGGGCCGTACAACTGGTGGCGGTCCACGATCTCGATACCTTCGACCTCGGGCGCTGGCGGTACCTCCTCGATGGCTTTTCCTGGAACGATGTCCGGTATCTCGCCTTCCTCGATGCCCAACCGCGCGCTCCCCTGAATGAACTGGTCCACCATACTGCCTGGTTCAGGACACAGCTGACCGATCTCCTAGAGGGCGGCTACAGCTGTTACCGCAAGCAGCACCGGGAACCGGAAGGGCCGGGTTGGGGTAGGGCGGGAGCCCAGGAGATGGTGACCAACCGGCAGGGGGATATTCTTTCGGTTTCGCCAGCCATCGCCGAACTGCTTCATTATGACGCCAGCGATGAGATGGTCGGCCTTAATGCCATAGAGCACCTGACGATCGATCTCGATATTCAGGAGCGGCTGCGTGATATTCTCGCCCTGGGGGAGCATGAGAGCCAAATCGAGGCGCTGATCCAGACCAAGGATGGCCTGCTGCTGCGGGTGACCTGGCTGCTGGTATCGGACCGGGATGAAGAGGGACAAGAGGTAGGGCTCCGCTGGCAGATTCTACGCAGTTCGGAGGTGCGCAAGAGCAGGCCGGAGATCCTGCCCGAGCTGCTTCGCGAATTAAGCCGGGAACAGCGGGCTGCGGCCGCTGCAAGTGCCGGCGAAACCGGGACCCGGGAGGCAGAGCCTATCGCTCCCACGGCGGCACAGGGAGAGCAGCCGCCGGCTGCAGAATCCGAGCGCCCGGGGGATTCCGACAATAGGGCGGAACCGCTCACTCTGGAGAGCCTCGGTTTCCTCGAGGAGCTGGCTTATCCCCTCTTTGCCGTTGATGGCGAGAACCGCATCCTGGTCTGGAATCAACGGATGGCCGAGTTACTGCACATCTCCGCACTCGCAGTGCTGGGTCTCGATTTCAGCAATCTGCTGGTCGGCGAGTCCCAGAAGCAATGGCACCAATGGCTCTTCGAGTTTCGCATCAATCCCGACCTGAAAGAGGTCAAGCCGGGCGGCATCCTCTATGTCCTCGACAATTCCGGCGAGGTCTTTGCGATCCAGGTGGAGCTCGCCAAGACCGATCTGCCCGATACGCAGGTGATCACCGCGACGATCTGCTCCTGCGAAAAATCGTTGCCGCCGCCGTCCCCGACGCCGGCAGCGAGCCCGCTCGAGCCGGCCAGACCGCCGGTCAGCCGGCCGGTCTCGCCGAAACGGGAGGAACCCGCCGACGCTCTCGAGGCGCTCAGCCGTCTGCTCGAGCGCCAGTGGCAGCCCCTCTACGAACGGCTACGGTTGCTCATCCACCCCGCGGCGGTGGAAAGCTCCATGCGCGATGAAGCCCGGATCCTGCTCCAGGATGCCGAAGCCCTGACGCGCTTTTTCCAACAGGTCCATTATATCGCCGGTGAATTTGAAATCACCACTGCGCCGGTGCCGATCGTCCCCATCCTTCATCACGCAGCCAACACCCAGGAGCGCCTCTTCAGCCAGACGGCCCCGATCCACTGGCAGGTTGCGGACGAAAAGGTGCTGGTACAAGGGGATACGGTCATGCTGCTGCATGCCATGGTCTATCTGCTCGAGTACATCCGGAAGGTTATGGAGGAAGGGATGCCGCTGCGGATTAAAATCCAGGCGGCTCCTGAGCGGAGCGAGGGTCTTGCGGAGGTGGCGCGGCTGATGATGATCGAAGTGGCCTATACCGACCATTCGTCGCCCTGGCCGGCGGAAGAGCGTAAAAACCAGGCGGCAGGCAGCTTCCGCGATTTCGGACTCGCGGCCATGCAGGCGATCATCCAGGCCCACCACGGTGCGGCGCGCATCGTTACCGCCGAGTTTGACCAGCGCGCCTTCCAGCTCTATCTGCCGCTTGCGTCGTCCGCAGCCCCCGCAGAGGTCGGGAAGACCATCCTGGTCATCGATGATGAACCGGGCATCCTGCAAATGAACGCCCTGATGCTGAGCCATGCCGGCTATACGGTGCTCACCGCCATGGATAGAGCCACCGCGTTGCAGCACTTACAGGACCACAAGGCCGCGATCCGCGCGGTGCTGCTCGACTGGCAGCTTGAGAAAACAACCTGCCGCGAGCTTGCCGGCGAAATCGAACGGATTTGCCCTGTGCCGCTGATTCTCACCAGCGGTTATCTCCCCGACAAGGAGATCAAGGAGGTCATGGACGAGCACCATGCCCGATTTGTGCAAAAACCCTATACCACCACCCTGTTGCTGCAGACCGTTGCCGCGGCCATCAACGGCTAATCCGCCCGGCCTTAGACGGCGAAACGGAAATTGATGATATCCCCGTCCTTGACAATGTAGTCCTTGCCCTCCAGCCGCAAGACCGCCTCCGCCCTGCATTTGGCCATGCTCCCCCGCATGATGAAATCGTCGTAATGGACCACTTCGGCGCGGATGAAACCGCGTTCGATGTCGGAGTGGATCACCCCCGCCGCCTGTGGCGCCAGGGTGTTGCTGTGGATCGTCCAGGCGCGCACCTCATCCTCACCGACTGTGAAGAAGGAAAGCAGCCCGAGCAGCTGATAGGAGCTGCGCAGCAGTCGGTTCATCGCTGGTTGCTGGATGCCGGCATCCAGACGGAAGATCTCCGCCTCATCTGGGGAGAGTTGCCGGATTTCCATTTCAATTTGCGCCGAGATCGGCAGCACCGCCGTTTTAGGGATGGCAGCCCAGTTCTCCAGCGCTGCGGCTACGGCCTCGCTGCGGCCGATCTCCTTTTCGTCGATGTTCGGCACAAGGATATGGGGTTTGAGCGAGAGGAACTGATAGCCGCGAATGAGGATTTCCTCGTCGGGGGCAAACTCGAGGGTGCGCAAGGGCTGCAGGTTGTCAATCGCAGTCTTGCAGCGCCGCAGCACTTGCTCCTCCTTGACATGGAGGTCGGTTTTACGGACGCGCATCTCTTTCTCGAGCCGCTGCAGCCGGTTTTCGACGATGCCGAGATCGCTGAGGATGAACTCCTCCTGGACGAGGTTGAAGTCGCGCTGCAGATCAATGCGGTTAAGGGGATGTGGTACATTATCGTTGTGAAAGGCGGCGGCGATGACCAGGACGGCGTCGGCGGTGCGCAGCTGACCAAGGAATTGGTCGCTGAAGCCGCCCTTCTTTTGCTCATCGGCGCTCAGACCGCTGAGGTCGATATACTCGATCGTCGCCGGTGTCTTTTTTTTGGGGGTGAAGAGGGCATCCAGCCGGTCGAGGCGCTCGTCCGGAACCTGGACGATGGCGCGGTGGGCGTCGCGCTTACCCGCTTGGGCTGCATCTGCCCCGGTGAGTGCGTTGAACAGGGTGGTCTTGCCGGAAAAGGGCAAACCCACAATGCCGATTTTCATGGGAGTAATCCGTTTTGTTTTGTTCTAAACTTACATAAAATATAAACTTTCGCCGAAATATTTGCAAGGAAAATATCGGCTGTAATTTTCTTTGATACCTCCGAAAATCGGAGTCCCACCTGGAGCTAATCAAATATAAACAAGAGGGCTATGGAAGAGAAAAAGCCTATTAAATAACCGAGTTCGGCTCGGGTGGATGCGAGATTGCGGGGGCTGCCCCGTGCGATTTTCTCCTTTATTAAGAACATTTTTTTTCGCATATTATGTTTCATATTGTATCCAGTGAGGTAGGTCTATGTCTTCTGAAACCAGAGCCGGAGCCCGGCTTTGCCCCAATTGCCGCCGCCTGATCTCCGTCAACGCCAAGGAGTGCATCCACTGCGGCTGGAAAAACTATGGCCTTTCCGGACTGAGCGCCGGATTCGACAAGGTCATCCGCAGCCTTGGCGGTTTGATCCCCGTCCTGATCGGCTTTAATGTCCTGCTTTATCTGATCAGCCTGCTGTTGGACCTCTCATCGGTATTCTCCGTCCGCGGCTTTTTCAGCCTGCTTTCACCAAGCGGGAGCGCGCTGTACCGCCTGGGGATGACAGGTGCGGTTCCGCTCGCCCAGGGGCAGTGGTGGACACTGTTCACCGCCATCTATCTCCATGGCGGGATTCTACATATCTTTTTCAACATGATCTGGCTGCGGAACATCGGCTACGCAGTCGAGGATTTTTTCGGTCTCTCTCGCGCTTTTATTATTTTCACCGTGGCCGGGGTGGCCGGCTTTCTCGCCTCGGATCTGCTCCAGGTGCCCTTTACCGTCGGCGCCTCCGGGTCGATTTTCGGGCTGCTTGGGGCGCTGATCTTTTACGGCCGTCATCGCGGCGGCACGTTTGGCGAGGCCCTGATGCGCCAGGTAGGCAGTTGGGCGCTCATGGCGTTTGTTTTCGGCTTTATCTTTCCCGGTGTCAATAACTGGGCTCATGCGGGCGGCTTCGCTGGAGGGTATCTCTGCGCCCAACTGCTGAAATACCAGGAGATCGCCCCCGAGCGCACCGCCCATCGTATTGCTGCCCTGGCGCTCGGCCTCATCACTCTGGCCGGATTTGTCCTATCATTAATCCCGTTGGTTTGAGGGCGGTGGCATGACGCTTCCATCACCGGTGCCGCAGAAGACGATCTCCGTCATCCTGACCACCCGCGACCGCGCCGCCCTGGTTCTGGAAGCCGTGCACTCCGTGCTGCAGCAAAGCCGGCCGGCCGATGAGATTCTCGTCGTCGATGACGGCTCGGAGGACGAAACCCAGCAGCTCCTGGAGCCGCTGGGGGAAAGGATCCTGCGCATCCGCCATCCGCAGCCGCTGGGAGTATCTGCCGCACGTAACCGCGGTATCGCCGCTGCTTCAGGCCGCTGGCTCGCTTTCCTCGACTCGGACGATCTCTGGAAGCGCGTTAAACTCGAGCGCCAGCTGGCCGCTCTGCGGGAGAATCCCGGGATGAGGATCTGCTACACCGACGAGGAGTGGCGGCGCGATGGCCGGTGGATGAATCCGGGAGCACGCCATCGCAAGCGCTCCGGATGGATTTATCGTGAATGCCTGCCGCTGTGCATCATCAGTCCCTCCTCGGTGATCCTGGAGCGCAGTGTGCTGGAGGAGATCGGCCTCTTCGATGAAAACCTGCCCGCTTGTGAGGACTATGATCTCTGGTTGCGGATAACCAGCCAGAATCCCGTGCTCTTCTTGGCGGAGAAATTGATCATCAAACGCGCGGGGCCCTGGCCGCAGTTATCGCGCCAACACAGCCTGGATCGCTACCGGATCATCGCACTGCAAAAAATGGTGACATCCGGCCATTTGGCAGCGGAGGATAAGGCCGCCACCCTGGCTGCACTCGCGGAAAAATGCCGTATTTATGCCCTCGGCTGCCGTAAGCATGGCCGAGACGAGGAAGCCGGTTGGGCCGAGCGGATGGCGCTTACCGCCGGAGAACCATTGAAGAGCGAAGAGGAATAGCCTGATGCATAAAGGAATGGCGGCTCTACTGCTGCTGACCCTGATGACCGGCTGCACCGGCAATCAGGATCCTGAAATTAAAAAGGGCGTGAGGGACTTCCATGCGGCCTTCGACGCCAAAAACATCGCCGCCCTGCGCGCCCTGTGCACCAGGGATATGTACTGGTATACCCTCAACGGCAAGACCCTCAACGCCAGCCAGATCGGTGATTATTTCAATCCCATGTTTGAGCGTTGGGAGCAGATCAAGACCGAACTGGGCGACGCAGAGATCCGCTGCGAGGGGAACCTGGCGGTGGCACGCTACCAGGGTACGGTCGCGATCACCAGCAACGGCAAACCCTCGAAGGTGCAAGGTTTTTATACGACGATCCTGGTCAGACAGGAGGGGCGCTGGAAAATCTGGCAGCATCACATGACCTCGGCCTATTGAGTTCACCAGCCTCCCACACAAAAGGAGAAACGTATGAAGATCGGGTTCATTGGACTGGGCATCATGGGTGAGCCCATGGCCCTCAACCTGCTCAAAGTGGGCTTTTCGCTGACGGTTTACAATCGCACGCCCCGGCGGATGGAGAAACTGCTGGCGGCAGGCGCATCGGGCGCCGCTTCGCCGCGCGAGGTGGCTGCTGCGAGCGAGGTGGTGATCACAATCGTCACCGATTCTCCCGATGTCGAGGAGGTGGTGTTGGGCGGGAACGGGATCCTGAGAGGCCTCCATCCTGGCGGGGTGGTGATCGATATGAGCACCATCTCTCCGGCGGTGACCCGCAAACTGGCGGCCGAGATTGAAGCGAAGGGCGGCGAGATGCTCGATGCCCCGGTGAGTGGCGGCGATATCGGCGCCATCGCCGGAACCCTGGCCATCATGGTCGGCGGGAAAAAGGAGGTCTTTGAGCGTTGCCTTCCGGTTTTCCAGGCGATGGGCAAAAGCGTCACCTGGGTTGGCGGACACGGCATGGGCCAGACCGTCAAACTCTGCAACCAGATCCTCGGCGCGGTAACCAACCTTGCCGTCTGCGAGGCGGTCGAGTTCGCCCGCAAGGCGGGGGTGGATCCCCTGGTGATGATCGATGCGGTCAAGGGCGGCGCGGCGGGATCCTGGCAGCTGACCAATCTGGGCCCCAGGATGACGGCGGGCAATTTTGCTCCGGGATTTATGATCGATTTACAGCAGAAGGATTTGCGGCTGGCCCTCGAGGCAGCGCGCGAAATGCAGCTTCCGGCGCCGGCGCTGGCCCTGGTACACCAGCTCTTCACTGGCTGCCAGGCGCACGGTGAGGGCCGGGAAGGCACCCAAGCCCTGGTCAAATCACTGCGACGGCTCGGCGGTAACGCCTAAAGTCGACAGCAAGGGGGAGTACGCAGAGCCGGCGGATTGCCGGTATGTTCTGTAAATGGGAAGCAGGATCTCGGGTGGCTGGATGAGCGGGTTGTATAAATATCTTCTTGCAGGAGGGTCGGGCGTGGTTGCCTTCCTGCTTTGGGGTTGTTCACTGGAGTCCCCCAAGGTCCCGAACTGGGATACGACCGTGAATATCCCGGTGATGGATCACCGTTATACCCTTGCCGATCTGATCGCAGAGGAGGATAATTTTGTCGCGGGAGCCGACAGCCTCCTCACCTTTCATTTTTCCGAGGCGCTCGATACCACGCAGGTCGGGGCCTACCTGACCCTCCCGGATTTCCATGAAAGCCTTACCCTGGGCCTCGATGCTTTTACAATTCCGAGCGTTCCGGTCATGGCGGAACGCTATCTGTGGTCGCAGCTGACTTCTGAGGCGGTCTCCCTCACCGGGACAACCGCGGCTATCGCCCCGTTTTCCTTCAATTACGTCCCAGCCGCCGTCCACAGCAGTGAGGATCTGCTCTACGCGTCGCTGATCCGCGGCTCCGCGCGCCTCCATCTCTATAACCGTCTGAATGTCGATCTTGAGAATCTCATCCTCACCCTGCAGAACAGCGTTACGGGCAGCCTGGTCGTCTCCAGCCCGCTGATACGCCGGATCGCTGCCGGCGATTCCAGCGCGGTCATGCTTGATATGGGCGGATGTACCATTCCGCGCGAGGCGCGATGGTTGATCAGCGGCGACTCGCCCGGAAGCCGTGGCCGGCTGATCACCGTTTCCGCCGATCTCCCTGTGGATCTCGTTGTGGAATTGACCCAATTCGTCGTTGCCGCAGCCGAAGCGCGTATTCCTGCCACGACCCTGGAACGCAGCGAAACCATGGCCCTGGCGGATGCCGCCGGGAATGCCATCGATGAAGCCGTATTCGAGAGCGGCCGTTTGCGCCTCGAAATCGACAACCGTTCTCCCTTCAGCAGCCCGGCGCTCACCCTGGAATTTCCCCAGATCACCGTTCCCGCCACCCACAAGGCGCTGACCCTCACTCTGGGGCTCAATCCGGGCTTGGTCACGCGCACCGAGGTTGATCTGGCTGGGCTGACCGCCGATTTTGCCCTGCCGGCCGTGGGATCACCACAGCAGATTCAGATGACCATCCGCGCGACCACGGATGATATGCGCAGCGGATTTGTCGAAATCGGCGTCGCGACCCAGATTCGTTTTGCCCTCTCCCTCGAAGGGGTGCGCGTCGGCCGTTTCAGCGGCCGTCTTGCACCGCGGGCGGTCGGCCTCGACAGCACCGTACGCGCCCTCGATGTGGCCGGCGCGTGGGGTGACCTGGAGGGCATCACCTTGCGTGAGGCACGGCTCCAGGTGACGGTCTATAGCACACTCAATCTGCCGCTACGCTTCCGTGGTGCGCTGCATGGCTTTCGAAATGGCAGCGCGGGTGTGCCCTTCCCGCTCGAGTTCGCTGTCCCGGCCGCAACCCCGACGGGCCGACTCTACACCCCACCGCCCTGGACCGCGAACAACAGCGCAATCGTGGCATTCATCAACCAGCAGCCCGATAGGATCGCTGTGACAGGCACCGTGGACATCGGTGACAGCCTGGTCTATGGCAGCGTACGCAGCGGCGATGTGATTGCGGCCCGTTTCGACTTGGAGCTGCCCTGCAACCTCGTTTGGGAATCCCGGCAGATCGATGGCGATCCCAACGCCTTATACATTTCGCCTGCAGACGCTGGAGGGGATGCATTCTGGGATGAGAAAGGCACAGTGACGCTCTCGGGCGAGGCCATGGAACGCCTGCGTGCTGGTGAGTTGGAAGTGGAGGTCGAAAATCATCTTCCGGTGGCCGGCGAGGTGAGGTTTTATTTTGCCAGCGACTCGAGCCGCCTATTCACGACGCCCGATCTGGTCTTTGGACCGGTCCGGCTGGTGGCGGCTGCCATAGATGCAGCAGGCCGCGTTACAACTGCCGCAACCGCAACCAGCCGCATCGCCCTGGATCCGGCCGACGTTCCGCTCTTTCAAAACGCGACGGCTTCCACCAAAACGCTCTATTTCGCCCATCGTGTGCAGCTGGCCGGAAGCAATGGGCGCAGCGTCCGGCTCTTTCTTGATAACTATGTGCGGGTCAAGGCGCTTCTGCAGCTGACGCTTCATATCGGCGATTGATCCTGCCCTAAAATCTCGCGCCCACCAGGTGCCATGAGCGCCGGTATTCGGCTCTGGTGCCCACCCGACCTCCTCGCGCCGCCCCGCCGTGCAATTCGCTCGCTATTTGACGCGAATCGATCTTGTCGGATTCCTGATTCTTCTCTCGATAACTGGTCGGGATATCAGCAGCATGGACCACACTGTTATCAATGCCGCTTGCAGCTAAACGGCGGTGAATCCAGAATCCGTTGAAAGCTGCTCCGCTTCACCTATTAGCATGCCATCTTCATTCACCTGGGCTTCTGCACCATGCGCTTGATCTCTTTCAAGCGCTCCCGGATCGGCAGTTTTTGCGTACAGGCCTCCTCGCACAACCCGCATTCGCTGCAAAGGTCAAATACTGGACTCTTGCGGCTGATGCCCCAATGCCAGCCGAGACGCTCGGCGATGTGTTCCGGCTTGCCGGAGAGCATGAACTGGTTGTAGCTGTCCATCATCTTCGGCACCGGCACCCCTTCCGGGCAATGATCACAATAAGCGCAGCCCGTACAGAGCGCATCAAATGAGGTGCTGAGGTGGCTTCGAATTTCCTGGACAGCCACCTCCGTCAGTCCAGTGAATCCGTCGGCGGCAGCAATGGCCTCATCCAGCTGCGCCTGATTGCTGAATCCCACCAGAGCCGTCGTGATGCGCGGATCGTTGAGGAGAAAGCGCAATGCGCCCTGGACGACGGTTTCATCCGCATGGGTACGCACAAAATCGAAGCGTTCGGGGTGCTGCGGGATGATCCCGCCGCCGAGGGGATTCATGATGACCACGCCGCGCCCGAGCCTGGCCGCCGCGCTGATCCCCTGGTCGCGGTAGGCAAAATTCATCACTGAGTAGCCCAGCAGGATGCCGGCAAAGGGGTATTCCTCGAGCATCCATTCAATCTCGGCCCCGTTCATATGGCTTGAGACGCAAATGTGCCGAACCAGCCCCTCGCGTTGCAGTTGTTCGAAGGCTTGCAAGGCCCCTTTGTGCTGGCGTTTAATGAACGATTCCCGGTCCACGACGCACCAGATGTGGTAAAAATCGATCTGATCGAGTCCCATGCGCTGCAGCGAGGCCTCGAGCTCGCGGCGGATTTGATCCGGCTCGGCCTTATTGGTTTTGGTCGCAACATAAAAGGGTTTATCACGGCGTAGCTTTTTCATCTCCTGGAAGGCAACCCCGAAGAGTTCCTCGGATTTACCGTAACCGATCGCGGTATCGAAATAGTTGATCCCGAGGTCGTAGGCTTTTTTGACCAGAGCAGCGCAGCCCTCGACGTCGTGCTGGTCGGGGAAGCGCATGCCGCCAAAGCCGATGGCCGAGACCTGTATGCCCGTCGTGCCGTAGGGGTGATAGATCATGTGGTTTCCCGTGCGTTTATGCTACCGATGGGGATGAATCCGATGCCAGAGAAAACTTAGCAACTTTTTAGGTGAGAACAAGCGTTTTTTTGGGCCTCCGGGCGGATCGCATGCCGGGAAATGGCAGGCAAATAAAGTGTTGCCAATGTTCGCATGGATTAGTAAATTGCATCTCAGATCAACCAGTTGAGTGAGACCATGACCATAGCCTGCATGCTCCTGGCCGGCCTGCTTGTGACCGTGGCAGCTGGAGCCCAATCCCCACAGATCCCCGATTACTGTCAATACGATGCCAAATTGTCGACGCAACTCGCCGCTGTGGTTCGGGATCTTGGCCTGGAAGGCCCCTTCGATACCGAAGATGGCCCTGAACTGATTTCACTCGCGGTTGCGGATCTTGCCGGAAAAAAAACGCACCTCGGCGGGGTGTACATGGACAATTTCATCTACCCCGCCTCGATCTACAAGATGTATGTCGCTGCGGAGATCCTCGATCAGATCAGCAAAGGGCGGCTCGATCTGGCGACGCCGCACATCGTCCGGGATATCAACGCCGTCGACCGCTCAAAAGAGTGGACCCTCGATCCGCGGCCGCTGTTGCAGGGCGGCGATACCGTGACCGTGCGATACCTCCTCGACCTGATGATCACCCGCAGTGATAATTCGGCCGCCAACTGCCTCATCGACCTGGCCAGCCGTAATAGCATTGACTCCCTGATGCACCGCTACAACTGGTATGGCAGCGAGGTCACGCGCAAATTCCTGAAACGGCCATTCGAGGACCCCGGTTATGAGAAGATTCGCGGCACAGAAACCTGCGCCCTGCATGCCGCTGATTTCCTCTGCCGGATCGCCCGGCGCCAGTTGGTCTCGCCCTGGGTCAGCATGCAACTGCTCTGTCTCATGGGCGGGCAGCTCGATACTTCCAAGCTCGCCGCCGGGCTGCCGTCGCAGGCGATGTTCTACCACAAGACCGGCTGGTACAGCAACTGGACGCACGATGTCGGGATTGTTGATGACGGCCGCCATCGGTATGTCATCGCCTGTTTTCTCCCCCTGCCCGAAAAGATAGCCAGCGAGAAGCTTCGGCTGCTGGCGGCCAGGATTCACACGCTGATGACCAACCGTTAGGAGGCCAGATTGCACCCCGCGCTCTATAGCGTGGCGGCACCGGGCGGGCAGGTCCTTTGCCGCCTCTGTCCCCATGACTGCGTGATCGCTCCGGGCCGGAGCGGGCTTTGCGGCGTGCGGCAAAACCGGGAGGGCGTGCTTTACTCCCTCAATTATGGCAAGGCCATAGCCCTACATGTCGATCCGATCGAAAAGAAGCCGTTGTATCATGTTTATCCCGGCAGCCGCTGCTTCTCGATAGCCGCGGCGGGCTGCAATTTCCGCTGCCGGTTTTGCCAGAACCATGAGATCTCCCAGATCAGGCCGGGGCAGGACGTGTGGGGAGGTCGTGAGGTTACGGCCAGGTTGGTGATCGAACAGGCAGTGGCCGGCGGCTGCCGCACCCTCGCCTGTACCTATACCGAACCGACGGTCTATTACGAATATGCCCTCGAGATTTGCCGGCTCGCGCACGCCCAGGGTATTGATACGATCTGGGTCACCAACGGCTTTATTCATGAGCCGCCGCTGCGGGAAATAGCTCCCTGCCTGACGGCCGCCAATGTCGATCTCAAGGGATGGAATGAGGATTTTTACCACAGCGTGGTGGGAGGCGCCTTGGCGCCGGTCCTCGATACCCTGCGGCTTTTAAAAAAGCTGGGGATCTGGCTCGAGGTGACCACCCTGGCGGTGCCGGGCTATTCCGACGATGAAGAGAGCCTGCATGCAATCGCACTCTTTATTAAAGACGAACTGGGTCCGGAGACCCCCTGGCATATCAGCCGTTTTTATCCGCAGTATCGCATGATTGATCTCCCGCCGACGCCGCTGGAGGTCCTGCACAAGGCTCGGCGGATCGGCTTGGAAGCCGGATTGCGCTATGTCTATACCGGCAATGCCCCGGGTGATATCGGTGAGAACACCTACTGCTACCGTTGTGGAGTCCTGTTGATCGAACGCTCCGGCTATACCATCTCGGCCAATTATCTCGAATCGGGTTGCTGTCCCCAATGCCGAACCAAACTGGACGGATTATTCTCAAAGGAGGCTGTGTGAAACCATCCCTGATTACTTTGACCCTAACATCCGCCCTTTTCCTGGCTTGCACTGCGGAAAAGAAAGCCCCTGACACCGTAACGGCATCTCCCGGAAAGGTCAGGATTTACCAGACGGCGCAGTCGAGCGCCGCCCGCATGGCGGATCTGGGGACCGTGGAGTTCGCCGCCTTCGGCCAGCCGCTCGAAACCCAGCCCTGCGTCTTCATCGATCCAACCCATACCTTTCAGACCGTCATCGGCATCGGCGGCGCCCTGACCGATGCCTCGGCGGAAACCTTTTTCAGCCTCTCCAAAGCCAAGCAGCAGGAGCTGCTGACCGCCTACTTCGATCCTGACCGGGGATTGGGCTACTCCCTGGCGCGAACCAATATTCAGAGCTGCGATTTTTCGAGCGAAAGTTATGCGTATGTCGAGCGTGGCGATCTGGAGCTGAAAAGCTTCAGCATTGCACACGACAAGTCGTTCAAGATCCCCTTCATCAAGAAGGCCATGGCCGCGGCCGGTGGCCACATCCTCCTCTATGCCAGTCCGTGGAGCCCGCCGGCGTGGATGAAAACCAACGATGACATGCTGCACGGCGGCAAGCTGAAACCGGAGTGCGCTCAGGCCTGGGCCAACCTGTATGTCAAATTCATCCAGGCTTATGAAGCCGAAGGGATTCCGGTCTGGGGCCTCTCGGTGCAGAATGAGCCCATGGCCACGCAGACCTGGGAGAGCTGTATCTTTACCGCCGAAGAGGAGCGTGATTTCGTTAAAAAGTACATCGGCCCCACCCTCGCCCGGTCGGGCATGGCCGGCAAAAAACTGATCGTTTGGGATCACAACCGTGATCTGCTCTATCAGCGCGCGAGCACGATCCTAAACGATCCCGAAGCGGCGCGGTACGTCTGGGGCGTCGGTTTTCACTGGTACATGAACGACGTCTTCGATAATGTCAAGCGGGTGCACGAGGCCTTTCCAGAAATAAACTTGATCTTCACCGAGGGCTGCACCTATCCCTATTCGACCGAGAAACTGGGCGAATGGCATTGGGGCGAACGCTATGGCGAGTCCCTGGTGCGCGATTTCAACAACGGGGCCGTCGGCTGGACCGACTGGAACGTCCTGCTCGATGAGAAGGGGGGACCCAACCACGTCGGCAACTATTGCTACGCCCCGGTCCACAAGACTGCCGCAGGCGATCTCTACTACATGAACTCATTTTATTACCTCGGCCACTTTAGCAAATTCGTCCGGCCCGGGGCCAGGCGGATCATCGCCTGCTCCAACCGCGACAAGCTGCTGACCACGGGCTTTGTCAATCCCGACGGCAAGCTCGCTGTGATCGTCCTCAATCTCTCGGATGAAACCCTCCCCTACAAGCTCTGGCGCAGCGGGATGGCGGCCGATGTAACGAGTCTACCTCACTCAATCATGACCCTGATAATCGACTGATGCGGGTGCAGTGATAACCGGAAAGGAACTGAGGTGAGCGAACTGAGTGCAAAGATCGGTAAATATCGCTGGACCATCTGTGCCCTGGTCTTTTTTGCCACGACCGTCAACTATCTCGATCGCCAGGTGCTCAGCCTGCTGAAGGACCGCCTCGAGGTGGAGTTCAACTGGAGCGACTCCGACTACGCCAATATAGTCGCCGTCTTCCAGTTCGTCTACGCCATTTCGATGCTCTTTGCAGGGCGGCTGATCGACTGGCTCGGAACCAAGCTGGGCTATGCCCTTTCGCTGCTGGTCTGGTCGATCGCAGCCATGCTGCATGCCCTGGCGCGCGGTACCGGCGGCTTCATGGCCGCCCGCGGCCTTCTCGGCTTCGGCGAATCGGGCAACTTTCCGGCCGCGATCAAGACCATTGCGGAGTGGTTCCCGAAGAAGGAACGCGCTCTGGCCACCGGGATCTTCAACTCCGGCGCCAATGTCGGGGCGATTCTGGCGCCGCTCACCGTGCCCTGGATTGCGGGGCATCTCGGCTGGCAAGCAGCCTTTATCATCGTCGGTGGTATCGGATTGCTCTGGCTGCTATTCTGGTTTTGGCTCTATGAGGCCCCCCGGCTCAGCAAACGCGTCAAGCCGGCCGAATTCGCCTATATCCACAGCGATGCCGAGGAGTCCGTGCCAGGCAACGAGGCGCCCAATGAAAAGATCTCCTGGTTCCGGTTATTGGGCTATAAACAGACTTGGGCCTTCAGCTTTGGCAAGTTCATGACCGATGGCGTCTGGTGGTTCTTCCTGTTTTGGCTGCCGGCCTACCTCAAAGCCCAGTACCATATGACCGGGACCATGGTCGCCTTTCCCCTCGCCGTCCTTTACAGCATGTCCACAGTCGGCAGCGTTGCCGGCGGCTGGCTGCCCATGCATTTCATCAACCAGGGGCTGGAACCCTATGCCGCACGCATGAAGGCGATGCTCCGCATCGCCGCCATCCCGCTGGTGGTGCTGTCCGCCCAGTATCTGGGCAGCTACAGTTACTGGCTGCCGGTGCTGATTATCGGTCTCGGCACGGCCGCACATCAGGCCTGGTCCGCCAATATCTTCACCACGGTCTCGGATATGTTCCCAAAGAAGGCGGTTGCAAGCGTGACCGGCATCGGCGGCATGGCGGGCGGCATCGGCGGCATCGTCATCAACAAAGCGGCCGGCTGGCTTTTTGACGGCTACCGCAGCGCCGGCATTGCCCGCTCCTTTGCCCAGGCCCAAATGAACAACCTCGGCGGCTTCCTGGAAAAGATCAAGGCCCTCTCCCTGGTCAACAAGCACGGCGAGGTGGTCAATCTCAACACCAAGGCCCTGGCCGATCTGCCCGGGGAGGTCGTCACCCAACTGCAGGCGGTGGATGCTCACGCTTTCGAAGCCCTCAAGAACCTCCAGGGACCGCTTGTTCAGGAGCGCCTGACCGTCGCCTATACCCTCGTTTTTGCTTTTTGCGCTCTGGCCTATCTCATGGCCTGGGCGGTGATGTATTTCCTTGTGCCGCGCTTTAAACGGATCGAGGATTTGTGATCCCAAGTGCCCCGCCGGGCGACCGGTGGGGCTTTTCCCGTTTCACTCTTCCACGCTCACCCGTCCGAGCCGCCAGGCGAGACCGCTGTTCTGATAGATCAGCTCGAAGGAGCCCGATTCGCGGGTGCTGACATGAAAATGGTAGATCCGGTCGCGTCCCTGCTGCTCGCTCCAGATGCCATTGATGTGGATAATATGATAGGGCCGACTGCGCCAGCGGAAGCGCATCGGCCGCATTTTTTGGCCATCGAAGTAGCTGATCACCTCGACCGCCTCGTTTATGGTCTCAAATCGCATGGCTGTTCCATAAAAGATGTATAAAAGTACACCTAATAATAATCAATTTCCCTCTGCGATGCAAGAGAAAAATGGGGTGAAAATCTCCTTGATATTCACCAACCGCTTCTCTAAATTGCAGAACAACCAACGGGAGTTTCTTTGCCGCACCGCCCCGTCTATTATCACTGGCTGCTCGCTGCCCTGCTCGTCGCCCTGTGCGTGACGCTCGGCTATCTTTTTTTAGCCATTCCCAATTTGGAGGTCTTCACAGCCGCGGTTTTTGCTTCGGGATTCCTGACTGGCCCCGGGACCGGCCTGCTGATCGGCGCATTCTCGATGCTCCTTTTTTCGCTCTTCAATCCCTACGGTGCGCCAACACCGCCGCTGTTTATCGCCCAGATCTTTGCGATCGCCCTGACCGGGATGGCTGGGGGATGGATGCGACGCAGCCGCTGGCTGGCGCGGCCGTCCTGGGTGCAGGCCCTGTTGTTCGGCGCTCTCGGGTTTCTTTTGACGCTCTTCTACGACGTATTGACCACCCTGAGCTTCGCCGTGCTGATGACCGGAGGGAATGCCCGCCAGCTCGTGACGGTGTTCCTTTCCGGGATGGCCTTTTACGGGATCCATCTTCTCGGCAATACCTTGGTGTTTGCCCTGTTGCTGCCCGCGCTGCTGCAGAGGCTACGCCGCATCACTCTTGACTGACGGAGCGCGCATGCGCACCCTCTTCGTCCGGCTTTTCCTGCTCTTTTTCGCCGCGGGGGCATTTGCCCAATTCCCCGGCGGACCCTTGTGCGCCGATTCCACTTTGCGGATCGGCTCAGGCTACGGTTCTGCAGGTGACCTCTTCGCCCAGCTTCCCGGCACTTATTTCTTCGACCGCGGCAGCATCGGGCTGCCGGCCTGGGGCGCCCTCTTCGCGGCGCCGCCCTCGCAGTTCAACCTGGTCTATGATCACTTCAGGATGGATGATCCGCTGACCGGACGTGCGGACCTCAATCTGGTTCCGGTCGAAAGCATCGCCCGTCAGACGCTTTTCGCCGATCCGGCCAGCCGCCCCTTTCCGGAGCTGGCCGCCAGCCAGACCCTCGAGATCGCCGGCCGCGATCTTGCCGCCGATTCCCTGCGCTCCCAGGTCGCCTACCGCACCGGCGGCAACGGCTATGATGATATTGACGTACGCGCTGGACTGCGCTATTCGCAGCATCTGCGCGTCAACGTCGGTGGGGTACTCAAGAACTATGCCGGTGTAGACGCTCCCTTCGAAAAATACCGCGCCCAGAAGATTACTGTGGCGTTTTCCCGCACCTTCGGCCAGCCATGGCGCGCGGACTACCGGCTGCTTTACACCACCTCCGACCTCGATCTGCCGCTCTTCTCGAAACCTTTCCTGGCTCCCGGGCTTTCTCAACCCCACCAGAAGGAGAGCCGTTACGATCACGGCCTGGAGCTGCAGTATAAAGAGCGCTGGCAAACCCTGATCCAGCTTACCGACCACCATCGCGAGCGCTACGGCTATCGTCATGGCGTCTGGGATGAGAGCACCGATGCGCTCCGCGTCGATCTGCACAGCAGCGCTAACCTGCATTGGCGCAAGCTGGACGGTGCGGCCGGCGTCTTCCTCCGCAACACCGCACTCCGGGGTGGCGATTGGGGAGATCATGCTGCCAGGTTGGTGACCGCCTGGGGTCGTGCGACGGCGCATCCCGGGACCGGGTTGGCCGTAAGCGCGCAACTGGCACTCGAGAAGGCGGGGGGAGGAGAGGGCCTTGCCCTGCTTCCTCAGTTGCAGGTACGCAGCCTCCTCGCAGCCGGTTGGCGGACCCTGGTCTGGTATGAGCGCAGCCGCTCAACCGCTTCGCTGGCCGCGCGTTTTGAGCAGAGCCCCTTCGCTCAGGGCGATCCGGATCTGGCTCCCGAGCGCGCCGATCATCTCGGCGTGGGCCTGCACCGCAGTACCGACGCTGTGCAGCTCTTCGCAGCGGCCGGCGCCAGCCGGATCGCCGATGCGGTATTGCTGGTATGGGATGACGGACGCCATACGCCCCGGTATCAGAATCAGAAGGAGGAGTGGCGGTTCAGTCTGGACGGCGCTGCAGAATGGCGGATCTCGAGTTGGTTGACATTTTGGGGTAAAGCCAAACAATTGATCTTCCAAGAGGCGCCTCCGTGCGATCAGCCGGAAACCGCGGCGGCCGGCTGGCTGCAGATCAATCACCGCTTTTTCTCCGGCGATCTCGATCTGCGCCTTCGTTTCGGCTGCTCCTTCTGGGGTGAGCGCCACGCTGCGCTGCCATGGTACGCTGAGGCTTCTGCGGAGCGGCAGCGCCTAGGCGCCGCAACGCTTCCCTGGTTCCAGGCCACGGCGATCATCAAGGATGCCGCGCTCTTTTTCATGCTGCAAAATCCGCTCGGCGATGAAGTCGCGGTCACCGGTACTTATCCTCAGCCCAAACGGTTGATCCGATGGGGTTTTGTTTGGAATTTTTACAACTGAGCGGATTCAGCGTGTATCGCTTTGCGTTAGTCGCACCTGTATCGCCCTAAGGCCTTCGCCAAACCGTTGTAAACGCGCCATGACCGGACCCCTGACCAGACATTCCCGCGTATCCTGCGCAGACCAGACCTCCTCATCCGGAGACCGCAATGAAACGCGCTCCGATTTCAGGTTACCGCCTGCTGTTCCTGTCGCTACTGACGGGCGGCCTCTCCGTACTTCACAGCTAAAGTAGCTATCCCGACCAACTGAGGGTGATCAGCGGCGGCGATTCGCTTCTGGCGCATGCCGAATCCTCGGGCAATCTTGAAGTAATGCCGGATAGCAGCGATGTACGGCTGGTGCAGGGGGCGACCTCCGGTTTTCTCATCCTCAATCCTCAAAGTGCGCCGTAACCCTTCGATGAGGGATTGCCCTCATGGAACGGCACCGCGCCCGGCGACAACGGTAGCTTTAGGGTGATGATGCGCTTTCCCTATCTGACGGGCTGGTCGCCCTGGCTCGATGTGGGGTACTGGAAGGTGGATCTCTGGCCAGCAGCCATCTGGTGATGCTGGCGGGTTTTACGCCAGCCGGCGATCCGATCGTCCATGATCCAACGCGGACCAGCACGGAGTATGGATACGTTTATGACAAAGGTGATCTGGGCCTCTCCTGGTTCGACAAGGGAGGGGTGGCCTACACCTTTTACCTGCGCGATGCGGCCTCCGCGATGCGCCTTCCGGTCGCAGCGGAAAACCAACCGGAGTCCTTTGTACTGAAGCAAAGCTATCCCAATTCCTTCCATGGCGGGACAGCCTTCGAATACACGCTGCAGCGCGGCGGCAGGGTCGATTTTTATGTTTGTGATATCGTGGGAAGATGGGTGGCCACCCTGGCTGCGGAGATCCAGGGGGGGCTGCAACGGCTGTGGTGGAATGGAGGCGACGCCGGGGGGCTATGCACTGCCAAGCTGGATTTATCTCTGCGTGTTCCGCCTTGACCAGTAGGAGATCAAGGCGGGCAGGATGATGATGGCTAAATAGCGGCTCAGTCGACTGAATAGACCAGCTTTTTATTCATGCCGAGTTTCTTCATGCGGTAGCGAAGATTGGGTTCGGTGAGGCCGAGGGCGTGTGCAGTCTTGCGCTGGCTGCCGCCAAATTGTTCCAGGCTTCTCTTAATCAGGCTCTTCTCCAACGCCTCGATGGCCTCCGAAAGCGAGCCGATTTGCGGCAGCGCGGCGGTCTGCACGGCAGCGGCCACCGTCGCCGGCTGTGGCGCTTCCTGCAGCGCCAACTCGTAAGCCATCTTTTCCAGCTCAATCATATTGCCGGGCCACTGGTGGGTGACCAGGTGCATGACCAGGTCAAACGAGACCGGCGGAATGGGCCGGTTCATTTGTCCAAAAATCTGCTGCAAAACGGCTTCAAAGATCAGGGGGACATCCTCTTTGCGCTCGCGCAGGGGCGGGATGCGCACGGAACTCGCTGTCAGGGTGATGAACAGCTCCGGCAGAAAGCCCTTCTTTTGCACCGCTTCATGGATGCCTGGAAGCGCAGTCGAGATGACGCGCAACTCGATGCCGGATGGAGGGGCTGCCAGTATATCCCGAAGCAGTACCTGCGCCGTGGCGTTGACGGTCTCCAGGCCGTCGATGATCAATACGGCGGCAGAACCGGCGGCGTTCTTCTCCTCCAGCCGGCTCAACCAGGGCTGCAGTTTCTGTTCGATGAGGCTTCCCTTCACCTCATGAATCCGCGAGGCCTCCAGATGCATCTGTTCGGCAATCTGCCGTGCGGCGGGCAGGATCTCGGTGCCCAGCTCGCCATAGACCAGGACGTTGTTCATCGATTTTGCCAGCTGGATGATCTGGTTGCGGACGGCTTCGATCTCCGGTGAGACGCCGATCAGGGTGTTGTTGATCAAGGTTGAACCAAAAACGCGCATAGATGCTCTCCGTGCAAAGGGAGTGACCGTTGGGTTTGGGCAGGGCCATCGCATCAAGCCCCCCTGTGTTGATTAGGTGTCACAAAGAACGGATTTCGACTCAGGGCAAAGCAGCAGAAGCGCCTGCGCGATCCCCCTGTTTGGACCCGGCGACGTTCACCTTGGATTCATTCAGCACGGTGCCGCTCTGGCTCCGGGCATATTTCTGTTCGAGCAGGACAATGAGGATGCCGATCCAGAAAATCAGCAAGGTCAGCTTGAGCGTTGTATAGAGAGAGCCGGCCATCAGGGACAACGCCAGATAAAGGAGCCCGACGACGAGATGAATGGACATGGAGCGGTTCAGCAGAGAGCGCAGCAGCGGCCACCAGCGCAGCAGAGACTGGTCATAATAGAGGACCGGCACGCGTGAGAGGTAGGCCGGGTCGAAAATCAGCCGTTCATAGAATCGCTCTTTCTCCGAAAAAAGAACTCCGAGACGCAAAAGGAGGATCATCACCAGGGCAATAAGGCAGCCCAGCAGAAAGTACTGATCGATGCCATAGACCTTGATATTGGCGGTGTAGGCAAGATAATCGGCTACATTGAGCGCATGGATGAAAAAGAGCTGGAACGCGAGCAGATTGAGATACAGGGCATCGGGGCGGTTATACCGGAACATGTGGACGCCGTAGAGCACCAGGAGCAGAACGGGCACCACCGAGAAGGGCAACAAGCGCCGGATGAAAGCATTCAGCCAGCCAGCATGGTCAATACAGGTGGTGGTGGACCAGTAGGGCTCAAAGAGGAGGACGGCGGCCCCCAGAGTAGCCAGGAGGGCCAGAAGATCGGCCCGGCGCTGCCAGCGCGGCGGCACAATATAATGGATGACCAGCAGGAAGACGGTCAGGCATCCAAAAAGCCGGACCGGAATCTGGGCATAAAGCCAGATGAGGAGGCATTGGACATTGGTGCCGAAGAGATAGCCCCTGCCGATGAAAATGGGCAGGATGGAGAGGAGGTGCGCCAGAAAATAGAGCGCGAGGCCGAAAAAGATGCTCTTCTTGTAGAGGTCTCGTCTGGCTATGGCCAGGGCCAGCAGCAGGAGCAGGCTGTAGAGAGAGTGGTTGGCCCAGCTGAGAAAATGCACCTCGGCGTGCGGCAACAAGGAAGCCGCCAGCCAGAGAATGTTCATCACGAGCCAGGCGATGAGAATTTTTCGTATCAGGTTCAAAGGCATTGCAAAAGCTCGGCTGGTCCTTTTTGAAGCAATGACCTCGCATGAACCATCCCGATTCATGGATGTTTAGTCGTATCCGGAATGGGCCAGGGTGAATCGGGAGCCAAATATATCTGTTGATAGCCATCCAGTATTAATTTATCACTTTTTTGGTCCTGATGCAAATAAATAATGACGTCCTGATCGTCAATTTTAACGATTTGTACGATGGCCTGGGAGACGCCGCGCCCGATTTCGCTGCCTGCCTGGAGGGTCGGCCATAACATTACCGCTGCAAAGAGGATGCCGATCATTCGTTTCATGGGGTTCTCCTTATTCGTAAGAGTCCGGACCAGCTCGAGCCGCCATAATTTAGAATAAATTATTTAATATAACAAGAATAAATGATAATAAATGGCTAAAGAGCCAAAAATAATGACAATCAGCCAAAAAAAGCTTGACTTCGTTAATTTTTTTTTGTATACTTACAGTGGAGGTGAGACGACAGCCCGGACGAACTGAAGCATTCATGACTCTCCCAAAGGCTGAACCCCAAGTCTGCGAAAGCCTGAAGTAAGCGGAGACGGCCTCCCCCACTGTCTCCCTGGGTGCATTGATTTCGCGTGGTACGAAATCAGTGTCGGTGCGGTCGGGATCAGGCGATTCGGCAGATGTGACAAAGCCCCTTCTTGCCATGAGGCAGAAGGGGCTTTTTTTTATGCCCGGCCGTTCAAAAAAAAAGCCCCGGGCAGCGGTTGGCATGCGGGGGGCTGGGCTGATTGGGAAGGGGGGTCAGTCTGTGGTGTCGCGGGAGAGCTCGATGGGTCCCTCCTCAGGCGCAGCGGTGAAGCGGCCGTAGCCGGCGATCCGATGAATCGACTTAGCCCGATCGAGAATCGTGACCTTGCGTTCTCTGCGGTTAGAATTGGCCTCGAGCACGTAGAGGCTTTCGCCCACTTTGCCGAGGAGAATGCCGACATGGGTGATGCCCTTGTAGCGATAGCGGGCGCGGCGTGTGTGCCAGTTAAAGAAGACCAGATCCCCGGGAGCCGGTTCTTCGTTCTTGTCGATCAGGGTCAGTCCCATCTGCCCCTCTTCGGCATACTTGTATTGGGTGGCGGCGACGCGGTTAAAGACCTCATCCACCAGACCGGCCCCGATTAGGGCCATCCGCGTCAGCATGCCGCAGTCGGTCGCCTTTTTGCCGTCACCGCCGAGGCGATAGCGCAGGCCAAGAAACTGGGCCGCGTTGTAGACCAGCCGTCCGATTGGCCCCTGCGGTTCCTGCAGCTCTTTGCGTCGGCCCTCTTCGAGGGCGAGCAGGTAGCCAGCGGTGTTCTGATCGATATAGGAGCCGTCGCAGCCGAGATCGTAGACAAGCTTGAAGACCGTGAGTGATTTGACCGTAGCCTCGTCATAATGGCCGTTGATTTTCAGGGGAAGTTTGGCGTTCCATTGCAGCAGGGCGCGTTGCAGGCGTTCGACCGCTCCGTGGGGCGCGGCGTCGGCCGCTCCGGTTTTAAGCCCGAGGAAGGGCTGGAAAAAGGTGGAATCCGGTCCGTTGATGGCGGCAATCTTTTGCCGCATTTCGAGACGAAACCTTTCCATCGCCGCTGCAGCGACGATCTCGGGTCCGGTGCTGTCGGACTTGAAAGTCAAAGGGGAAGCGGTGCGCAGCGTGTAGGCGGCCGTTTCAGCGGCGATGATCTCAGCCGCGATGTCGGCAGCCGAGCGTTCGGCGGGGGCCGGCGCTGCCAGTATCGTCCCCGGCACCGGCGTGGCGGCCAAGGGGGTTGCGGTCGAATCGATCTGCAGCGCTTTGAGCGGCGTGGGCAGAACGCCGCGCAGAATCAGCACCAGCGCAATTAAAAAGATCGCGGAAGCCGGGTGCTGCCGGTGAAAGCCCTTACCCGCGCGGACAAGGTAGATGCACGGGGACGGGCGATGCTGCACTTCAGGGGCTGAAAAAGGGGGGTCGGGCCGATAACAATCCAATAGAGCCGCTCCTCATAAGGTCCGATGCCATTATCTTTACGCCGCCTCTCCCCGGAGTTGGCGCTCTATCGCTGATAGCGTATTGTGATATGCATCAAAATTTACCGATCCTGTCCGAGAAAGTCAAGTAAATTGCATTGAAGCGGGCCGAGCCGGAAGGGAGCCGCTGGGGTGCTTTTTTTCTTTGCATTTCGGGACAAAAGTATGTACACTATATTGAATCCCGAGCAAAGGAGTTTCCGTGATCACCCGAATCGAATTGGCCCAAAAACCCCGCTTCCATGATGCCGCCGGTGAGGCGCTGTTGGCCGGCGCGCGTGACCTGGGCATCACCGGACTCATTGCGGTGTACGCCTTTCGCGTCTATTATTTTTTGGGAGCGCTCTCGCCTGAGGAGCAGCAGCGCATTGCCACCCGCCTCCTCGCCGACGCCGTAACCGACGACTATGCCATCAATGCCTTGCTCAACCGCGCCGCCGGTGATGAGGTCTGGTCGGTGGAGGTGACCTTCAACCGCGGTGTCACCGACCTGGTCGCCGAAACCACCCGCAAGGGAGCGGCGGACCTCGGGTTGCACCGGGTGGAAGCGGTCAAAACCGCCCGGCGCTACGAACTGGCCGGCCGGCTCACGCCGGCCGAAAAAGAGCTCATCGCCCAGAAGCTGTTGATGAACAAGGTGGTAGAGCACCTCTGCGTTCCCGGTGAAAAGCTCTTTTTCGCGAACAGCGATGCCCCCTTTGAACTGATTCATATCCCGCTGCTCCAGGCCGACGCGGAGCAATTGCTGGCGATCAGCCGCGAACGCGACCTTTTCCTCAATCGGGTCGAAATGCAGACGATTCAGGCTCACTTCCGCAGCTTGCAGCGGGAGCCGACCGATATCGAGCTTGAGATGATCGCTCAGACCTGGTCGGAACATTGCAGCCACAAGACCCTTACCGGCCTGGTTGAGTTCGAAGGCCGCATCATCGACAATCCTCTCAAGGAGACGATCTTCCGGGTCACGCAGGAGTTGAACCGGCCCTGGTGCGTCTCGGTCTTCAAGGATAACGCCGGCATCATCACCTTCGACGAGGAGTACAACCTCTGTTTCAAGGTGGAGACCCATAATCATCCTTCGGCCATGGAGCCCTATGGCGGTGCCAACACCGGAATCGGCGGCGTCATCCGCGATCCGATGGGAACGGGCCTCGGGGCCAAGCCGATCATTAATACCGATATCTTTTGCTTCGGCCCGGTCGATTGGCCTCACGCGCGGTTGCCCAAAGGGGTGCTGCACCCCAAGCGGGTGATGCAGGGGGTGGTGGCTGGTGTCCGCGATTACGGCAACCGGATGGGCATCCCGACCTCGAATGGCGCCCTCTACTTTGACGAACGCTACCTCGGCAATCCCCTGGTCTACTGCGGCAATGTCGGCCTGATCCCGCGCGACCGGTGCGAAAAACAGGTGGTGCCGGGCGATTATATTGTGGTTGTCGGTGGACGCACCGGCCGCGACGGCATCCATGGCGCCACAGCCTCCTCCGGCGAGCTGCACAGCGAGAGCGAAGGAACCTGGAGCGGTGCCGTCCAGATCGGCAATCCCATTGTCGAGAAGAAACTGGTGGATACCCTGATGCAGGCCCGCGACCGCGGTCTTTACCGCGCCATCACCGATTGCGGGGCCGGCGGACTCTCCTCGGCAGTCGGTGAACTCGCGAAAAGCACCGGCGCCGAGGTCGATCTCGAATTCATCCCACTCAAGTATCACGGCCTGACCTACATGGAGATCTGGATCTCGGAAGCGCAGGAACGCATGGTGATCTTCGTCGCGCCGGAGCACCTCGAAGCGGCGCTGGCGCTCTTCGCCGCCGAGGATGTTGAGGCGACTGTGATCGGCCGCACCACCGACGATCACAAGATCCGCCTGCGCTACCATGGGACCGTCGTCGGCGAGCTGGAAATGGCCTTCCTGCACGACGGCCAGCCGCGCATTGTGCGCAAGGCCGTCTGGGAGAATCCCGGCAATGCCGAACCGGCGTTTCCGCAGCCCGACCATCTGGGCATGATCCTGCATCGCCTCCTTGCCGCTCCGAACATCTGCAGCAAGGAGTGGGTGATCCGGCAATACGATCACGAGGTTCAGGGCGGCAGCGTCCTCAAACCGCTGGTCGGTGTGGCCAACGACGGCCCGGGTGATGCCTGCATCACCCGGCCGCGCCTTGAGAGCCACCGCGCCGTCATACTAGCCAACGGCCTCAATCCCAAATATGGACTCCTCGATCCCTATTGGATGGCAGCCTCGGCCATCGATGAGGCCTTGCGCAATATCGTTGCCGTCGGGGGGCGTCCCGAGCGCACCGCGCTGCTTGACAACTTTTGCTGGGGGAACACCGAAAAACCCGATCGTCTCGGCGGCCTCCTCCGCGCCGCGCAGGCCTGTTATGACATGGGCAAGGCGCTGGGCACGCCTTTCATTTCGGGCAAGGACAGTCTCAACAACGAATACAAGACCGAGGCGGGGGAGAGTATCGCCATCCCGCCCACCTTGCTCATCTCCGCGATCGCGGTCATGGAGGATTGCCGCAAAGCGGTCACCATGGACCTCAAGACCGCCGGTGACAGACTCTACCTGCTCGGCGAGACCGGCAAGGAACTGGGCGGATCGCATTATTACGAACTCATGGGGCAGGAGGGCGGAGTGGTGCCGCGGGTCGATCCTGTCCGCGCCCGGGCGCTCTTCACAGCCCTCGCCGACGCGATCGATGCCGGGCTGGTGCGTGCCTGCCACGACTGCTCCGAGGGTGGTCTCGGTGTAGCCCTGGCGGAGATGGCCTTTGCCGGCGGCCTCGGCGCCGCCGTGAGCCTGCAGGCGATGGTGCGCCGCAGCGAGCTGCAGCGTAGTGACTGGGCGCTCTTCGCCGAATCCAACAGCCGTTTTGTGGTCGAGGTGATACCCGCGAATGAAGCGGCCTTCAGAACGGCTTTCGCCGGGCTTCCCTGTGCCCTTATAGGTGAGGTCACAGCCGCACCTCGTCTGCAAATCCGCGGTCTGACGGATGAACCGCTGGTCGATGAGCCCATTGATACCTTGAAACGCTCCTGGCAAGAAACTCTGAGGTGGTAAGTTGACGATGAAACCCAAGGTGCTGGTGCTGCGTGCAGCCGGATCGAATTGCGACATGGAGACCCAATTCGCTTTCCAGTACGCCGGAGCCGAGGCCGAGCTGATCCATATCAACCGACTGCTGCGCGGCGAGGTCCATCTGGCAACCTATCAAATCCTCGCGATCCCCGGCGGCTTCACCTACGGCGATGACATTTCGGCGGGCAAAATTCTTGCTAACGAGCTGCAGTTCAAACTCGCCGGTCAGCTCACCGCCTTCCATGAGGCCGGCGGACTCATCCTCGGAATTTGCAATGGATTTCAGGTGTTAGTTAAAGCAGGGCTTTTGCCGGAGGTGGATCTGGGCGGCCCCCAGGAAGTCACCCTGGTCCATAATGATTCGGGCAAGTTTGAGGACCGCTGGGTCCATCTGCAGGTGCCCGATAGCCGCTCCCTTTTCACCGCGGGCCTGAGTGGTCCGATTTATCTCCCCGTCGCCCATGCCGAGGGCAAATTTGCCGCTCTGAGCCCGGCGGTGCTCGACCGGCTGGAGGCCAATCGTCAGATCGTCTTGCGTTACACGGCGGCGGATGGCGGGCCGGCAGCATATCCGGAGAACCCCAATGGCTCGGACCGCGATATTGCGGGCATCTGTGACTCCACCGGACGCATTCTGGGCCTTATGCCCCATCCGGAGCGGCACATCGATCCGACCCATCATCCACGCTGGACGCGCAACGGCCTGGCACGCGAGGGTGATGGCGTAGCGCTCTTTCGGAATGCGGTGGCCTATTTCAGCTGAAGCTCTCGGACCATCCGTGGGGGCAGTACCGGCTTTTGTTGGGAGGTCGCAATGACGGATGACATCGGTCCCCTGTTGAAGAAGTGGCGCTACACGCCCAATGATATCAACGTCCGCCTCGTTCACGGCGAGGATGGCCGGGAGAAACTGCAGCTGCGGCTGGATCTCGGCATTATTCAGATGGAGCTGGACGGGCGACCGGACGGCCGCCGGCCGCATCGTTTCGAGTCCTATTACACCTATTATCTGAACAAGGCGCGTCTTGCCGAGAAGCAGGGGGGGCACAACCTGAGCTTGACGCCTCTGGACTGCTGGCTGCTACAGCAGGAGTCGGTCCAGTTCTACCATCGCTATCTTGCCCTGATGCGCCTGGGCGACTATCCGCGCGTGATCCGCGACACCCTGCGCAATCTGCACGTCCTCGACTTTGTCGGCCAGCATACCTCCAACGACGAAATCATCTGGTCTTTTGAACAATATCGCCCCTTTGTCATCATGATGAACACCCGTGCTTGTGCGTCGCAGAGCCTGGAGCTGCGGGATTATGACAAGGCCCTCGAATACATCAAGTCGGGCAGCACTAAATTGAGAAAATTCTACCTCGCCCATCGCGCCCGCATTGGCGAAGAGCGGTTGGAGCTCGACTTGCTGCATGAATGGGCGGTGGAGATCCGGCGCCGGCGCCCGGTGAGCGACCGCGAGCTCCTGGCGCGGGAGTTGCGGCAGGCGATTCACAAGGAAGAGTACGAGCGGGCCGCGCTGCTGCGCGACATGCTCGGCGAATTGGAGAAACCGGCCGGTAAAGAGTGAGTCCCGACCGTCATCTGTCACCCAAAAGGGAGGAACCACCAGGATGCTGCAAGGCAAGCGAGTCGCCATTTTGATCGGTCCCCAGTTTCACGATGAAGAGGCCACGGTTCCCAGATCCTGGCTGCAGGAGCGCGGTGCCGCCGTCGACCTGATCGCCCTGGAGCGGGAGGAAGTGACCGGCAAATACGGCCGTGTCACCCTGACCCCCGACCTGGGCATCGCCGAGGCCGACGCAGGGGTGTACGACGGTCTCATCATTCCCGGCGGCGGCGCTCCGGAACGTCTCCGCGTCGACGACCGGGTGCTGGCCTTTGTCAAGCGTTTCTGGCAGAGCGGCCGCCCCGTCGGCGCCATATGCCATGGCGCGCAGGTTCTGATTTCCGCGGATCTGCTGGCCGGGGTCACCGCGACCTGCTACGTCGGCATCCGCGATGACCTCAAGCTGGCTGGCGCTCACTATGTTGACCGGGAAGTCTGCATTGACGGCCCGCTGATCACTTCGCGTAAACCCGAGGATCTTCCGGCCTTCAACAAGGCCTTCGGGGACGCGCTCGCGGCCGCCGGTGAGGCCAAACTGACGGATGCCCTTACCGCCCTGGCGCTGGCCATCAGCCGCGAGAAGGGGGCGCAGGAATTCTATTCCGGCGTGGCTGCGGTGCTCCCCAATGAGGCCTTGCGCAACAAATTCAACTATCTTGCCGTAACCGAAGCGGGCCATTTCGACCAGCTCTCGGATCTCTATGAAAAGATCGCCCACCAGCGGCCGCCCTCCGGCCTGATGGCCACTGAAATCAGCGGCAAGTCCGTTTCCCCTCAGATCACCGCCGCTGAGGCGCTCGATCTGGCCATCACCGCCGAACAGAAGGCCTATGAGTATTACCGCCAAATGGCGCAGCGGGCCAGAAGCGATCGCGCGCGCGAGATGTTCGAATATCTCGCGGCCGAAGAGATGGAACACAAACGGCTGCTCTCCGTCGATAAAGCGATTCTGCAAGGGGGACAGGGGCATTTCCAGTGGGCGACCCATTTCGATGTGCCGCCCGGTATGGAGGATCTGTGGTAGGGTACAAGCCAGGACGGTAGACATCTGTCCTGCCAGAAAGGGCGCAATCGTATGAAACGAACACTTGCAAGAATTGGGCTGTTGTTACTAGCATCGGCGGGCATCGGGTATTCTCAGTATTACGATGGCGGCCTGGGCTTTTACGGCGAAGAGGGTGGACGCTTCATGGGCGGGTTCGGTTTCACCAGCATTCGTGAAGGCGGCCAGACCAAGAATTACGTTTCCGTAGGCCTGAGGCCTGAGTTCTCATTCGGAAAATTCGGCGTGGGGCTCAACATCAACCTCCTTTACGATGTCGATACCGGCGCGATCCGGGCTAAGGACTGGAACACGACCTACGATTATTTCCGCATGCTGCGCTACCTCCGCTATGGCCACAAGCTTGACAAGACCTATGCGCGCGTCGGCACGCTCGACGCCGCCCGTCTGGGCCACGGCTTCATCGTCAACTATTTCACCAATGAAGCCTCTTACGACAATCGCAAGATCGGTCTAGAATTCGATCTCGATTTCGGCCAGTTCGGCTTCGAGAGTACCGTCAGCAATCTGGGCCGCTCCGAATTGATAGGGCTGCGCGGCTATGTCCGCCCTCTTTACGGATTGAAACTGCCCATCATCCGCAATTTTGCCGCCGGCGCGACCTACGCCGCTGATTTTGATCCCGATGTCAGTGCCAGAAGCGACGACGGCATCTCCGCGATGGGATTCGACTTCGAGCTGCCGATCATTCGCACCTCGGTATTCACCACGATGTTCTATTTTGACTACGCCCAGCTCAAGGGCTACAGCTCGGTCGAAGGCACCTCGCGGAATTTTGGATCGGGCCAAGCCCTTGGCATTTACTCCGGCGTGGGCAACCTTTTAGGCGTCATGGAGGTGGCTGCGCGCCTCGAACGCCGCTGGCTAGGCAAGGAGTTCATCGCCTCCTATTTCGATCCCTTTTATGAGATCGACCGCTTCAAGATCGTCGGCGGCGACACGACGCACAAGGCCGATGCCCTGCTCGGCATTACCGAGGAGAGCCGCGGGGTCTTCGGCGAACTCTACGGCAACGTTCTCGGCAACAAGGTGCGGCTGCTCGGCATGCTGAGCCGCCTGGACGCTCAACCCAAGAGCGGCCGGCTGCACCTGGCCGCTGATGCCCCCGATCTGATCCCGGTGCTGGCCGCGCACGCCACCTACGACAAGAGCAGTATCGAGACCGTGCAGGATGTTTTTACCCTCAACAGTCAGAGTGTCGCACGCCTTGGTTTGGGCTACAAGATCAAACCCTATCTGATCGCCTATATCGATTATATCTGGACCTATGTCGAGACCGAGGAGGGCAGCCACATCTACCGGCCGCAAGAGCGCATCGAGCCCAAGCTGGTCTTTTCGTATAATTTCTAATCTCAACGACGGCGCGCACGGGAACGCACGCCCGGCCGCCGACTCCCAGGGATAGCGGGTGGTGGGGGGTGCAACTCTCAGCCTTTAGGGAGCCGATGATCCAACCGCTATGGCGGCAGCTGCGCCGCATGGTGCAGCTGCCGGTCGATTTCATCTATCCGCCCCTCTGTCTGCTCTGCGGCACCTACCTGCAGGCGGGGGCAGTGCTGATCTGCGGCGAGTGCTTCCGTCGTCTCCCCTGGCTCGAAGATCCCGACATTCCGAGCCAATTCTTGCGGACCCCCCTGAGCAAACCCCTGCACTTTGATCGCGCCATCGCACTTTTTGATTACCAGGATTCGATCGGCACGCTGATCCATTTTTTCAAATACAGTGGCGGGCGGGCTTTGGCCCAACCCTTCGGCGAGGCCCTGGGCGAGGCGCTGCGGGACGGTGCCTATGAGGCCCGGGCGATCATTCCGGTGCCATTGCACCCGGGGCGGCGGCGGGAACGCGGCTACAACCAGTCCGAGCTTCTGGCGCGGGCAATGGCGGCGAGGGCGGGGATGGCGCTCTGGCCGGCCGCGCTGCACCGGGTGGTCGCTACACCGCCCCAGGCCCGCATGGGGCGGCAAAAACGGTTGCGCAATCTACGCGGCGCCTTTGTCGCGCCCGATCCCGAGGCGTTGCGGGCGGGCCGGTTCGTGCTGGTGGATGATGTGCTCACCACTGGCCACACCCTCGACGAGTGCGCGCGAGTGCTGCTGGAAAACGGAGCGGCCGGGGTGATCGCAGCCACGATTGCCCGTGTGCGCTGAACTCCTGGTGCCAGAGAAGGCACATTTCGGTCGCACCCCGGCCGCGAAAGCTTGCACCACGCCGCTGTTGTGTCTCAGGGCGCGGGTTTTGAACCGATTTTGCCGCTTGACATTCTGCCAAATAATATGTATTTTTAGGTTCGCATTTTTAAACAACCTAATGTGTGAGGTAGTGAGATGCCCAAAGTCAGTACCCGCGAATTATTCGATGCAGCCTTGAAGGGCGGCTATGCCGTTGGGGCCTTCAATGTTAATAATATGGAGATCATTCAAGGGATCGTTGAGGCGGCAGCCGAAGAAAAAGCCCCGCTGATCCTGCAGGTTTCCAAGGGCGCCCGCAGTTATGCCCGTCACAACTATCTGATGCACCTCATTGCGGCGGCCCTTGAGCAGTTTGATCTGCCCATCGCGGTTCACCTCGATCACGGCGACAGCTTTGAGTTGTGCAAGTCTTGCATTGACGGCGGTTTTACCTCGGTAATGATCGACGGATCGCATCTTCCACTCGCCGAGAATATCAAACTGGTGCGCCAGGTGGTCGAATACGCCCATCCGCGCGGTATCCCGGTCGAGGCCGAACTCGGCCGTCTCGCCGGCATCGAAGATCATGTCAACGTCTCCGATCGCGACGCCATCTATACCAATCCGCGTGAAGCCAAGATGTTTGTCGAGCAAAGCGGCGCCGATTCCCTGGCGGTGGCTATCGGCACCAGCCACGGCGCCTACAAGTTCAAGAGCACGCCGCAGCTCGATTTCGAGCGCCTCGCCGAGATCGAGAAGGCACTGCCCGGTTATCCGCTGGTGCTGCACGGCGCCTCCAGCGTCCCGCGGGAATTCGTCGACCTCTGCAACCAGTACGGCGGCAAGCTGCCCGGAGCCCAGGGTGTTCCCGAAGAGATGATCACCCGCGCCAGCCGGACGAACGTCTGCAAGATCAACATTGATACCGATTTGCGCTTGGCGATGACGGCGGCGATCCGCAAGGTCTTCAGCGAGTCTCCGGCGGAATTTGATCCCCGCAAATATCTCAGCCCTGCCCGCGATGCCATCAAGGCCATGGTCAAGCACAAACTGCATGTGCTCGGCTGTGCCGGCAAGGCTTGATTTCAACCCCGAATGCATCAGGATTTAATCAAGGAGAAGTGTATGGCTATCAGATTGGGAATCAACGGGTTCGGCCGCATCGGCCGTCTGGTTTTTCGTGTTGCTGCGCAGCGAAAGGATATTGAGATCGTCCAGGTCAACGACATCACCGATGCGCCGACTCTGGCGCATTTGCTCAAGTACGATTCGGTTCATGGGGTGCTGAAGAACGATATCCGCGCCGAAGGGGAGTATATTGTCTTTGATGGCAAAAAGATCAAGGTCTCGGCCGAAAAGGATCCGGCCAATCTGCCCTGGGGCGCCGCGCATATTGATGTCGTGGTCGAGTCGACCGGTGTCTTCCGCAAACGCGCGGAAGTGGCCAAGCATATCGAAGCCGGTGCCAGAAAGGCGATCCTGACCGTCCCGGCCAAGGACGAGATTGATGCCACCATCGTTCTCGGCGTCAATGACGAGGCGCTCAAACCCGAGCACAAGATCGTCTCCAATGCCTCCTGTACCACCAACTGTCTGGCCCCGGTTGCCAAGGTCCTGCATGACAAGTTTGGCATCAAGCGCGGCCTGATGACCACCGTGCACGCCTACACCAATGACCAGCGCATCCTTGACCTGCCGCACAAGGATCTGCGCCGTGCCCGCGCTGCGGCGCTGGCCATCATCCCCACCACGACCGGCGCTGCCAAGGCCGTCGGCAAGGTGATCCCCGCGCTGAAGGGTAAGCTGGACGGTTACTCCCTGCGCGTTCCGGTCTCCGACGGTTCAGTCGTCGATCTGGCCGTCGAGCTCAACAAGGACGTCACCATCGAAGAGGTCAACGCGGCGATGCGCGAAGCGGCGCAGGGCAAACTCAAGGGCATCCTTGAGTACACCGAAGATCCGATCGTCTCCGTCGACATCGTCGGCAATGCCCACTCGTCGATTTTCGATGCCCAGTCCACCATGGTGCTCGAAGGCAAGAGCAATTTTGTCAAGGTGGTCTCTTGGTACGACAACGAGTGGGGTTACTCCTGCCGCGTGGTCGACCTTGTCGAAAAAATGGGCAAGATGTAATAAAAAATATTGGGTTTTGAACAATTTTTATGTACATTATGGATGTCGCGGGAGAGCCACAGACTCTCCCGCTGGCAGCCGGATAGGCAGATAGAATGCGCAAGCGGATAATTGCCGGCAACTGGAAGATGAACAAGGACGTCGCCGGGGCGGCGGAGTTGGCTAGGGCGGTTGTTGCGGCCTTGACCGTGCCGACGGAGACGGAAATCGTTCTTTGTCCGCCTTTTACCGATCTGACGACGGTCGCCGCCGTGATTCAGGGGACACCCATCCGGTTGGGTGGACAGAATATGCACTGGGAAGAGAAGGGCGCCTTCACCGGTGAGGTATCCGCCGCGATGCTGCTCTCCGCCGGCTGCAGCCATGTGATCCTCGGTCACTCCGAACGGCGGCAGTACTTTGGTGAGACCGACGAGACGGTCAACCACAAGGTCCGGGCTGCACTCAAGGCGGGATTGATCCCGATCGTCTGCGTTGGCGAGACTCTGGCTGAACGACAGACGGAGGAGACTGCGGCGGTGGTGGCGCGTCAGATCCGCGGGGCACTTGCGGGATTGAGCGGCGAGGAGGTGGCCAGGCTGGTCATCGCCTATGAGCCGGTTTGGGCGATCGGCACCGGCGTTGTGGCCACAAGCGACCAGGCGCAAGAGGTCCATGCCCTGATCCGCCAGCTCGTCGCCAGACTCTATGATTCCCGGATTGCCGAAGTGCTGCGCATCCAGTATGGCGGCAGCATGAAGCCCGACAATGCCGCGCAGCTGCTGGCGCAGAAGGATATTGATGGCGGGCTTATCGGCGGTGCCAGTCTCGATGCCCGTTCTTTCGTGGAGATTGTTTACGCATAGTTTGGAGTGCGCATGTATACGGTATTGATTATTCTTTTTGTTCTGGTCTGCATATTGCTGACTTTTGTCATCCTGATTCAGTCGAGCAAAGGCGGCGGGCTGGCGGGTTCATTTGGCGGTATGGACACCATGGGGACTCTTTTCGGCGGCGGACGCGGCAGCGCGCCCTTCCTGCAAAAGGTGACCGCTGTGCTGGCCACGCTCTTCCTGATCATCGCCTTGATCATGGGCTTTATGACCCGGGGCGGATTGAGCAGCCAGTCTCTGGTTGAGCGGGAACGTGACCGTCTGAATTCATCTCCGGCGCGCACGCTGCCCCAGGTTCCGGAGCAGCAGCCGGCAACCACGCCGAACAGATAGTCTCTTTTTTGACGAGACCTTGCAGCATTCAAGCCGAAGTGGTGGAATTGGCAGACACGCTATCTTGAGGGGGTAGTGCCCACAAGGCGTGCGGGTTCAAATCCCGCCTTCGGCACCAGCCCTTGCCAGGCCGGTGCAGGGACTCGGATCGCAAACAGCCCATCTCCCAAGATGGGCTGTTTTTGCATGGGGGGTGAGCACATCATATCCAGGAGGTGGACCATGCAGGACAAGATCACCCGTCGCGATTTCATCCGCATTGGTGCGGGTGCCGGATTGGCAGTGACGACCTTACCAGGAGCGCCGCAGTGGCTGCAAGCCGCACCGGCCAGCCCGCTTCTAGCGGTCGCCCGCAACGGCGCCCCCGGCGTGCTGGTGCGCAAGGCGGTCGAGGCGCTCGGCGGTATGGGCCAGTTCGTTAAAAAGGGCCAAAGCGTGCTGCTCAAGCCCAACATGGGCTGGGACCGCCTCCCCGAGCAGGCTGCCAACACCAATCCGGAAGCTGTCGCCGAGGTGATCAAGATGTGTTTCGAAGCCGGCGCCGCTCAGGTGCGCGTGCTGGACCGCACCTGCAACGAGCCCCGGCGCTGTTACCTGCGCAGCGGCATCGAAAAGGCGGCCAAGGCGGCCGGTGCCGAGGTCCGTCATATCGTCGAGAGCCGCTTCGAGGAGATCCAGATCCCCGGGGGTGAACTGGTCACCTCCTGGCCTATCTATCGTGACGCCATCGAATCGGATGTGATCATCAATATGCCTATTGCCAAGCACCACAGCATCTCCGGGGTCACGCTCAGTTTCAAGAATCTCATGGGCCTGCTCGGGGGGGACCGCGGCGCGCTGCACAACCATTTCATGACCAAGATTGTGGACATCAACACGGCGGTCAAACCGGCCCTGACCATCATTGATGCCTGGCGTATCATGCTGCGCAATGGCCCCACAGGAGGCAGCCTAGCCGATGTGGCCGAGAAGCGGATCATTCTCGCCTCAGCCGACCGCGTCGCCGCCGATGCCTGGGCCATGGGACTTTTTAATATCGATCCGGCCACGGTCGAATATCTGCGGCACGCATCCAGGCGCGGTCTCGGTCAGCTCGATCTCAAGCGTGTAAAAATTGAGGAGATCAACCTGGGGGTTTGAACGGGTATGGAGTCCTTTAACAATTGGAATGGGCCATGATGATCACCTTCCGCCGTATCTCCCAGCTGCTTTTTCTGACCCTTTTTATCGTCCTTTTCTTCCAGGCGGGATTCCCCTACGCGAGTATCCTGCCGGCTGATCTTTTCTTGCGCGCCAGTCCCCTGGTGGCCGTGGCGGTGATGCTAGCCGGGCGGGTTTTCATCGCGACGATGATCCTGGGCCTGGCGATCCTGCTGCTGACCATCCCCTTCGGCCGCTTTTTTTGCGGCTGGATCTGTCCGCTCGGGACGATCATTGACGGCAGCGACCATCTCATCCGGCGCAAACGCCCACCCGCCCGGCAGCGCGAGAGCCTGCGCTGGAGGTCCTGGAAATTCTTCCTCCTCGCCGCCGTGCTGATCTCCGCAATTTTCTCCACCCAGTTCATCTGGTTCTTCGATCCGATCGCCTTGCTGACGCGCACCTTCACGACGGTGCTCTATCCCGTATTCGCTTTTGCCTTGGGCGCTCTCTTCAATGCCGCCTTCAAGCTTCCTTTCCTTGAAGATACCGTCTATTCGCTCTACGACGCGGCCCAAACGCATGCCCTGCTCCCGATACAACAGCCCCGCTTCTTCGAAACCGGACTGATAGTCGCGATCTTCGCCCTCATCCTCGGTCTGGGGATGGTTTCCCGCCGGTTCTGGTGCCGCAATCTCTGCCCCCTCGGTGCCCTGTTGGGTATATTTTCCAGGTACCGTTTGACGCGCCGTTATGTCAGTGAGGCGTGCACCAGCTGCAGTCTGTGTCAGCGGGCCTGCAAGATGAATGCGATCGAGGATGACTATACCGTAAACAACACCGTGGAGTGCATCGAATGCGCGGAATGCGTCTCGGTTTGCAAGCCGCATGCGGTCTCCTACCGCTTCGGGCGCAATCCCGGCAAAAATGAGATCGATCTCTCCCGCCGCCGCTTGCTGCAAGCCTCCGCGGCCGGCCTGGCCGGCTTGGCCCTTTTCAAGACCGCGGCGGTCAGTCGCATCCAGAAAGGGCATGCGATTCGTCCCCCCGGCGCCCTCGTTGAAGAGCAGTTTCTCGATCGCTGCATACGCTGCCAGGAGTGCGTCAAGATCTGCTCCACCACCGGATCCTGCCTACAACCCTCCCTGACTGAAAGCGGCGCGGAGGGGCTCTGGAGTCCGGTTTCGATTCCGCGCGTGGGCTATTGCGAATACAGCTGCAACCTTTGCGGCCAGGTCTGCCCGACCGGCGCCATCCAGCCGCTCGCCCTCCCTGATAAGCAAAAGACCAAAATGGGCATGGCCTATTTCGACAAGAGCCGTTGCATCCCCTGGTACAAGCAGGAGGACTGTCTGGTTTGCGAGGAACATTGCCCGCTGCCGGAGAAGGCAATCCTCTTTGATGTCCATGAAGCCCGCGGTCCCGACGGCACCTTGCGCACGGTCAAGTTTCCCTATGTCAATGAGGATCGCTGTATCGGCTGCGGCATTTGTGAAAACAAGTGTCCCGTGGTCGGCGCCCCGGGCATCTTTGTCACAGCGGCCAAGGAGACACGTCTTTCTGCGCCCGTCGCCATGCGCGGTGCCGCCTCTGCTGGATAAGATCAGGAATCGTGATTTGCGCAAGCTGAACAAGGAGATCTTCGCCTTACCGCAATGGGCGTGGGAGGGTTTCAATGCCATCCGCCAGCGGCTTAACAAGTCCGCTCTGAAAGAGCGGCCTTGGATGCGGCATTACGACGAAGGAGTCCCCTACGAACTCGAGGCGCCCGGGGTGCCGGTTTACGAGCTTTTGCAGCGGGCGTTTGCGGAGGCGGGCTCCAAGACCGCCCTGCTCTATTACGACCGCCGGTTCAGCTACCATCATCTATATACCCTGGTTACGCGATTCGCCGCCGGTCTACAGCGGCTCGGCGTCCAGCCGGGGGAATCGGTCGCCCTGTGCTTGCCCAATATCCCGCAGTTTCTGATCGCCTACTGGGCCGCGCTCTATATCGGCGCGGTAGTCGTCCTGGTCAATCCCCTGCTCAGCGAGCGCGAGATGCACCAGCAGCTCACCTCGACCCGGGCTACGGTGCTGGTCGTCCTGGACCGGTTCCAACCCCGGGTGGAGCGGCTGCGGGCGCAGAGCGCGGTGCGACATGTTGTGGTCGCCTTTGCAGAAACCTACATGCCGCCGCTGCGGCAGATCGCCTTCCAGTTTCACAAACGGCTGAGCCGGACGGAGGAGAAGATCCGTCGCAGCAAGGAGACGCTCTTTTTCCGGCAGCTGCTCATGCATCCCCCGCTGACCCGGCCGGTCCCGGTGAATCCCGCATCGGCCGCGGTCATGCTCTTCACCGGGGGGGTTACCGGTGAACCCAAGGCCGCGATGCTCAGCCACAACAACGTCCTGATGAACGCCTTGCAGGCACGCGCCTGGATCAGCGATATCCGGGAGGGGGAAGAGGTCGTGATGGCCGCGCTGCCGCTGACGCACAGTTACGCCATGTCCACCTGCCATCATCTCGCCATCCTGGCCAAGGGAATCATGGTTCTGGAGCCGCGCTTCGAGGTCAAGCGGATCTGCCGCGATCTGCAGCGCTACAAGGTATCCCTCTTTCCGGGGGTGCCGACGATGTTTGGCAGCCTGGTCAACCGGTTGGCGCGTAAGCCGGCCGATCTGAGTTCGATCCGCTCCTGCATCAGCGGCGGGGCCCCCCTGCCGCGCGCGATCAAGGAACGATTTGAGGCGATGACCGGAGCCCGGCTGCTGGAGGGGTATGGACTCACCGAGGCCAGCCCGGTCACCCATTGCACCCCGCTGCAGGGGGTGTGCAAGGAGGGCAGCATCGGCCTGCCCTGGCCGGGCACCTATGCGCGGATCGTCGGTCTGCAGGATCGCCGTGTGCTCGGGACCGGAGAAATCGGTGAACTTCAGGTGCGCGGGCCCCAGGTCATGCTCGGTTATTTCGGCGAGGAGGAGGCGACGCGGGCGGTGCTCGATGAAGAGGGTTGGCTCAGCACCGGTGATATTGCTTACCAGGACGAGGACGGCTATTTTTTCATCGTCGATCGCAAAAAGGAGATCTTTTTCAGCGGCGGGTATAATGTCTTTCCGGCCGAGATCGAGCGGGTGCTGACGGAGCATCCGGCTGTCGCGGAAGCCGCAGTCGTTGCGGCGCCCGACGATCATTATGGCAGCGTGGCCAAGGCGTGGCTGGTGCTGCAGCCCGGCGCGGATGCGGTGACGGCGGCGGAGTTGCGGGAGTTCTGCCGCGCCCGCCTGGCGCGCTATAAAATTCCGCGGCAGTATGTCTTTGTCGATGCCTTGCCGAAGAACCTGCTGGGCAAGGTGCTCAAGCGCGAATTGACGCTTTTAGAGCCGATCAGGGAAGTGCGAACCGGCGAAGGATGTCATGGATAGTGATCTGGTGCGTTGCGAACTGCAGGCGGACGGTGCGGTCCGGATTACGCCGCTGGGAAGCCTGGAGGATATTTCACTGCTGCCGGCGGTGGTGGCCGTCTTCGAGCGCGAGTTCCGCAACAAGCACAAGAATTTCATTCTCGACTTAGGCATGCTCGCCGCGCTGCCGGCAGGGTGGGTCGCGCTTATCTTTGAACTGACCGCGCGCAGCCGGCGCCGCGGCGGCGAGCTCTGCGTGGCCCGCCTGCAGCGCAAGGCACAGGGCGATTTGCTGAATTTTCAGCCGGAAAGCTATCTCTGCCTCGAGGAGATGGATATCGTCATGCCACAGGACGCGACGACCGTGCCAGAGGTGGATCAGCCCGACTTTACTGCAGCGCCCGGTCCGGCACCAGCGGCACGCCCGCCGGCGCAGCAGGAGAATGGCGATCCGTCTGAAATCATCGAGATCCCCAGCCGCGTCGACGCCCTCTATCGCGCCTGCGACTTTGTCCTGGGTATCGCCAGCCGGCTCGGCTTCAGCGAATCCGACCTCTCCCGCATCAAGATCTCGGTCTATGAGGCCAGCCTCAACGCCATTGAGCACGCTTATCACTCCGATGCAACCCGCAAGGTGCGCGTGCGCGTGACCACGCTGCCGGACCGATTGCTCATCGGCATCATCGACCATGGTGACGGCTTCGAGGCCAGGACCAACGAGGATTTTGATGCGACGGCGGCTGCCGCGGCGCGCCGCACCGGCGGCATGGGGCTGCATATCATTCGCCGCTCCATGGACAAGGTGACCTATCTGCGCGATCCCAAGAACGGAAACTGCCTGCTCATGGAGAAAAAACGGCCCGTCAGCGGACTTACAGCCGAGGGGATCTCAGGCGATCCGGGCTTTGGAACGGGCCGGCTGAGCGCAACCGAGGAGAACGACGCCCCGTGGCCCGGATTATCCGACTAGACGGCCGCACGGGACTGCGGTTGTTTCTGCTCCTGGCGCTGCTGCTTGGCGCGTTCTGGGGGATCTATGCTCTGAGCATCCGCCTCGCAGAACTGCTGGATCGGCGGCCGGCGCCGGCCGAAGAAGCCCATCCTGAAGGGGAAGAACCCGATCTCGCCGCCGTGGCCACACCGGCGGGCATCGTCCATCTCAAGCAAGCCCTCTTTTGCCTCGACATCCATGACCGCAAGCCCGTGGTATTCAAGTCCGTTTTCAGCCGCCGCGTTGATTATATCTATTGTTATTCGGTGCTTTCCGCTCCGCCAGAAGGCGTTATGATTCTTCACCGCTGGATCCTCAAAGGGCAGCCGGTTTTCGAACGATGGCTGCGCGTGCAAGGCCGCAACTGCCGCGTCTGGAGCCGGCGCCATGTCCTGAGCAAGGAACCGGGCACCGGCCGGGTGGAGATCATTTTGGAGGATGGGAATTTGCTCGGCTCTGCGGTGTTTACATTGTTGTAAACCGGGAAGGTTTCATATGAGTGCAGAAGAGTTGCGCCGGGAGATCCGCCAGTTCCAGCGGCGCAAAAAATGGTTTGCCCTGCCCCTGATCGCTCTGGGCTTTATCATGCTCGTGACCCCGGGCCCCGGGCTGGCGTTGCTGCTCCTCGGCTTCATGCTCCTTTTCCCCCGCGACGGCGAACGCCTGCTGCACTGGATCAAATTGCGCTGGCAGCGCCTGTGCGGCCGGGTGCCGCCTTCCGGACCGGCGGAAACCCGGACGGATCACGACGCTCCGAAAAAATGAATTGAAACTTTTTACGGGATGCCGAGTCTAATAGATGATTTGTTTAAACCGATCCAATAAGGAGGGATAGATCATGTTTTTTTCCATGCGAGATATTCTGATTCTGGCGCCGGCGCTGATTCTGACGCTCTACGCCCAGTGGAAGGTGAAAAGCACCTTCAATCGGATGAGCCAGGTGCGCTCCGGATCTGGCATGACCGGTGCGCAGGTGGCCAAGTCCTTATTGCAGCGCAACGGGATCCAGGATGTTGAGGTGGGTGCTGTACAGGGTGAATTGACCGATCACTACGATCCGATTCACAAGACCCTCAACCTCTCCGAGCCGGTTTACGCCTCAGACAGCCTGGCTGCCATCGGGGTTGCGGCTCATGAGACGGGCCATGCCATCCAGCACCAGGTGGCGTATGCGCCGCTGAAGTTGCGTCAAACCATGTACCCGCTCTCCAATTTCGGCTCCATGCTCGCCATGCCGCTTTTCATCATCGGCCTGATCGCCTCCATCAAGGTATTGATCGACATCGGCATCCTCTTTTTTGCCGCCTCGGTCGTTTTCACCCTGGTCACCCTGCCAGTCGAGTTTGACGCTTCCAAGCGCGCGCTGGCCCAACTCTCCGCAAGCGGCATGATCAGGGGTGAGGAGATCGACGGCGCCCGCAAGGTGCTGAGTGCCGCCGCGCTGACCTATGTAGCCGCCGCGGCCATGGCGGTTCTGCAGTTGATCCGTTTGTTAATGCTTCGCAATGATCGTTGATAACAGGAAAGGATGTACCATGTACGCCAAGAAACGTTCCGCCCTCCTGTATACGGGTATCTTGATCGGTATCGTCATCGGATTGGTCATCTCCAGTAACCTGGACTGGGTCCGGCACAGCTTCGCCAATGACCGCGGCGAGGCCGTCGCCCTCGGCGCCAATGAGCCGGTGTCACAGGAACTGCTCGGCCTGCAAAGTCTGAGCAAGGCCTTCACCCAGGTGGCTAAAATCGCCAGCCCGGCCGTGGTGACCATCAACAGCAGTGCGGTCGTCAAGTCCAATATCCGTAATCCCTTCATGGATGATCCCTTTTTCCGCCAGTTTTTCAATGTGCCGGACCAGAAACAGGTGATGCACGGCCTGGGGTCCGGAGTGATCGTCAATCCCGACGGTTATATCCTGACCAACAACCATGTTGTCAAGGATGCTGACGAGATCACGGTAACCATCGACAAGGTGGAGCACAAGGCCAAGGTAGTCGGTAAGGATCCGGCCAGTGATATCGCGGTGATCAAGATCGAAAAGAAAGGGCTGCCGACCATCAATCTGGGCGACTCGGACAAGCTCGAGGTCGGCGAATGGGTGATGGCCATCGGCAATCCCTTCTCTGATGTGCTCGACAAAACCGTAACCGCCGGCATCGTCAGCGCCAAGGGGCGCTCTCTCGGCGCCGGCCTTGGGGACGGGACTTTGCGCTATCAGGATTTCATCCAGACCGATGCGGCCATTAATCCCGGCAACAGCGGCGGGGCCCTGGTCAATCTGCGCGGCGAGCTGGTGGGCATCAATACCGCCATCGTCGGCCAGGCCAACGCTGGCGTCGGCTTCGCCATCCCCATCAATATGGCCCGATCGATCATGGAACAATTGATCAAGAGCGGCAAGGTGCGTCGCGGCTGGATTGGCGTGCAACTCGAGGATGTCGACGAGGAGAAGGCGGAATACTTCGGCCTCGACAAACCCAAAGGCGTACAGGTGGGCGAAGTTCTCAAAGACAGCCCGGCCCTCAAAGCCGGCCTGAAGCGGGATGATATCATTCTCAAACTGAACGATTTCGAGGTCACTTCGCGCGACCAGCTCATTGCCTGGGTCGGCAGCCAGGCTCCCGACACCAAGATCACCTTGACCATCTGGCGCGACAAAGCCCTCAAGACCATCTCCCTGACCCTGGCCGAGCGGCCCGCGGATGAAGCCCTGGCCAGCGAGGAGGGCGCCACGACCGGCCAGATCGACAAGTTGGGCATCGAGGTGCAGGAGATGACGCGCCAGCTCGCCCGCCAGTACGGCTACGAGGGTGAAGAGGGCGTGATCATTACCAGCATCGATCCCAACTCGGTGGCCGACCGCAAAGGGCTGCGCGAGGGCGATCTGATCCTTTCGGTCAACGACACCGCCACCACCTCGGTGCGCGCCTTCCGCGCCGCCCTCCGCGAGGTCAAGCCGGGCGGCGTGGTCTATATGCGCATCATGCGCGAGCGAATGGTCTATACCGTCGCCCTGCGTATGCCACGATCATAAGAGAAAGTCTGACAATATGGCAGATATTGCGGCCAAAATGACAATTTAAGCGCACTGAGCACCAGAACAGAGCGTACGGCCTTCCGGGGTCGTACGCTTGTTTTTTATAGACCTGAATCGGTCTGCAGGCTGGTTTCCGTTTTGGCACGTACTTTGCAAAGGCGACGATGATTTTAGAGACCATCTGCAACGTTTTACATAAAGTTTCCCGAAAGGAGTAAAAGGATGGGAAAGATTATCGGTATCGATCTGGGCACCACCAACTCGTGCGTCGCGGTGATGGAGGCGGGGGAGCCCGTCGTCATCCCCAACAGCGAAGGCATGCGCACCACCCCCTCGGTGGTGGCGTTCAGCAAAACCGGTGAGCGGTTGGTCGGTCAGGTGGCCAAGCGACAGGCGGTCACCAATCCGACCAAAACCGTCTATTCGATCAAACGGTTCATGGGGCGCCGCTTCGGCGAGGTCTCGCGCGAGCGGGAAGAGGTCCCCTATACGGTCATTTCCGGCAGCAATGATGTAGCCAAGGTCAAAATAGACGACAAGGAATATTCTCCGCAGGAGATCTCGGCCATGATCCTGCAAAAGATGCGCCAGACCGCCGAGGATTACCTCGGTGAGAAGGTGACCGATGCGGTTATCACCGTGCCGGCCTATTTCAACGACAGCCAGCGCCAGGCGACCAAGGAGGCGGGCGAAATCGCCGGCTTGAACGTGCGTCGCATCATCAATGAGCCGACTGCGGCTTCGCTGGCCTATGGCCTCGACAAGAAGGGCAATGAAAAGATCGCCGTCTTCGACCTCGGCGGCGGTACTTTCGACATCTCGATCCTCGAGATCGGCGATGGTGTCTTTGAGGTCAAATCGACCAACGGTGACACCCATCTCGGCGGCGACGATTTCGACCAGCGCATCATCGACTGGATCGTCGATGAGTTTGTCAAACAGGAGGGTGTCGATCTCTCCAAGGATCCGATGGCCTTGCAGCGGCTCAAGGAAGCGGCCGAGAAGGGCAAGTGCGAACTCTCGACGACCACGCAGACCGAGATCAATCTGCCTTTTATCACAGCGACCGACAGCGGCCCCAAGCATCTCAGCATGACCCTCACCCGGGCCAAGTTCGAACAGCTTTGTGATGATCTCTTTCAGCGCACGCTTGCTCCCTGCCGGACCGCCCTCAAGGATGCCGGCATGACCACCGCCGAAATCAATGAGGTTGTCCTCGTTGGCGGTGCGACGCGCATGCCCAAGGTTCAGGAGATGGTGCGCGAGCTCTTCGGCAAGGAGCCGCATAAGGGGGTTAATCCCGACGAAGTAGTCGCCGTCGGCGCGGCCATTCAAGGTGGTGTTCTCGGCGGCGAGGTCAAGGATGTCCTCCTTCTCGATGTCACGCCGCTTTCTCTGGGCATTGAGACTCTTGGTGGCGTGATGACCCGGATTATCGAAAAGAACACCACCATCCCCACCCGCCAGTCGCAGATCTTTTCGACGGCGGCTGACAGTCAGACCTCGGTGGAAATCCACGTCCTCCAGGGCGAACGGGAGATGGCCATTGATAACCGTACGCTCGGGCGTTTTCACCTCGATGGCATTCCGCCCGCTCCGCGAGGCATTCCGCAAATCGAGGTCTCTTTCGACATCGACGCCAACGGCATCCTCAATGTCGCCGCCAAGGATAAGGCGACCAACAAGGAGCAGACCATCCGGATCGAGGCCTCGACCGGCTTGAGCAAGGAGGAGGTCGAGAAGATGGTCAGCGATGCCAAGTTGCATGCCGCCGAGGACAAGAAGCGGCGCGAGCTGATTGATACGCGTAACCAGGCGGATCAACTGGTCTATCAAACCGAGAAGAACATCAAGGAGAATGCCGACAAGCTCGACTCCGGTTTGAAGAACCAGCTCGAGGCCGGCGTCGGCCGTCTCAAGGAGGCGATGAAGGGCGAGAATATCGATGAGATCAAGTCGGCTCTCGAGGCCCTCAACCAGATCTGGCACCAGGCCGCCGCCAAGATGTACGAAGCGGCCAACGCCCAGCAGCAAGCCTCCGCCGCTGCCGGGGCGCAGCAAGGTCAGCCCGGCGGCGAATCCTCCGGTGACAAGCCGCCCAAGGCGGAAGATGCTGATTACGAGGTGGTAGACGACCAAAAGTAATCCGCCCAGGCATACGCCCGGCATGGCATATAGCCAGGCCGGGCCCTCTGACCGGCACAATGCAAAGGGCGGAACCTGTTCCGCCCTTTTTTTACTCATTGAGATGAGGATATCATCATGATCTCCATGGACAAATTGACGATAAAGGCCCAGGAGGCGCTGGGACGCAGTCAGCAGGCGGCCGGCGACAACGGACATCAGCAGATCGAGCCGCTACACGTGCTTCTGGCCCTGCTCAACGATCCGGAAGGCATGGCGCGGAGCCTGGCCAAGCGCATCGGCGCCGATCCGGGACTCCTGATCAACCGCACGACCGAAGCCCTGGCGAAGATCCCCCGGGTTAGCGGCAGCGGCCAGATGTATTACAGCCGCGAGACCGGTGAACTCTTTGATTCGGCCCAGAAAGAAGCAGGACAGTTGCGCGATGAGTACATCAGCGTGGAACACCTCCTTCTGGCCCTTGCCGGAGATCGGGGTCCGGCCGGTGCCCTGATGCGCGAAAACGGCATGACCCACGATGCGCTGTTGCAGGTGCTCAAGCAGGTGCGCGGCAGCCAGCGCGTGACCGACCAGACTCCGGAGGATAAATACCAGGCCCTGCAGCGTTATGCGCGCGATCTCAACGAACTGGCCCGTCAGGGCAAACTCGATCCTGTGATCGGCCGCGATGACGAGATGCGCCGGGTGCTGCAGGTGCTCAGCCGCCGCACCAAGAACAATCCGGTGCTCATCGGCGAGCCCGGCGTCGGCAAAACCGCGATCGCCGAAGGCGTCGCGCAGCGCATCACCCAGGGCGATGTGCCGGAGAATCTCAAGAGCAAGCGCATCATGGCCCTCGATCTCGGCGCCCTCATCGCTGGCGCCAAATACCGCGGCGAGTTCGAGGAACGCTTCAAGGCCCTGCTGAAAGAGATCACCGATTCGGAGGGGGAGTACATCCTCTTCATCGATGAACTGCATACCCTGGTAGGTGCCGGGGCCGCCGAGGGGGCTATGGACGCCTCCAACATGCTCAAACCCGCCCTCGCCCGTGGCGAGCTGCGCTGCATCGGCGCCACCACCCTCGATGAGTATCGCCTCCACATCGAAAAGGATGCCGCCTTGGAGCGGCGTTTTCAGCCGGTGATGGTCAATCCCCCCTCGGCGGAGGAGACGATCTCCATTCTTCGCGGCATCAAGGAAAAATATGAAGTGCATCATGGGGTGCGCATTCAGGACAATGCCTTGGTTGCGGCCGCTACGCTGGCCGACCGCTACATCAGCGACCGTTTTCTTCCGGACAAGGCCATCGACCTGATGGATGAGGCCGCCTCCAAATTGCGCATCGAGATCGACAGCATGCCGGCGGAGCTGGATGAGGTCGAACGCCGCAGCAAGCAGCTCGAGATCGAACGTCAGGCCCTGAAAAAGGAGGAGGATCCGGTCTCTGCGCAGCGCCTCGTTGAGGTCGAAAAGGATCTGGCGGAGTTGGCGGAGAGGCGGACCGCGCTGCGCGCCCACTGGGAACTGGAGCGAAGCCAGATCGCCGCGATCCGCGGACTTAAGGAGGGGATTGAGAAGGCCAAGACCGATGCGGCCGCTGCTGAACGCGATGGCCGTCTCGAGGAGGCCGCTGAACTGAAATACGGCCGTCTGATCGAGCTGCACAAACAGCTCGAAGCGGCCAACTCCCGGCTGATCGACTTACAGAAGGACCTGCGGATGCTCAAGGAGGAGGTTGATGAGGAGGACATCGCCGAAGTGGTCTCTAAATGGACCGGCATCCCGGTTGTGCGCATGCTCGAGAGCGAAAAGCAGAAGCTGCTGCATATGGAGGAGCGGTTGCACGAGCGGGTGATCGGCCAGGACGAGGCGGTCGAAGCGGTTGCCGATGCCATTCGCCGCAGCCGGGCCGGGCTTCAGGATGAAAACCGTCCCATCGGCTCCTTCATCTTTCTCGGTTCAACCGGCGTCGGCAAAACCGAGCTGGCGCGCGCTCTCGCGGAATTTCTCTTCGATGACGAGCGCGCGATGGTGCGCATCGATATGTCGGAGTACATGGAACGCCATGCGGTTTCGCGGCTTATCGGCGCGCCGCCTGGGTATGTAGGCTATGATGAGGGCGGCCAGCTTACCGAGGCGGTACGGCGGCGGCCCTATGCAGTGGTGCTCCTCGATGAGATCGAAAAGGCCCATCCCGAGGTCTTCAATGTCCTGCTTCAGGTACTGGATGAGGGGCGGCTCACCGACAACCAGGGCCGTACGGTCAATTTCAAGAACACCATCATCATCATGACCTCGAACCTTGGCGCCCAGCAGATCATGGAGCGGTCGCAGGAGATCAACGAGAAGAACCGCAAGAAGATCCACGAGGAGATCCAGGAAGAGGTACTGGCCCTGCTCAAGAATACCATGCGCCCCGAGTTTCTCAACCGCGTCGACGACATCATCGTCTTCCACGCCCTGCGGCGTGAGGAGATCAAACAAATCGCGCGGCTGCAGCTGCGGCATCTGGAAAAGCTGCTGGCGCGTCAAGATCTGCTTCTCGAAGTCACGCCTGAGGTGGAAGAGTATCTTGCGGAGCACGGCTACGATCCGGCCTTCGGCGCCAGGCCGCTGAAACGCCTGATCCAGCACGAGATGGTCGATGCCCTGGCCTTGAGACTCTTGGCGGGTGACTTTCCTGCAGGTTCTACCGTCGAGGTGCTTGTAAAGGATAAAAAACTTGATTTTATGAGGAAAAAACCCTAAGTTAGAAAATTCGGGAACTTTCCTTTTTCACTCTCGTTAACAATACATTTACCGGAGCATAGCAGCGGAGGAGATGTGATGAAACACTGGATTGCATGGACACTGGCCCTGGTGATGGTTGCGATTCTTGCCGGGTGTGGCGAAAAGATGACGGAAGAGCAGTTGCGCGCCAATGCCGCGGACTTTGAGAGCCGTGAGCAGTGGAAACAGGCGGTCGAGATGTATGCGCGTTTGGTCAAGGCTTTCCCCAAATCGCCCCGCGCAGATGAGACCCTCTATCGCCTTGGTGTGCTCTATGCCAACAATCTCAAGGATTATCAGCAGTCCGTTGATGCCTACAAGCAGCTCATCCGCAAGTACCCGAAAAGCAATTATGTCATCCAGTCCAGTTTCATGATCGGCTACCGATATGCCAACGACATCAAGGACTACGATAATGCCAAAAAGTATTATCAGGAGTTTTTGCAAAAGTGGCCCAATCATGAACTGGCCTCCTCGGTAAAATGGGAGCTGGAGCACCTCGGCAAGGATATCAGCGAGCTGGACCTCCAGCTCGGCACGCCCGCTCCGGGTTCAGCCGCTAAGCAGTAACGTCAATAGATATGATCTCGGTGCCGCCACCGGCGGCGCCGAGAATACCAGCCGATCGATGGGCGATCCGTCCCTGTTGCCTCTTTATCGGCTTTATTATTGTCCGGAGGAATGCGATGCGCGCGATGCGTTCTGCTGCTTTGCTGCTTCTGGGTGGGCTGCTGCTGACGGCCTGGCCGCTGCGGGCCCAGTCCGGCGATGAGGGCATCCGCGTCTCTGCGATGGCGGAGCCGCGCGAGGTGCCGCAGAATCGCACAGCCCTGGTGACCATCCGTCTCGAATGGGCCGGTGACCTCGACCGCTACGAGATCGTCAAATTCGACAATCCCCTGGTGGACAATCTCAGTATTATAGGAACGGCCAGCTCCAACCAGGTCCAGGTGGCCGGCGGCGTGCAGGTGGCCCGGCAGGAATACCAGTATACGGTCAAGCCGGATGGCCTTGGCATGGCTTATGTGGACGGCATCATCATCCGTTACAGCGACAAGGCGACCGGCAAGGAGTACCGTCTCGCAACCAGCCGTCTTGAACTCAAGGTGATCGATCCGCTCCCCGAGCCGGGCTCCTATCTTTGGCTGATCATTCTGCTGGCGGCCGGGCTCGCGGCGGCGCTTACCCTGTTTCTGGTGCGCCGGATCCGGCGTCGGCGGGCCGAGGCCGCGCGTCTCGCCCTCGAACAGCAGGCGCGCCAGATCTCCCTGGAGGAGAAATATGCGGAACGGCTAAAGGAGGAGGTCGATCTGCGCCAGCCGGATCTCGATCCCGGTGCGGCCTTCGCCCGGCTCTCTGGGCTGCTGCGCCGGTATCTGGCGGAAAGGTACAGCCTGCCGCTGATCAGCGCCACCACCTCTGAGGTCCGCGGTCTGATGGAGGAGGCGGAGGCCGATGAAGGGGTAATCACCGATACTATGGCTATTCTCGAGCAGGCCGATATTGCCAAATTTTCCGGTGCGGCGCCGCGGCGCGGCGAGCTGGAACGCGCCTATACGATTCTGGAATCCATGCTGGGGTCGACCAGCCGGTAGTACTAGGTTGCAGAGGTCAAGAGATCTATTATGGGAGGAGTAATGAACATCGACATTCAAGCCATCCAGGCCAAGATCGAGCGCGAGAGCGCCTTCGTCGAAAAGATCACGGCCGAGGTGAGCAAGGTGATCGTCGGCCAGACCTATATGATCGAGCGGCTGCTCATCGGTTTGCTCGCCGACGGACACATTCTGCTGGAGGGCGTGCCGGGTCTGGCCAAGACCATGACCGTCAAGACCCTTTCCGCGGCCATCAAAACCCAGTTCCAGCGCATCCAGTTCACCCCGGATCTGCTGCCCGCAGACATCATCGGCACCATGATTTACGACCAGAAGAACGGCTCCTTCTCCGCCAAAAAGGGCCCGATCTTTTCCAATCTCGTCCTCGCCGACGAAATCAACCGTTCCCCGGCCAAGGTGCAGTCGGCCCTGCTCGAAGCGATGCAGGAGCGCCAGGTGACCCTCGGTGATTCGACCTTCCCGTTGCCGTCGCCTTTCCTCGTCCTTGCCACCCAGAACCCGATCGAGCAGGAGGGCACTTATCCCTTGCCGGAAGCCCAGGTGGACCGGTTCATGCTCAAACTCTCGATCGGCTATCCCGACCGCAATGAAGAGCTGGAGATCATGCGCCGCATGACCCGCGCCGATCTGCCGGAGGCAAAGGCGGTGGTCACGCCTCAGGAGATCATCAGCGCCCGCCGTGCGGTTCATGAGGTCTATATCGATCCCAAGATCGAGAATTATATCGTCGATATCGTATTTGCCACTCGCAAACCGAAGGAGTACGGTCTGGATGAGCTGGCCGATCTGATCGCCTACGGAGCCTCGCCGCGCGCTTCGATCTATCTCAGTATGGCCGCCAAAGCCCATGCCTTTTTGAGCCGCCGCGGTTATGTGACGCCGGAGGATATCCGCTCGATCGCTATGGATGTGCTGCGGCACCGCGTCATCATCACCTACGAGGCCGAGGCCGAGGAGATCAGCGCTGAGGATGTCGTGCGCAAGATCATCAACAAGGTCGAGGTCCCCTGATCGGCGGCGTATTGGAAGCGGCAACAGGCTAATGAAGAACGGTCATGATCCCAAAAGAGATACTCAAAAAAGTAAAGCGCATCGAGATCCAGACCCGCGGCCTGGTCAACGATGTTTTTTCCGGGGAGTACCACTCGGTCTTCAAGGGCCGCGGGATGGAGTTCTCGGAGGTGCGCGAATACCTGCCCGGTGATGATATCCGCACCATCGACTGGAATGTCACAGCGCGGATGGGCCATCCCTTCGTCAAGATTTTCGAGGAAGAGCGCGAGCTCACCGTAATGCTGGTGGTCGATGTCAGCTCCTCCTCGGCGTTCGGCACGGTCTCACAAATGAAGAGCGAGATCGCGGCGGAGATCTGCGCCCTGCTCGCCTTCTCGGCGATCAAGAATAACGATAAAGTCGGCTTGATCATCTTTTCTGAAGGGGTGGAAAAATTCGTCACCCCGAAGAAAGGCAAGTCCCATGTGCTGCGGGTCATCCGCGAGGTGCTATACCATCAGCCGCAGGGCCACCGGACCGACATCGGCCAGGCCCTCGAATACCTCAGCAAGGTGAGCCGGCGGCGCAGTGTGGTCTTTCTGATCTCCGATTTTCTCTCTTCGGGGTATGAGAAAGCACTGCAAATCGCCAACAAACGGCACGATATTGTCGCCATCTCCCTGACCGACCCGCGCGAGCAGGAGCTGCCCGATGTCGGCTTTATCGAGCTGGAGGATGCCGAGACCGGCGAGACCTGGCTGCTCGACACAAGTGACGAGGGGACGCGGCGCGCCTTCAGTAAACGCGCCCTTCAGGACAAGAGCGGCCGTGACAAGATCTTCCGCTCGATGAACGTCGACCAGGTGGAGATCAACACCCGGATTTCGTATGTCGAGCCGCTGATACGATTTTTCAAGATGCGCGCCAAACGCTACCGTTAACCGGACGAGGAGTGCCATGCGCAAGAGTCATCCTGTTCTCTTTGCTCTCATGCTGGCGGCGCTGGCCGCCGGCTGCGGCTCGGGTAAACGCCCGGCCAAAGAGGCCGAAAAAGTGCGCGAATTTGCTGCGGACCTGGTCAACCGCTCCCTCTACACCCAGGCGGTCAGCGAATACGAAGCCTGTCTGCGCGATTATGATCTGTCCGCCAATGATGCGGCCAATCTGCAGTATGCCATCGGCAACCTTTATTTTGAGCGTCTGCACGATTACGCCAATGCCATGACCTGGTATCTCAAGCTCAAACACTTCCATCCTGAAAGTCCAGTCGTCGCCGAGGCCAACAAGAAGATCGTCGCCTGTCTGGAACGTCTCGACCGCAGCGCGGATGCGCGTCAAGCTCTGGATGAGACGGTACAGCTCGATCCCTCGCGGGTGCAGAAACCGCGGCCCGGGGCGGTCGTTGCGCGCATTGGCAGCCGTGAGATCAGCATGGGCGATCTTAATTTCGAGATCGACCAGCTGCCTCCCAGCGCCCGCGAGCAGTTCCGCAATCCGCAGGCCAAGCTGCAGTTCCTGCGCGAATATGTCGCCACCGAGTTGCTTTACGATACCGCCAAGCGGGCCGGACTCGATAACGACCAGCAGGTGGTCGACGGCGCTTTTCAGGCCAAGAAGGCTCTGATGGTCCGCCGCCTCATGCAGGACAAGGTCGCGGACAAGATCCATGTCGATGCGGGTGATGTGGCCACCTATTACCAGGCGCACAAGGCCGACTACGCCGAGAAGAACGACAAGGGCAAGTTGATCCGCGAGAAGAGCTTGGATGAGGTCCAGCAACAGGTGACTCAGGACCTCTACCGCGACAAATACCAGCGTGCCTTCCAGGAGATGATCGGCAGGATGATGCAGGCCGAGGGCGTGCAGTTCTTCGACGACCAGGTGAAGTAGAATATTGTTCCACACAGGGACACGGAAACGCGACGAAAGCGCATTCTCCTTGTCCCTGTGTTTCGGTGAGAACTGTTTTCAATAAACTGAGTTCACGTGACATGCCAAGACGACGAATACTGATTCTTCTCGGCCTTCTAACCGCAGTACTGGCGCGAGCCCAGGAGCAGGTGACGATCGATTCGCGGGTGGACCGCGCCAAGATTCTCATTGGTGATATCGTACGCTACAGCTTGCGCGTCTCCCATGCGGAGGGCGTCACGGTCGAGATGCCGTCGCCGGGCAGCAATCTCGGCCAGTTCGAGCTGCGCGACTACAAGGTGCTGCCGCCGCAGAAAAAGGAGGGGCGGACACTCCTCGGCGCCGACTATCTGATTTCCACCTTTGATACCGGCGACTATGAAATTCCCGCCCTGAGCATCACCTATCGACTCAAGGGCGACACGACACGTCATATTCTCAAGAGCGAACCGATCAAGATCCTGGTGCAAAGCCTCAATCCGAGCGAAGCGGGTGATATCCGCGACATCAAGCCACCTCTGGTGCCGCCGCGCGATTGGAAATCGATCCTGCTCAAGATCGCTGCGGCTGTTCTGCTGGTTGCCGCTGCTGTGGCCACATGGTGGATCTTGCGCCAGCGCCGGCAGGGGAAGGGGCTCCTTCCGGAACGGCAGACTCCGCCACGGCCCGCCCACGAGATCGCCCTGGAGGCCCTGCAGGCGCTGGTCGCCAGCGACTGGCTCGCCGCGGGCAAGCACAAGGCCTGGCACAGCGAACTGGCCGATATCCTGCGCCGCTACATCGAAGGCCGCTATGGCATCGATGCCCTCGAAATGACCAGCCGCGAACTGCTTGGCGCCCTAGACACCTACGGTCTCGAAGAACCCTGGCCGGCGCGGTTGAAGGATCTGCTGACCCTTTGCGATATGGCCAAATTCGCCAAGTACGTCCCCGAGCCGGCCGAAACCGAACGCCTGACCGCAACCGCCTTCGCCTTCGTCGAGGGCACCAAGCTGACCTGGACCGAACCGGAGCCGCAGCCGCAGCCTGAAGCCGTCGCCGAGCCGTCGTCCACGCAAGGGGAGGGCCGCTGAGATGTTCCGCTTCGCTAATCCCGGGTTCCTGCTGCTGCTGCTCATCCTGCCGGCGATGATCTGGTGGTATCTGCGCCGCAGCCTGCGCAGCCGTTCGACGGTGCGCTATTCCGATATCGCCCTGATCAAGGAGGTGGGAACGTCAAGCCGCAGACGCTACCGCCATCTGCTCTTCCTGCTGCGCCTCGCGGCCATCGCGCTGCTGATCGTCGCCTTCGCCCGGCCCCAGGCCGGAAGCCGCGAAGAGGAGATGATCACCGAGGGCATCGATATCATCCTCTCCATGGACATCTCCAGCTCGATGCTCGCCGAGGATTTCCAGCCCAAGAACCGCCTCGAGGCGGCCAAACTGGTCGCGGCCGATTTCATCAAGGGGCGCACCAACGATCGTATCGGCATGGTGGTCTTTTCCGGCCAGAGCTTCACCCAGTGCCCCCTGACCCTGGATTATGGCATCCTGCTCAAATTTCTCGAGGAGATCCATGTCGGCCAGATCGAGGATGGCACCGCCATTGGGATGGGACTGGGCACCAGCATCAACCGTCTGCGCGACAGCAAGGCCAAGAGCAAGGTGGTGATCCTGCTGACCGACGGCCAGAACAACCGCGGCGAACTCGACCCTCTCACCGCGGCGCGCATCGCCAAGAGCTTCAATATCCGGGTCTATACCATCGGCGCCGGCAGCAAGGGTGAGGCGCTTTATCCGGTCGACGACCCGATCTTCGGGCGGCGCTATGTGCGCATGCCGGTCAATATCGATGAAGAGCTGCTGCGGCGGGTGGCGGATATCACCGGTGGACGCTATTTCCGCGCCACCGATAAGACCAGCCTGGAAAAAATCTACAAAGAGATCAGCGAGATGGAAAAGACCAGGATCCAGGTCAAACAGTACACCCGCTATCGCGAGCTTTTTTCCGGTTATCTGATCGCTGCGCTGCTGCTGCTCGCCCTGGAAGTGATCCTCGGCAATACCGTTTTTCGCAAGATACCCTAATTAGCGGAATCCTTTATGCTGCGATTCGCGAACAGTTATGCGCTCCACCTCCTCTGGCTCATCCCGCTGGTGGTATTCTTTTATGTTCTGGCCTTTCGCGCCAAGAGCCGGGCGCTGCAGCGGTTCGGCAATAGCGAGCTGATGAAAAAGCTTGCGGCTAATGCCAGTCCGATCCGACCGATCCTCAAAGCCGCCTTGATCATCCTAGCCCTGATTTTCGCCCTGTTCGCCCTGGCGCGGCCGCAGATCGGCACCCGCGTCGAGGAGGTCAAGCGCGAGGGGATCGACCTGATGATTGCCATCGATGTCTCCACCTCGATGCTGGCCCAGGATGTGCCGCCGAGCCGCCTGGATAAGGCCAAACACGAGGTCGAGAGCCTGCTCGGCCGCCTTCAGGGCGATCGCGTCGGCCTCATCGCCTTCGCCGGCACCGCGTTCGTGCAATGCCCGCTCACCCTCGATTACGGCGCTGCCAAGCTCTTTCTCGACATCCTCGATCCCGGTCTCATTCCGACCCCCGGCACCAATATCGGTCAGGCCATCTCCCGCGCGCTCGAATGCTTCGACCAGAAGGAGCGCAAGCACAAGGTCCTGGTCATCATCACCGATGGCGAGGACCATGAGGGGGATGTGATGAAACAGACCGAGGAGGCGGAACGCCAGGGGGTGATCATCTATACCGTCGGCATCGGCTCACCGAAGGGGGACCCTATCCCGATGATGACCGACTATGGGATCTCCTCCGGCTTCAAGAAGGATCGCGAGGGCCAGGTGGTGATCACCAAGCTCGACGAGGTGACTCTGGAAAAGATCGCCCTGCAGACCAACGGCAAATATTTCCGAGCCACCAGCGGCGAGGACGAGCTGCGCAAGATCTACGACGACATCGACAAGCTCGAAAAGAAGGAGCTGGGTTCGATGCGCTTTTCCCAGTTTGAGGACCGCTTTCAGTACATGCTGATCTTCACTATTCTGCTGCTGGCGCTCGAATTCTTCATCCCGGAGCGGCGGCAGCGGCGCGATTTCTGGCTCAAACGTCTCTTCAAATGGTGATCCCCATGAAACGAATCGGATTATTCCTGCTGGCTGTGACTGTTCTTGGTAGTGGGGGGGGGCAGGCCCAGCCCGGCCGCGGCAAGATCGTCCAGGGCAACAAGCTCTTTAAACAGGAACGCTATGACGATGCCCTGATCAAATACCGCGATGCCCAGACCCAGGCCCCCGGCTTGCCGGAAGCGCCCTTCAATATCGGCGCGGCCGAGTACAAGAAGAACAAGTACGAGGAAGCGCTCAAGGAGACCCAGAACGCGCTCAAGAGCGACAACAGCCGGATCCAGGCCCAGAGCTATTACAACATGGGCAACGCTCTCTTCCGCCTCAACAAGCTGCCCGAGGCGATCCTAGCTTATACCCAGTCGCTCAAACTCGATCCATCTGACGAGGATGCCAAGTACAACCTCGAGCTCGCCCGTAAAAAGCTGAAAGATGAGGCGCAGAAGCAACAGCAGAATCCCCAGCAGCAGCAACAGCAGCAGCAACAGCAACAGCAGCAGCAACAGCAACAGCAGCAGCAACAGCAACAGGATCAGGACAAAAAGGATCAGGAGCAGCAAAAGCGGGAGCAACAGCAGCAAGAACAGAAAAATCAGCAGCCCAAGCCGGATGAGATCTCAAAAGAGGACGCTGCGCGGATCCTGGATGCCCTGAAGCAGGACGAGCAAAACCAAAAAGATACCCGCAAGATGCAAGCCCCGGGCCGGATCACGGTGGTCAAGGATTGGTGATCCCGAGCCGGGCCGGTGCATGGAGAGAAATAACCCTATGACGGTACGAACCTGTATAGGCATGGTGCTGATTTGGGCGAGCACGCTGGCGGCCCAACCGCTTAACATCACCGCCTCGGTGGATCAGACCAACCTCACCCTGAATCAGCAGCTGGTCCTGACCATCGAGCTGTCGGGTGAGGGCGCGAATGGCATCAATCGCATCGATCTGCCGGAAGTCAGCGAGTTTCTCACCCTGCTCGGCTCCGGCGGCACCTCGCAGAGCATCCAGATCATCAATGGCAAGATGTCGGTCCAGAAGAGCTTTACCTATTTTTATAACGCCAGCAAGGAAGGCACCTTTACCATCCCCCCGGTCAGCGTCTCCGTGCGCGGCCAGAGTTACAGCAGCCGGCCGATTATCATCACCATCGGCAGAGCTGCAGCCGCCGCACCCGGGAGCTCAGGCTCTGCGAGCGCCGCGGCGGGGAGCGCGCCGCAGCCCTTGCCTGCCAGCGAGGCCTCGGATGAGGAGCTCTTTATCCGCGCTTTGGTCAACAAGCGCCAGGTCTATCAGAACGAGCCGGTGATCGTCACCTTCAGCATCTATACACGCGTCAACGTCTCCGGCTATGCTCTGAGCAAACTGCCTGAGTCTGCCGGCTTCTGGAGCGAGGAAATCCCCCTGCCGCAGCAGCCCCAGACCCGCAACGAGGTGATCAACGGACGCAAATATGTCGTCGCCGACCTCAAGAAGATGGCGATGTTTCCGACCTCGCCCGGCCGGGTGCAGATCGGCAGCCTCGGTGTGGACTGCGATGTGCGCGTGCAGGCACGGCGGCGCAGCAACGACATCTTTGACAGCTTTTTTGACGATCCCTTTTTCGGCCGCACAGTGCGCAAGAGCGTGCAGTCGCGCCCGGTCAGCATCGAGGTCCTGCCCTTCCCCGAGAGCGGTAAGCCGGCCGATTTCAGCGGCCTGGCCGGATCGTTCGATATCAAGGCTACCATCGACAAAAAAGAGGTGACCACCAATGAAGCCATCACGCTCAAGGTGGTGATCTCGGGCACGGGCAATATCAACACCATCCCCAAACCGCACGTCGTTCTGCCGCGGGATTTCGAGCAGTATGAGCCCAAGGTGAGTGAGAACATCCAGCGCACCGGCGACCGGATCAGCGGCAGCAAAACCTTCGAGTATGTGCTGGTGCCGCGCTTCGCCGGTGAGCAGCGCATCCGGCCGATCACCCTCAGCTATTTCGATCTGGCCAGCCGACGCTACGCTACGGCCTCCACGCCTGAGCTGATCATCCCCGTCGCCAAAGGCAGCGGCGACGCCTCGACCGTGCCGGCGGGATTGAGCAAGGAGGAGGTCAAGCTGATCGGGCAGGATATCCGGTTCATCAAACTGGGGACGCCGGAATGGCGCCGTAAAGGTGGCGCCTTTTACCGCAGCAGCTGGTTCACGCTGTTGTGGATCCTGCCGCTGCTGGCGCTGGCGGCGGCCTTCGGCTGGCGCCGTCATCTCGACAAGCTCAGCGGCAACGTCGCCTATGCCCGCAGTCGCCGCGCCAATCGCATGGCCATGAAGCGGCTGAGCCGGGCCGAAGGGCTGCTGCAAGTGGAGAAGCAGAAGGAGTACTTTGCCGAGATCGCGCGGGCGCTGCTGGGTTTTGCCGCAGACAAACTCGATCTCTCCGAAGCCGGGATGGTCACCAGCGAGCTCGAGAGCCGGCTGAAACAGCGCAATGTGCCCGAGGCGACCATCCAGCAGTATCTGCAGTTGCTCAAGGTCTGCGATTATCAGCGTTTCGCCCCGTCTGATGTCACGATGACGCAGATGCAGGGGATTTACCGCGAGGCGAAAGAGGCCATTATCAATCTGGAAAAGGCGATCTAGCCCATGTACAAGCACATCATGATATTCCTGCTGCTGGCCGGAGCGGCTCTTGCCAATCCTATTGCCCTGCAGTATTACCAGCAGGGAAATGCGGCTATGCAAAAGAGCGCCTATGACGAGGCGATCAAAGCCTACGAGGCCGCCCTGGGAACCGGCTACGAGTGCGCCGAGCTCTACTACAACCTCGGCAATGCGTTTTTCCGCCGCCAGGAGCTCGGCAAGGCCATTTTGAACTATGAGCGCGCCCGGGCCCTCAAGCCGGCTGATCCGGATATCGCCTTTAACCTCGATCTGGCGCAGCTACGGGTCGTGGATAAGATCGCCGCGCCGCCGCCCTTTTTTGCCGGCAAGCTGTGGTCGGGGATCAAGCACCTGCTGAGTGTCGGGCAGTGGGGCGTGCTGGCGGTTGTAGTATTCAATCTGCTGCTCGCGACTGTGATCATCCGGCTGCTCGTTGGGCAGGGTGGAGTGCGCACAGCGGCCGGATACCTGTTTCTCCCCCTGCTGGTGTTCTTTTTGCTAGCCGGCTCACTTTTCTGGGCCACCTCCAGCGAGGCCCGGAACCTGCGCTACGGCATCATCATGCTTCCGAAGGTAAGTGTCCTCAGTGCCCCTGCCAGCGATGCCACCCAGGTCTTCGATTTGCATGAAGGGACCAAGGTGCGGGTGGCGGACCGTTCCGGGGCCTATGTCAAGGTCATCCTGCTGGACGGCAAGGTCGGCTGGTTGACGCGGGATGGGGTGGAGGAGATATAGACTCCGGCACTGGTCCAGTCTTGGCTTTCCGAACTTGTGAACGATGAGATTGATGTTAAGAATTCTCGTCTTTACCGCTCCTGCTGATTCCTCTTCCTAAAGGGAACATTTTAATAAAAAATCCGTTACATACTATGCAATGAATGTGAAGGCCAGAAGTGAAGAAAACTCTTTGCATTTGGCTCTTTGTAGTGTTACATTACCATGCAAAATGATTCATCCCAGTGCCTTGTTGTCAGGAGGGCCTATGAAAAGTGTTCTTATGAAAATGGTATTTGCCGGCATCTTCATCCTTGCTTTGGGGCTGGCGTTGCCCGGCTGTTACACCCAACTGGCCCGGGCACCGGAGCGTGCAGTCAACGATGATGAAGGCTACCAGACCGAGGAGCCGCAAGAGTCGGATTATGCCTACGATGATGAGTCCAACTATGACGAGGATCGGCCGGATACCACCATCATCATCCACCGCGGCGGAGACCGTAATGTCTATGTCAGAGATTGGGTGCCGACGGTATACATTGATGCGTGGTGGTACCAACCTTACTGGTATTACCACAGCTCCAGCTGGTGGCGCTGGCACCATCGCTGGGACCCCTGGTATGGCTACTACGATTACTGGGGTGACCCCTGGTACTGGCCTTCGTTCAGCTTTTATGGCGGCTGGGGATTTTATGACCCCTGGTACAGCTACGGATGGGGGTACTACGACAGACCCTGGTATGGCGGCTATCATGGCTACTGGGGCTGGAACGGTCATTATTGGGGGGACGACCATCAATACCGCAATTGGGAACGCCGGCCTTTTGGTATCGGCAATCGCCCGGGCGGGAGCTACAGCCGCGTTCCCGTGAATACGGGCGACCAGGGAGCCAACCATGACATGCGCCGTCCTCCGAGCACCGAGCGGACGCGACGCACCGGAGAATCAGGCGGCTCCAGCCGGGGCGGTGTTACCGAGGAGTGGAACAAACCCGATACGCGCCGCGAGCCGGTCCGCCGCGACGGCAGCGCCGGCACCGTAACCCGCCCCACGGCGGGCAGCGATCAATCGACCCCCTCCGGCGAGATCCGGCGTAAACCGGCCGACCGCTCGGAAGGCAGCACAAAGGAAAGTGGCAGCCAGAGCGGCACGGTGGAGAGAAGAACACCGGCACGGCGGTCGAGCGGCGACAGCTCCTCGCAACCCGAGGTGAAGCGCACGCCCTCCCGGCCGGAGCAGTCCCCCCCCATCGAACGGCGCGGATCGGAGCAGAAATCGACCACGCGCAAGCGGAATACGGCCAGCAGCTATGACGGGCGGCTCTACCAGCGCAGCGGCGAATCCCGCCGTTCCTCTGAGGGCATGGTTTCCCGCCGCGAAACCGGCGGCTCCGAACGCAGCATCTATACGCGCCGCAGCAGTTCTTCGAGCGAACGCCGTTCGGAAAGCCGTTCCTCTTCCAGATCGAGCAGCGGCTATTCCCGCAGCAGCAGCGGCAGCTATTCAGCACCGGCCTCCCGCAGTTCCAGCAGCGGCAGCTATTCGGCTCCTGCGCCCCGCAGTTCCAGCAGCAGCGGCAGCTCTTCGCGAAGCAGCTCTTCCGGCAGCAGTTCCTCCAGGGGCAGCTCTTCGCACCGGCGCTGATCGGTCCAGCGTGCCAAGGCCCTGAATTCGGATTAATGAACCCATTTGGAGATCTGTCATGAGGAAATACAGTCAAGGCGTGATGAGAACGGTATTGTTGGCGGGTTTGCTCCTGACAGCCGCTGCCTGGGCCCAGGACAGGGTGCTTACGGAGGATTTTTTCGGTATGGGTAATGAACTGGGCGTCGGCGCCCGCGCCATAGGCCTGGGCGGCGCTTACATCGGTGTTGCCGATGATTATTCCGGCATGTACTGGAATCCTGCAGGTATCGGCCAGATGAAACGCAGGGAGTTCAATATCGGTTTCTCGCAGAATAATGTCAAATCGGCGGCCGATTTTCTCGCCGCCAGCAACGAAACCGACAACAGTTTCACCCGACTCAATTCTGTCGGGCTGGTTTTCCCGGTGCCCACCGCGCGCGGCAGTCTGGTCTTCGGCCTCGGATTCGACAAGACCCGTGATCATGACGGCATGGTCGATATCGGGGCGCTGTCGCCGGATTCTCTTTTCGAATCCAATTCCATTCTCGACGAAGGCAGCCGCAGCCAGTTCACCCTTTCGGGATCGGTTGAAGCGGGTCCCAACCTCTTCGTCGGCGCCAGCATCAATTTCATCGACGGCAAACGGGATCACTCTGCTGAGTTCAAGCAGGAGGATATCTACGACCTATATTACCTGCCCGGAGATAGCGCCGATCCGACCGATAATGCCGACTGGACCTCTTACAGCACGGTCAACGGGCTGACCAGTGAACTCGACGCCACCAACATCAAGCTCGCCATGCTCTACCGTTCGGAGAAGGTCTGGCGGCTGGGCGCGACCTTGACATTGCCCACGACCTACAAAATCCGAGAAAACTGGCAGTCGAGCGAGGAGGAGTACTACGACGCCCAGCACGATCGCTACTTGTACAACGACGAGGGCACCTATGAATACCGCTACACTGAACCCTATGCGGTTGCCCTGGGTTTTTCCGCCAAGGTCTTCGACCTGGCCCTGCTGTCCGCCGATGCCGAATTCAAGGATTGGACGCAGGCCAAGTTTGAAGACGATCCGCCGATTTCGGGGATGACCCAGTCCGGCGCCAACCGTGCCATCAAACGCGAGATGGAGGCCACGACCCGGCTGCATGGCGGGGCTGAAATCAACCTGCCGGGAACCAATCTGCGCCTGCGCGGCGGCGTTTTCAGTGATCCCTCCCCCTACAAGGACAAGTCCATCCGCCCTGACCGCACCTTTTATTCCGGCGGAATCAGCTTCATGATGGACCGCCAGGCGATGCTCGACCTCACCTATGTGCGCGGCAACTGGCAGGAGAAGAATTACAATACCGGCGCTGCAGGGCCGATCGCACTCGATCGCACCCTGAACAAGGTGGTCGCCACGCTCTCGCTGCGTTTCTAAGCTGCAGATCGCATCGGGGTCCAAATGGCAGGCCTGAAGATGACCAGTGCGATACACCCCGAAGCCGGGATGTCTCGTGCCCGGATCGTCAATCAAGGGGAGTGAACCATTCACTCCCCTTTTTTTAATGCAGAGGAGCGCCTATGAAAGTGATCAGAACGATCGGATGGCTGGTTATCCTGGCGTCTCTGGGGGCCGGCTGCGCCTCCCATGGACGCCTCAAACCGCCGCGCGTAGCCTCGGAAATCCCTCTGGATTATCCCCTCTCCGCACAACTGCAGCGTCTCGAGGGCGAAGTCAGCCTCACTGTTTTCGTCAACCCTGCCGGCAAACCGGAAGAAGTCTCCCTGAGCGAATCCTCGGGGTATGATATCCTTGACGAGGCGGCGCTCAAGTTTGTGGAAAAACTCACCTTCAATCCAGGCACCCTCGATGATAAGCCGGTCGGGGCCTGGACCCGGCTGGTGCTGCGCTACAAGCTGACGGAAATGGCCTTCGAGAAGGATCGTTGGATAGCCGATGTGCTGACGCTCCAGAAGGATATCGCCAAGGAGTCGAAGCCTGAAGAGCGCGAGGCCCTGCTGCGCCGGCTTTATACCCTCTACGTCGGCTGCATGACGTATGTGGAGAGCAATGAGGATCCGGCGATCAATTCCATCATCCGCCTGGCGGTGGACCGGCAGCGTGAGGAGCACTGGCAACCCTTTTGGGACCACTATGCCGCGCCATTTGTGCTCTTCGACGATTTTCTGCAACGCTATCCCGACTCGGAAGTCGCCGAACAGGGACGCCAGGATCTCATCCGGTACATCATGGATATGGAGACGAAAATCCGCATGAAGTCGCTCAAATCGCGGCGGATTTCTTCCTCGGCGGCGCAATTGCTGAACCTCCTCGAGGTCCGGCTCAAGTCTCTGCAACCGGAGATTCAGACCAAACCCTGATCCGTCCCACCGCGGTGCCGGGGGCTTAGTCAGTTATTCAGCAACCAGAATGGGAGGTCTTGTGAGACGTGTGGCTGCGGTTGTCTTCTTGTTGCTCTGCGCCTTTCCCCTGCAAGCGCAGAAGCGTGGCGCAGTGGAGATCGGCGGCAGTTTTTCATTCCATACCGCCACGGATGCCGCCGAGCGCAATTTCAGCGAACTGGGACTCGACGGACTGGCATGTTACTACCTTGGCAAGTCCACTGCCATCGATATCGAGCCGGGCATCCGCCTCGAACTGAATCCCGACTCCACCAGCATCTCGACCCTTTTTCTCGGCAGCTTCCGCACGAAGCTGTGGGACCTCTCGCCCTCGGGGTATCGCAAGAACGATATCTACCGGCTGGATCTGGGGATCAGCTCTTCGATCTATGCCAATCTCGGCGCCGGTTTTTGGACGGAGGGCTATTCGCTGACGCAAAAGCCCGGCGAGACCTATGCGGGGCCGGCCCTGATGGCCGGAGTCGGTTCCTTCTCCCGCTTCGGCCGATTCTCTACCCTGCGCATCAAATTTGAGTTCATCGAACTCTTGCCCAGCGGGCCGATCTTCACCAAGCGGCGGACAATTGTGCAGGTCGGTGCGGGCTTCGGCCTTTTCATCCGGACCTGAACCGCCCGGGTTTTGTGGTTGACTTTGTTGGCCCTTTTCCTTATATTTCATAAACCTGGAAACGGCTTAAGGGGCTTCCCCATGCGCAACACTCTCCTTCTGCTTCTGGCCATTGCCCTGTTGACGGCGCCAGCGCAAGCCCAACTGAGAAAACGCGAGGTCAACAGCAATCAGAGAGCGGATGGCCGGCAAGGCCAACTGAAAGATAATTTCATCACTTCACCCCAGCTCATCGACCTCCCGACCGCCAACGTGCTGCTGGGGGGTGATTTCAGCGGCGGCATCCTGCTCTTCGAAGAAGGGGGGATGGTGGCCCGCCTCTCCGCCGGTATTTCCAGGCGCATGATGTTTGGCATCTCGTATGGTGGCGACCACCTCATCGGCAACCAGGTGATCAAATGGAATGACGGCCCAAGTGTCCACCTCGCCCTGCGCATGATCGATGAATCGCCCAAGTTTCCAAAGCTTACCATCGGAATCGATACCCAGGGTTATGGAAAATATTGGCGTGATTCCGATTATCCCGGCATCGATCCCAAGACTATCGATCCGACTAAAAGTCCTTATAAACGCTTCACCTACAAGTCGCGTGGCTTTTATGCGGTCACGTCAAAAAACTACCAAGCTTTCTGGACGGTCGGCTTGCATGTCGGCGTCAATTACAGCCTGGAGACCAGCGACAAGGACAAAACACCCGACCTTTTTTGCGGTATGAACTGGCAGCTGGGCCGCGATGTCTCAATTGTGGGCGAGTACGACTTTGCCTGGAATAACGACAGGATCGACTCCCTCAACGGCGGCAGGGGCTTTCTCAACTGTTCCTTGCGCTGGGCCTTCCAGCCCAACATCTATATCGAACTCGCGGCGAAGAACTTGCTGGCCGGCTCCCGGGGCGATCGTGATTATCTACGCTGCCTTAAGATCGTCTATTTTACACGTACAGTACCGCCTCCGCAGCGGCGCACTTTTCTTCAGAAATTCAAGGACCTGTTCAGCAGCCGAAATCCGGAAGAGCCGCGTTGAGAAGACGGACGTTCCGCTGCAGGTCGGTTTTTTGGGATAACAGGAGCAGTATGAACCGGTATAAAATGTTGGTGCTGCTGGTCGCGATGATCAGCGTCGGCGTTTCGGGGTGTTACACGATTGTGCGTTTGCCGCACCAGACCGCGGAGGGGGAGCAGGAGGAGGTCGCCTGGAAGTCCGCTCCTCTCAATCCCTCGGTACCGGGCGTTCATGCCGGAGATGCCGACTGGCTCTTTTATTATCAGCTGCCCTGGTGGTATGATGAGAGCGAACTGGATTATGACCGCCCGGCCGGCCAGCCGTATGTCCCCGAGGAGTTCCGTCAGCGCTACCCCGAAGCAAGCAGCTATTCCGGCAGCTACTCGGGCAGCCCGGCACCGTCCGTGACCTCCTCTTTAGGCAAACAGCCGGCGGACAGCAGCCAGAAATCGCCGGAGAGCGGCAGCCAGGACAACCGCCGCGATTTCGGCCAGGGATCGACCCCTGCGTCTGCTGCCAGCAGCCCAGCGCCGCAGCCCGAACGCCGCGACACCGGCACCTCCTCCGGTACCTCCACGGAACGGCCACAGCCCAAACGCCGCTGATCCCGTCCGCCGGTAGTCGATTCATCCTGCAGGCAAGTGCCATCGGCTCTTGCCTTTTTCATTAACGGATCGAGGCATGACAACCTTTAATCGCCGCCTGCTTTTCATTCTCATCATCATCCTTCTCTGTGTCGCCGCGTTCCTGATCTTCGGCTATGTATCGCTGCGCCGTTCTGTGCCGCCCGAAAGCGGCCGTTTCAACGTGGTCGGCCTGCAGCGGCCGGTCGAGATCGGGCGCGATGAATGGGGGGTACCGCATGTGCTCGCCGAGGATGAGGCCGGTCTCTACTTCGCCGCCGGGTTCAGCTGCGCACAGGACCGTCTCTGGGAGATGGATCTGTTGCGCCGGGCCGCCCTCGGCCGCTTGGCGGAGATTTTCGGCCCCGAGCTGGTTCCGGTGGACCAGCTCGCGCGAACCATTGGTTTCGGCCGTCTCGGCACCCATCTCTGGCCAACGCTGCCTGAAAAAACGGCGGCGAACCTGGGTGCATATACCGCCGGTGTCAATGCCTATATCGCTGGCACGAAGCAGCTGCCCCTCGAGTTCGGCGTCCTCCGCTACCAGCCCGCGCCCTGGAGAGCCGAGGAGAGCCTGGCCATCATGCGGCTTATCGGCTGGCTGCTCAGCATGGGCTGGCACGCCGATCCGGTTTATACCGAAATCGCCGCCCAGGTGGATTCGCTCAAATTCAGCGGACTCAGACCGGAAGCCGTTCCCGGGAGCCCGCGTTTCACCGTTCCGCCGGCCGCCGCCGTTTCCACCGACGCCTTGAAGACCCTGAGCGCGGAGATGCGTCAGGGTGAAACGCAGCTGCGCGCCTTTTTCGGCATTCCCGCCGGCGGGGTGGGCAGCAACGCCTGGGTGATCAATGGCCGCCTGACTCGCAGGGGAGAGGCTCTGCTGGCGAACGACACCCATCTCTTCTTCACAGTCCCATCCCTTTATTACCTTATGCATTTGCAGTCACCCGAGATTAATGCGGTAGGTGCCGCGTTTCCCGGGCTGCCTGGGCTGGTCGTCGGGCGCAATGAACAGATCGCCTGGGGCATCACCAACGGCATGATTGACGATGTCGATTTCTTCCCGCTCGAGCCGGACAGCACCGATGCGCAGCACTACCGGTTCGGCCGCCAGCGCTATGCCTGGCGTTACTATGATGAGACCATCGCGGTTCGTGGCGGCAGCGACCGCAAAGTCCGCGTGACCTGTAGCCATATCGGCCCTTTAGTCACCGCCGAGACCCCTATGCTCAACTATCGCGGCCGGACGCCGCTGGTCCTGCGCTGGACCGGCTTCGAGGAGGACGACCCCTTGACTGCCTTCCAGTCGCTGCTCAAGGCCCGGGATTGGGGCGACTTTCTCGCGGCGCTGGAGAGCTGCAAAAATCCCGGCGAAAATTTCTTTTATGCCGACCGCGCCGGACAGGTCGGCTGGAAGCTGGCTGCCGCCGTCCCCCGGCGCACCTATAATGATGCCCTGCTGCCGCCGCCCGCAGCCGATTCCCTGGGTGTGGCCGACAGCTTGGCGGCGCGCGGGCCGGATCCGGAGTGGCGCGGTTTTGTGCCCTATGCCCAACTGCCTCAAAGCTTTCAGCCGGCTTGCGGCTGGATCGCCAACGCCAATAACTGCCTCGCCGATACCAGCAGCGCATTCTACCTCTCCGCCTACTGGGAGCCCGATTACCGCTGGCAGCGGATCAAGGCGGCCTTCGATACGACCGGCCGCTGGGATGTGGAACGCTGCAAAGCCCTGCAGGCCGATCTCTATTGCGGCCATGCGGCTTTTTTGGTTCCCCGCCTCCTGAAAGCCCTCCGTCGCCTCCCGTTGCCCGCCGGCCAGCCCGCCGATCTCGGCCGGGAGTTGCTCGCTGTCTGGGACTATCAGGAGACGCCCTCCAGCGTGGCCGCTACGCTCTATGAGACCACCCTAGTGGAATTGATGCGCCTGACCTTTGCCGACGAGATGGGGGAGGATCTCTACCGCCGGTTCCTGAACCTCTCCCATGTCAATATCCGTTCGCTGGACCGACTGATCGCCGCCAACGACTCGCTCTGGTTCGATAACCTCCGCACCCCGTTCCGCGAAACGCTTGATGATCAGCTGGCAGCGGCCTATCTGGCGGCCATCGACACCCTCACCGCCCGCTATGGCGATACGCCGGGGATGTGGAGTTGGGGCCTGGTCCATACCCTGACCCAGCCCCATCCCTTCGGCCTTCACGGCCCCTTCCGTCGCTATTTCACCATCGGTCCTACCCCCTCGGCGGGAGGCAATTTCACCCTCAACAACAGCACCTTCAGCCTGGACAAACCGTTTGATACCATTGTCGGCCCCTGCATTCGCCAGATCTCGGACATGTCCACCAGCGATTGGCAGGTGATTTTACCCGCGGGGCAGAGCGGACACCCCTTCAGCCGCCATTTCCGCGACCAGCAACCTCTGTGGCAGGAAGGACGGCTGATCACCCTGCATCTGCGCGGCGTGTCGCACACCCATCCATCCTGGAAATGGCAAAGCCTGCGCCCGGTTTCCGCGATTCCCTGAACCTGACGCTACTATTGAATACTATGCCCCTGCATCTGATGAACATAGCAGCTGATGGGAACCGGACGGGCCTGAAATCGGCCCTTTCAGCCCGCCGGGGAGGTATTTTTTACCCGGGAGTGCTCCTGCTCCCCCTTGCCGCTCTGCTCCTCGCCTGCACCACGACCTCCACCATCGAATATGAGTCGGCCCTTCCCGCCCAAAAGCGGCTGGTGCATAGCGCAGGGTGGGACAACACCCATCCCGCCTGGCACCCCGGCGGTCAGAGCCTCCTGTTCTGCGCCCGGGCGGTGGACGGCAGCGGCCCGGTCTATTTGCGCGAGGTCCGGGTGGCCGACTCCTCCGTGCGGACCCTGACAGCCGATTCCACCGGACTCTGGTTTCCCTCCTGGAGCCCGGTCGACAGCACAATCCTCTGTACCTCGGGACGCGCCGGAAGCCAGGACCTCTGGCTCTACATGCCCGCGGTGAACACTTGGCGCCGGCTCACCTCCCTGGCGGGAAATGAATCCTTTCCCTGTTGGAATCCCGATGGCAGCCGGATCGCTTTTCTCACTCTGGGCCGGATCGCCCTCCTCGAGCCGGCTACCGCTGTGGTCACCTATCTTAACACCCCGTTCCTCATTGCGCTCTCCCTCTCCTGGAGCCCGGATGGCGCGAGCCTGCTCTTCTCGGCCGACAACGCGAGCGGGGAGTACCTCTACCGCTATCAACTTGCCGACAACCGTGCCGAGGAGCTTTTAATGTCCGCCACGGCGGGCAGCTGGCCGGTGGCTGTCCGGGTTGTCGCGGACGGCGGCGCGGAGCACCTCGCCTGGCGCGCCATGACGTCTTATGGTTCGACGGGGATCTTTTTCGACCGGCCGGGCGCCGAAACGCCCAGTCTGATCGTACTCAAGGGTGCCATGCCCGCCTGGTCGCCCGACGGCACGGCGCTGGTCCACGTCGAAGACCTACAGGAAACCCCCGTGGAGACCGGACTGGATCTGGTCTGGGACAAGATCTGGATCAGGACCGATGAATAGACGGATAGCCCTTCTCCTTCTCTTGGTGCTGTTGCAGCGCAGCGGCAGCGCCGCAACCCCGGCTGCCGTCAAACCGCATGGCCGCGTGGCGGGATTTGTCCTCGACGCCGCCAGCAAAACCCCGATCCCCCAGGCCAATGTGGTGCTGGAGGGTACCGCCTTGGGAGCGGTCAGCGGCAAGAACGGCGCGTTTTATATTGAACGGGTGCCGCCGGGAACCTATCAGTTGGCTGTAACCATGCTCGGCTATCGCAAGATGGTGGTCAAGAATCTCGTGGTCCAGGCCAATCAGGTGCGCGCCCTCCGGGTGAGCCTTAATCGCCAGGCCATCGACATGGGCAAGGTTCAGGTGCAGGCCAAGCGCGAAGCGCATGCCTTTGACTATGAAAAATCGATCGCCGGCCACGAGATCATTTCGCCCCGCTTCATCACCCGGCGTCCCGGCGCACTCGAGGATGCCTACCGGGCGCTCAACATCCTCCCGGGCGTGACCGCCCGCAGCGACCTCAACACCCAGCTCTACATCCGCGGCGGCAGTCCGGATCAGAATCTCATCCTTTATGACGGTATCGAGATCACCACACCCGGCCGGCTCTTCATCATTATGGGCGGCGGCATCAGCCTGGTCAATCCCGATATCATTCAGGCCATCGATCTGGAGCCGGGGGGGTTCGATGCCAGCCATGGCGGCAAGACATCGGCGCTGCTGCAGCTTGCCAACCGGGACGGACGCCGGGACAAGAGCACCTTCAGCACCAGTCTGGCCATGGTCACCGCCCGGGCTGTCGCCGAAGGCCCGATCCTCAAAGGCCGCGGCTCGTGGCTGGTCGCCGGGCGGCGCAGCTTTTACGATCTCCTCGCCAACCGCCTCTACGAGAAGGACTATATTTTCCCCTATTACTACGATCTTCATGCCAAGGCGGCCCTTGATGTAGCCCAGGACATCCGTCTCACCGCCTTCTATACCCATCTCGGCGAGGGCGCCAAGATGATGAACGTCGAGAGCGAACAGCTTGATCTGCTGAATGCCGGCAAAGGACATATCACCGGCGTGCGCTGCACCAGCTTGCTCACCCCGACCCTGTTGGCCCATCTCCTCCTCGGCTATTACCGGGACAACAATGATGTCCAGATGTTCGATACCTACAATGCCCGCTACCACGTCAATCTGAACTACGGGATCGAGCGGCGCACCGCTCGGAGCGAGCTGACCTGGAATCCCCGCGCCTGGTTCGGAGTGAAAAGCGGTGCCCAGATCGACAACCATACCACCGATCTCGACTGGCGGCTGAAATGGCGCAACAGCCTCAACCTCCCCGATTCGATCCGCTTCACGATTCGCTCCAGGGATAGCGGCGCTTTCGCTCAGGCGCGCCTTCGGCCCTGGCGGTGGCTGGAATGGAATGCGGGCCTCCGCTACGAGTATTCCTCTCATTATGATGAATATCATTGGCATCCGCGGCTCAAGGCGCTCTTTTTCCCCCAGCAGCGGGTCAATTTCTGGCTGAGCTATGGGAGTTATTCCCAGTATCCCGATTTTATGACGGTCATCGGCCGCGGTGAACCGCTCGATATCACCCGCAATGCCGAAAACATTGGCGCGGAGCAGGCCGTGCACTGGATTCTCGGCCTGCAATGGGCACCGAATCCTGCGAGCCAGATCAAGGTGGAGCTGTACCGCAAGCAGATGAGCGATCTGCTCGTCAATCCCGGCGTCCAGCTCTTCATCCCCGAAAATTCGGGCTCCGGACTGGCCAACGGGGTGGAACTCTCCTTTCAACGCTCGCGCCGGACGGATGAGCGCTTCGGCTGGTGGGCCAATATGGCGCTTACCGAAGCCAGATACAGACGCTCTTCGACCGATCCCTGGCGCTATTTCGATTATGACCAGCGCATCCAGGTCAGCGCTGGAGCGGAGCTGCGCCTGAGCAAGCGCTGGCAGTGCAGCTTTCTCGGCCATTACAGCAGCGGTTTTCCCTACACCCCGATTCTCGCTATTCAGCGAGACGTCGAAGCTCCGCGTGATCCGCTCTTCCACTATACGCTGGTCAATGCCGGCGAAAATTCGGCGCGCTATCCCTATTATCTGCGCTGCGATTTGCGCCTGAGCTATCTGCGCCAGACGCCAGGGCATACCTTTTCAGCGTATCTCGATCTAATCAATATCTTGAACCGCAAGAACACCTACATGTATGACTGGCGTTACGAAAAGAGCAGCGATCAGAGCGACGGCTATGTACGCCGCAGCGTCATCTATATGATGCCTTTTCTGCCCTCGTTCGGTATCAGTCTGGCCTTTTGACAGGAGATTCCATGGCGACCCATTTTGTCACCAGCGTGCGTGTGCGCAGTTACGAGCTGGATTCCTTCGGGCACGTCAACAATGCCATCTATTTGCAGTATCTCGAATATGCCCGCAGCGAATATCTCCTCCAGGTGGGGATCTCCTTCAGCGATTTTCAGCGCTGGAACGCCTTTCCCTACGTTGTACGCGCGGAGATCGATTACAAGGCCTCCTCGCGTTATGATGATGAACTGAAGATCACCGGTTGGGTGAGCGCCTGGGGCAAGAGCAGCTTTGTGTTGAGTTACGAGGTATTCAATAAAAGCGCGGGCAGGATGGGGGCGTTGGCGGAGATCAAGTTCGCCTGGGTAGACCGGGATGAGAAGATCATCCGCATTCCGCCGATCTTCCGGGAGCGAATGACCTGAAAGAAGAAAGCCGGCCCCCCAGGAGGAGGCCGGCTTTTTTTATGCAGTAACCGGATTTTCAGTAGCGCTGCAGCAACTCGAGCATTTTGCGGTCCAGTTTGTGGCCTTGATAGGTTTCATAGACCACATCCTTGCGGTCGCTGTCCAGGATACCGAAACTGCCGCGGAAATTCCAGAGCGCCCAGCCGAGCCCTGCCGATTGCATCGCCAGCAGGCGATTCTCCATGAAAGCCAGGGTGACTGCATGCGGCGTCTTGTTATAGACGCCCCATTCCCCAACGTGAACCGCCACCCCGCTGTTTTTCAGGTCGATCCACTGCTGCAGAAATCCGTTGACGCGGAATTGTTGCTCAAATCCGGCAGGCGCCCTGGTGAGCAGGAGTGAACCATCCGGCTGCAGGAGGTAGGAGGCCTGAGGCAGCCCCCAATCGGCAAGGCCGGGCTGGATCACGGTATGCGTTATGGTTGATCCCACGGGCGGAGTAAAGGAGAGCATGCTCCAGGTCATCCAGTCTCCCGAGAGCACACGGAACGAGATCTCGGATGCATCGCGGGCGAGCGTGAACGCGTAGTCCCGGTCGTAGATGTTTTGATAGATATTCCATTCCGGCCGGTAGATCACCTCTTTCCATTCGCCGCTGCCGGCGCCAGGCCGGAAGTCGTGCTTGTAAAGCAGCTGGGTGCCGGCGAAGACGCGCAGATCGGCGCTTGCGGAAACCTGGGTGACGTGCAGGGTCACGGTGGTGCCGGCCGGGAAGAGACCGGCGATCGTCAGGGGGGTATTCCACGGGCTTTTGCCGGCGCCGTAGAAATAGGCGGAGACCATAGCCGGCGGCCACACCGGCACAGGCCAGGCGTCCGAGCCGCTCACCCATTCGGCCTGATAATGGGTCAGGGTGACCGGATTATAAAAATGAGGCGAGATGACGATGTTTTGCCCCAAAAGGGCGTCGATGCGGCTATTGCCATACTCTACCGCATCGGAGATGATAATACGCTGTGGAGAAACCGCGCGGATCGCATCGATTGCGGGCTGGACCGCCTGGACATAGGCCTCGCCGCTGACGTTTCCCGGCTCGTTGATGAGGTTGAAACTGAGGGCGCTGGCCGGGATGGCTTGGTAGCGTTGTGCGAACATCCGCCAATGAGCGGCGAATGCCGCTTGCGCCGCCGCGTTGTCCCAGAGGCTGACATCCTGACCGGCGGGCAAGGGGGTGGAAGACGGATTGACGCAGTAGCCCGGAGCGCGGTGGAGGTTGATGCAGATATGGAGGCCATATTTTTGCCCCCAGGCCACCGCCAGATCGATCTGCGCCAATCTCGCTTCCAGGAAGGTGGACCAATCGCCGCTTGCGGTGTAAATGCGGTAGTCGATCGGCAGGCGGACGAAATTGAAACCGAGCTCGGCGATCATGCGGAAATCGTCCTCGAGGTAGCCGGCGTGGTCCCATTCGAGAGTGAACATCCCCATGAGATTGAATCCGCGCCAATGGGAGGTGAAATCATCCGGCGGTTTGGGGGGCAACATCTGGAAGCGGAGCTGCTGGGACGCCGTCACCTCTCGTTCGAGGGTGGCGGCAGCAAAGCCGGCGGCGAAAGCCGTGAAGCGGAAGCGGTCGGCGTTGCTCGGGCGGGTGAGGCGGGCGCCGGACAGAGGAGTACCGCCGCCGAGAGCAACGATCCGAACCACTTCGGGGAGCGCCGGCCCGACCTTGACCACCTTGATCACTTCCGCGGCCCCGGCCCCGGTGGCCCGCAGGAAATAGAGTCCGCTGGCCAGGGCGCCGCTGTGGAGCGTAAAATGGTGCCAGCCCGCCGACAGGATAAACTCCTGCTTTGCGACCGTTTGTCCGAGAATGTTGAACACCGCAAGGGTGATCGCGCCGGTATGCGGAACCGCCAGGCTGAAGGTGGTCGTTCTGGAAAAGCTGTTGGGATAGTTGCGTGTCAGCAGGAAGCGGGCGGGCAGAGAGGCCTTTTCGGCAACACCTGTCCAACTCTCAAGCTCGAAGGCAACCGGGTTCGTCAGGGTGGTATCACGCCCGAGGGTGAGATTCTCGATGCGCACGCTGTCGAGGCCGACCGCCTCATAGGTGACCGGATTAACGGCCGAGAAGGTGACGGTGGTACCCGCCTGGAGTGCGGCGGGGAGGAGCAGGAGTATCCAGGGGACTTTCATCGCGGCCCTCATGCAAAGAAAGCGGCCCCCCAATCGCACCGTTTCGTTCAGGGTCATCGGATCAGGCTCATTTTTCCCTCAGCAACCCGGTCGCCCTGGGTGAAGCGGTAGAAATAGAGGCCACTCGGCTCGGGCCGGCCCTGCTCGTCGCAGCCATCCCAACGTGCGATGTAGTGGCCGGGTGCCGCGGTTCCGTCGAAGAGCAGGCGCACCAGCCGGCCGCGGCTGTCGTAGATCGCCAGCTTCGCCGGGGCGGTTGGGCTGCCCGCCGGCAGGCTGATGCGGATCAGGGTGGAGGCGTTGAAGGGATTAGGCCAGTTCGCTGCCAGAAGGGGGGAGGCCGGCTGCCGGGCCGCGGCCGGCGCGGTTCCGGTGGAGGTCAGCAGCATCGCTCCACCGCTGCGCTGACTGCCTTCACCGTCCGCCAGCCAGGCATTGACGAAACCGGGACGCAGGGAGGGGGCCTGGGCGTAACACTCGGCCCATTCCTCGTCGGTCAGTCGCTTGAAATTGACGGCGAGATGCTCATAATAACTCAACATCGGTGCGGCGAAGGCGGTGTTATGCCCCTCGAGCGGCAGAACAATGACGCCCAGATTGACCGGACCGGTGCCGACGTGTTGGACCCATCCCACCAGATTGCCAAAGGCATCGGTAGGGGCGGTATGAATGTCGGCAACCAGCAAGTCCGCATCGATGAGGAGGTTGCTCTCCCAGGATTGGACATATAGCCCCGGATACCAGCCGGTGTAGGGCGGCTCCCCGCAGATCGCGTTCTCACGACGCAGGGTCCGCTGCAGAAAGGCGCTTTCCTCTGCGCTGAGGGCTTGATTGCGGAGCAAAGTGCCGGCGATGGACTCCAGGGTGTCGAAGGTGCAGGCGGAGGTGTTGAAATACGCATAAGCCGAAGGCTGGGTATCCAGCGTGGCAAAGTGCGCGGCTCCGGCGCGGGCCATCCGGGCCAGAGCGGCATAGAACTCGGGCACCGGCTCGATGTAAACCATTGGATAAGAACAGGTCGTCATCCCGGAATAGCTCTGCTTGGCGTAGAGGAGATTGTCATGCCGCAGCTCAGTCCAAGAGGCGAGCTGGGTGTTCATCACCCGCTGCCACCAGGCAGCCGTGCGCATCACCGCAGGCAGGGCATCGCGTTCGGCCGGGGGATTGAGGGCGCGGATCGCCGAAAGCCAGTGGTTGAAAAGCGAGCTGTGCCAGAAGGCGGCATCATATCCATCGATGAGATAGCGCACCGCCGCAAGATTGGGAGCGTAGTGCCAGGTGTCGAGCTCCTCCTGCAGCACCTGCCCCGCGGCATCATTGCCCAGTCCGAAGAGGACATCGAGCGTCGAGGGCAGCATGCGCGTTACCTTGCGGCCTTCATGGCTGATTTTGTCGTAGACCACCTGTCCGGTGATGTAGGAATCGATGATGAATCTCTGGCCTAAAAGAAGGAAGGCTGAAGCGGAGCGAAGGGTGTCCGGTTTCATGGGGTCAGAGAGGAGCATCTGCGAATTGATGCGCTGCCAAGCAAAGGACTGCGCCGCCAGCGTTTCTTGAAAGTGGACGGTCTGGAGACTGTCGAGCAGCTGCGCCGGACTGGCAAGGCCCAGGAGGCGGTTCAGATCGGATAGCTGGTCCGGAGTGACATTATCGCATTCGCCGACGAAAAAGGCCAGGGTTTGATCGATTTCCGAGAAAGAGGCCCGGGATGCAGTGGAGTCCAGCAGCTCGCACAGCAGCAGGGCGTCGATGATCTGGCGCTGCACATCCGCAAAGGTGGGTGGCACATCATCCTCTCGCGGGGCAACGAGATAGATCTCGGTACGTCCCAGCCACATCATCGCCCGGAAATAGCGCGCCAGTTCGGGATGCCATTCATTGTTGTAATGGCCACGCACCTGGAACTGGCTGAAATCGATCTTGCGGGGCGTGCCGCCGAAAAGCGCGAAGGAAGCCGGCTTTTCATCCGCTATCAGCGTGAGGAGTTGTGTAAAGGCAACGTTGTTCTCCTTGTAGAGCGGCCTGGTCTTGCCGTCGAGGAGGTTGCGCGCCACTGCGAGATAGAGGTCGACATCCAGGAGCATCGGTTTCAGCCCCGGCTGTGCCGGATAGCCGGCGGCCAGCGCGGGGAGACCGTTATGCAGGGATTCGAGAAGCGTTGTCAAACGGGGCATCAGCTGCTGTACCTCGACGCGCATGAGGATCTCATCGTAAGAGGCATGCACGGCGTGGAGGATGGCATCAGCGCTGACGAAAATAGGCAGATCTTTGGCGTACACATCGGCAAAGGCCTGTATGAAGGTTGTATAGGAGAGACGCTCGCTGACCATAAAGCCGTTGCCTTGTAACAGGTTTTTTTCGCCCCGAGTCAGCTGATATTTCACGGTGATGCTGTCGGCGTAACGGGCGCTGCGCCAGTCGATGGGGGCGCCGGCTTCGAAGCGGCCGGCGGGATAACGCAGGAGCAGCTGGACGGTGGTCAAGCCGCGGGTATCGGCGAGGAACCGCCGGTAGGCTGCGGGATCAAAGCTCACGGACTGGGCCGCGGCGATCGCGCAGACGAACAGCACACAGAATGTAACCACCCTCTTTTTCATAAGGTAACTCCTTGAAACGGACATCCTTCCGGAGGTCCGGCGCCGTGAACAGACAGGCACAAGGCCGTCACTGCAGTTTACACAAATTTGCCGCGCAAGGCAAGAAAATTTTACAGGGAGGAGCCACCAGGGATAAGGTTGGTTCGTTTGGGGAATTCTCTCGGCGGGAGGAACAGCGGGATGCACCGGAGTAAAAAATGAAAGCTTCCTTCCGGAAGCCTTCGTTTGCTCAGGTGGTAGGACTCGAACCTACAACCTAGTGGTTAACAGCCACCCGCTCTGCCGATTGAGCTACACCTGAATTATTTATCGGGTTGTATAATATAGAAAAGAATGGCATAAAAGTCAAGATTTTATTCGCCGCTTTACGGGTAAAAACGGGGCTGGATGGCAAAGCCGGGTGGCGCGAGAGGTTGCGGTGCGGGGCTGCGGCGGCTCATGCCCGAATGATCTTGAGGATGGTCCGGCTCCTGGGCACGGGTTGATCGGCGATGACGAAGGCCTTGCGGACCATCTCTAGGGCTTCGCGGGCGGACTCCGTCTGGTTGGCGTGAATGACCGCCAGCACCTCCCCCGTACGCACCTTTTCGCCGCATTTTCTTCCGAGGACGACCCCCGTGGCCGGATCGATCCGGTCCGTCTGGGTCAGTCTTCCGCCGCCGAGACGGATGATCGCCTCGCCGATCTGCAGGGCGTCGATCTTCGTCACCACACCGGAGCGTGGTGCGCGCAGATGCTGCTGGAGGCGGGTACCCGCATAGCTGCCGGGATCGCGCAGAAACCGCACATCGCCGCCCTGGGCGGCCGTCATCCGCTCGAAGCGCTGCAGAGCGGCGCCGCTGGTGATGGCCCGGCGCAGGTGGCTGATGGCCTGATGGAGTGTTCCCTTGAATCCGGCCATGAAAAGCATTTGTGCGCCGAGGGCATAGGTGACCTGCATCAGGTCCTCCGGGCCATGGCCCTGCAAGGCCTGCAGCACCTCGCGTACCTCCAGCCAGTTGCCTGCGGCGTAACCGAGGGGCTGGTTCATGTCGGTGATCACAGCCACGGTCGGCAGGTGATGCAGAGCGGCGGTGCGGATCAGGCTTTGCGCCAGGGCTTCTGCTTGGCCGAGGGTGCGCATGAAGGCGCCGGCGCCGCATTTGATGTCCATCACCAGGCCGTCAAGGTCTTCGGCCAGTTTTTTGCTGAGGATGCTGGCTGTGATCAGTGGAATGGAGCCGATGGTCGCAGTGCTGTCGCGCAAGGCGTAGATCTTGCGGTCGGCCGGCACGAGGGTGTCGCTTTGGCCGATCAGGGCGACGCCGAGATCGCGCACCTGATCGTGAAAGGCTTGCGGCGAGAGATCCGTCCGGAATCCCGGGATGGCCTCGAGCTTGTCGAGGGTACCGCCGGTATGGCCGAGGCTGCGGCCCGAGATCATCGGCACCAGAACCCCGGCGGCAGCCAGGAGCGGAGCCAGAATGAGGGAGACCTTATCGCCGACGCCGCCTGTGCTGTGTTTGTCGATTTTGCGGCCGGGGATATCGCTGAGGTCCATCCGCTCGCCGGAATCGAGCAGGGCTTGGGTCAGTGCGGCCGTCTCCTGGGCGTCCATGCCGCGCAGATAGACCGCCATCAGCCAGGCTGACATCTGATAGTCTGGTATGGCGCCACCGACGAAGGAGGAGACAAAAAAACGGATTTCTTCAGGAGTCAGGACGGATCCGTCGCGTTTTTTGGCAATGATGGCGTTGGCGGTCATGGGGTGCTCTTCCGGCGGTTGGCTCTCTTTCCTTTCAACTTAACCAATTAATCTCTTGTTTTCAATAAAAATTGACAGGAAACAAACTTTTTATTTGAAATTTTGTGTAACCTTTGCATATTTCATCAGTGAGACCGGTTGCGACGGCCATCCGCACACCCCCCGGCCGTTGCTGATCTCCGCTGGCAGCATCGAAGGCCGGAGCGAAGGAGCAATGTATGAAATATCGTCTCTTGTTCATGGCACTGGGAGTGACGATGCCGGTCCTTGCACAGACCGGTTGGTACTGGCAGAATCCCCTTCCACAGGGCAATACGCTGAACGCCATCCAGAGGGCGGGAAGCAGCAGGATCTTTGCGGCAGGCCGGCAGGGGATGGTAGTGCGCAGTGAGGACCAGGGCGCCTCATGGCAAGCGCTCGCCAGCGGCGTCACAGCCGAACTCCATGCCCTGGCCTTTTTCAATGCGGACACCGGCATCATCGTCGGCGCCCGGGGGACGATCTTGCGGACCCGTGACGGTGGCGAGTCTTTCCAGCTGCTCCCCTCGCCTGATACAACCAGCTACTACGCCATCTTCGGTTTTGACCACAACACCCTGCTCCTCGCCGGTGCGGGCGGTGCCATCAGGCAATCCTATGACGGCGGTGACAGCTGGGAGGTGCGCGTCAGCCCTACCACTTCCACCCTCTATGCCATTGCCTCCAACGGCATCGATTATACCTACGCAGCCGGCGCCGGCGGTGCCCTGGTGCGCAGCCTCGATGGAGGCAGCACCTGGGCGAACTGGTCCTGGGCAGCCAGTGGCACAACCATCCGGGCGCTTGCCTTTCCCGGCGAGAATATCGGAATCGCGGTCGGCGACCTGGGCCGTGTCTTCCGCAGCCAGACTAAGGGCGAATTCTGGAGCCTACAGGCCGCCCTGAATGGCAATCCCACCCTGCGCGCCCTTTATTTTGCCGATGCCGCAAACGGCTACGTCTGCGGCAGCGCTGGCAGCCTCTATGCGACCACCAATGCTGGAGTCACCTGGAACGCCCTTAGCAGCGGAACCAGTTTGAACCTGACCGGGATCACCTTCAGCAGCATCGCCAAGGGCGTGATCAGCGGGGAGAATGGGACCCTGCTGGCCACCACCAATGCCGGCCTCACCTGGAGCAACGCGTTGCAGAGCTTCAGCACCGCCAAAATGCGCGGGATATGTCTGGCCGACGAGAATCTTTGCATCGCGGTGGGCGATTCCTCCGGCAAGGGGATGATCTTTCGCAGCAGCGATGGTGGTGTGACCTGGGCGGTCAAACTTCGCCGCGTCGGTGTACTTCTGGAGGATTGCTGCTTCATCACCCCTGACAGCGGCTTCGCCGTTGGAGGGAGTAGTGCCTTGCTGCGCACCAGCAACGGCGGCCAATCGTGGAGCACGGTCACCGGGTTGCCCGTCTCCAGCGGGTTTGCCGCCATCCATTTTGTCACCCACCGGATCGGTACCATTGTTGGGACCGGCGGGGCGATTCTGCGCACAGGCGATGGCGGCATGACCTGGGGCAATCAGACCAATTCCGCCTATGGACTGGCCTTACAGGACGTACATTTCGCCTCGCCCGATACCGGGCTGGCGGTGGGACAGCTGGGCACGGTACTGCGCACCGTCAACGGCGGCGCCCTCTGGAGCAAGATTAATACGGGCATTGCCCAAAGTTTCAACGGCGTCGCCTTCGCGGACGCCCGTCATGCGGTCATCGTCGGCAGCAATGCCACTCTGTTGCGCAGCAGTGATTATGGCGCTACCTGGAGTGCCATCCCCCTGGCCGGTGTCCCGGCTGCAGCCGCGCTGGAACAGGTGGTCTTTCCCTCCCCCCAGGTGGGATTCATCTCCGGTGCGGGTGGTTTGATCCTGCGCACTGAGGATGGCGGAGCCAGCTGGCGCCTGCTCGCCTCTCCCACGACCCAGTCGCTGAATGCGATCTTTTTTCTTGACCTGCACACCGGTGTTGCCGCGGGCGACAACGGTACCGTGTTGCGCACCCGCGATGGCGGCCTCCCCGTCGAACTGGCGGCCTTTACCGCCCGTTACGCACCGCGGGAAGGCGTGGTCTATCTCGCCTGGCGGACGGTCACGGAGAGCAACAATTACGGATTTTATCTCGAACGTCGCCGCAGTGGGACTTGGGAGACGATCGCCTTCGTGGCCGGCCACGGCACGACCGTCGTGCCGGCGGCGTATGCCTGGATCGATCGGCCTGGGGCGACCTCCGGTGCGGTTCAGTACCGGTTGCGTCAGGTCGATCTGGATGGCAGGAGCCGGTTGCTGCGCACCCTTCAGGTGGCGGTCGCCACGGCGGTGCAGCAGCTGACCTTGTATCAAAACTACCCCAATCCCTTCAACACGGCGACCCGGTTCACCTTTTATCTGCCGGAAGCGGGACCGGTGCAACTGCTGCTCTATGATGCAGCGGGACGTGAGGCCGCCCGCATCGTCGATGCGGCGCTGCCCGCCGGCGTGCACAGCCTTCTCTGGAACGGCGGAACGCTGCCCAGCGGTCTCTACCTCTACTGCCTCAACGCTGCCGGCGGGCAGCGCTCGGGCAAGCTGGTTTTGTTGAAATGAACGAGAGCCCGAGCCAAAATCCACCTGCCGAGGCTGCCGTCGTTCCCGCCAAAAGGCGATGGCTGCTATGGATACCGGCCGCCCTACTGCTCGGCACGCTGCTCTTCCTTCTCATCACCTGGCTGACCCTGCCCGATGTGACCGCGCTGAATGCTGCGCCCCCCAAAGCGACCGCGATGATGGCCTACCGCGAGAAACAGGCCGGCAATAAGGGCGTCAAGCTGCGCCGCGCTTACATCTGGATTCCGGGCCGGCAGATTTCCGGCTATCTCCGCGACGCAGTGCTGATCGCCGAAGATGACAAATTCTTCCAGCACCAGGGGTTTGACTGGGAGGAGATGCGTCAGGCCATGGAAAAAAACCGCGAAAAAGGCAAGGTGGTGCGCGGTGGATCGACCATCACCCAGCAACTGGCCAAAAATCTCTATCTCAATCCCTCGCGCACACCCTGGCGTAAGGTGCGCGAGGCCCTGATTGCGCGCGAGATGGAGAAAAAACTCAGTAAATGGCGCATCCTCGAACTTTATCTCAACGTGATCGAATGGGGCGACGGTGTTTATGGCGCCGAGGCCGCGGCGCGCGCCTGGTTTCATAAATCGGCGGCAGAGCTGACTCCCGCTGAAGCCATCCGCCTCGCCTCGGTCATCATCAATCCCCGCCGCTACTCGCCGCTGAACAATACCAACCAGCGCATGCGCAACCGCAGGCTGATGCTGGCTGAACGGATGTACCAGCGCAACCTCTTCGATGCCGCTGTCTATGAAGCGCTGCGCCTCGAGTTTGCGGGGTCATAAAGTCCGTCTTGCTTGTGCCATAATAAAAAAGGCGGCCCGTCCTTGGACGGGCCGCCTTTTTTAATGTGATGGGTGATCGGGCTACTTGAGCATGATCATCCGTTTGGTCTCGACAAAGCTGCCGGCGTGCAGACGGAAGAAATAGACGCCCGAAGAAGCCGTCAGTCCGTCGTCATTGGCACCGTCCCAGTGGACCTGATGCTGTCCCGGCTGGGCGGGACCATTGACCAGCGTGCGGATTGTCCGTCCTTGGAGATCGAAGATATCCAGCCGGACCTGGATCTGCTCATTGCTCAAAGTCGGCACCTCATAGGTGATGGTTGTGCCGGCGTTGAAGGGATTCGGATAGTTCTGTAGCAGCGCGAACTGCTCCGGAACGACCATCAACTCAGCCTCTTCCTCAGCCAGGAGGGCGGCCACAGGCAGCGCCGCCAGGCTGGCGAGCGCGGTCGGCCGGTCGCTGAGCACAAAGGTCGGATCCGACTCATCGACTTCCGCCAGTTTGCCCATACGGCCGTCGTTGTTGTTCGGGGTGAGATCATAGACGACCTGACCGGAGCCCTCGTTGAAGGGATAATAGGCCGCCAGACCCGCCTCAGTGCCGCTGAGGTTCGAGAACATCGTCGCCTTGATTTCGGTTTCGCTGCGAGCGATGTTCCAGAGCTGGAGATCATCGAGGACGCCGCGGAAGTGATATTCGTAGATATCGCCATGCTTGGCGGCGCCGATGATCAGGTCACTCAGCAGATTGCGCGGCGCGGCGGTGCCGGTCCGGGTCGACTGCAGCACGCCGTTGATGTACATCTTGGCTGTGGTGCCGTCGAAGGTGCCGGCCACGTGCAGCCAGGTATTGCTGGTCACCAGGGCCGTGGACGGGCCGAGGAGGTTGGTCATGCGCGTGCCGCCCGGGATCGAGGTGCGTACCGCTCCGCACATCCGGTTGGTGGCTCCATAGAAGGAGATATAATATTCATCATAGGAGCCTTTTTCGAGGATACGCCGCCAGCTCTGCGCGGGCTGATCGGTCTTCATCCAGAATTCAATGGTGAAGGCGCCGCTGATGTTGAGCGAGGGCGCATTCGGGACCGTCACCAGGTCATTGATGCCGTCGAAGGAGAGGGCATAGTTGGCCGCCGGAACGATCGATCCGGCCGCGACGATCGAGAAGACCTTGTCGCTCAGGTCGACCGGGGTGCCGGTGGTGGCTTCGGCGACCTTGATCAGGCACTGCGTTGAGAGGGTGTTGGGCACAGTCCACTCGTATACGCCCAGCGCGGCGATGTTGTTGGCCAGGGTCGACCAGTTTGCGCCGTTGTCAATGGAGAGCAGAATGTTCACTGGACTGTCGAAATTCTCGACCGTCCAAGTGATCGCATGCGTGCTGCCGACTTCCCACTGCTCGCCGCCATTGGGCTCGCTGACGGTGATGCCGCCCGGCAGAGGATGGCTCTTCTTGATGGTGAAAACCTTGTCGCTGACGTCCACCGGGATTCCGGTGGCCTTGTCCACCACCTTCACCAGGCAGGAGTCGGAATCGACCTGGGGAAGGGTCCATTCATAGGTGCCGGTATTGGTGAGGTTGGATGCGAGGCCGACCCAGGCTTTGCCGTTGTCGATGCTGTAAAGCACATTCACCGCGCCGGAATAGTTCTTGTTGATCCAGGTAATATTGGTCTTGTCGCCGAAGTAGAAGGTCTCCCCGCCGTTCGGCTTGGTGACGAGAATTTCAGGCGGCGGGTTGATGATGCGCACGGTTTCCCAGGTCTGGTCCACCGGGCATTCGCCATCCTCCTCCGAGATGCGGATGTGGGCCTTGTCGAGGAGTTCATCCGGAGCCGTCCAGATATACGAGCCGTCATTCGGGGTATTCTTGGCGATCAGAATCCAGTCGGTGTCGGTGTCATGCTTCTGGAACTCGATGGTCACCTTGCTCGAGATATTGGAAGAAATCCATTTGATCTCATACGGGGTATTGCGCACGATATCGGCATGGCTCTCTTCGGGAGGTGCTGTGATGTGGATCATTTTTGTGGGATCGCCGCCCCACCAGTCCGGCGTGAGATTATTGGTCACCACAAAGCGGTCCAGACGCGTGTAGTGTTCCTTGCCGCGGAACTGGATGGTGTGGTTCCCAGCGGTGAGATAGAAGTAGACCGGGTCCAACTGCGCCGAAACATTCGGGACACCGGTGGTGCCGCGGTCGCTGATACGGTCCCAGGTCCATTTATAACCCTTGTTGGTGTCCCAGACGTACTCGCTGCCGCCGTCGACCTTCACTAGCCAGGAATTACGGGTGCTGCCGGCGCCGAGCGCGCGCGCCCAGATCACATAGAGACCAGGGTTCGCCACCGTAAAGTTGATGGTGCCGATGCCCGGCTTGCTGCTGACATCGCGGGAGGAGAAGATGAACTTGCAGCCGAAGGCGCGGCCGTCGACGCCGACGTACATATTACTGGCGAGGGTCGCCTCTTCACCCTCCTTGGTGATCGAGCTGGGGACAAATCCCGTCATGTCGACGGTGATATTGGCGTCGCTGTCGTCATAAAGGGTGCCGTCGAGCGGGCTCGAAACGCGATAGCGCAGTTGGGTGGTTGGATAGCCGGGGACCACCGTGGCATAGGTGCCGTTGTTCGGCACGTTGGCGGCCAGCAAATACCATTTTACGCCGCCATCAAAGCTGAAGAGGATGTGCACCGTGGGCAGCTCGGGATTGACCGCCCAGGTGACATTAAGCGGTGTGCCGGCGGCCAGGGTGCCGCTGTTGGGAGCCAGCAGGTTCATACCGATGGGAGCAGTCGAAGCCGCCCAGACGGGATCGTTGACATCGGCAAGCAAGGGATCGGAGCCGAGGCCGGCATCCAGGTTGTTGACGGTTGCATCGCCCGCGGTCTGGCCGGCGCCTTCATCCAGCTTGTAATAGGCCAGCAAGCCGGCTTCCGCACCGGTCAGGGGCAGCGCACGGCTGCTCTTGATTTCGGCATCGGTACGCGCGACCGACCAGATACGGATTTCATCGAGCGAGCCATTGAGCGGACGATCAAAGCCGGTGCGGTTGCCGATATAGACCGGCTGGGAGCTGGCCGGCAGTAGCAGGCTGGGGTGATTGAGCGTGGCGACCGGATTGCCGTCGAAGAAAAGAGTACCAACATAGTTGACGCCAACAGTCTGGACGCGCACGGCCACGTGGTGCCAGCCGGCGGTCACGGTGTTGTTGGGTGAAGCCAGTTCGGGACTACTCGGGCGGAGAAACTGGATGGTATTGTTCGGGCCGAGCGCCAACGCGAAAACACCATTGCGATCGAGAATCCGGTCGTTGTTCGTATAGCCGGTCGCCTTGAACCAGGCCTCGATGGTATAATTGCCGGTCAGGTTGTCCAGCAGGGGATTGTCAACCACAAGCCCGGCGTCATTGGTGCCATCAAAGATGAGCATCGAGCCTGCCTGTCCGGCGGCGAGCAACGCGACCGGGACCAGGAGCATGACGCCCAAGAGGTACCATAACGATTTTTTCATGTGATTCTCCTAAGAAAAAGATGATTCATCATGCCGCCCAGCGAGAGCAGGTTTTTCGGATCGCTGCCACGGCATGAATCGACTTGGAACAGAATCAGTGCAGCATTTCGGGCTTTTTTTCACCTCCTTTGTCGAGTTTGCAGTGGACAGGAGTTCTAAAAATGTTCTACCCTAAAGTACGATAAACCTCTATGCTTGCGGAATAAATTCAAATGAAATAAAAATAATACCCAAATAAATTACGAAATACAGCCAAAAATATCGTGATATGCATCACAGTTGGTCAAGTGTGCTGGAAGAACAGAGTGCCGGGCAAGGATGCTGGGAGATTGATCCGATGCGTCGTTGGGGGCGTGCCGGATTACAGGTGGTCGCGATGCAGAGTGTTATTACTGATGGTTTTCCGCCAAAAAGGCCGGACTATGGTTCAATTTAATGTATTTATCCCGAAAAAGCAAGCGATAGTGTAATTTTTTTACAGTATTCGGCGGACAGCACGCAGGTCCTGGGCACGCCGCGGACTGAAACCGGGGTCCCCGGGATTCAGGCTGTTGATCAAAACCAGGTCGCCGGCGTGGATGAATTTGCCGTTTCCGAGGTACATGCCCACGTGGGAGATGTGTTTGATGCTGCGGCCAAAAAAGAGCAGGTCTCCCGGCTGCAATGCGGCGTAGGTCGAATCCCAGAGCACCTCCCGGCCGGCGTGAACCTGCATGTTGGCGTCGCGCGGAAGCGAAATGCCGTGCAGCTTGTAGACCGTCCCAGTCAGGCCGGAACAGTCGAAGCCTTTGGTGGAACGGCCGCCCCAGAGGTAGGGATAGCCCGTGAATTGGCGGGCGGTCTCGACCAATTCCTCGGGTTTGGGTTTGGGCTGGTGGTTGAAGCGTTCGGCTGAAATGACCTCGTCGCGATGCAGATAGCCCTCGCGGCCGTCCGGGAGCACAACCCGTAGCCATTTGCCCTCTTTCCGGACCAGGGCGACGCTGGTGCCGAGCACGATATCGGAAACTGGGAAACTGGCTGCCCGTTTTTCGCTGTGGATTTCGCCCCATTTTTTCCAGTAGATGACCTTGGGCCGCTCTTGCCAGGCGGCCAACTCCTGCCGGGTCATTGCCGCCACCGAGCCGCCGTCCATGTAGCCGATATAGCCGTCGGCAAGCTGGACCAGATCGAAATAGTTGGTATCCTTGAGGATAGTGAGGGGTTCACCCAAAAGCCCCTGATCGATGATCTCTTCCTTTTCCGACGGGCCGCGCCGCAGCAGTGCGGTGCTGACGGTGATGACGCCGGTACAGCGGCTCTCCGGTCCGGCCTGAGGCAGCAGCGTCACGCTGCAGCGCTGCGGGGTGAAGCCGCTGCGTCCGAGTGCTGCCTGCAGTGAATCGCGCGCGGCTGCGACGCTGGTCTCCCCGCAGACGACCAGGGTATCGCCGTGCATCTCGGCGGTAACACTATAAATCGCCAGCCGGGCATCCGGCGCCAACCTCTCGCCGGTCCGGGTGATTAGATTCTGGATCTCAGCGGGCACGGGCCCGGGTTCCTGGGCCGAAACGGAAAGGGCAATAAGAGAGGCGAGTACAATGAGAGGAGATTTCATTTTTTCACCGGTTAAGAGGTCATCAGGTGAAGAGGGAGAGGTCACCCTTGCCGGCACGAACCACCACCGGGTGTTCGCCGCTCAGGTCTATGATACTTGAAGGCTCGGATGATCCTGGACCACTGTCAATCAAAACATCAACATAATGCTGAAATATTTCACTGATTTCATCGATATCCGTCAGATAAGGCTGACCCGGCAGCGTCGCACTCGTGGAGATGATCGGGGCGCCGAGCCCTTGCAGCAACCGCTGGCTGATGGGGTGATCCGGGACGCGGATGCCTACGGTTTTACGCCGTTCCAGCAGGATTTTAGGCACAAGGCGGCTTGCCTCGAGCAAAAAGGTGTAGGGCCCGGGCGTAAGGCGCTTCATGATCTTGTAGGCGGGTGTGGAGACCAGGGCGTACTGGGCGATCTCTTTCAGGTCCGGGCAGATGAAACTGAGCAGCTTGCGCTTGTCGTTACCCTTGAGTTGGTAAATCCGCTCCACGCCCTTTTTATTGAGCAGATTGCAGCCGAGGCCATAGACCGTATCGGTCGGATAGATGACCAGCTCGCCGTCGCGGAGCGCGGCGATGGCCTGCTGTATCCGCCGCTCGGAGGGATAGTCGGGGGAGATTTCCAGTCGCAACATGGGCGTTCTCGCTTATCAAAAGTGACCTCATCCGGCCTGCTGCCCGCTGCGGGGGAGTCCGGCCAGGGCGTTTAGGGCGGCGGCCAGTGCTGCCGTTTCGCTCTCGCGGATGGTGCGCAGGTCGAGCCAGATCGCCTCGTCCTGAATGTAGCCGACCACGGCGGGATCGCCGGTGCGCAGACGCGCCGCCCAGTGGTCGACCCGGCCATCGTGGGGCTTCAGCACCAGGGCCTGGCTTGGGATCTTTTCCAGCGGGAGCGTGCCGCTGCCCGCCTGGGCGAGGCTTGGCTGTAAGGTGATGGTGAAGAGCGTCTCCAGTTCCCTGCTCACGGCCTGGCGCAACCCATCCGCACGCAGCCGGACAGACGCTTCGGGTTCGCACAACATCGCCAGTGTGGGGTGGTTATGAAGGAGACTGCTCTCCTCGAAGTAGAGTCGCAGGGTCGCCTCGAGGGCGGCAAACACCATCTTGTCGCAACGCAGGGCGCGCATCAGGGGATTGTCGTGGATGCGCTGGATGTACCCGGCTTTGCCGGCGATCAGGCCGGACTGCGGTCCCCCCAGCACCTTGTCGCCGCTGAAGGTGACCACATCGACGCCGGCCGCCAGGCTCTCGGGCACCAGGGGTTCATAGGGCAGGCCGAAGAGGCGTAAATCCACCAGCACGCCGCCGCCGAGGTCGTGGATCACCGGTACAGCGTGGCGGTGGGCGAGGTCGACGATCTCGGCCAGCTCCGGTTCCGCGGTGAAGCCGACCACCCGGTAGTTGGAGGTGTGGGCGATGACGATGGCGCCGGTCGCCTCGCTGATGGCGTGCTCATAATCCTGCAGCCGGGTCCGGTTGGTCGTGCCAATCTCCCGCATCCGGGCACCGCTTTTTTCCATCACATCCGGCAGACGGAAGCTCCCGCCGATCTCGATGAGCTGGCCGCGCGAGATGATCGCTTCCCGCCCCTGGCAGAGGGTATTCAAGGCCAAAAGAACCGCTGCAGCATTGTTGTTGGCGACCACAGCCGCTTCCGCGCCACAGAGGGCGCAAAGCAGGCCGCTGACGATCGTGTTGCGCTCACCGCGCCGGCCGCTCTCCAGTTCGAGTTCCAGACTGCAATAGCCGGCCGTTACACGGGCGATGGCTTCGCGCGCGGCCGCGGCGAGGGGCGCCCGGCCGAGTCCGGTGTGCAGCACGATACCGGTGGCGTTGAGGACCGGCCGCAGCGGGCTGGCAAAGAGCAGGGCGATACGCTTCCGGGTGCGGTTCACTAACTCTTCCAACAGTGCCTCGCGTTCCGGGCTCTCCGCCGTTTCTCCGGCAAGGCGCTGACGCATCCCCTCCAGTTCGTGGCGCAGCACGTCCCGGATCAGGGGAGCGGAATAGCGCCGGATGAGGGAGAGGATTTCCGGATGGTTGGATGCCGTCTCCACGGAGGGCAGTCGGCGCAAAAGGGCATGGCTCAATTCAGGCCTCCTGTTGCTTTACCGTGGGTTGGCCTGGCCGGATGAGAAGCGCCGCCAGAAGCCCGGCCAGGGTAACAAAAATCAGAGCGTTGAGGGCGGCGCCGACACCGTATCGCTCCGCCATGGCGCCCAGAGGGGTGACGGCGAGACCACCGAGTCCCCACCCCATCCCCATCATCAGGGACGAGATGGCTCCAGCCTGCCGGGGAAAGAGCGCCTGACCCATGACAATATTGACTGAAATTGAGGAATAGATAAAAAATCCAGCCAGGGCGAGCATCACCGGCGCGATGAGGCTGCCGCCGTGCAGAAAGAGCCAGAAGGCGGGAAACGCTCCGGCCATCGAAAGGACAATCACTTCCTTGCGGCCGATACGGTCAGAAAGGGCTCCGCCGAGAATGCTTCCGAACGCACCGCTGATCTCAAAGAGGGTATTGGCGCCGCCAGCCGTCAGAATCGAATAGCCTTTGCTGGTCAGATAGATCGGACAGAAGGTCATGAAGCCGCTGACGATGAAGGAACGCAAGACCACAACCAGCCAGATCAGCACCAGGCTGCCCAGCCGGCGCCGTTCCTCCCTGGACCAGGGCACGGGATTGCGGCCTTCTGCCGCTCCCGGATCGATGTGCGGTGGCAGCTGCTTCCAGAGCAGGAAAGCGACGGCGACGCCGAGCACGGCGGTGACCATGCTGGAATGCAGCCCCCAGAGAGAGACGACGCTGAGGATGATCAGTGGGCCCAAGGCATGGCCGGCGTTGCCGCCGGTGACGAAAAGCGACATGGCCAGGCCGCTGCGTCTCTGCCCCGCCTTGCCCGAGAGCGCTGCAGCCTGGGGATGAAAGGCGGCGCTCCCGAGCCCGCCGATCAGAATGATTGCAGCCAGGGCATACCAGCTGTGCCACCAGCCGATTGTGCCGAAAAGGAGGGCGGTGACCAGTGGTCCGCCGATTACCAGCCACGGGCGGCGCATCCGGTCCGACCAGAGTCCGAAAAAAGGCTGCATGATCGATCCGGAGATCGAGGCGATCGAGGTCAGCACCCCCGCCAGGGTCAGGCCGTAATGGGCCTGCTGCATCAGCAGCGGCTGCAGAGGTGCAAGGAAACCCGGGTAGGCGTCGTTGGCGAAGTGACCCAGGGAGAGGAGAAGAATGGTACGCCGGTTTTGCGGCGTCCCGGCGCGATCTATCGGCTTGGTATCGGTCACAGCAGCGGTATCCGGATCAGTGCTTATTGAGCAGCAGCCAGACGCCGCCCAACAGCAAAAACAACGCAGCCAGAAGCAGTGGATCCATGAAGTGCAATGTTTTGAGATACTGAAACAGGGCCAGGCCGGCGCAAAGAAAACCACCCTGCCGTGCCCAGCGCGTGTTCCTGGTGAAGGGACGGTATTGATCGTAGAGAAAGAGCGTCAAAGCGATGCCGCACAGGAAAACGACCCAGAAGAGGCCCGGTTTCAACAAGGAAAAAGGCTGAAGCGCCGAAATCAGCGCCACGGTGAAGCAGAGCCCGGCTGGCAGCACCAGCCACCAGTTTTCCTCGCGCGTAAAGGATCGGATGGCAAAATAGGCCGCTACAAGCAGGAAGAAGAGGGCGCCAAGGAGAGCGCGAAAGAGCGAACCATGCCCCGACTTGACGATCAACGCGGTGATTCCGATGAAGAGCAGAATAAGTCCGACGCCCGGAGAGATGCGCGGCTGTTTGGCCATAGTGTCACCTCGAAATAAACAGGGTGTAAGGGATCCGTTATCTTGTAAATGTACAACATTTAATCGTCAATTCCAAACGGGATTGCAGGGTTTGCGTTTTGGGCCGGGCCGGCCACCGCGGGACATAAAAAAAGAGGTGCGGCAGCCATTCCGCACCTCTCTGGTGAGAAATAGGAAGAAATCCCGGGACCTATTTGATCAACACCATCCGGCGCATCTGGTTGAAGGTTTCGGCAGCACCCTCTACCTCGAGACGATAGAAATAGATACCGGAGGCCATCTTGACTCCGTTCCGGCCGGTGCCATCCCAGAGGATCTGGTGGCTGCCAGCAGACAGCGTGCCGTCGACGAGCCGTTTGACCTCACGCCCGAGCATGTCATAGAGGGTCAGGCGCACCCTGCCGCCCCGGGCGAGCGTGAAATCGATGCGGGTGGAGGGATTGAAGGGATTGGGGTAATTCTGTCCCAGGGAGGTTGTAACCGGCAGTGCCGGATTTTCCTGCACACCGGTGGTCTGGCTCGAGACCAGCAGGTTAAGGTTGTAGATATTGATCTTGCCCCCCACAGCGAGCGGCTGGGAGGCGGGGGTGGAATCCACGTAACCAGCCGCTGAGGCCACCAGGGCATAGCTGTCTGCCGGCACATTGTCGAAGCTGTAATCACCCTCTTCGGCGGTCACTGTGCTGGCGGTCACACCCTCAGCAGCGGAGAGGGTGACCAGCGCCCCCTCAACCGGCGCGCCGGCGTTATCGATCACCTTGCCGGCAACCTGATAGGCGCCCGGCTCCTGCGGGCAGAGTCCAATATCGATTCCGGTCAATTCCTTGCCCTCGACCACCTCCAGCAGCGTGGCGTCCTTCCACGAGCGCACGTCATTGTAGAACTCGCCCCGGTAGCCGCGGGCTTCGATCAGCAGCACGTATGGGCCTGCAGCGAGTCCGGAGAGGAGGTAGGTGCCGTCTTCCGCGGAAAGGGCTTTGCGCAGCCGACCGAAAGCGCGCATCGGCACGGCCATGATCATGGCGTTTGCGACCGGCAATCCGGTGCTGTCGTCCACGACCAGGCCGGAGAGGCTGCGCGGGAGCGGCGGCACCTTGCCCAGCACAAAGTCAATGTCAGTCAGCGACTGGGTGGGGAGCAGCGGAAGCGGCGTAGCCTCCTTGCGGGTGAAGACGCTGTCGTACCATTGTGTGACGTAGCCGGCATGTGCAGCGCTGACCAGATAGGTGCCGCGTTGCAGCCCACCGATCTCGTAGTGGCCTGAGGCATCGCTGCGTCCGGTTATTTTGATCCGGCCGTTCAGGGAAGAGACTTCGATCCGCGCATCGGCGACCGGCTGACCGGCTTCAGTAACCTGTCCGGCGATGGTTCCGCCGGTGCTTAGGGTAAAATCGATTCCGGTGAGGCTGATGCCGTCCTCCATGGTGACGATGGTGGCGTTGCGCAGTGAATCGGCCTCTTGCCAGTATTCCCTGAGGTAGCCCTGGGCCCTGGCGGTGATGATATAACGGCCCGTGGGCAGTCCGGAAAAGGTGTAGGTTCCGTCTTCCTTGCTGATGCTCTCATAGGCGCGTTTGGCGCCCAGGCCCTTTTCCTCATTGAAAGCCTGGATGGCGGCGCCGGCTAATGGCATTCCGGTACGGACGTCGGTCACTTTGCCGGAGAGGCCGCCCCAGCTTTTCAGGGCAAAATCGGCCCGGCTGTGGGCGCCGTTAAGGACCTCGACCGGAGTCGCCTGGTCGGCGGAGGCGACATGGTCGAACCATTGGGCGGCATACCCGGTGGCCTCTGCGGTGACGAGATAGTTTCCTGGCTTGACAGCGAGGATATAGCGTCCGGCGTCATCGCTGCGGGCTCTGCCGGCCGGCATCACCTGGCGGCCGCCGAAGGTCAGCTGGCTGTAAGCGACGATCCAGGCTCTTGCGATCGGAGCGCCGCCGCTTTCGGCGGTGATGAGGCCGGTGAGGGCGCTGGTCTGATCGAGCGTGAAGGAGATGCCGGAGGTTTCTTCGGGAGCGGTCACGGTGACGGTATCGGCGCCGGAGCGCTTGCCAGCCTCACGGTAGTATTCCTCGAGGTACCCCTCGTGGGTGGCTTTGACCAGATAGGCACCGGTCGGTAGTCCGCCGATGCGGTAACGGCCGTCGGCGCCGGAAACCGCCGTGGCAAGGACGCCCTGGTCACGCAGATCGCGCAGCTTCAGGACCGCTACCTTCGTCCCGGCAAGCGGGGTCGTCCCATCGGCGAGATAGATGGTCCCGGAAAGGATCGCACCGGGGCTCAGATTAAAGGTCAAATCGCGAAGGGTGTCCTGCCGGGAGAGGGAGACCGGCTTGGCTTTGAGCAGGCTCTCGCTGTGGTCGTAATACTGGGCCAGATAGTCCTCTTTGACCGCCTGGATGATATACCAACCGGGCATCAACCCGCCGACAAACCACGCGCCTGCGGTGTCACTGGTGTCGGATTTTGAGAAGACGGGCAGGCCGACATGGTTGACGGTGACTACGGCACCGGCGAGCGGCTGGAAGGCCGTATCGAGGACGGAGCCCTTGAGGGCCGAGCGGGTATCGTAGTATTTACCCCAATCGCGGTCATGATCGCCGGGCTGGTCGGCGAACGCCATTCCGATCAGGAGAGCAAGAAGGGGTAATATCGATATCCAGAAGGTTTTTCTTTGCATACGATGCTCCTTTTAACGAATGTTGCAGAAATGTTCGCTAGATTCTTTTGGGCCGTGCGCCAGGCTGTGGGGCACGGCCTGCACATGCGGCGTTACACCTCCTTTCATTCATCCAGTTCTGCCATCAGATCGCGGGCGAGCGTCAGGTATTCGCGGGTCAGCTCGGGCTGCTGATGGTCCAAGGCTTGCTGCGCTTTGTCGCAGGCCCGTCGGCACCACCGGAGATCATCCTGCTGATCGGGATCATCGTTCTGTTCCGCTTCGAGCGCTTCGAGTTTTTCGTCGAGCATAGTGACTTGTGCTTGCAGTGCAGAGAATGAGGCGCCGGCCTCCAGCGATTGGGCCGCCGTAGCAAGGGCGATGAAGCGTCGTCCCGCGGCGAGGGCGGCCATCGCTGGACGGACCCGCCGGCGGTCGAGAAAGTACCCGGCGTCAGCAGCCTCATTTTCCGCCGCAGCCAGCAAGGCATCGCGGCGTGGAGAAGACCCGGCGCCGGAGCGGCGCACCCTGTCCATCTCCGTCCGGAACGCCTGCAAATCACGGCGGGCCTCCTCCACGCCAGGCCCCGGATGCATGAGCCGATTGAGGAGAATACGGGTCAATTCCATTTTACGCCGGGCGATGCCCGTCTGGCCGGCATCGAGGGCCTGCCGGGTTTGTCGGTCAAGGGCGTCGATTTTGCCGAGGATCGGACGTTGAAGGGGGCTGGGACGGTTTCGCGTCGTCTCGCGGGCCGCAGCGATCTCTTCGCGCAGTCGGTGATACTCCTGGCCTGCTTCCACGTCCTCGGCGGAATGCCGACCCGCTGAGCAAAGATCGAGGGCGCGCAGCAGAAGACGGGTCGCGTCCGCATATAGAGTGAGCGCCTCTTGCCGCTCTCCGCGCCGCCGTATCGGCCGGATCGCAGCAGCCTTCTCCTCCGCTTGACGCAACAGCCGCCGCGCATCGGGATTATCGCAGTCCGCTACCGTTGTGCGCGTGCGTTGCAGCAGGTCGAGAAAACGGCTGCGCTCCTCTTGCCGTGCCATATCCGGGCGGGGTTGTCCGTAGAGGGTGGCGCCGAGGAGAAGGAGGAGAAGCAGGAGACTCTTTTTCATAGGCTCTTTCATGGCTGAACCGGTTGACGTCGGATAGGAACCATGTTGCAACCGGAATGCCAAGGATGCCGAGCTAGCTCTATTTGTTAATAAAAACAGGGAGATAGACTTTTTTATATGTATCCCTCTCACGAGGAACTGTACCTGCAGGTACACCGTATCGGCGGGCAAGTACGAAATTGTACAATGGGGACGGCGCCATTTGGCCGCTATGACGCGTGAAACCATTTGCTTTTTTCGAAAAAATGTGCAAATTGTGAGGTTGAAACCTACGGCCCCTGCGGCTAATGGATGATCTCTTTTAGAGGAGAAGGCTATGGATTTTTTAAAAACTCTGGGAATCGATCAAGTCAATTTTGGCGCCTGCACCGGGCGGAAATGGCTGGAAAGCCGCGATCAGGGGTTGCTGGAGGTCTTTTCGCCGGCGGATGGCCGCAAGATCGCCGCGGTCTACCGGGCTTCGGCGGCCGACTATGAGGTCCTGATGGCACAAGCCGTTGAGGCCTTCAAGGTTTGGCGCATGGTCCCGGCGCCCAAACGGGGCGAGATCGTGCGGCAGATCGGAGTTCGGCTGCGTGACTTTAAAAAACCTCTGGGCGAGCTGGTCACCTACGAGATGGGCAAATCACTGCAGGAGGGATGGGGCGAGGTTCAGGAGATGATCGACATCTGCGATTTCGCCCTCGGCCAATCACGGCAACTTTACGGCTTTACCATGCATTCAGAGCGCAGCCGCCACCGCATGTACGACCAGTACCATCCCCTCGGCGTGGTCGGTGTCGTCACCGCTTTTAATTTCCCGGTCGCGGTCTGGGCCTGGAATGCCATGCTGGCAGCGGTTTGCGGTGATGTCATCGTCTGGAAACCCTCCTCCAAAACGCCGCTGACCGCCATCGCCGTCCAGAAGGCGATCCATGATGTCCTGCGGGATAACGATCTGCCGGAGGGCATATTTAACCTGATCATCGGCAGCGGCGCAGCGGTCGGCGAGCGCATGCTCCAGGATCCGCGGGTGCCGTTGGTCTCGCTCACTGGATCGACAAAAGTCGGCAGGCACGCCGCCGAGGTGGTCGGCAAGCGCCTCGGGCGCACCATCCTCGAACTCGGCGGTAATAACGCCATCCTCATCACACCGGACGCCGACCTCAAGCTGACGATCCCCGCGGTCGTCTTCGGCTCGGTGGGCACCGCCGGACAGCGTTGCACCACGACCCGCCGTTTGATCATCCATGAATCGGTCTATCCCAAGGTCAAGGAGAGCCTGGTCAAGGCGTATGCCGGCCTGCGCATCGGTGACCCGCGGGATGAGAAGAATCATATGGGACCGCTGGTGGACCAGGAGGCGGTGGAGATCTTTCTTGCCGCGCTTGAACAGATCAAGAAGCAGGGCGGCACCATCCTGTGCGGTGGTGAGGTGTTCAAGGGCGCCGGTTATGAATCGGGCTGCTACGTCACTCCGGTGATCGCCGAGGTCGAGAACCACTGGCCGATCGTTCAGGAAGAGACCTTTGCTCCGATTCTCTACCTCATACGCTACAGCGGCGGGGTCGAAAATGCGATCGCCCTGCACAACGCCGTCCCGCAGGGCCTCTCGTCGGCCATCTTCAGCAACAACCTGCGCGAGACCGAACTCTTCCTTTCGCACGAGGGGTCAGACTGTGGCATTGCCAATGTCAACATCGGTACCTCGGGCGCGGAGATCGGCGGCGCCTTCGGCGGCGAGAAGGAGACCGGCGGTGGTCGCGAGTCGGGCTCGGATGCCTGGAAAGGGTATATGCGGCGCCAGACCAATACCATCAACTGGAGCACTGCACTGCCACTGGCCCAGGGCATCAAGTTCGATATCTAGAGAGAGCCAATGGAAACCCAACAAAAAGGCCTTCCGATCGGGAGGCCTTTTTGTTTACAGGAGGTGCGGTTCCGGTCTACTGCGGAAGGATTTCGCTGAGGGCCTTGTTAATGGCGCTCACCAATTCCGGATCCTCGGGCTTGGTGCGGCTGCCAAAGCGGGCGATGATGTGTCCTTCGCGGTTGACAAGGAATTTATTAAAATTCCAGGAAATATCACCGGCGAAATCAGGATTGCTCTCCTTGCCGGTAAGCCAGGCATAAAGGGGATGCTGGTCCGCACCCTTGACCGAAATCTTGCTGAACATCGGGAAGGTAACCCCATACGTCAGGCTGCAGAAGGACTTGATTTCATCATTGCTGCCGGGCTCCTGGCGCATGAAATTATTGGCCGGGAAACCGAGTACGACCAGTCCCGCATCCTTGTAGGTCGTGTAGAGCTTTTCCAGCCCTTCGTACTGTGGGGTGAAGCCGCATTTGCTGGCCACGTTGACGATGAGCAGCACCTTGCCGCGGTATTGCTCCAGTTTGACCGGCGCTCCGTCAATATCGTTCATGGTGAATTCATACACCGACGTGGCATGGACCGCCGACGGGGCCTTGCCAGCCTTTTTACCCGCAGCCAAAGCGGAGAATGCTGCAACGAGGAGGACGGCGCCGATCAGGAGAAACAGGATGAATTTCATAGATACGCTCCCAAGAATTGTCCGTTATTTGCACATCCTCTTACACCGGCCGGCTCTGTTTTATTCCGCAACCGGCTGAAACCGCTATCGGCCGCCGAGGTCCGGTCCAGCTGGCCCCGGAGGCGTACTGCGGGAATTTTGTTTGGAATTCGCCGGGCAAATGGTTAATTTTTTGGTCGTAAAGCTGGCGGCGGGTCTTGGTATCTCGGTGACATCCCGCAAGCCGGCTCCTATCAAGGGAGTGGCGTATGTACAGCAGGGACTATCTTGTTCATGTTTACGAAACCGGCCTCGATGGCCGTCTCAGTCCGGCCGGGCTGCTCGATTATCTGCAGGATATCGCCTCGGTGCATGCGGTACAGCTGGGGTTCGGCCGGGAGGATCTCAATAAATCAAACCGGATGTGGGTGCTCTCACGCCTCTATGCGGTCATCACGGAGTGGCCTGCCTGGGAAGAGCAGCTGACGGTCCATTCCTGGCACAAGGGGACCGACAAGCTCTTCTCGCTGCGGGATTATCGCGTCACCACGACTGCCGGCCGGTCGGTCGCTGCGGCTACCTCTTCATGGCTGACCATCGATCAGACCACCCGGCGCATCCAGCGCCCCGACGGCCTGCTGGCGCAAAACAGCACCGGTGGGCCGTTCGAGAATGCCCTGCCGCGCAACGCAGAAAAGCTCGAGCCGGCCGGCGCGGAAGGCCGCATCACGCCGGCCTTCCCGGTGCGCATCAGCGATCTGGACCTCAATCTTCATACCAACAACGTCCGTTATCTCAAGTGGGTGATTGACAGCTATGATCTCGACTTTGTGATGCACCACGCTCTGCGCTCGGTTGAGATCAATTACCTGGCGGAGTCACGCTGCGGGCAGGAGATTGTCATTCGATCATCGGTCGGGCGCGATGCGTTCTGGGCACATTCCATTCTGCGGGTAGCAGATGGCTGCGAACTTTGCCGGATCCGGCTGCAGTGGCGGGAGCGCTGAGCGCCATCTCGCCCGGGTATAAAAAGGGCGGACGCGAGATTTCTCGCGCCCGCTCTTTGCGTTTTCTGCTTGCAGTGGAATGCCGCTGCTGTGTTCAGATTTTGGTTTTGCTGAAATGCGCCTCGATCTCCTCCAGAGTCTTGCCCTTGGTCTCCGGCATGAAAAAGGCAACGGTGATAAAATAGATTACCGTGCAGCCGGCAAAGATGAAGAACATCGTCGCATAGCCATACTTGCCCACCGTCGGCAGAAAGATAGCGGCGATGGTGGTCGAGACCGCCTGATTGATCAGCAGGGCGATGCTCATCCCGTTGGAGCGGATGCGTGTCGGCATCAGTTCCGAAAGCGCCAGCCAGACGCAGATTCCCGGCCCCACCCCGAAAAAGGCGATGAAAATGAAGAGCAGGATGGCGATGATCCAGCCGCGCTGCGGCGAGGGCATCGGCGTGATCAAGGCGTTTTCGATCTTGAGCGGTGCGCTCTGGGCCGCTTTGAGGTCGGCGAAGGGATTGCTGAAGAAGGCGACGGTGCGATTGGCGGGGAGGCTCGAGGCGCGGCCGATGGTGATCGGTTTGGCCAGGGTATCGGTCGAACGGACGACCTTGGTGGCGTTGCGGAAATCGCCATAGGAGTAGATGACGATCAGGCTGCTGGGATGACCGGCGATGGCCTGGCCGGCCTCCCCCCGAGCTGCCAGCAACTGCGAGGCGACCTCGGGCGTGTAGCTCATCTGCAGCGACTGGTCCGCCGCCACCTGCTGTTGCACCAGATCGCGGCAGTCGACACGCTGGCGCTCGACGCCGTTGAAGAGCAACGCCACGGCGATCAGCGAGAGGATAATGCCGGCCGTGCCGATCGAAAGCAGGAATTTGCGTCCCTTTTTATCGACCAGCATGACCCCGACGATGGTGATGAGAAAATTGACGGCAGTGAGGATGACGTAACCCCAATGCGCGGCGACATCGGAGAGGCCGGCCTGAATGAGGATGGTCGCATTGTAGCCGATGATCGAATTGATCCCCGTCGCTTGATTGCAGGCGAGGATGATGCAGGCGAGCAGGAAGGGGATGACATATTTGCGCTTGAGCAGCGATTCCTTGACCGCCGCGCCATTGAGGCTGCGTGATTTCTGCTCGGCGGCATGACTCTCCTCCATCTCTCGCAGCTCAACCTCCGCCTGCGCCGCGTTGCGCGAGCGCAACAGCGCGGCATGCGCAGCCGCCTTTTTGCCCCGGTTGAAAAGCCAGCGCGGCGATTCGGCAACGATGAAACTGCCGATCACAAAGAGGACGCCGGGCAGCAGCGAGACCCAGAAGATGCTGCGCCAGGCGGCGTCCTTGGCGGCAAAAAGCCGGGCAGCATCGCCGAGAGCGGCGATCTTGTCGAGGCGGATGCTGTAGATCATGGCGATGAGGGCGGCGGTGACGATGCCCAGCGTCAGCAGCCACTGGAAGATGCCCGTCCCCTTGCCGCGGCTCGAGGCGCTCAAACACTCTGCCAGATAGAGGGGAACCACCACCCCGATCAGCCCGGCACTGATCCCCTGCAGCAACCGTCCCAACACCAGCGGGCCGTAACCGTGCGCCAGCGCGATCGAGGGGATGCTGATGACAAAAAGGATGCCGCTGAGGATCATCAGCTTCTTGCGCCCCATCCAGTCGGCCAGCATGCCAGCGAAGAGGGTGGAAATGACGCTGCCGAGCAGCACCGCGGCGACGATGAAGGAGAGCTGGCCGGCGTTCAATCCGGAGGTCGCTTCGAGGTAGGGCAGAGCGCCGGCGATGATCCCGACATCCACGCCGTAAAGCAGTCCACCCAGTCCGGCGACCAGCAGTAAAAAGCGATTGTACCCCTTCTTTTCCGAGCCGATGGCTGTTTCCGCCATGGTTTACCCTTTCCTTTTGATATGGTTTTAAGCCGTGTCTACAATTTCCCGGACTAAAACGGTCATCTCCGCCTCATGTTCCTCGATGGAGGCCACCAGGGTGAACTGATTGCGGGCGCGGACCAGGTTATGCTCCGGATACTGGATCTTGTAATAGGTGTCGCCGTTGATATAATCTCCGAGAAAACGGATGCCCTGCTCGAAGGTGATCAGCTTGCCGCTGAGGACCAGATGATCGATCTCGACGGGATTGAGAAAATTCCGTCCCACCGAGAGGTAGCCGCGCAGCAGCGCGGCAAACATCTCGAGATCGATGCGCACCCGCGCGAGATCCGCTTCGTCTTCAGCCGCCGTGCAGGAGGAACTGCGCACCATGTCGCCGAAATCGTAGAGGGCGCTGCCCGGCATGACGGTGTCGAGATCGATAACGCAGAGGGCTTCGCCGCTGGCGTCGTCGAGGAGAATGTTGTTGAGTTTGGTGTCGTTGTGGGTGATGCGTTCGGGGATCCGTCCCTGCTGCATGAGGTTGACCAGAACGGGAGCGAGGTCGCGGCGGGCCAGGGCGAACTCGATTTCTGCGGCGACGGCAGCGGCCCGGCCGGCACGGTTTTCTGCCACCGCCTGCATGAAATCGGCAAAACGGGAAGTGGTGTTGTGAAAGTTGGGGATGATCTCATGGAGGCGGCCGCCGGGGAGGTCGACCAGTCCCGCCTGAAAGCCGGCGAAAGCGGCGGCGGTGAGGAAGGCCTGATCCACCGACTCGATGACATCGCAGGTGTGGGTGCGCTCGACGAGCTGACAGAGGCGCCAGCAGCCGCCGTCGGGTGCGGTGGTGGTATAACCGCCACCGCGGGCTGGTTCGAAGTTCAGGACCCGGCGCTCCAGGTCTGTTACGCCGGCCGCCTCGAGTTTGCGGCGCTGATGCCCGGTAACCCGCAAGATGTTTTCCATAAGCTGGCCCGGATGTCTGAAGATGGCGGTGTTGATACGCTGCAGCACGTAGCAGCGCCGGTTGCTCCCCTGGAGATAATCGAGGCGGTAGGTATCGTTGATGTGACCGGAGCCGAAGGGATAGCCGCTAGAGAATTCACCTGGCAAGTCGAAGGCTGCGGCGATCTCCTGGAGTTGATTCTGTGTGAGTTCTTGGCGCATGACAGAGAGGTTCCTTCTGTTGACAGGGCAATATAGCGATTCAATATCATTCAAATCAATCAAAATCTCGGCCCGGCTGGTAGCGCGGGTGGGCGCCGGACGGTTTGCCCGGACCCGCAGGTCAGGGTAGGCGCCAGAAGGCCGGGCCCTGGCGAGAGGGGGCTCGCGCGCGGCTTAGAGGATCTCGCCGATCTCGCGCAGTTCCTCCTCGCTGAAAGCCAGGTGATTCAACGCCCCCAAGCTGTCCTCGAGCTGGGCCACGCTGCTGGCACCGATCAGGGCCGAGGTCATTTGCGGCAGACGCAGCACCCAGGCGATCGCCATCTGGGCAAGCGATTGGCCGCGGCGCTGCGCCAACTCGTTGAGCCGGCGCACCTTGCCCAGGCTCTCCTCGGTGATCTGCTCCGGCCGCAGGAAGCCGTGCGGCTTGCTGGCCCGTGATCCAGCGGGGACGCCCTGAAGGTACCGGTTAGTCAGCAGCCCCTGCGCCAGGGGGGAGAAGGCGATGCAGCCGATGCCCTCCCGTTCGAGCACGTCGGTCAGCCCCTCCTCTATCCAGCGGGTGAAGAGGTTGTATTTGGGCTGGTGGATGAGGCAGGGCGTTCCGAGATCGCGGAGGATGGCGGCCGCCCGCGCGGTCATCTCCGCAGAATAGTTGGAAATGCCGGCATAGAGCGCCCGGCCGCTGCGCACAGCCTGGTCGAGCGCGCCCATCGTCTCCTCCAACGGGGTATCCGGATCGGGGCGATGCGAATAAAAGATATCGACATAGTCGAGCCCCAATCGTTTGAGACTCTGATCAAGGCTGGCAAGGAGATTCTTGCGCGAGCCCCATTCGCCGTAGGGACCGTTCCACATCCAGTAGCCCGCCTTGGTGGAGATGACCAGCTCATCGCGCCAGGGGTGGAGGTCCTGGGCGAGGATTTTGCCGAAATTCTCCTCAGCCGATCCGGGCGGCGGCCCGTAGTTGTTGGCGAGATCGAAGTGGGTGATGCCCAGATCGAAGGCGCGGCGGACAATGGCGCGGCCGTTTTCAAATACGTCGACACCGCCGAAGTTGTGCCAGAGCCCCAGCGAAATCGCCGGCAGCTTGAGTCCGCGGCGGCCGCAGCGACGGTAAAGGTCTCTGTCGTAGCGTTTTTCATCTGCTTGATAGGGCATGGGTGCTCCTCCTGGTTTGGATCCTCATCGGGGTATGAATTTAGTCGTCATTTCGATCTGCATAGCCTCGCCTTGCCGCTTCAGCTGGTAATCGACGATCAGGAAGCGGTTGTCGGCGAACTCCGCCTCCTTGCGCTGCAACAGGAACCGCATCAGCGCTGCGATCTGGTCCACCTGGTCCGGAGCGAGGCGCGAGAGCATGTCGGCCAACTGGCGCTCCCGCTCACTATCTGTCTCCAGAGAGAGGTTCCAGGCGAAGATGGCATAGCTGATCGCCTCTTCGCGTGCGGTATAATTCTCGCAATACGCAAGCATCGGCTCGGCGAAACGGATAATGACCCGCGCCAGGTCCGATTCCGCCACACCATAGCGGGCGAATTTTTCCTGCGGAGTGGGTTCCCTTTCATCGGATTCGCGCATCAGCACCTCATGGTTTGGACCATCCCAGGGACCTACGCAGGGCGAGCTCTGATTCCATCGCCTGCAGCATCCCTTCCGTCCCCGTTTTACGTCTCTTGTTGCGGCTGAGATCGAGGCGGAGACGCTCGATATCCCGAGCCAGGCTGCGGTTGGAGTGTTTGGCCAGCAGCGGGTTAAAGGCCAGTTCGCTGAGAAAGCTTGCGGGGGAAGCGGCGGGGCCGAGGACGAGCAGCGCCTCGCCGGCCCGGGTCGCGGCGACGTAGGCCACCCGCCGTTCTTCCTCAATCTCCTCTTCGGGGCAGGACCCCGGTCCGTTAAAATTATAAAGGATCACATTCCGGAACTCTCTTCCCTTGGCTGCATGGATGGTCGAGAGGGTGACGCCGGCAAAACTGGCATCAGGAGACACGGGGGGCTCGGGATTGGCCACAGCGCGGTCGAGTGCATCGTAGAATTCGCGGATCGAGGTAAAAGAGGAGGCGACACTGATCAGCACCTCGAGAAGCACCTCGAGGCCCGCCTCGTCCAGGGCCATGAAGGGCCGTTTCTGCTGCTGATAAAAATCTTGCAATCCGATGATCATGCTCATGTGGGCCAGGTAGGCGTCCGGCTTTTGCTTATGCGTGATCAGCTCGCGCAAATACTGCAGATCGCCCAGATAGGTCTGGAGCGCCTGGCGCAGCCAATCCTCCACCTCCTCCGATTCGGCCGCATAAGCCAGATCCTCCTGTGTTGTGATCCCGTTGATGAAATGGTTGGGAAAGAACCGATTTGGTCGCTTGAGCGTCCGTTTCAGCGCCTCGACAGGCGCCGTCTCGCCCTTGAGGATCACAGCGAGCCAGGCGTGGAGGTCACGGCCGGCCGCCGTCTGCGCCAAGCTGCTGCCGTCGACTGGGGTGTGCGGCACGCCGGCGGCATCGAGGAGGATGGCGGCGATGTACTTATAGGCATGATAGCGGAAGAGGATGGCAAAATCGCGCCATTCTCCGCCGCCGGCCGCCTGGCGCGTGCTGATCCATCCGGCCGCCTGTTTGGCCTGTTCCCAGAGCGAGCCGCAGCTCCTGAACTCGACGCATCCCGGGGCGGCCGCAGGAGGTGTGCCCATCGGCTTGGCGACGCGGTGGCGGTTGTGGCTGATCAGCCAGCTGGCATGGCGCACAATCGCCCGCGCCGAACGATAGTTGGTGGTCAGCGTGCAATCGACTGCCCCGCCGTAGCGCTGGGTGAAATCGAGAATATGACGCACCTCTGCACCGCGCCAGCCGTAAATCATCTGATCGTCGTCGCCGACGACAAAGAGATTGTTCTGCGGCAGGGCGAGGAGGTTCATCAGCAGGATTTGCGCGGCGTTGAGATCCTGGAATTCGTCCACCAGAACAAACTGGAAACGCTCCTGCAGTTCCTGGCGCAGCTCCGAACGTTCGAGCAGCAGCACCAGGGGGAGGTAGATCATATCATCGAAATTGCAGAAGTGACTCTTCTTTTGCAGCTTGACGAACTCGGCGAAGATCGGAGCGAACGGGACGCTGCCCTCCTCGGTCTCGGCGGTCATCTTTTCTTCGAGCAGCAGGTCCATTTTGGCGCGGTTGAGGGCGGCCAGAAAGGGCTCGAGAGCATCCTGATTGCGCCGCTGCGTCAGCTGGTGATGGGGGGCGACCGCCTGCTGCATCAGCTGACGCAGCTTTTCCTGCTCGTTGCGGCCGTCGTAGCTCCAGCCCAGGGCGCGGCGGATGATCTCGTAGCCGAATCCGTGAAACGTGCGCACCACTACGCCAGGCTGGTGCAGGCGCCGGGCTATGGCGATGCCGCGGTTCTGCAGCCGGCCGACCATCTCATCGGCGGCTTTTTTGTTGAAGGCGAGGGCTATAATCTGCCCCGGCTCAATCCCCTGGTTGAGCAGGTGGATGATCCGGTTGATGAGGGTCCGGGTCTTGCCCGAGCCCGCCGGCGCCAGCACCCGGATCGGGCCGAAGAGGTGGGCGGCCGCGGTGCGTTGGCTCGGGTCGAGATTCTCATCGAGGGCGTAGAGCGGCGCCGGATCGGAAGGTATTGTAGCCGGAGCCTTCCAGAAGCTGCACAGCTGTTCAAAATAGAGGGCCTGCCGGAGGCGCTCCGGATCGGTGTGCAGCGCCGCGCTGCGCACCGGCAACGCATAGGCCTCGCGTGTGGGCCCGGAGAGCCAGAGCAGCGGCCGCCATGCTAGGCGCGCCGGCAGGAGAATGCGATTCAGCAGGAGTTCGAGACGGCCGGCCAACTCGGCGATGGTCAGATCCTGCCACAACAACAGAGCACCGGTTCCGGCGCTCGCGGCGGCTGCCTGGCTGGCGCGCACGGCCTCGTAGCGCAGACCGCGCTCCTCCAGGGCGGCGCAAAGGCGGCGGAAATCGGTTTGCTCGAGACCGAAAGCGGCGAAAGGATCCGGCTGCCCCGGCCCTGAAGGCAGGGCGGCGATATACTCCGGCAGATCCATTATTTGCGGGAGTAGAGGCTCCATAGCTTTGCCAGCGCGGCCTCCAGGGCCGGGGCCAGTTTGGCAAAATCGTTGGTCAGTTCCGGCTCATTTTTCAGCACCACTATGGGAACGCGGTGCCCCTGGATGGGCAGATACTCGCTATGGCCGGCGGTCACCTCTTCCCAGTCCACCTTTTTGTAGAGCCGCTCGAGTTTGTGATCCGGCAAACCGTGTTCGAGGATGCTGTCGGGGCGCTCGGGATTGAAGCGGCGGCGATTCTTGCGCAGTGACTCTTCATAGCTGACATCGACATAAAGTATGGCGGCACGCTCGAGCACCTCCGTGGAGAGATGCTGAAAGGCGGAGGCATAACCGCCATGCTCGCTGCCGCGCGAGAATTCGATCAGGGTTGTATGCTCGGCATGATAGTCGGTATAATCGCGCTGGTGTTTCTTGTACTCCATGCAAATCCGTTCGATCAGCAGATCCCACTGGTACTGGTGGAGAAAGTAGCCTTCCTTGTCGCTCTGCACCCGTGGCTTGTTCATGATCTTCTCGAGGATGGCATCCTCCTCGAACCAGGTCCAGAGCATCGGGAAATCATCGATCATGTCGATCAGGCCGACGTGAAAGCGCTCAGTCCGCTCGATCGGGCCGGTTTTGTTGAGAAAATCCATGATCTCGGACTTGCCCGAGGCGGGCCGGCCGAGGAGGATGAGAATATCAAAATGGTTGCGGGGCATACGAACTCCTGTTCGTTAATGGGCTTTGCGTTTGGCGTCGGGAAAGGCGTGCCAGATGCGAATCGCCAGCACCAGGCCTATCAGGGCGAAAGGCACCAGAAAGGGGGGCCAGTAGTTCCAGCTGTGGCTGGTGAGAAAACCGAGGGAGAGGGACTGGACACCGGTGCCGAGATAGACAAAACCGTCGATCAAACCGGTTGCGGTCGCCGCACCCCGGGTGCCGCCGAAATCCATGGTCGAGGTGCCGGAGAGCATGCCATGGACGCCGATGACCGCCAGAGACATCAGGACGACGATGAAGCCGAGCGCGTAAGCGCGGGTGTCGACCGGAGCCCCCTGGACGGTGCCGATCTCTTTGACTTGGATCCTCATGGTTTCGTTCTTGTTCTTGTACTTGTTGAAGCGCTGGTATTCGGCGAGCGGGATGTCGGCGATCCGCGAGGCGGTCAGACTGCTCTTGTCGGCGGCATGAATCTTCCAGATGAGGCTATCGACTTTTTCCAGGGTGTAACGCGCCGCTACCTTCTCCTCGATTTGGCCGAGGGAGAGGGGCAGCACCGCGGCGTATTTGGCAATCTGCTTCGGCTGGATGGTCAACTGCAGAGTATCGGCTACACCGTTGTTCGTGCGGGTGACGAAAGGCCACATCGCCAGGGTGCTGAGGAGCAAAACACCATAGAGCAGGGCGGCGACCGGGCCGCGGCGTGAGCCGAAGACCTTGTCGGAGATCCAGCCAGCGAGGATGCCGCCAAAGACGCCGGCGATCATCAGCAAAAATCCCCAATTCGCCGTAATATAAAAGTCCTTGGCATAGCCCATATCCGCGGTGAAGATCAGATACCAGTGCATGATGCCGTTGCGCATCACCCCGGAGCAGAACTCGATACAGGCGATGGTGATCAGGATCGGATTGGTCAGGACCTTGATAATGATTTGCCAGGTGGAGTAGTGGCGGTCGCCCTCACCGCTGGTGGCATCACCGGTGTTGAAATCGGCAAAGCCGGCGCCTGAGGGTTTTTCGCGCAGGATGAGGAGGTCGAGAAGGAAAAAGATCCCAAGGACGATGGCCGGAACGAAAAAGAGCCACCACGTCTGGTCAATGCCGCTCGAGCCGTCAACGGCCAGGAGGCTGCGGAGCCCGCGCTGCAGGAAGCTGAGCTTTTGCGGATTGGCGACGGTGGCGTTGACGATGAACTGGCCCCAATCGAAGGCGAAATAGAGGCCGAGGGAGATGAGGATACCAAAGATGCCGCCGAAGGTGCCGCGCTCGCGGATATGGAACCAGTTGGAGTTGGTCTTGACGATGGCGACGGCGCCGAAGCTCTGGAAATACATATTGGCGGCATAGAGGAGCGAAAACCAGAGGACCATGTTGAACTGCACTCCGCCGGTGAGGAGAAGCCAGGTGAGTATGCCCATGGCGACGTTCATCAGCGCCGCCCCGGCGGAGCCGATGAGCATGGCGCGCTTGCCGCCGATGCGATCGGTGAGGGGGCCATTGAGGAGAAAGGAGAAGGCGTAGGTCAGGGTTCCGGCTCCGAAGATGGTGCCGAAGTCAGCTTTGGTCATCAGCTCGCCCAGGGCATTTTTGGAGACGGTGAGGTTGTAGCGCCCCATGTAGAGAAAGGCGTAGGTGAGGCCGAGGGGGAACCAGTTCAGAAAGCGGCGCCAGCGGAAGGCGCGGCTGTGAAGGGGTTTGCCGTCAACAAGTTCCATGGTATCCGTCCTTACAGAGAAGGGTGTTTTATGAAGGAGTTGGATAATATACGCAGCCGGGGGGTAAAGGTCAAGGCCAATGCGCGGATGGGGCTAAATAAAAAAGCCGCGAATCTCTTCGCGGCTTTTACGGGTGCCGAAGGTGGGAGTTGAACCCACACGGGCGTATGCCCACACGGCCCTGAACCGTGCGCGTCTGCCAGTTTCACCACTTCGGCATTATGCCGGACTAAAATATACACATTTTTCGGCTGATTGTCAAGGCCTTTTGTCCGGGCATCGCCTAAAAACCGGCTCACCAAACTCATTGTTATGAATGGCATGCGCTCCCGGATTGAAAATCGGTATCGGTTTCGACTATTTGCTTGACTGAATGAGTCCAATTCGGTATACTAAATATATCGTTATTCGTTAAGATGCCCTGAACTTCTTGAAATCATTCCTTGCTCCCCTTCTCTTCCCATCCTCCAATACCCATCCTGATGGGCTTTCTGGGCATTATGGCGAGCCAGGCAGGACCGGTATCCTGACAGTGCTTGCTGAAAAAGGAGAGGAAATGGTACTGCCACGTCTCATCGGACCTGCAAATCCCGATTGCTTCATCCCTATCAAATACTGCTTTACGCAAATGGATCCTATTGGAGGGGCAAATTCTATGAGTGAAAAAATCCGTTATCTGATTCAAATCGCTCTGTTGTCCGCATCGGCCCTTTATCTGACTGCTTCTTTGGCCTCAGGCTATTTGGATACGGCCTTTTCCTTCCCTGGCGAACAGTCTGCTCCCGCCACTTTCCTGCTGCGCCGTTTCGTGATGGGGAGCGGCGGACTCACCTCAAGTAATGAGACATTCCTCCTCCATTCGACTTCAGGAGAAGGATGGATTAGCACCTCCTCAGGACTTAACTACCGCATGCAGGCAGGATACTGGAATTCGCTCTCGACGGCTGAAGCGGTCTCTGTACCCATAAGTGAGATCGAGGAAAATCCCCTGATCTTCCGTCTCTATCAGAATTATCCCAATCCCTTCAATCCCCAGACAACTTTTATGTATGATCTTGGAAAAGAGACCCTGGTTTGCGCTGAAATCGTTAATTCCGTCGGGCAGACGGTTCGACATTTTAATGCTGAAATGAGACAAGCTGGGCATTATCAGATGGTCTGGGATGCCAAGGACGATGCCGGACACCCAATGGGCTCGGGTGTTTATCTGTTTATTCTTCGGGCAGAAGAGACCCGAAGTGCTGACGGTGGTCCGGTAAAAGTAATCGAAAAGAGTATCAAGATCCTCCTTATAAAATAAATGACACTTGTGTGAGTTGAGTGTCCTAGCTGCGTCTGGCATTTGTAATGCATGGAGGCTTTCATGAAAAACATGCGGACGAACTGGATTGTGTTGGCCTTGATTTTCCTGGCATTCGCGGGAGTTGCCCAGGTACCGAGGATTCTGAACTATCAAGGTCTTTTAACAGGGAATGATGGAAAGCCCGTTCCGGAGGGTACCTATAGCCTGAGTTTTACCCTTTATGACGCCAACGGCACATCACTTTGGAGCGAGGTGCAACCTCAAGTCATTATCAGTGGGGGGCTCTTGCAGGTTGCACTGGGTACGATAGTCCCTTTAAACCTGCCGTTTGACAAACCGTATTGGCTTGGCATCAAAGTCGGAAATGATGCCGAACTGAGCCCACGCATGCCGTTGCAGAGTTCGGCCTACAGCTTGAGAGCGGATGATGCCGATCGGTTGTCAGGTGTTGAGGTGAGCACAAGACCGGCTGCGGGCAAATTGCTGCCATTGGACCGATATGGCAAGTTCCCATCCAGCGTACTGACCGGCAGCGCTGGGTCAGGCAACTACCTTTTAAAGGATAAAGCGGATACTTCAAGTATTCAAAGCAGCGATCCCGTTATGCTCCTCGAGAATAAGGGGGATGGTAATGCACTGTACTGTCTGGCTGCGGATGGTCGTGGTATTATGAGTGTCAGCACTAATCATGATGGCGTCAGCGGCTTGACCAGTGCGGCTAACAGAAGCGGGATCTATGGCCAAACCGATAACAGCGAGGCTTTTGGTGTTTTTGGCCGCAACAAGAGCACGACCAGTTATGGGTATTTAGGGGGGATGCACGGTGTGTTCGGCTGGAGCAAAGCGGTTTTTCATGCAGGACATTTCGAGGCGACAGGTGGATTAAATTATGGGGTGTATGCCACATCATCCGGGGATTTCTCGTTCGCCGGAAGCTTTGTCGCCTCGGGGAATTACTCTTATGGATTGTATGCCGAAGGGCCGACTTCGGATAAGGTCGGCGCCGCCGCCCTCTTCAAGGGCAATGTGGAGATTAAAAGCCGTGACAGTGATGAGACTGTACTGGAATTGGGAGAAGGATTGGATTATGCCGAGGGATTCGAGGTCACCGGGAAAGAGGCGGCTCTTCCTGGCACTGTTCTAGTGATCGATCCGGAGCACCCAGGCACGCTTCGAATTAGCGACAGGGCTTATGACAGCAGAGTGGCGGGTATCGTGCCCGGAGCAAATGGGCTGGGTTCCGGCGTTCGTCTCGGCAAAGGGCAACACGGAAGGGATGTCGCCTTGGCTGGCCGGGTCTACTGCAATGTGGATGCGACTTTTGGCGCGGTGGCACCCGGCGATCTCCTCACAACCTCGCCGACGCCCGGCTTTGCCATGGTGGTTAGAGATTATGAAAAAGCACACGGCACCATTCTCGGCAAGGCGATGCAGAATCTAGCTGCCGGACACAAGGGGCAAATCCTTGTTCTGGTCACTTTGCAGTGAGAAGGGAGGCCTCACATGAGATCTCTATTACTGTTGATTCCGCTGCTCATAGGCCAGATCACTATTAATGCAGCCATTGCACAGGATGCATGCTTGATTCTGGCGCCAGATGACTATCTGGCCGCGCTTTATCCGCTTGCACGCTTTAAAGCGTGCAGCAATCGGCCGACTTATCTGGTTGGTTTGAGCGAGATCTATTATACCTTCAGTGGCGTAGATAATCCAGAACAAATCAAACGCTGTATCGAGCACTACCAAAAAGCCAAAGGAGTCACCTCGGTTCTGCTCGTCGGTGATGTGAACAAGTTTCCCGTGCGCTGGCGTTGGTGGGGGCGCTGGATGCCTCGCGATCCTTATTTTACTGGCAAGTGGTCTGTCATTAACGGAAGTTATCACCAGACTGAGGCCAATAAGGAACTGCCCTACGCCGCCTGGTTGGATATAGGTACGCACCAAGCCTATACGATGGAGGTGGACTGTACACCCGTTAGCAGCGATTCCGTTGACTGGGAGGTACGCATTCTTTATGCCGATGCCGATCGAGCCGACAATTCGCACCGCATCGATATCATGCGCAACACGCTGCGGCTAAATGCCTGCAGCAGCAAATCGGTCAATTACAAGTTTACTCTGAGCCAGAGTTATCACCTCAAAGCGGAAGTGAAAGAAGACAGTATCGTGGTTTCCATTAATAATACCCCGCAGATCAGAGCGGCACTAGATAAACTGAACCTGGGCGGGCGGGGAAAAATCGGCTTCGGATCGTATTGTTGCCACTGTTCCTTCGATAATCTAAAGGTGACCCATGATAACAACACGCTATGGGACGAAAATTTCAATGATGGGGTCGCTAACGGCTTCATTGATGCACCTACCATGAACGAACGCAACTGGTCGGTGAGTGACCTCTATTATGCTGATCTTTATACCAGCAGCGGCGCCTTTGATGATTGGAATTGGAATAAAACAGGTTTGAATAAAAATCTCTTTGGCGAAATCGAATTTAAGCTGGCGCAATATCCTGGTGCAGTCCTTAATAATGATCACATTGATTTTTTACCGGATATTGCGGTTGGCCGCCTTCCCGCCTACGACGTAAGTCAGGTTGAAGCCTACGTGAAAAAAGTCATTTGGTACGAGACCGCCACTCAACAGACGGACAACTGGTTCAGAACCGTCGATCTCTATGAAGGTACGACTGGAGGCGCGGGATATCAGTCTAATATCGAGAATTTTTTCAAGGGATTGCCCGATCAGTTCACCGTGCATAATCGTACCTGGAATGGGACCTTTAAAAACCTGAACGATACCCAGAGGCGGGCGGTGGTGGTCAATGATATTAACCAAGGGGCCGGATTTATCAATTATCTCGGACATGGCAACACCGGCTCCTGGGCTTGCATCAGCTTTACGGATTCTGAAGTCAAGACCAAATTGACCAATTCCAGGATGTTGCCCATCATTGTCGCAGGCGCCTGCTTCACCAGCCAGTTTGCACCCATTCCGCCAGGTGAAGCCTATACCGATATTAATGATACCTTTCATACCGGTGTTAATTCGGATTGTCAACGCTTCCCCGGACCTCCGGAATATCCGGATTATGCGTATCCGCGGGCGTTGCAGGCTTCAGGGAGTCCCGGCTGCATCGGGGAGGATTTCATGTTTCTCTCCGGTTCCTCCGGCAGTAACGGCGCCATCGCCTATCTGGGTGAGAGATCCGCCGGGCGGGACTGGGGTAATCAGTTGACGGAGTATTTTTTTAAAAACTATCTTGCTGGCACGACTCTGGGCAAGATGTGGCAGGGAATGATCAAGGATTACTATTGGGCGCATCAGCTGAACGCCAGTTCTACATGGAATTATGGCCCAGAGAAATGGGATGAAGGCCACAAGTTCGATGAGCCGCAAAAATTTGTGCTTTTCGGTGATCCTTCCTTGCGTGTGGGCGGTGCCTATAATCATATCGTGGCCACTGCAGCCTATGATGGAAGCGGCGGCCCCCTGACGGGATCCAAGCGTTACCGGATTTCCAGTGATGTGATCGTACCTGGCGGCCGGACCTTGACTGTGAATACTTCGGCTTCGGTTCTATTCGATCCCGGGAGAACCTTGAGTACAAGCAAAACCTCCGGTCAACTGCGAATCGATCCGGCTAATGGGGAAGAGGTCTGTTTGATTGGGAGGCCGGGCACTGCGGAATCGAGGTACAAGGTTCGCGGGATGCGTATCGCGGGGCAATTGCGGGCCCGCAATGGTGGGGGCATTTTAGTCCATTGAGTGGCCTGAAAATAGGCGATACCGGCAGAAATCCCATCGAATCGTGGAAATAGGTCGCAAAAAACAAGGATTAATCCTTGAACTTTTTAGCTTACCCCCAGAGTGAGTCATACTCGGATATAGATAACTTACAATGAAAGGGCTGCGGGCGAGAAAAACTGGTAATAAAGGTTGTTTCGGGTGGGCGCGAGATTTTGGGGATTGCCCGGATGGGAACGAGATTCGGGGAGGTATCTTGAAGGGCTTTTTGTTGCTTGTTTTTATGGCCAGAAATTTTTATCTTATTATCTATGGCCAAAAAAGAAAAAAGTGTCTTTCAACTGCTCAACCGCAAGGCATACCACGACTACGAGATCATCGAGAAATTCGAGGCCGGGATCGCCCTGCAGGGGACCGAGGTCAAGTCGGTGCGCGCCGGCAAGGTGAGCTTCAAGGACAGTTACGCCCGGGTCATCGATGGCGAGCTATGGGTGGTCAATCTGCACATCAACGAATACGACCACGGCACGGTCTGGAACCACGATCCTGCGCGCAACCGCAAGCTGCTGCTCCATCGCCGCGAGATCAAACGCCTGACCGGAAAGACCGAGGAGCAGGGCATGACCCTGGTCCCCCTCAGCCTCTATTTCAAGAACGGCAAGGTCAAAGTGGAGCTGGGCCTCGGACGCGGACGCAAGAGCTACGACAAACGCGCCGAGATCGCCAAACGCGACGTGAACCGGGACATCGAGCGCGAACTGAAAGAACGGCAGCGGAACTGAACCAGAGGGAGTAATTGCGGTGAAAAAGCGCGTCTATGAGGAATTGAGCCGGCGGGGATTCATTCAGCAGGTGACCGAGCCCGAGCCGTTGCAGGCGCTGCTCGAACGGGAGCCGGTGACCTTTTATGTGGGATTCGATCCCACCGCCGACAGCCTGCATGTGGGCCATTTGATGGCCATCATGGGCATGTCGCAGCTGCAGCGTTTCGGCCATCGCCCCATTGCCATCATCGGCGGCGGCACCGCCATGGTCGGCGATCCGAGCGGCAAAACCGAGATGCGCAAGATGCTCACGCGTGAGCAGATCGTCGCCAACGGCGAACGCTTCAGGGCCCAGCTTAGCCGCTATCTCGATTTTGGCCCTGGTCAGGCGCTGATGGTTGATAATTACGACTGGCTTGGGGAACTGAAGTATATCGAATTCCTGCGCGATATCGGCCGCCACTTCAGCGTCAATCGCATGCTGACCTACGAAACCTACAAGATCCGCATGGAGAAGGGGCTCTCCTTTCTCGAGTTCAATTACCAGCTGCTGCAGGCCTATGACTTTCTCATGCTCTACAAGAACCACGGCTGCCGGTTGCAGCTGGGTGGCGACGACCAATGGGCCAATATCCTGGCCGGCGCCGACCTGATCCGGCGCGTCGAAGAGAGCGACGCCTACGGTCTCACCTTTCCCCTGCTGGCCACCGCGGCGGGCAAGAAAATGGGCAAGACCGAGTCGGGCGCGGTCTGGCTCGACCCGGAAAAGACGACCCCGTACGAGTATTACCAGTATTGGTACAACAGCGACGACCGCGATGTCGCCCGCTTTCTCGCTTTTTTCACCTTTCTTCCGATGTCGGAGATTGAACCGGTGCGGACGCTGGAAGGTGCTGAGCTCAATATGGCCAAGACCATCCTCGCCTTCGAGACCACGCGCATCACCCACGGCGAGGAGGCGGCGCACCAGGCCTTGCGCGCTGCAGCGGCTGCCTTTGGCGGACGGGAGATCCCTGCCAGCCTGCTCCCCTCCAGCACCGTGCCGCGCGGATCCGTGTCCGCCGCGCAGGGCGCCATGCCGGGAAGTGTCCTGTTCGCATCCCGGCTGGCGGCGGGGCCGCGTCTGGCCGACCTGCTGGTGGAACTCGGCCTGGTGGCGTCGAAAGGGGAGGCCAAGCGACTGATTCAGGGGGGCGGGGTGACGGTCAATGAGCAGCGGGTCGAGGATATCCTCTTTGCCCTGACGCCAGCCCTGGCCGCAGAAGGGCGGATCGTGCTGCGGCTGGGAAAGAAGCGGTATCATCAGCTGGTGATTGCAGATTGAGGGGCGCAGGGGAGGGGCCGGCCCGTGCGAGAAATTCAAAAAAAGCGGGTGCGACGCAAAAAAGTCCTTGCTTTTTCCCAGGAAAGTCTTATATTATGTGCCATTTTGCGCGGCAATCTGCTACGGCGGATCAAGCGCTGAAAAAGTTCTGAAAAATACAAAAAAGTGCTTGACTCGAATCATAAAGTTTTGTACTTTATATGGCTGAAAACGAAACATCAAAGTTTCGGCCAGTAATCGGCAAGTGTTCTTTGAAAATAGCGTGCAAGGCTCTATCGTCAATTCAAGGCCAGATTCATCTCGTTAATTGAAAATGAACTATATTACAATGAAGAGTTTGATCCTGGCTCAGGACGAACGCTGGCGGCGTGCCTAACACATGCAAGTCGAGCGGGGTTGAAGCGAGGGGTAACTCGAACTTCTACCTAGCGGCGGACGGGTGAGTAACGCGTGGGCAACCTGCCTCAAGGTTTGGGATAACAGCCCGAAAGGGCTGCTAATACCGGATATGCCTATGGCCTCGCATGGGGCTATGAGCAAAGGGGAAACCCGCCTTGAGATGGGCCCGCGTCCCATCAGCTAGTTGGTGAGGTGAAGGCTCACCAAGGCGACGACGGGTAGCCGGCCTGAGAGGGTGACCGGCCACACTGGGACTGAGACACGGCCCAGACTCCTACGGG